>Ga0160475_100010_pt1 | contig 360122 bp, 300 predicted proteins | sample HID1975M_E11MG_FD_108254 | JGI IMG/M metagenome (GOLD analysis project Ga0160475, IMG submission 108254) | Enriched soil microbial communities from UW Madison campus, WI, USA - HID1975M_E11 MG | ecosystem: Environmental > Terrestrial > Soil > Unclassified | place: USA: Madison, Wisconsin... | reverse complement strand
ATTCCGACAATTAAAAAAGCTGCGATTGTACCAATAAACGAAGTTATGATACACGGAAGCATTACATCGGCTGGATTGCTTGCGTTTGCAGCAGCGCGGTATCCAATGATTGAAGTTGCAATTAAAGTTAATCCAGACGCGTGAAGACACATAAACATAATTTGTGCGTCGCTGGCTTTATCTTTATCGGGATTTATTTCCTGTAAACTTTCCATTGCTTTTAAGCCAAATGGAGTTGCAGCCGAATCTAATCCCAAGAAATTGGCAGCAAAATTTAAAGTCATGTAGGAAATCGAAGGGTGATTTTTTGGAATACTTGGAAACACTTTCACAAAAACTGGGCTCAAAGCTTTCGCTAAATTTCCAGAAGCGCCAGAAACGATTAGAAGTTCCATCAATCCGCAGAAAAAGGCTAAATAGGCGATTAATGGCAGAATTAAATCAACCAAAGTACTTTTACAAGTCGGAAGAAGACCGTCAGATTTCTGAAGACCGCTAAAAATTTTTACGGTTTTATTTTTGTAAACATAAGTCGTGTCGGCATTTAGCGTATCACGATTGATAATCATGGTTTGATCTGGCGCTTTTTTTATGCTGTCTTTAATGAAAGCTGGAAGTTCTTCAATGTATTTTTCTGAAACTAAAACAGGATCGTCTTTCTTTCCATTCAAAACAGAATCAATCGTGTAAGTATTGGCAGTAAACAAGCTGAATACAATAAAAACAATCGAAGAAATAAAAATCGTTAGCCAAAATCTGCTCAATACCATAATTCTAATTTTTTGTAAATGTAATTATTTAGCAATAATACGCATAAAGATTTAAGTAGCGAAACAGGAAATTGTAGTTACGAAAGACAAATGTTTTATTAAAATTCAATTTACTCAATAACAATTTTAGTTTCCAAATAGTTTTCAAAAGCTTTAATTCCTTCGAACAAAACATCTTTTTTGTGTTTTTCGGTTTCATTAAAAAACTCTGTTTCTATTTTAACATGATTTTTTTTGAAAGTTCTTTTCCAGATTCCGATTACTTTTCCATTTTCTAAAATTATGGGTTTGAAGATGCCATTATTGGTAAAAACTTTTGATTGATTTGCTGCTAAAAATGATGCTTCACGAGTTTTGTATGAAATTAAAATTTCGTCAAAAGCGGGTAGAAAATGTACGCTTTCGCGGAAATCCCCTTCATTAAGAAGATCTTTTTTAAACCAATATTGCTGATTATCAATAGTGACATTGCTTAATTGCAACTCAATTGCGTTAATTGTTTTCTTGCAGATTGTAACAGGAAAACCTGACCACCATGAAAAATCTTGTAAAGTTGCTGGACCATGACTTTCAAAATATCGTAGAGCAAGTTTTGCCAATGCTTCATCTTTGGTCAAACTGATATTAGGCTTTTTAACTCTCTCTTCGAGTAAGGCATAAGTAATTTGTTTGCCTTTTATTCTTCCATTGCAGACCAAGCCATCTAATTCGGCATTCATCATTACAATAACTGGAGATAAATCCCCTGCATTTTTTTGAATGTTGAGCTCTTTCATGATTTCATCTCGAGTTAAATGATTGTTTCCTGCTAGAAGTTTTTCTATTTTGGAATTGACTTGATCAAATTTCTTTTCATCAAAGCCATGTTGTGTAGCCATTGTTGCAAAGAGACGTTTTACTTGCGGTGCCGAAAGTTCCAACATCCAATAAATATCATCAGGAGAAACAAAATGCCAAGTTGGACGTAAAATATGAGTTCGAATGATTTTACCAGAATTAATAGCTTCTTCAATTTCCTTTTCTGTAGCATCGCAACGTGAGCCAATTGCCCATTTTGCCATTGCGTAATCCTGGGCCTGCATGGCGCCAAAATGCTTTACAACTTCTTGCGGAGAACATGAACTTGCCTTGAACAATTTTTGAGCAACAAGTCGGTGATGTGAAATTTCAGAATGAATCATTTTCAAAATTATTTTAAACCATAAATAGAAAAACCTTAATATCTCAGAAACTTAGTCCCGATAGCTATCGGGATAGCATCTTTAAAAAAACTATACATGAATAATTTCGTCATCAATAAGTAAATCTTCTCTTCTTAAACGAAGGAAAATTTGTGCAACAGCAATAGTGTCTTTTTCACAATACGTTATAATTCTGTCTATATCTTTTTCAACATAAAAAACATGCGCAACCTGACTGCCGTCAATATCGCCTTTTGGCGATGGAACTCCGAGAATTTTAGTTAGCAATTTTAAAGATGTAAAATGCTTATAATCGCCAAATTTCCATAATTCTAAAGTATCTAGATGCGGAATTTCCCAAGGTTTTTTGCCAAATAAATTCAGTTTTTCTGGAATTGGCATTTGATTGATAATCATTCGGCGAGCAATAAACGGAATGTCAAATTCTTTTGAATTATGTCCGCATAACAAATGCTGTGGCTGATTAAAATGATTATTTACAAGATTAGAAAAATCTTTTAGGATTTGCTTTTCTTCGCCAAAAAAAGAAGTCACTCTAAAATTTCGAATATCTCCTTTGATAGTAAAAAAGCCAACCGAAATACAGATTATTTTTCCAAACTCAGCCCAAATTCCAGCGCGTTCGTAAAACTCTTCAGCAGTAAAATCGTCTTTTCGCTGATATTGTGTTTTCAAATCCCAAAGAGATTGCATTTCCGCGTCAAGCGAATTGAAATTCTCTTCTTCAGGAACAGTTTCTATATCAAGAAAGAGAATATTGTTAAGGTTTATCTTTTCAATCATATTTTTTAGCCACGAATTACTCGAATTTACACTAATTTTTTATTTAGAATAAATGTACATATTTGATTTTAAAGTAAGTATTTTAATACAGGAAAATATATCTAGATTTTGATAGTTAAAATCAAATTCGTGCAAATTAGTGAAATTAGTGGCAAAAATTAGAACAAACTTTGTTGAGTAGATGGGTTTTCGTGTTCTAAAAGCCATTTTTTTCGCGACAATCCACCAGCATATCCGGTCAAAGATCCGTTTGTGCCAATAACTCGGTGACAGGGAACAACAATCCATAACGGATTTTTGCCATTTGCAGAAGCTACGGCACGAATTGCTTTTATGTCGCCTAATTTTTTGGTCTGATCCATGTAACTTACCGTTTTTCCGTATGGAATTTCTAATAAAGCTTTCCAAACTTTTTGCTGAAATTCGGTTCCTTTTGGGTTTAATTTTAAATTGAAATCGGTTCTTTTGCCTTCAAAATATTCATTTAATTGTAAAACGGCATCTTGCAAAACCTCTGGGATTTCTTTAGAAACTTCATTAGTGCCAACATCAGAAACAGAAATTACAGCAATACCATCTTGATCTCCAATTATTTTGGTGATTCCTAAAGGTGAATTGATGTAAACTGTTTCCATGATTTTTTTTAACCGCAAAGACGCGAAGAGTTATCGCAAAGTTCGCAAAGTTTTTTTAATAATTCTCCAGATTGAATTGATAGCTTAGACTGTTTTCAATTTTCTTACTAGAAATAATCTTTTTGATATTCGATTTTTCAGAACTGAATTTCGGTAAAGTTAAGTTCATTTCGATTGCCTTTTTCGTGTAATATTCCTCTCTTGTGGGATGAAAAGGCACTACAGCATTAAAAACTTCATTCCATTTATCTTGATTTATGATTTTTTCAATAATAGAAATACAGTCATTTAAATGAATTAAATTTATGGGAGCATCTGGATTTTCTAGATTTTCTTTTCCAGAAAGAAACTTTACAGGATGACGATCTTCACCTATCAATCCACCAAAGCGTAGGATTGTGGTTTCGAAATTTTTGTTTTTTTGAAGAAGCTTTTCAGCTAAAAACAATTGTTTACCGCTTTCAGTTTCTGGATTTGGAATGGTTTCTTCGGTAATAAATTCATTATTGTCGCCATAAACAGAAGTTGAACTTACAAAAAGCACTTTTTTGACGGTTGATTTTTCTATAAACGGAATCAGATTTTTGATTTTTTCGACAAAAACCTTTTTTTCTGAATTAGGATTTTCTGAACGTAATTTTGGCGGAATATCAATAATTAAAATTTCGTTTTCTGCTAAAAAAGAACTTACACTTTGAGAAATACTTTCGCTGTCAAGCGTTACCAAAAACGGATTTATTCTAGCATTTTCTAAAATCGAAAGTTTGTTTTCTGAAGTTGTTGAGCCTTTTACTGAATTTCCTTTTTCGATTAGTTTTTTCGCTAAAGGTAATCCGAGCCAACCACAGCCTAATATGCTTATTTGTTTCATTTCTTTTGAGGTTCAAAGGAACAAAGGTACACAGTTACAAAGGTTTTTAGTAGCATATTCATGCGAGATATTGATTAAAAACAGAAAAGGCAGACTTCTAACGGAAGTCTGCCTTTTATTATAATGAACTATTTGTTGTTTTAATCTAATTGAATGTTGTTTTTCTCCGCAATTTTTTTGAAAACATCTTCTTTATTTTCCGATTTCATTTTGTGATAAATAGCTCCAATAAATTGTTCAGAGTCTTTTGCATAATCTGATTTTGAATTAGTGTAAATTCTGTGAGCCATAAACATATTATCTAATGCTTTTTCGTCATCTTTAAGCATAAAATAGTTTTTTCCGACTCCAAAATAACCTTCAGCGTTATCAGGATGGTATTCAATTAATTTTTGATAATAACCAATCGCTGTTTTATAATCAGATTTAAAAGTATAGGCAACTCCAATGTTCATTAAAGCAAAATGACCTTCAGGATAAATTTCCAGCGATTTTTTATAATATTTTATCGCATTATCATAATCGTCTAATTGTCTGTAAGAAACTCCCATGTCATCGAGTGCAAGGACAAAATTCGGATCTTCTTTTATAGCTAATTGAAAACTTTCAATTGCCGATTTAAAGTTCTTTTGATCCATAAAATCCTGTCCGATTTTATAAAAGTTTTGAGCACTTTTATTTTTTGATTTGCCATAAAAAATATCTTCTTTGTTCTCAATTATAGCGGGAACCAAGTCTGGACATTTTTTAGAAACTAGTTCTTTGGCTCTAAGAATCATAGTTTGAATTCCTTCTACAGTATTAATTGATTCTCGAACTTTTGGGTCTTTATCGGTCAGAACCAATTCTCCTATTGGTTTTGTCAAACAATCTCTAAAAATATCATTGGTAATGTTTGAACTTTTTTGCAAACATTCGCATGTTTTTGCAGCAATTTTTTCTTCGATAGTTTGAGCTTGAAGTATTGAAAAGCTAGCAAAAGTTAAAAAAAGAATGAATTTTTTTTCCATTTTACTTTAAGAGATTAAGATTAAAATGCTGGACTTTTATTCTGGTTTTATAACAGGTTTTATAGTGTCTTTTAATACATTCAAACTGTCTTTGACAATTACTGTCTCAATCGGTTTTGGAGGAGCTGTATATCTTTTTATTTTCTGATGTATTAAAATAGCATCATTTAAGACAAAAGGTGTTGGCATCATCCAGTTTTCTCTTGGTTTTACGTTTAATAACGGATTGCTCATCAAATCAAATGAACTTTCGATTAAATCCATATCAAAAATAGATGATTTTTGAATGTAGAAATCCATTACAAGCGGTTCGTTACCCACAACATAATAACACAAAATTTTGCTGTCTTCTCTTTGTAAACGATTTCCTTTTTCTCCAGAAGTGGCAACTCCATTTGCTTTGAAGTTATAAAATGTCATTTTTGGATTAGCATAAATATCGTAACGATTAACTTTTCTGTTTGGAGTAATTTTTATTTTTAGATACCTGTTATTTCCGATAACGCTGTCTCTTAAAAACTGAATTGTCGGTTTCGGAACATCAACAACAGGTGCAATGGCACTGTAGGTAAACGTAGTATTGTATTTACTTGCCAACGGAAGCGTATTTAAACCAACTGCTTTTTGATTTTTTTCTCCTAAATATGATTTAGTCCATTCATCTAAATTGGTGTCGTAAGTTGCCCAAGAGGCAGAATTATTATCACCATTTAAAATGTATAATAAACTATTAGATTTTGCTTTTCCGTATTCATAACCAGAATGATAACCTGCGTAAATGAAAAACGAAATAGAAGCTATAAAGAAAACTACTATCCACGCGCCTTTTCTGGCAAATGCTCCGAAGATTGGCAATAATAATCCGAAGAGTAAAACGGTTAAAACGGCACTTCCAAACAAAATTTTAAGACCTAAACCAATTGGAAACATCACAATAAATGGCGCAATAATTGCCAAAGCAGGAATGCTGAAAATTAAATTCATTCCTAAACTGTAATGTTGTGTGAAGACAAAAATTCCGAATAATAATATTCCGAAATAAACAGGAATAATCAAGAAACCTGCGCCAGTTAGACTATTCGCTAAATAAGCATTAATAATAATCCAAAGTAACAAAGGCGCTACGAAATGGTTCATTGTGATTTTTGCTTCAGAAAAATGATGGTAGAAAGCAAAACAAATCGCAATGCTCAAAGTTACAAAAGCACCAATATAGGCATGACCATTATAAGTAAATCCGTTTAAAAGATCAGAATATTGCGGATAAATTTCTAAAACCAGTTTCCATCCTAAAAAGGTAACTAAACCGGCAATAATAATAGATCCTAAAAGAGGAACAAAACCTTTAAAAACTTCTCTGAATGAGATAATTCTTTTTACTTTTCCAACAAAAAGAAATAAAACTAATAATCCGAAAGCGATTAAAGTCATTGGCATTACCCAAGAAAAAGGATAACTGATGAATGAAAAAGGAGCACTGAAATAAACATTATCTTCTGTAGATTCTGTTTTAGTTAAATCAATGTTTGTCAGGTATTTTAACAACGGCATCAAGTAAGTTCCTTGATGCGCCAAAGTGGTTTTGTTTAAATGCTGAACATCATCTTGCTGTGTGTGATAATTGAAATGACCATCAATAAATGCGAAATTAAAACCCTGAATATTTCCTTGTTCTCTAAAAACTGTTAAATCAGTATCGTTTGGAAGCATTTTATAAATGCTGTACATCAAAGAATTTGAAACCGGATAAGAAGTTTTAGCATCTGAGAATGCTTTCACTAAAGCTTCATTTCCGTTATTGGTTTCCATCAACATGTAACTTGGACCAGAAGTTCCGCGCGCTTCGAAGTTTAAAACCAAACCAACGTCTTTTGCCCAAGGATGCTGATTTACAAACAAAGCTGCACCATTTAAACCTAATTCTTCAGCATCAGAAAATAAAATAATGATGTCATTTTTTTGCGGATGTTTGGAGTATAAAAAAGCACGAACTCCTTCTAAAATTGTGGCAACGCCAGAAGCATCGTCACTTGCACCTTTTGAAAAAGAATGCGGAGCGCTGTCATAATGAGAAAGAAGTAAAAGCGCTTTTGTATTATTTGTTCCTTTAATTCGCGCCAAAATGTTTTTTGACTTTACTAAAAGACCTCTATCGTTTAGAGTAAAACCTTCCTGAACACTCGTTTCTAGACCAATTCTGTTCAATTCTAGTTTTAGATAATTAGCAACCAGCTCGTGATTTGTTGATCCGACGTAATGAGGTTTCTGCGCCATAATCTCAACCTGATTTAAGGCTCTTTCGGTCGAGAATTCGGCAAGAGCTTCATCGTCTTTTGAAATTCCTTGCGGCATCATCGTGGCGTATATAATGCCAAGTAAAGCTAAAACACAGGCAATGGCTAGAATTGAGGTTTGGTTTTTTCTCATGGTGAATAAATACTATCTATATTTCTTTTTTAACAAGCATAAAATAATCATTGTCCAAGGAACGATAACCTTGATCGTACAAAAAATAATAAGTATTTCCTGTCTTGGTTTGTAATACATTTGTAAAGAATTCAAAATCAAAGCCTTTGTTGAGCATTTTGTCTCGAGTAGCCTTTGATTTTCCATCTACATTTAGCTCTGCCAAAATACGGTAATTTTTGCGTAACTTGTTGTTTATATTTCGCATGAAATTCGTACTATCTTTATTCATTTTGTTATTAAAGGCATTGCGGCAACTGTCTGAACAGAATTTTTTGTCTTCACGGCCAACAATTTTTGCGGAACATTCGGGACATGTTTTCATGAAATTATTTTTAATTTATTGAAAATCAGATTTTTTAATAATTATTTGATTAATCTCGTAGATCAAAAGTTCAACTTTGCTGATATCACAGTTGGTTAGCAAAATATTTTTGAAACCGTTTTCCATATTTATTCTCAATTCGTTAGATTTTGCTGGAAAATTCAGACCAAACGTCACTTCTATAATTTTATTCAAGAGAGATAAATGTTTTATTAGCTCTAAACTTTGAATATTTTCGATGTCAATTACGCTGTTATCTTTCCTGTAATCAGCATTATTTATTATTAAATGACCATCTTCAAAATAAATTTCGAATAAAGGATTTTTTCTGATGATGGCCATTTTGCTATTATAAATTTTTATGAATTCAATTTTTTAATTTCATACAAATCAGATCGACGATCCTTTAACGTTTTGACACTACCATGTTCGTGCAGTTCTTTCAATAAGTTCAAATCGACATCTACAATCAAAGTCATTTCGGTGTTTGGAGTTGCTTCTGCTTTGATTCCGTTACTCGGAAAAGCAAAATCAGATGGAGTAAACACAGAAGATTGCGCATATTGAATATCCATATTATTTACTTTTGGAAGATTTCCAACGCAACCTGCTATGGCTACATAACATTCATTTTCGATGGCGCGTGCCTGCGAACAGTGTTTTACTCGTGTATAACCATTTTGTGTATCGGTTAAAAATGGAACAAATAAAATGTTCATTCCTTCGTCAGCTAAAAGTCTTGAAAGTTCTGGGAATTCAACATCATAACAAATTAAAATACCAATTTTACCACAATCGGTGTCAAAGGTTTTAAACTGCGATCCGCCTTTCATTCCCCAATGAATTACTTCGTTTGGCGTAATATGAATTTTGGTATACATTTCTGAAGTTCCATCTCTTTTGCATAAAAAACCGACATTATACAGATTTCCACCTTCCATATAAGGCATACTTCCCGTAATGATATTAATATTATAAGAAATGGCAAATTCCTGAAAACGCTTTCTAATTGGATCTGAGTGTCGAGCCAATTCGCGAATAGCTTCTGCTTCAGAAAGATGATTGTAATCTGCCATTAATGGCGCAATGAACAATTCTGGAAATAAAGCAAAGTCGGATCCATAACCAGAAACGGCATCGATAAAGAATTCTGCTTGTTCGAAAAGTGCTTCAACATTATTTAGCGGACGCATTTGCCACTGAATTAATCCTAAACGAATAATATTTTTTTTAAGATTAATCAGTTTAGGACTATCCTCGTAATAAATATTATTCCATTCTAATAAAACCGCAAATTCTTTTGATTCTTCATCGCCTTCCAAATAATTTTTTATGACTCTCAAAACGTGAAAATCATTACTCAACTGAAAAGAAAGAACCGGATCGTATAATTCTTTGGTTCGTACTTTTTCAATATAATTTTTGGGAGTCATTTTTTTGGCGTGCTCTCTGTAACTCGGAATTCGACCTGCAAAAACAATTGCTTTTAAATTCAATTGTTCACAAAGCTCTTTTCTAGCATCGTATAAACGACGCCCTAGACGCAAACCGCGATAATTTGGATGAATAAAAACATCTATTCCGTATAAGATTTCAGCATTTGGATTATGCGTAGAGAAAGTATAATCGCCACTAATTTGTTGGTAATTATGTCTTTTTTCAACTAGTTTTTCATCAACGATAAGAGATAATGCAGAACCGACCACTTTTCCATCAACTAAAATAACCAATTGTCCTTCTGGAAAAATAGAAAGAAGTCTTTCAATATCATCAGATCCCCAATACGAATCGGCCATTTCTGGATACGATTCAATCATTGATTTTTTCAGCTGTTTATAGTCTTCAATTTCTAAATTTCGTAACTCGACTTTATTAATTTTTGCCTGCATATAGTAAGATTTATCTCAAATATACAAAAAACAAATTCCAATTACAAACGCTTACAAATAGTTACAGTCGGTAGTAAATAGTTAGCAACCGACTATAAATGTTGAGTTGTTTCATCTTTGCACTGTTGAATTTGATGAACATTTTCAATTTATAATAACCTAAAAATAATATACGCCATGAAAAACAGAGTGCAATTAATTGGAAATGTTGGTAATAACCCAGAAATTAAGACTTTAGAAAGCGGGAAAAAATTGGCTCATTTAACAATTGCCACAAATGAGCATTACAAAAATGACAAAGGAGAAAGGGTGGAAAAAACAGAATGGCATCGTATAACGGCATGGGATAAGACGGCCGAAATTATTGAAAAATATGTAGTAAAAGGAAAAGAAGTTGCCATTGATGGAAAGTTAACTCATAGAAGTTACGATGATAAAAATGGAGAAAAACGTTACGTGACTGAAGTTGTGGTAAATGAAATTTTACTTCTGAGTAAATAATATTAAATATTCCCTTAAGAATATCTCGTAAGTAGCCCGACAGTCCCGAAGCCTCGGGATAAAAACTGTCGGGTTTTTATATTTTAAGAAAATGAGTTTTATAAAATAGAAACTCCATTACTGTCAGTTGTCAAGACCTCGCTCATATAATCAAAAAAAGGTCGCATGTTTACAAATGCATCCAAAGCCAAATCAAGAAACTGTGGACTTAAAACTTCTTCGTCTGTAAAGCGTTTTATAACCAAGAATTGTTTGTAACGAAGTAAATCAATTGCTGGATGATTTGCGTCGAAATCTTTCGGTTTTGTTTTGAGTTGTTCGCCTTGTAGAGTTCCGAAATTCGTAACGAAAGATTTTGAGTTTAAAATTTTCTGGAAAGTTTCAGGATCTTGAGCAAATTCTGTTCTTATACGTTTCAAATCGGCTGCATTGGGTCCCCAAAAACCTCCGGCGAAAAAAGTGTTTCCTTTTTCCAAATGAAAATAATAACCGCCTCTTCTTGCTGCAGTTGCGCGAGTATAACTTCCGCCCCAAAAATGTTTAAAAGGTGTTTTGTCTTTAGAAAAACGAATATCACGATAAATTCTGTAAACGCTTTTTTTACCAGAAGTGTTTTCTAAAACATCTGTTTTGGAAAGTTCTTTCAGTAAAGCTCCGGCAAAATTCTCAATATGATTTAATTCTATTAAATATTGCGGTTTGTGGGCTTCGAACCAAGGTTTATTGTTGTTTTCTTTTAGTTGAACCAAAAAATCAAGACTTGATTTTGGTATTATATTTTCGTTTTTCATAATAAAATTTAAAATCAGAAGTAGACTGCAATTTAAAACTAAAAAACCCACCAGAGAAATCTGATGGGTTTTTCTATATTTTGTTAAGCAGTTTTTTTGAATAAATCAAACATAGGACAACGTGAGCAACGCTTCTTTTCGCTTTTTTTGTATTTCTCACAACAAGAAGATTTACAGTTTTCAATCTTCTTGATCTTATCAAGGATTTCAGAATTTTTCTTTTTCTTTTTATCCTTTTTCTTCTCCTTGTCTTTTTCTTTCTTGCCCAATTTTCCTCTGTATTATAAAAACAGAGACAAATATAAAGGAAAAAAGTAATTTTTAAATATTCTAAATAAACTTTAACTTTTTTTATTTTGGATTAATTGCAATAGAACTAGTAACCGTTAATTGCTGAATATCACGATCAAATAAGTAAAGTCCGCCTTTATCTTCGCCAATCAAGTTAATTTTATCCAAAATTGATTTAGCTGTAGCTTCTTCTTCGATTTGTTCAGAAACATACCATTGTAAGAAATTATGTGTTGCATAATCTTTTTCTTCAAAAGTAATGTGTACCAATTCGTTAATAGATTTAGAAACAAAAAGTTCATGATTGTAAAGCTCTTCAAACATTTCCTTAAAAGTAGAATAACTTATTCTAGGCGCTTTTAAATCTGTAATTTGAGCGTGACCTCCACGTTCGTTTACAAATTTTACTAATTTAAGCATGTGTGCACGCTCTTCGTCTGACTGCGTATACATAAATTGAGCGATTCCTTCTAATCCGTGTACTTCAGCCCAACATGCCATAGATAGGTAAGTTTGCGAAGATTCTGCTTCTATTCTAATTTGCTTATTTAAAGCCGATTCAATATTTTTTGATAGCATGATATGTGTCTTTTTTGTAAAATTAAGAAAAATAATCCATTCCGTTTTTTCGAAAGCCCGAAAACATTAGGCATTTTGAATCGATTAATAAGATCTTATATTACCAAAAGAGAAAGGTTTGGAAAATTGTGCTTTGTTCATAATCGGATTTCCGTTGTCTTGCATAAAACCATCAGTAAATTTTCGCATAACAAACTGTTTGGAAACGTTGTCGTAATAGCTCAAAATAGTATAATCTTTTAATTTTAATGCGTCATATAAGGAAATTTCTTTATTGCTGCCTAAATAATAAAATAGATTGTCCATTGCCATTGGTATATTTGGAGCTGTTACAGGTTCCCAATTTTCATTTAAGAGACCATCAAAATAAACTATTTTACTAATAGAATATGGCGATGATTCAATGAAACCTTCATAATTAATAGGCGCATAGTAACTGTAATCAATGTATTCTCCAAAACCGCTAAATGTAATAAAACTGTTTTTCTCTTTTTTTATAACCGAAATACCAGCAGAAAGTCCATCTAAATGTTTTAGAAATTTTGCAGTAGTTTTTAATTGTTGCGGTCTATTATTGTCAATTTGCATAAAAAATGGAGATCTTTTAAAAACAATAGTGTCATTTTTTGAAAAAGAATAATTCTTTATGGTCTTTTCAGTCTCAAAATCTTTTATCTCAAATAAAAATTCGTCTTTGTTTGAGATTATTTGAAAGAGTTTTTTCTCGTTATAAAATGAATTTGAGTTTTTGGCTGCGTTTTTTGAAATAGGCTGCTTAAATTCCTTTTCATTAATTTCTCCAGTAATCGTATTAAGATCAAATACTTGAGTTTTTGTCGTGTTGTAATCAAATGTCAAAAGAATATGATCTTCAAGCACATATAATTTATTTATTTTAGAAGCTAAATCTATCGGATTAAGAATGTCTGATTCCATTTTTCTTAGTGGAAAACGTTTAATAAGCGCATTAAAAGAGAAGGCTATATTTTTTTCATTTTTAAAAATGAAATTAGAAAAATCGAACATCATTATTACGCATTTCCCATCTTTAAATTTATAAAGAAGTAAATGTTCAGTTTCTTTTTCTTTTGCTAAAAGATAAAAAGTACTGTGCTGATGAAAAGAAGTTATAATGTAATTGTGATTTTCTGGAAAAGTAAAACTTAAAGACTCTGAAGTATTCTTTTCCAGGTCATAAGTTTTAAGCAACAGGTTTCTATAATTTGGAGAAATCCAATATAAAGTGGTTTTTTTTTCATCATTAATTGTTGCGCCCATTAGATTCCTGCTCATTTCCTGTCTTATAGAATCTGTAAAGCGACTTTTTAGAAATAAAAACTTGTCGTATTTTAAAATATTGATGTTTTTATTGTCCCAGGCAAAAGCGTAAATATCGTGGTTTGCCTCATCCTCAATATTTAGAATTTGGGTTTTATCTAAATTATTTAGATTTAAAGGCAAATAATTTAGCACTGTTTGACTAAACAGAACTGTTTTTGAAAACAAAACGAAGAGGAGTAGTAGTTTTTTCATAGATTGAAAATCATCAAATTTTATTCCAAAATTTTATAAGCTATTACGGAATTAAATTTAAGCAATAAAAAAAGTCCTTAAGAAAATATCTTAAGGACTTTTGGTTTATAATTCTAAAAAGAAATTACTTTACAATAAAAGTAACTCTTCTAGCTAATCTTCTAGCTTCGTCAGAATCTTTCTTAATTGATGTATCTGCACCATTTGCAATAACATTTAAACGAGAAGAAGCGATTCCTGCTTGTTCAAAAATAGTTTTTACATTATTTGCTCTAGTGTTAGAAAGTCTTTCATTATAATCTGCTTTTCCAACTTGATCAGCGTAACCTACTAAATCAAGAGAAGCAGAAGGATTTTTTCTTAAATAATTTAAAACAACATCGATTGCCGCAGTTGAGTTTTCGATAGGAGTTGTTTTATTGAAATCAAAATAAACACTGTAATATTTGTCATTGATCATTCTTTTAATCAAATCATTATCTACAGGTTGTGCAGAAACTTGTTTTTCTACAATGATTTCTTTTTGTGTAGGTTTGTTTTTAATTTGCTCTTCAAGATCTGCTACTTTGTTTTCTAAAGCTGTAAGATCAGCATTATTGCTAGACATTACAGTCCAATCCGCATGTTTTGTGTTTTTTCCTAAATACACATTTAACCCGACTGTACCATTAAAAAGCAATCCAGAAAAACCTCTGTTTCCTTCAACATTTGCTCCATCAAAAGTACGATCTTGCGAGGCGTTTAAAATAGTTGAGAAATCACCAGTCAGAGCCACTCTATTTGATAAACGAATTTGTCCAGTTACACCTGCAATGAAATTACCCATTTCATCTGCGCCTTTAAAATTATCGCTTCTTAATTGAGCATACCCAAAACCTGCATGACCTAATAAACCAAATGTGTTAGTCCACGTTTCAAAGTTCATAATACGGCCTAAGTTTGCAACCGCTTGTAAATCTACTCTATAGTATTTTGAATCAAAATCTAGAGAATTGTTTTTTGCTGTAAAACTGTTGTACCCAAAATCAGCTTTCAAACCAAATTTGTTGTTAAACATATATCGAACTCCTAAATCACCAACCCAAGGGCTTGGAGTGTCTGTAGAATAACCTGCAGTTAATGGGCGTTGAGGTTTAGTCAAACCACCAGCAAATTCTATAGACCATTTATTAAATCCGCTGTTGTTTTCTGTTTGCGCATGTGCTCCTGTTAAAGCCAGAGCAAAGGCAAGAGTCATTATAACTTTTTTCATTGTTATTTGAGATTTTAAATTTGAGCCAAAACAACAATTTATTGTAAGTAAATACTTCCTCTATAAGTCAAAAAGGTATTAAAATAAGGTAACAAGAGTGTTAAATATACTCTGTATTTTTATAAGTATTTGATATTGAGTGTTTTTAGTTGAATCCGTCTGTAAATTTACGCAAGACGTATTGTTTAGAATTAGGATCATAATATCCTAAAATGCTGTAATTGCTTAATTTTAGAGTATTCGAAGGAAAAATTCCTTTATTGCTATCTATAAAAGCATAAATTTTATCGCCAGCAAGAGGTTCTTGATTTTGATTGGTTGTTTCGAGGTTTTTACTCCAAACACTTTCGAAAAAGACAGAATAATAAGTGTCTATATTATAATAACTTGGAGGTATGAAATCGCTATAAAAATCGGGCATAATATCTACAGCGGTAATCGATTTTGATTGCATTCCAGTTCCGCCCAAAGTCAAAAATAGATTTTGTTTGTTTTTGAAAACAGAAATACCAACATCTGTTGTTGCTAATTCTTGTAGAAATTTGCTCGTGTTTTTTAATTCTCTCGGTTTTCGATCATTGATTTGCACCAATAAAGGAGAATTTTTAAATTGAATAGTGTCTTTTTTTGAAACAGTAAATGTTTTCAGAGACGATTCTGATTCATAATCCTTAATATCTAATAAAAGCTGTTCTGCATTAAGATTTACTTGATATAGTTTGTTTTCGTGATAATAAGAGTTTGATTTTTTTGAATTTTTTTGACCTACTGGCTGTAAAAAAGTTTTTTCTTTTATTTCTAAGTTATTCAAATTAATATCAAACAATTGCGTTTTTCTAAGACTTTGGTCTAAAGTCAAAATTAAACGATTGGGAAGCGTATATAATTTGCTCTTCGAAGTTACTTTATATAGCGGATTATATTCTCCTGCATCCATTTTTTCAATCGGATTTTCCATTAAAATCTGATTGAATGTTTTTTGCTGTGTTTTTCGGTCGCGAAATACAAAAGGAGAAAAATCGAGATATTTTTCTTCAGCTATTCCGTTCTTAAAAATAAAAGCGGTTAAACCTTCTTTCGTGTTATCCTTCATCAGCAGATAAAAATTATTATCTTTCTGATAATAAGTCAAAAGCGATTTGTCTTCTAACGGAATTCGAAATTTTAAAGCACGGCTTGTATTGTTTTCTAAATAATATTTAATCAAAATAATACTTTTGTCTGCCGCAGAAAACCAATACAATGTAGGATTTCCATCTTCGCTAAAACTATAGCCAATTAAAGATCTATCTTCAACAAATTTTCGTGACGTAACTATCTTTTCTTTTAAAAATAAAGCGCTATTGTATTTTAATATAGAAAGACTGTCTGTAGCTAAAAAAACAAATACATCGTGTGTGATGGTGTTTTCTGCATTTACAAAATCAATTCGTTGTTTCTTATTTTTTAAATCTAAAGGATATGAAGTTAGAACCGTCTGGCTTAACAAAACGGTGCTACAAAATAAAGACAAAAAAAGTAAGATTTGTTTCATATTTTTATAGCCGCAAAAATTATTCCTTTTTAAATTACTGATTCATAAGTTCTTGAAAATAATCTACAAATTGACCAACATGCAATCCGTCCATTAAACCGTGATGTACATAAACCGCCATAGACATGGTTTTTTTTCCTGTTTCGGAAGTTATCATTTTTCCAAATGAAATTTTCGGACAGCTGTCTGGATATGTAAAACTGCGAGCATGAGTAATGGAACTAAAATTTAACCAAGGAATAGCAGAAAAATGAATCAGATTATCATCATCAAAAGATCTTGTAAAAAGTCCCGTTGTGTTTTGAATTCGTTCGATTTCTGTTATTGCAATTTGTTCGAATGTTTTAAAATCTGGATGATATTCGATTAATGAAAATCCGAAAGTTCCATCTTCACGCCCAATTGTAGCCGAAGCATCAACACGATCGTTAATATAAATTTGGTTTTCAGAAATTCTATATTTAAAGTTTTCGATTGCGTTTACAGCAACTAAAGTTTTATGCAAATAGAAAATAAAAAAAGAAGCGTTCATACTTTTTGCGGTTTGATACGCTCGAGTGCAATCAATTTCTACAGTTACGCCAAAAAAAGGCTCTTTCATTTGTTTGAAATGGGCGAAATGCTCTTTTCTATTCCAATTTTCTAAATCTAAAAGTGTTTTCATTATAATAAATTCGGAACAACTTCTGCAATAGTTTCAAATGAACTAAAATGCTCGTGTTCTATAGTATGATTAATTTTTTCGTGTTCCCAAGTCGTGTGAAACGGAATATGAACGGCATAACCGCCAATTCCTAAAACGGGTAAAACATCTGATTTTAATGAGTTTCCGATCATCAAAAATTCCTGTGCTTGAATATCTAAACGACCGATAAGTTTTTCATAATCAATTTCCTGTTTGTCTGACATCACTTCGATATGATGAAAATAATGTCCTAAACCAGAACGATGCAATTTGCTTTGCTGATCTTTTAAATCGCCTTTTGTTGCCACAACCAATTTGTATTTTCCGTGCAAAGACTGAAGAGTTTCTTCAACTCCGTCTAATAATTCGATTGGTTTTTCGAGTAATTCTTTTCCGTATTGAATAATTTTTTCGATAACTTCAACCGGAATTGTTTTGTTCGAAATGTTCATTGCCGCCTCAATCATAGAAAGGATATAACCTTTGATTCCGTAACCGTACAAAGAAAGATTGGCAATTTCGATTTTGAATAATTCTTGCGAAATTCCTTGATGCGAAAGATAATCTTCCATCAAAGCACAAAATTTATGTTCTGTTTCCTGAAAATAAGGTTCGTTTACAAATAAAGTATCATCGGCATCAAATGCGATTACTTTTAGGTTTGGTATTTTAGTTTTATGTAACATAGTTTTTTTTTGTTTCAAGTGTTTTTTTGTTTCAGGTTTCAGGTTTTTTTAGCCACGACCCGATCGATAGCGAACAGGCGAAGCAATTACTCGAATTTGCACTAATTTTTTGCCACAGATTATTAAGATTAAAATGATTTTTTAAAATCTGCTCAAATCTGCTGAATCTGCGTGAAACTTTAATTCTTAGAAAAAAGCCTTTTCAAAGAAATTGTTTTATCGTAAAAAGTAATTCGGATTCCGAAAAGCAGAATTATTCCTCCGAAAACCATTTGTAAAGTTATTTTTTCTTCCAAAAACAACCAAGCTAAAATTGAGGTAATTACCGCTTGACTCAATAAACTCAAAGAAACTCTAGTCGCGCGCATGTGTTGCGTGGCATAACTAATCGAAAGCCAGGCGCACAATTGGCAAATTACAGCTTGCAAAACCAACACAAACCATCCCATATCTGAAAATCCTGTAAAAGGTTGGTTTAAAGAATAACACAGAATTCCTAAATAAATGCTCGAAGCGGTTAAACTTATCGTCATAAACGAAAGAACATCAACTTCTGAAAGCACATTTTTACTGACTAAAAGATAAATCGAATACAAGATTCCAGATAAAACCGCAAATAGAAATGCTTGATTGAAATTCAAATCAACAAAAAATTCAAAACCAACCAAAGTTACCATTCCGAATAATGAAACGATTGTGCCAATCCAGAAATTAGTTGCAGGTTTTGATTTTAAAAATAAAAAAGAACCAATTCCAACCCAAACTGGAGATAAATTTGTCAATAAAGAAGCTTGTGTTGCACTAGAATCTTGAATGGCAATATTCCAAACAGCAACATCAGAAGAAAATAAAACGCCACAAAGCGTCGCCAAAAGCGTAAATTTTAAACTCGGAAGCTTAAAGTTGCTACTAAATAGAACATACGGCAATAAAAGAATTACGGCAAAAAACATGCGGTAAAAAGCCGAAATTAATCCTGGTGTTAAACGTAATTTTACCAATATCGGGAAAATCGAGATGCAAAGTATACCGCAGATTAAAGCTAATCTTGGTTTTGTGAGTTTCATTTAATGAATTTTAATCTTGTATAATTTTTCAAAGATACTTTAGAAAGTGAATACTTTGAAAGTAAAAAGCGCGAATCAGTTAAAAATAGTAATCGATTCGCGCTTTTTAAATTATTTTTTATCGAATTAATCTATAAATTTTCTAATCGTATATTCTTTCGTTTTATTGTCATAATACCCTAAATAATAAGCAGCTTTCAAATTAAATAAAGTTTGAGAAGAGACATCTTTATTGTCATCAAAAAAGGTACGGATTTTATCGAATGCTAGCGGTTGTAAATCACCTTTAACATGATTCCCTTCGTTGTCAAAAAGCCCTTCAATTTTAACTACTTTTCTGTTAGCATAAGAATTGAAATTATCCATTGTCGGACTAAAGAAAGCAGCACCAACAAGAGCACCAATAAGTCCGAATTGATTAGCCGTTACTTGTCCCGCAGATTGCCCCATCGAAGAAATACCGCCAAAAGTAATTAATGTATTTTGTCCGATATGATAACAAGAAAGTCCAGCATTTAGATTAACAATTTTTCTTAAGAATTGAGAACTGGTTTCTAAAGTTCTTTTTCCTCCAAAATCTCCACCTTCTTGATAAATCTCCGAATTTTTAAAATCAATTGGAGCATCAGCGGTTGCACTATATTCTTTTAATGTGTTGTTTTCTAAATCTTTTATAGAAAAGAAAAATTGATCTGTAGAAGATTTTAAGATGTAAAGTTTATCATCAAAATAAAATGAATTTGAAGTGACAGGAACTTTATATCCTGTAGAAGAAACATTTGAAATACCTGCTGATCGAATAATTTTTTCGGCAGCAGTATATTTTTCTAAATCAACTACAATTGCTTGCGTATAATCTGGATTTGTATCAATAGTTAATACAAGTGTTTTGTTGTTAAAATAGCATTTTCTTTTTGTGGCAGCATCGGTTAATGATGTAGGATTGTCTACATTGATGTTTTTTAGTGAAAAAGGAGCTTCAAATGGAAGCAGATTCTCTCCTAATATTCCGTATAAGTCTGATTTTGTGTAATCTGATTTGAAAAAATGAAACCCTTCTAAATTTATAACTCTTGCCGAATAAACACCATTTTTATCAAAAACATGTAATTTTAAAGAGTTGCTTTTTTTGATTACAGTTAGAATGTAAAATTTATCGCTGCCGCTAAACTTTTGGAGAATTTTTTCTTCTTTTAAAACAAGATTATATTGTTGTGTTGTTACTTTTTGATTCGAAACATCAAACAATTGGGTAAAAATTTCTTCATAATCATTTGATGCCCAAAATAAACGAGGATTGTTGCCATTAATATTATAACCAATCATCATATCGTATTTTTTGGTGTCTGGTCTTTCAGAAGAAATGCTGTCCACAATTTTCATGCTTTCGTCTAGATGAACGGCTTTTACCTTTATTTTATCGCTGATAAATAAAGTAACGTCTTTCTTTTCATTATTTACAACTTGAAAAATGTCACGATTCTTTTTTAATTGAACAGGCACAGAACTTACAATTTCTTGCGAAAATGATGATAAAGTGTTTAATAATAGGTAAACTATGAGTATTTTATTTTTCATACAGTTAATTTGTTTTTGGTTAGATAATTACGGAGCTAATATCTTAAATTTTTAAATATGAAAATTCACACAATAAAACTTTTTAAAAAGAAAAAGCGTGAATCAGTTAAAAGATTAACCAATTCACGCCATTTATATAATGTTTAAACTTAGTTTACGGTTGATCCGTTTGGCGCATCCGCATCTGGATTTACAAAAACTAGTTTTCCTTCTGCATTTGTTGTCATCAAAATCATTCCTTGACTTTCAACACCACGTAAAGCTCTTGGAGCCAAGTTTGCTAATATAGAAACACGTTTTCCGATAATTTCTTCTGGAGAAAAACTTTCAGCAATTCCAGAAACAATCGTACGAACATCGATTCCAGTATCTACTTTTAGCACTAAAAGTTTGTTTGCTTTTGGCATTTTTTCAGCTTCTAAAATAGTTCCGATACGAATATCCATTTTGGCAAAATCTTCAAACTGAATTAAATCTTTTTGAGGTTCAGTTTGTTTGTTTTCGGCAAGATTTGCTGTTTTTGTTGCTTCCAATTTATCTATTTGTTTTTGTATTTCTTCGTCTTCTATTTTAGCGAAAAGCAATTCTGCTTCGCCAATTTTATGTCCTGCTGGAAGTAAATCTGAGTTTTCAGCAATATCATTCCAACCTAAAGTTTTATCGATAAAGATGTCTTTTGCGTCGCGATCTTTCTCTTTCAAGAATTTACTGAATCCTGCAAAATGTTCTTTAAGATCAGCTAAATTTAAGATTTTAGAAAGTTTTGCAGCTGTAAAAGGTAAAAACGGTTCAGCCAAAACGCTCAACGCAGCAGCAATTTGCAATGCTACATACATCTGCGTTTTTACACGCTCTGGATTGTCTTTCATTACTTTCCAAGGCTCTTCGTCTGCCAAATATTTATTTCCTAAACGAGCAACATTCATTAATTCGCCTAAAGCTTCACGGAATCTATAACGCTCAACCGAACTTGAAATTACGGCTGGATATGCTTTTAATTCTGCTAAAGTTTGTTCATCAACTTCTGTAAATTCGTTTGGCGTCGGAATAACTCCTTCGTAATATTTGTTGGTTAAAACCACAACACGATTCACGAAGTTTCCGAAAACAGCAACCAATTCGTTGTTATTTCTAGCCTGGAAATCTTTCCAAGTAAAATCGTTATCTTTTGTTTCAGGAGCATTTGATGTTAAAGCATAACGCAAAACATCTTGCTTATCTGGAAATTCTTCTAAATATTCATGCAACCAAACTGCCCAGTTTTTAGAAGTCGAAAGTTTGTTTCCTTCTAAATTCAAAAACTCATTTGCTGGAACGTTATCTGGTAAAATATAACTTCCTTCAGCTTTTAACATTGCTGGGAAAATGATACAGTGAAAAACGATATTGTCTTTTCCGATAAAGTGAACCAGTTTTGTGTCTTGATCTTTCCAATAAGGTTCCCAATCTTTTCCTTCGCGCGCTGCCCATTCTTTTGTAGACGAAATGTAACCAATTGGCGCATCAAACCAAACGTATAATTTTTTGCCTTCAGCACCTTCAACAGGAACATCAATTCCCCAATCTAAGTCACGCGTTACGGCACGAGGTTCTAATCCAGCATCGATCCAAGATTTAACTTGTCCGTAAACGTTGGTTTTCCAATCGTTTTTATGACCTTCTAAAATCCATTCGCGTAAAAATGCATCGTAACGATCCAAAGGTAAAAACCAGTGTTTAGTTGATTTTAAAATTGGAGTTTCTCCAGTAATTGTCGATTTTGGGTTGATCAAATCCGTTGCGTTCAAAGTCGATCCACAATTTTCGCACTGATCTCCGTAAGCACCATCATTTCCACATTTTGGGCAAGTTCCAACCACAAAACGATCTGCTAAAAACTGATTTGCTTTTGCATCGTACAATTGTTCTGTAACTTCTTCAATAAAATCGCCTTTATCATACAAAGTCCTAAAGAATTCTGAAGCTGTATCATGATGAATTTTAGCCGAAGTTCTAGAATAATTGTTGAATGAAATTCCGAAATCAGCAAAAGATTTACGGATTATTCCATCATATTTATCAATAACTTCTTGTGGTGTAATTCCTTCTTTTTTGGCTTTCATAGAAATTGCAACACCATGTTCATCGCTTCCGCAAATAAACGCAACATCTTTTCCTTGCAATCTTAAATATCTAGAATATATATCTGCAGGCACGTAAACCCCCGCCAAATGCCCAATATGAATTGGTCCGTTGGTGTAAGGCAATGCCGCCGTGATCGTATATCTCTTTGGATCTTGTATCATAATTCAATTTTATTGAGTGCAAAAATAAGCAATAGAATTGAGATTTTAATATTACGCGGAGATTCGCTGAGTTTTTCGTAGCCATTAGCTAAGATTTTTTAGTTCTCGCAAATTAGGAGAGATGTAAAGTTTAATTTTTTAATTGAAGATTAGCCATGTAGTTTGTCATTCCGAGGAACGAGGAATCACACTAGAAACTCCGCAAAATAAAGTATCAATCTTTGTCGAATCCCGAGTGTGATTCCTCGTTCCTCGGAATGACAAACTAGAACAATAAACTTGGCGTCTTCGTGTCTTCGTGTCAATTCCCAATAAAATAGAACCAGTTTAAACTACGCTCGACGTTTATAAATGAGAATATATTTCGCAATCTTTGCATTCGAAAAAACAAAATTTATGAGCAAGACTAAATTAATCATCAATAAAAACGGATCAATCAAAATCGAAGGAGATTTTGAAATCATGGATCCAGAAGGAGCGCTTTACGGTTTACAAGGTAGATCTGCATTAGGACTTTGCCGTTGCGGATTATCTGCAAACAAACCATTCTGCGACGGAGGACACAGAAACAACTTCGAACACGATTCTGTTGCTTTCGATTTACCACCAATGAAAACAAACTAATAATTCTATAGTTTTAAATAATTGAAAACCGCATTCGTTTGAGTGCGGTTTTTTTATGAATATTTTTATAAAAGTAAGTTATTACTTAGAAAAACAATACTACATTTACGGTAACTTTAATTTTCCAAAAATGAAAAAATTAATAATACCACTGTTATTTTTGTTTTTCAGTGTAAATTATGCACAGACACAAAAATTAATCTCCAGCGATTGGACATCTTTCAATCAGACAATTGATATTCAGACCAAAGTCAAGAAAAAATTTAAAGTAATAGCTTCGGTTAAAGTCGAAACTACAGAGCCGACAGCTTGGGCAGGAGTATGGGCGCGTGTCGATACTAAAAATGATGAAGAAGGCTTTTTTGACAACATGCAAGATCGGCCGATAAAATCTAAAGAATGGAATTCTTATACCGTAGAAGGAACATTAGATGCAAACAGTAAATCGTTAAGTTTTGGAGGCTTGTGTCTTAATAATGGAAAATTCTATTTTGATAAATTTGAATTATTAATTGAAAATGATAAAGGAGTTTTTGAGCCTTTTACAGTTTTAAATTCAAGTTTTGAAACTCCTGCAAAAAGTGGAGATATTCCGAAATGGAGTTTGGGAACTTCAAAAGATGCAATAGTTAAAGTTAAGGAATATAAAATCACTTCTGATAAATCGAGTGTTGATGGAAAAAGCAGTATACTACTCGAAGGAACGGGTATAAAGCCTCGTCCAGAAGCTAAAATTGGAAACGTTGAGGGGGCTTCTCCAAAAATTGCCGACATGATTTCGATGCTTGAAGATTTGAAAGCTCGCGTTGAAAGAACAGTCAAAAATATGAGCCAGTATGAAATCGATTATCTTCACGATGAAGAAGCAAATAGAATTGGGGCTTTGGTAATGCATTTGGCTGCTGCCGAAAAATACTATCAGGTTTTTACTTTTGAAAATAGAGATTTTAATGAAGAAGAAAAGAAGATTTGGAACAACGCATTAAATCTTGATCAAGGCGGGCGTGACGAATTTAAAGGTCATCCGATTCAATATTATTTAGATATTTATAATGAAGTTAGAGCCAAAACAATTGAAGAACTAAAGAAAAGAGATGACGCTTGGTTTGCACAAGTTCAATTAAAATATGATATGACAAACCAATATTGCTGGTTTCACGTTATGGAACATCAATCGAGCCATTTAGGGCAGATTTTGTTTTTGAAAAAACGAATTCCGCCAGAGCAAAAAGAACAGAAAAAGGTTCTTCCTCAGGAAATTAAGAAATAAGATAAATGAAAACCGCATCATAAAAAATGCGGTTTTTTATTTTTTAATTTGCGTCTTCTTAAATGGTTCTTTTTGAATTAATTCATTAATTTTAAACACGTTAAAATAATGTTTTCGGTTTATGATATTTAAAAAGCTTTTTATAGGATTCTTATTTTTGGTTTTAATGAATGAAGGATTCGCTCAAAATAAAATAAATCTATTTTCAGAAATCAATTATAATTCGATTCCTGCGATAAATTTAAGCGAATATAAATCAGTTCAAGATCGTGATTCTCGTTTGCAAAATCCGAATATTGCTTTGGGAGTTGGAATTTCGGGCGGCGGATCAAGAGCGCAGTTTTTCAGTCTGGGCGTACTTTTAGGATTAGAAGAAATTCAAGAAGAAAAATCAAACCATAATTTCCTCAATGAAATCGATTATTTTTCTACTGTTTCTGGAGGCTGTTATTCGGCTGGATATTATCTGACTATTCTAAAAAACAAACTTCAATATGACAATTGCACTTTCAACGAATTTTATTTTTCTAAAGCAGATGCCTTTAAATCTGATGTCAATAAATCGGCTACGCTTTTTTCTCTTTTAAATAATAGCCGAAACGAAAAAGGAGAAAAAGTCTCAATGGCACAAAGATTAGATTTGGAAGTTTTGCAATATGATAGCGCCAATCCAGACAATCAGAATAAGTTTAAAACCCAAATGCTTTTGTCTGATTTTTTTATTCCGAAAGAAAGTAAACAAAATCCACAATTGCCGATTATGGTTGCCAACGGAACGGCCTATAATAACGGAGAACGTTTTCCGTTTATGCCGCATATTATTCGTGCTTTAAAAATAAATTCTTCTTTAGCACCAAATAAAGCATCACTTCCGCTTGACAAAAATCAAATTAATAATGGTTACGATTTTCCGCTTACGTATGCAATTACGGCAAGTTCTGCATTTCCGGGCGTTCTGCCTAAAACCAAATTCGGAATCAAAAATCAGGATAAAATTTTGTGTGTGATCGATGGCGGAGCATCCGATAATATGGGTTACGAAACCTTGATTGAATTGCTCCACAACGATAATAAAGTGAAAGACAAAAACAAAAAATCGCTTTTTATTGATTGTCTTGGACAAGGGAAAAAATCGCCTTTTATAAACGATGGCAAAATTAGACTTCTTTCTTTATTAGAAACAGCGTCTTTATATACGGTTCAAACTCGATATATGACTTTTGAAAGAGATGTAGAAAATGCTTTGGAACGATATAAAATTCCAACTTCAAATTATCAAATTATTGGTTTTACAACTTTAAGACATCATTTATCAACTTTGAATAAAGATGAGAAATATGAGGATTTAGTTTCACAATTAAAAAATACTGATGACGAAGCGGCAAGTTGGCTTCAGCTTCACAATGATTTTAAAGAAAAACTGATTGAAAAATTTGGTCCTGATCGTTTTAAAAAAGATAAAAATGGTGAAATTTTACTTTCTAGTTTAGATAAAGAAACTTTTAAAGATTTTGGCGCCAGCGAACTTTTGATGCTTTATGAATATGCTTCGCACGTAGAAACGAAACTCAAAATTACGCCCGAAGAAAAAGAAATGTTACTGCTTTCTGGGCGTTTTGCGGCGTATTTGAAAACTAATGAATTGAAAGAATTATTGGTGGAGAATAAAGGCTTTTAGGTGTTTATTGCTCAAAAACAACCCTTTTGTCTGTCTTTGCTATTTTTACAATTTCATAAGGTCTAGATAATCTAGACGTTAGATCTCCAGTTTTTAATTTTTCAACTTTTACAATTATGGTTTTACGGTTTTGACTGATTTTTACAATATCAATAGAATGCCCGCCATTGTATTGAGTTTTGTCTATAATCGCAATAATTTGATATTTATTGAAGTCAATATTTGTTTCACTGAAATTTTTTACTAAATCATTTGGAGTATTCATTTCTGTCATTAGATTGTTCCATGCTTTGGTGTTTTTAATGACTAAAAATGTTGAAGCAGTACTTTCGTCATAAGGAAAAGAATCACCTTTTGCGATTCCAGAATATTGCACCTCTGAAATTGGTAAATCTTCACTCTCACAGCTTGTAAAAACAAATAGAAGAATAAAAAATAAGAAAATCTGTTTCATGATTTTTGGTTTTAGTTAGAAAATACTTTCTATTTAACAGATGCTGTTTTTTTTAAATGGTTGCGTAAGAGCTGTTTATTTTTTTTGTTTTTAAAGTTATTGCTTTAAAACAATTCATTAAAAATGCTGTTATTTCTCAAAAGTATAGTTTTTATCTTTTGTTTTAATTCAAATTGTAAAAAGGGTATATTTCAATTTTTTCCCTCAACTTTGCAAAAGCAATCTTTTAAATAAAATTCAAAATGGAATTCGGTAAAATCATTATTTCAGAAACAGCAGCAAAAAGCGAAAATCCTCAAGATGTTGTAAATTCGAATATTTCGGTAATCAATTTAATGCGCGAAGAAAAAATAGACGACGATTTAATTCACGAAGATGCTTTGATGAGTTATTATTTAGATTTTTACGCTTCAAAATACGCCGAAGGAAATTTTTCGCAATTTGTACACGATTCTGGATGGAACAAAGAATTGAACGAATTAATAGAAGAAGGTTTAGCCTTAATTGGTGCAGAAAAACATTTGGAATTATTTAAAGAACAATCTCGAAAACTGCGTTTGCAGAGCAACATCAAATTAGCGAAATTTCTAAAAGAAAAAGCAGACACGCCAAATGCGTTTCGCGATGTTTTGAATAACAATGCGTATTTCGAATTGGAGGAAAATATAGTCGAACTTAATGCCGCATTTTTAAAATCGCATCCCGATACAGAAGTACTTTCGGTAGAAGAAATGTTTGCAGCTTTGGAAGAATTTGTTGGTCACGAAATCAAAAGAGATTAAATTTTTCTGCAGCAAAAAAGGTGTTTTAAGCCTAAATAAGTTATGTTTTTAAGAAAGTAGTTTTGAAATTTTAATTTTTCTGGCAGATTTTGTAAGAAAAGTATATATTTGGAGAGCCCAAAAAATGCTACTATTAAATTGATGCCTATGAAAAAAACTATACTAATTAGTGGAGTTTTGCTGTTTTTATTCGCTTGCGGCAAAAATGAAAAAACTAAAAACGAAGCAGAAATTCAGAATCAGGAGTTACTTTCGCTGATAAAAACAGACTCTAATATAAATAGAAAAGAGTTTAAAAAGCTAATTTTTAAAAATCTGGATAATATAGAAAATTCAGATGAGTTAGATCTTCCGTTACTTTCAAAAGTGGCATCTAATCTTAAAATTAAATATTCGAAAATTAAAATTGATGAGACAAGTTCTATTAATTTCGATCAAAAAACGGCATTTTTTGTTGTCACAATTGTAGAACAAAACAAAAAAAAGCCAAAATCGGATGATTTTGATGATTTAGGAAATTATTTTCAGCGTAAATATTTGTTTGTAGATCGCGAAAGCGGAAATATAATCGCCGAAGAATTTGACGCTAATTTAGGATATTATCATAATGAAGGAGTTCGATTTTCTAAATCGCATATTTTGAAAAATCTGGTATATCTCAACGAAACAACTCCAGCAATTGCTTTTTATACAGAAGCCATCGCAAGTAGCAGAATTGTTTTGTATTCGGAACAAAAATTTACTTTACTGACTCTTGAAAATAATGAAATCAAGAAATTTTTATACGAATATCCAATTCGCCTTACCAATGGAGATTCTAACGGAAATGGCACTTACCAGATCGAAACTTTAGAAACGGGTATGAGTTTGGGAGATAATAAAACAAATGGCTATTTTGATTTAATTGTGACCAAAAATTTCTCTTATGAAGAAGCTATCGAAGATAGTTTAGAAAGCGATATGGAAAAAAATAAGGAATTGAAAATCAAAAAAGAATCTGAGAAACTGAAGTTTAATGGTAGAGAATACGCTTTTCATCGCGATGACAGACATCGTTTTCTTGAATAAGCTGGATAAAATCGAAACAATCTCAAAAGCACTTTTTTAGTGCTTTTGGTGTTTATAAGAGTTTTAAGTTTTCCTTTTAAACTTTGTCCTTATGTTAACAAACATTTCATTAAATTTGCTTCCGTTATAAAAAATACAATAGTTATAAAAAACAAGCTATGTTACAAATTGCATTTATTAGAGAAAATCAAGAGAAAGTAATCAAAGCTTTAGCAAAACGAAATATCGATGCTAAAAGCGTTGTTGAAGAAGTGGTTCAATTAGACGAAAATCGTCGTGCTGCACAAGTAGAATTAGACAATACTTTATCAGAATCTAATAAATTGTCCAAAGATATTGGTGAATTGATGAAATCTGGAGAGAAAGCTAAAGCCGCAATCTTAAAAGAAAAAACAGTTTCGCTAAAAGAAAAAAGCAAAGAACTTAGCGAAAAAGCAGAAGCTTTGGCTGTTGAGTTAACCAATAAATTATACACTTTACCAAACCTTCCTGCAGATATTGTTCCTGAAGGAAAAACGCCAGACGATAACTTGAATGTTTTCGAAGAAGGAGATATTCCTACTTTACACGAAGGCGCTCAACCGCATTGGGAATTGGTAAAGAAATACGATATTATCGATTTTGAATTGGGTGTAAAAATTACTGGAGCAGGATTTCCTGTTTATAAAGGAAAAGGAGCACGTTTACAGCGCGCTTTAATCAATTACTTTTTAGACAAAAATACAGCTGCAGGTTACAATGAAGTTCAGGTTCCGCATTTGGTTAATGAAGCTTCAGGTTTCGGAACTGGACAATTGCCAGACAAAGAAGGACAAATGTATCATTCTACAATTGATGATTTATATTTGATTCCGACTGCTGAGGTTCCAGTTACGAACTTATTCCGTGATGTGCTTTTAACTGAAACTGAATTGCCAGTTTTATATACAGCGTATACGCCATGTTTTCGTCGTGAAGCAGGTTCTTACGGAGCACACGTTCGTGGATTAAACCGTTTACACCAATTTGATAAAGTAGAAATAGTTCGTGTGGAACATCCTGAAAAGTCTTATGAAGCGCTTGACGGAATGGTAGAACATGTAAAAGATATTTTAAAAGAATTAAAATTACCATACAGAGTTTTACGTCTTTGCGGTGGCGATATGGGATTCACATCTGCTTTGACTTACGATTTCGAAGTGTTCTCTACAGCACAAGATCGTTGGTTAGAAATTAGTTCTGTTTCTAACTTTGAAACTTTCCAGGCAAATCGTTTGAAATTGCGTTTTAAAGACAAAGACGGAAAAAATCAATTGGCACACACACTTAACGGAAGTTCATTAGCGCTTCCACGTGTTTTAGCTGGAATTATTGAAAACTACCAAACTCCAGAAGGAATCGTAATACCAGAAGTTTTACGTCCTTACTGCGGATTTGATATTATAAATTAATTTAGTTGACAGTCTCAGTCTCAGTTTACAGTTTCGGCTGTTGACTGTGACTGAAAACTGCGACTAAAAATTACCACTTATGAAAAACGGAATATTAAATTGGAACGTAGATCCTGTCATTTTCTGGATTACAGATACTTTTCCGTTAAAATATTACGGAGCTCTTTTTGCCTGCGGACTTCTTTTAGGCTTTTATATTGTTAGAAATATTTATAAAAAAGAAAATCTTTCGTTAGACAATCTCGACAGTTTACTTATTTATGTTATTGTCGGAACCGTTTTAGGCGCCAGACTTGGACATTGTTTCTTTTACGAACCTGAGTATTTTTTCAAACATCCGATAGAAATTCTTTTGCCGATTCAGAAAATAAAAGGAGCTTATCAATTTGTGGGTTATCAAGGTTTGGCAAGTCACGGAGGTTCAATAGGAGTAATTACTGCGATGATTTTATATTGCCGTAAATACAAAGTACAATTCTTAGGACTTCTAGATAAAATGGCGGTTGCAGTTCCTGTAACGGGTACATTTATCAGATTGGGGAATTTTATGAATTCTGAAATCTACGGAAAACCAACCAACGGAAATTGGGGGGTTGTTTTCCAAAGAGATGATTTAATTCCGAGACATCCAACGCAATTGTATGAAGCTTTTGCTTATTTATTGATTTTCGGAATCTTATTTTATATGTACAAATCAGAAAAAATTAGAAATGCGCAGGGATTAATCTTTGGAACTTTCTTAACTTTATTATTCGCAGCTCGTTTTATAATCGAATTTTTCAAAGAAAATCAAGAAGCTTTCGAGAATGATATGCTGATTAATATGGGACAGATTTTAAGTATTCCGTTCATTTTAATTGGTTTAGGTTTGGTTTTTTGGAAAAGTAAAAAAAGTCACAGTTTTCAGTGACAGTTTACAATTAATACTTAAACTGAAAACCGCGACTGAAAACTTAAAAAACATGAAAAACATATTAATATATATCGTTTTATTATTTTCTTGTTTTGCATTTGCGCAAAACGAGCAGTTGGCGCAATATTATTATGATAAAGGAGATTTTGAAAAAGCTAAAATCAGTTATGAAGAACTTTTGAAAAATGCGCCTTCCAATACACAATATTTTTTAAGAACAGTCGATTGTTATCAGCAATTACAGCAGTTTTCTAATGCTGAAAAAGCAATTCAAGAACGTTTGAACCGCTACAAACAAGGCGTTTTTTTGGTCGAATTAGGATATAACTTTCAATTGCAGAAAAACGATTCGAAAGCTAAAAGCTATTACGATCAGGCAATCGAAAAAATTAAAGTCAGTCCAAATGATGTTTACGGAATAGCGAATTCTTTTGAGAAAAAAGTATTGTTAGAATATGCTTTAAAAGCGTATCAAACCGCAATGCAAATTCAGCCGACTTTTAATTTCAATTTCCAGATCGGAATGTTGTACGGACAATTGGGCAAAACTGATTTAATGATCGATTTATTGCTGACAGAATCTTTTACAAATCCGCAAAACACTAGTTTAATTCAGACGCAATTATCGCGTTTTATGAATGGCGAAACGGATAACACGACTTTTAAAGATGCGATGCGAAAAGCATTAATCTTAAAAACGCAAAAAGATCAAGACGTTTTCTGGAATCATTATTTAAGCTGGTTTTATGTGCAGCAAAAAGAATTCGGAAAAGCATTTATTCAGGAAAAAGCAATTTATAAACGTGAACCAGAATCTCTGTTAAGCATCGTTAATCTGAGTCAGTTTGCAATGAACGAAGAGGATGACGAAACAGCTGTAGAAATTCTGAATTTCATTCTTCAAAACACAAAAGATTTAGATTTATTGATTCAATCGAATGCGAATTTAATGCAGATTAAAATCAAAAAAGCAGATGAAAAAGAATATCCAGCAATTGATCAAGAATTAAAGCAATTGCTGACAACTTACGAAATCAATCCTTTTACTTTATCTTTGCAACTTATTCAGGCCCATTTTCTAGCTTTTAATTTGAAAAAGACAGATGAAGGAAAGGCAGTTGTCAAAAAAGCTTTAGAATTAAATTTAAACGAATATCAAAAAGCCGATGCAAAAATGGAACTGGCAGATATTTTGCTTTTAGAAGAAAAATACAACCAGGCGCTTATTTATTATTCACAAATTCAATTGGATTTAAAGAATGATGTTATGGCGCACGAAGCAAGTTTAAAAGCGGCAAAAACAAGTTATTACAAAGGCGATTTTGAATGGGCGAATAAACAATTCAAAGAATTAAAAGCGGCAAACACGCAATTAATCGCGAATGATGCTTTGGAATATTTTCTTTTAATTAATGATAATACCGCAGCAGATTCAACTCAAGTCGCTTTGAAACAGTTTGCAAAAGGAGATTTTTTAATTTATCAGAATAAAAAGCAAAAAGCAATTGCACAGTTTCAGAATATCTTGAAAACCTTTAAAGGTCAGGAAATAGAAGCGGTAACTTTATTGCGTTTAGGAAAAGTTTACGAAAGTCAGAAAGATTTTGCTTCGGCTTTAAGCCAATATCAGCAGATTATTGACAATCACAGCGACGGAATTTACGTAGATGAAGCGCTGTTTTTCTCAGCCGAAATTTACAACGACGAACTAAAAGATACAGAAAAGGCAAAGCCCTTATATGAAAAGGTAATTTTTAATCATCAAGACAGTATTTACTTTGTCGATGCCAGAAAAAAATACCGCGAGTTAAGAGGAGATAAAAATTTATAAATTCCAATATTTTAAATTCCAAATTCCAAAGAATAAAAATTAGTAAAATGATGATTCGAAAAGATTTAAGAGTCAAGAGGGAAAAACTCAGAACCTTAGAATCTTAGCATCTTAGAACCTTAGAAAAAAATGATTATTTACAACGTTACCACAAACATACACGAAAGCGTTCATGACCAATGGTTAAAATGGATGCAGGAAAAACACATACCAGAAATTCTGGCTACTAATAAATTTTCTTCAGCAAGAATTGTAAAGGTTTTGGTTGAAGAAGAAATGGGCGGAATTACGTATTCTGTACAATATGTGACAGACAGTAAAGAAACTTTGGATAAGTTTTATATCGAAGATGAACCAGAATTTCACAGAGAAGCTTTAGGATTATTTGCAGATAAAATGCTTTCTTTTAGAACAGAATTAGAGGTTATTTCTGAGCATTAATAGTTTTTTATTTTCATTAAAAAAAAATACTATGGAGATTAGGTTTCAAACAAAAGAAGAAAGTAATAAACAGCAACAAGAAGACTTTTTAAATTTACCTAAAGTTGAAAGGTTTTATAGCTTTTTACGCTTAAGCGAGAGAATAAGTAGATTTCCAGTAAAAAATAAAGTTGACAGAAATAAAGACAATTTTCTTATTGTTATAAAATCAAGGTAGTATGTCAAAGCTTTGGGATCAAAATATCGATGAATTTATAACGTTGTCGGCAAAGTATAATGTTCGAATGCTTATGGTTGGCGGAGGAGCAGTAAATTTTCATGGTTATCAAAGGCATTCTGCAGATGTAGATTTTTGGATAGAAACCACTGAAGAAAATTTTAAAAAACTAGTATTGGTTTTTAATGAAATGGGATATGAAATTGATGATTTTCCAGAAAATGTAAAGCAACAGCAACAAAATATATCGATAAAGTTTTCTCCTGCTGATTTGGATTTAGAGCTTATAACAAAGTTTTCGGTTAATAAAACTTTTGAAGAAGCTTATAATGATAGTGAGGAAGTTACTGTAAATGATAAAACATTTTTAAGATGGAATGTTTTATCGCTTGAAGATTTGATTACAAGTAAAATTAAAGCAAATCGTGCAAAAGATTTATTTGATGTCCAGCAACTTCGTGAAATAAATAAAAAATAAAGCTTTGCTTTTTAGTGCCTTTGCAACAAAAAGAATACTTTTGCGCCCTCGCGGCAAACAAGAAATGAAATGGAAAAAGTAAAAGCCAAAAAACATTTAGGACAGCACTTTCTTAAAGACGAAAGCATTGCAAAAGCAATTGCAGATACTTTAAGTTTAAAAGGGTACGATGAGGTTTTAGAAATAGGACCAGGAATGGGTGTGCTTACTAAATATTTACTTGACAAACCCATTGTTACTCGAGTAATCGAGATTGATACCGAGTCTGTTGCGTATTTGGATGCAAACTATCCAAAATTAAAAGACAAAATCATTTCAGAAGACTTCCTGAAATACAATATAAATCAAGTTTACGAAAATAAGCAGTTCGCTATTATTGGTAACTTTCCGTATAACATTTCGACTCAAATTGTTTTTAGAACATTAGAGTTTAGAGATCAGATTCCTGAGTTTTCTGGAATGTTTCAGAAGGAAGTTGCAGAGCGAATCTGCGAGAAAAAAGGCTCAAAGGCTTACGGAATCTTATCCGTTTTAGCTCAGGCTTTCTATGATACTGAGTATTTGTTTACTGTAGACGAAAATGTTTTTATTCCTCCGCCCAAGGTGAAATCGGGTGTGATGAAAATGACCCGAAAGGAAGATTATAGTCTTCCTTGTGGTGAAAAGTTATTTTTTACGGTTGTAAAAACGGCTTTTCAGCAAAGACGAAAAACATTACGTAACAGTTTGAAAACATTAAATTTATCAGACAATTTGCGAGAAGACACTATCTTTGATAAACGTCCAGAGCAGTTAAGTGTCGATGAATTTATTGAACTAACTCAAAAAATAGAAGCCGATGGAGTTCAAAGTTAGTAAAGAATTTATACACCAGTTAGAAGATCTAATCAATAAGAAAAACGACAACGAACTTGAAGTTTTACTTAATGATTTGCACCATGCCGATATTGCCGAAATCTTAGACGAATTAGATTTTGACGAGGCAACTTATATTTTTAAGGTTTTAGATAGTGATAAAACAGCCGAAATTCTTCTGGAATTAGAAGAAGATCTGCGTGAAAATATCTTAAGCCGACTTTCGCCAAAAGAAATTGCAGAAGAGCTTGATGAGCTTGAAACTAATGATGCTGCCGACATTATTGCTGAACTTTCGCAAGAAATAAAAGCAGAGGTAATCTCAGAAATATTAGATGTTGAACACGCCAAGGACATTGTTGATCTTTTGCGTTACGACGAAAATACGGCTGGTGGTTTGATGGGAAAAGAACTTGTAAAAGTGAATGAAAACTGGAATGTTTTGACCTGCGTTAAAGAAATGAGAATTCAGGCAGAAAACGTTTCTAGAGTACATTCTATTTACGTAGTTGATGATGAAAATCGCTTAAAAGGAAGACTTTCTCTTAAAGATTTACTGACTTCTTCAACCAAAACTCAAATTGGGGAAGTTTATATCCGAAAATTAAATTTTGTAAATGTTGATACGGAAGATGTTGAAGTTGCTCGTATCATGCAAAAGTATGACTTAGAGGCAATTCCAGTTGTTGACGAATTAGGTCGTTTGGTTGGAAGAATTACAATTGACGACATCGTAGACGTAATTAAAGAAGAAGCAGACAAAGATTACCAGTTAGCGGCAGGTATTACGCAGGACGTAGAATCAAATGACAGCGTTTACGAACTAACAAAAGCACGCTTGCCTTGGCTTTTAATCGGAATGGTAATCGAAATTGTTGCATCTTTTGTTTTAAAGGGTAACGAAGCGACGTTTCAAAAATATTCTACTTTAATCATTTTTGTGCCTTTACTTTCTGCTACAGCAGGAAATATTGGTGTTCAGGCTTCGGCTATTGTTGTGCAAGGTTTAGCAAACGGAACGCTAAAAGACTTTAGTCGTGGATATTTTACAAAAGAGATTACCGTTTCTATGATTTCGGGAAGTATCATTTCATTGCTTTTATTGTGCTATCATTCAATAATGTATCAGCAATATTTAGTAGGATTCGCTATTTCAATTTCGATGATTGTTGTGATTCTTTTTGCTGCAACTTTAGGAACGTTGGTGCCGCTTTTCCTTAACAAAAATAAAATTGATCCCGCAATCGCAACGGGTCCGTTTATTACAACGACCAATGATGTATTCGGAATCATGTTATACTTCGGAGTAGCAAATTTGATTCTCGGATTCTAGATTTTTGCCACAAATTAGCCTTTTGGAGTGATTTAAAATCTCTAAAATCTGCGTAATTTGCAGGCGGAAAATGCTGTTTGCCAACCAGAAATAAATTAAAGCCAAACCAAAATGAAAGTACACATTATTGGAGGAGGAAACCTTGGAGTTTCTATTGCCTTGGGAATTGCTAAATTCTCGAAAAACAACCAAGTTACTGTCACAAGAAGAAATACAGGAAGTATTCAATATTTAACGGAATACGGAATTACTGTTTCTAACGATAATAAACACAATATTCAAGAAGCTGATGTTGTAATTTTAACCATAAAACCGTATCAGGTTGATACTGTTTTGGCTGAAATCCTGCCAGTTATTCAAAACAAAACAATTGCTTCAGCAGTAAGCGGATTGTCTTTGGAGGTGCTTCAAACCAAAACAAATTTTGAATATCCAGTTGTTCGCATTATGCCAAATATTGCGGCGCAGTTTGGAGAATCGGCAACTTGTATTTCTTTCCCTGAAAAATACAAAGAAAATGCTTCGCCAATTGTTGACTTATTCCAAGATTTAGGAACAGCACCAGTAATCGACGAAAAATTGATGGATGCAGCAACCGTTTTAGGTGCGTGCGGAACTGCGTATGCATTACGTTACATTCGTGCTTCTATGCAGGCTGGAATTGAAATAGGATTTGATTCTAATACCGCTTTAGCAATTGCAGCTCAAACGGTAAAAGGAGCGGCTAAAATGCTTTTAGAAGAGCGTGTGCATCCAGAACAATTAATTGACCGCGTAACAACTCCACAAGGCTGTACAATTGTCGGTTTAAATGAAATGGAGCACAATGGTTTCAGTTCGTCATTAATAAAAGGAATTAAGACTTCTTTGAAACAAATCAAAGGTTAATTGCTTAAAATTTCAATAGTAAAAAATCCAAATTCCAATTTGTGGGGTTTGGTTTTTTTTGTTTTGTTTTATGAAGTTTTACCGTATAGTTTTGTCATTCCGAGGAACGAGGAATCACACTAGTAACTCGACAAAGGGTGACGATTTTGATTTCGGAATTACGAGTGTGATTCCTCGTTCCTCGGAATGACAAATGTTATGTAAAAAATGTTAATATAGATTGGAATTTGGAATTTAAAATGATTGGAATTTTATTTTTTAATTAACTGAATATACTTCAATCCACATTCTGAAATCTTAGTATAAGAATTCATCGAATTGCCATAATTCTGAATCGTTAAAGTATCTTTTACATACAAAGCGTCAATTCCAACTGGAATTTCTAATTCTTTTTTAGAAACCGAATCACTTTCGTCGCTGATATCACCTTCAAATTCATCCCATTTAATTCCTTCTAAAGTAATATATTTTTCACCTGAATTGTTTTTAGAATAAGTCGCTTTTCCTTTCAAAGTGCGAATACTTGTTTTAAAAGTATATTGATAATCATTTTTTATTTTTGAAATAATTACCGAAAGATCACAACCATCTGCTTTGTATGTTCCTTCAATTTCATCTTGAGAAAGTTCCTCTTTGACAATGTTTTCAATTTTTGGATCTCCTGCAGCAGGATTACTCTCTGTTTTTTGATTGCAAGACGTCAAAATCAGATAAATGAAAGATAAAAAGATTAGCGTTTTTTTCATATTTCAAGTAAATCATTATGCTTTTTGTTTAAAACATATTTCAGAAACACAAAACCCAAAAGTCCAGCCATGAAAGAAGCGATCAGAATGGCTATTTTAGAAAAAACAATAACTTCTGGATTTTTGAAAGCCAAAACGGTTATAAAGATTGACATTGTAAAACCGATTCCGCCGAGCATTCCTGCGCCTAAAATATGTGCCCATTTTAAGTTTTTTGGTAAAATGCATAAACCAGAAGTTACACCGACAGAAGAGAAAAGTAAAATTCCAAGCGGTTTTCCAACGACAAGTCCGAGGATAATTCCGTAAGTATTAGAATGGTTTAAACCTTCATGCCAATTAGATTCGATTGTAAGTGCTGTATTTGCAATTGCAAACAACGGCAAAATGAAAAAAGCAACTGGTTGATGCAAAAAATGCTGTAATTTGTACGATGAAGTTTTTTCTCCGCCATCGCCAAACGGAATAACAAATGCCAAAATGACTCCAGTTATTGTGGCGTGAACGCCAGAATTAAGCATAAAATACCACATAATCACGCCGCCAATTAGATACGGAATGAGATTGTGAATTTTCATTCGATTTAAAACAAATAGAATAATCCAGATTCCAAGCGCAATTCCGAGATTAAGAAACGAAATAGAAGTTGTATAAAAAATGGCAATAACAATAATAGCACCCAAATCATCAATAACAGCTAAGGCAGTTAGAAAAACTTTTAATGAGGCAGGAACTCGATTTCCTAAAAGCGATAAAATACCAATTGCAAAAGCAATATCGGTCGCCATCGGAATTCCCGCTCCGTTTTGCGTTGTAGTTCCATAATTTAAAACCAAAAAGATTGCCGCAGGAACCAGCATACCGCCAAAAGCCGCCATTATAGGCAATGATGCATTTTTGAAATTAGATAATTCTCCATGATAAATTTCACGTTCCAATTCTAATCCGATTAAAAGGAAGAAAATGGTCATTAATCCGTCGTTAATCCAATCTGTTATTGTGTGCCCTGCAATTTCTTTTTCCCAAAATCCCACATATGGAACCTGAAAAGAAGAATTGGCAAGGAAAAGCGATAGGAGCGTTACGGCAAGCAAGATAATTCCTCCTGATTTTTCGTTTTCAAAAAAGGCTTTAAAAGTCTTGGTTAATTTCATTGCGGAAGATTTTCTGAAGATTTAGAGAATGGATTTAGTAAATCCGAATACTTTCAAAGTTAGAAAAAATCTGCCCAATAAAAAAAGATTTGCCACAAAGGCGCAAAGACACAAAATTTTGTTTTGGTTGTTTAACTTAATTATTAAATAAGCAATCTGCTTAAATTTGAGACGGCTGCATTAAAAAGTTTGCGACTTTGCGTCTTTGCGAGATTAAATTAAACGTATTTTTGTTTTTGTAAAAATCAAAAATAATGAGTATAAAAATTCTTCATATCGACAGCAATAATCCAATTTTATGGAATCAATTGGAAGAAGCTGGTTTCGAAAATCACGCCGATTTCAAATCTTCAAAAGAAGATATAGAAGCAAAAATTCAAGATTATAACGGAATTGTAATTCGTAGCCGTTTTAAGATTGACAAGACATTTCTAGATAGCGCAACAAATTTGCAATTTATTGCAAGAGTCGGTGCTGGTTTGGAAAGTATTGATTGTGAATATGCTTTGTCGAAAGGAATTCATCTTATTGCGGCACCAGAAGGTAATCGCAATGCTGTTGCAGAACATTCGCTTGGCATAATATTGTCTTTGTTTAATAATTTAAACCAAGCCGATGCTGAAGTAAAATCAGGTCAATGGAATCGAGAAAGCAACCGCGGCCATGAATTAGATTTAAAAACAGTAGGAATTATTGGTTATGGAAACATGGGAAAAGCTTTTGCTAAAAAACTAATAGGTTTTGATACAGAAGTTTTATGCTATGATATTTTGGATAATGTTGGAGACGAAAATGCCAAACAAGTTTCTCTGGCAGAATTACAAGAAAAAACAGATGTTTTAAGCCTTCACCTTCCTTGGACACCAGAGACAGATAAAATGGTCAACATTGACTTTATAAATGCGTTTAAAAAGCCTTTTTGGATCATAAATACTTCGCGCGGTAAAAATATAGTTACAGCCGATTTGGTTGAAGCGATGAAAGCAAAAAAGGTTTTAGGAGCAGGTTTGGATGTCTTGGAATATGAAAAACTTTCTTTCGAAACACTTTTTCAAGATAAAAACACGCCAGAAGCTTTTCAATATCTTTTGGAAGCAAAAAATGTTTTACTAACGCCTCATATTGCGGGTTGGACTTTTGAAAGTCACGAAAGATTGGCACAGGTAATTGTAGATAAAATAAAGGCAGTTTATAAAGTTGGATAATCTGAGCTTGCTTTTTTGATTATTTTGTTCTGAATCCAGTAAGTTAAATTAGCTTTATTTGTTAATTTTTAATAATATTGTTTAGGCAATTAAAACATTATAAGTGTTTTAAATTCTGATTTGTAAAACTATATTATTAACGATAAAGGGAATAAAAATGGAGAATACAAGAAGAGAAGACTGGAATAATCCTCGATACGACCAGCAAGAAAATAAAAAAGTAATAGCAGGAATTTTAGCGATTGTCTTAGGTTCTTTGGGAATTCATAAATTCTATCTGGGATATACCAAAGAAGGTTTAATTCAGCTAGTTTTAGGATTTTGAGGAATTGGCGGCGTAATAGGAATTATTGAAGGAATTCTGTATCTGCTAAAATCCGACGAAGAATTTTATCAAACTTATCAAGTTGGTTATAAAGGCTGGTTTTAATAAAAACACAAAATATGCAAAAATCCCATTCAGAAATGAATGGGATTTTTTATGTTCAAAAATGTCTTTTTCTGATATAATAAAAACTTTTAGCAGCTACAGACGGTTTTCAAAGTAAGTAATCTTGCACTCTGTTAAAAAGAAGAAATGGAGTAACTGAAAAGCCGTAAGAGTAGGGAATTTAAAAGATTTTTTTATGTTAGAAATGTACAAAAAAGTAGTTGTTGAAAACTACGCAAATTTTAACGGTAGAGCTAGAAGAAAAGAATATTGGATGTTTATTTTAGGAAATTTAATTATTTCAATCATTTTGCAGATTATTGATGCAGTGACAGGTTTGACATTTGGAGTAGCAGAAATGGGAATTCTTCGTCTTATATATACTTTGGCAGTTCTGATTCCTGGAATTGCTGTTGGTGTTAGAAGAATGCATGATATTGACAAAAGTGGTTGGTACGTCCTTATCCCAATTTATAACATTGTATTATTTGCAACAGAAGGAGAAAAAGGTTCTAACCAATACGGAGCAGATCCAAAAAATGAATTAGAAGATATCAGTGAGATTGGAAAAGATCTTAACTAGTTAAAAAGTAATTAAAATCCCATTTCTGATTCTTGAAATGGGATTTTTTTAATTGCGATTATTCAAAGCTCGCGCCAGCGAGAATTTCTATTAATTAATTTCTAGAATATGAGAATAGATACATTTATAGGTCAACAAAAAAAAATGTTGTTTTGGGAAGATGGTGATGATTGTAACATTGTCGCAGATTATATGATTAAGAATAATTTGACAGGAATTGTATTTTCGAAATATCTTGGATTTATAGAAAATGAAGTGTTGATTAATAGAATATTTGATTTTGTAGATGAACTTCATATAATAGATTCTAATATAAAAAACATCTCATTTGTTTTTAATTTTCCAAATGTAAAAAAAATGATTATTCAAAATGATGATAAAACAAAGCTTGATATAAATAGATTTGAGCAACTTGAAAAACTTTTTTTGACTTGGAGAAAAGGAGTGGTGAACTTATTTAAAAATAGAAGCTTAAAAGTGATCAAATTGGAAGATTTTAAAGAAAAACAATTAATAGATGTAGATGATGATTTAAAACTTGAAGAATTGTGGTTTAGTAATTCTGCTATTGAAGATTTATCATGTTTAGGTAAATTAAAAAGATTAAAGAAACTAAACTTAGATAGTTTAAGATGCTTAGAAGATAGTGGTTGGCTTGAAGAATTAATTTATTTAGAAGAGCTTAATATAAGTTCATGTAAAAGAATATCCACAACAATCCTAAAAAACGTGGGTGAATTAAGAGATTTAAAAAGGCTTTATTTTTCCAAAATGGGAGAAATTCCAACAATAACCTATATCTCGAAATTAAAACAAATTGAAGTTATAGGATTTATTGAAGAAACTAAAATTGTTGATGGAAATCTAAATCCGCTTTTAGAATTACCTAATTTGAAGAAGATAAATATTCAAGGATTCAAACATTATATTCCTTCTATTCAAAATATAAAAACTGGTTTGTCAAAATAAAAATCCCATTTACTATTTAAAGCAAATGGGATTTTATATTTTATATATAAGAAAAACTTAATCTTCTTTCTCAGATAATTTCTTTTCCAATTCAATCTGAAATTCTTCAATAACAGGTTTCATGGTGCTTTCTGGAATATCTGCGATTCTAATGTACATTAAACCGTCGATTGCATTGTTGAATAAAGGGTCAACGTTAAAAGCAACTACACGTGCGTTTTGTTTGATGTATTTTTTAATTAAAACAGGTAAACGTAAATTTCCTGGTTCTAATTCGTCAATAATTTTATCAAATTTATTTAAGTCAGATTCTGCTTCGTCGAAGATAAAATCTTTATCTGCGTCTTTCAGTTTTACTTTATACGCTTTTTTCGGGTGAATGTATTGCGCAATATACGGATCGTAATAATTAGATTTCATAAACTCAATCATCAATGATTTAGAGAAATCTGAAAACTGATTACTGATACTTACACCTCCAACCAAATATTTGTGTTCAGGATGACGTAAAGTAGTATGAATAATACCTTTCCATAATAAGAACAAAGGCATTGGTTTTTGCTGATATTCTTTTACGATAAAAGCACGACCCATTTCGATCGATTTGTGCATCATATCGTGAAGTTCTGGCTCAAATCTAAAAAGATCAGTTAGATAAAAACCTTCAATTCCGTATTTTGGATAGATTTCAGAACCTAATCCCATGCGGTAAGCTCCAGCGATTTTTTTGGTTTCATCATCCCATAAAAACATATGGTGATAATATTGATCGTATTCGTCTAAGTCAATAGATTCGTTTGTTCCCTCGCCAACTTCACGGAAAGTAATTTCGCGTAGACGACCAATTTCGTGCAAAATATTCGGAATTTCTTTTGCGCTGGCAAAGAAAACTTCATAATTTTTACTTTGTAGAAATCTGCTATCGCTGTTTCTTAAAGCTTGAACTTCATCAATCAATTTTGATTCACTTGCAGGCGTTACGATTTTTTTTGGTGCTTTTGTAATTTTAAGACTTGCTGTGGCCGTATCGATTAATTTTGTGTCTTTTTCGAAAGGATTTGCCAACATATAGGTTTTCTTTCTCAAGAATTCTGAATACTCTTCAAAAGATTCAATCTCATTTTGCTCAGATACAGAAATTGGTTTCCCGATACGAACTTTAATTACACGATCTTTTTGCGTTAAAAGTTCAGAAGGTAATTTTGCAGTACGTAAAGTATCATCAATTTTAGAAAGCCAATAGAATAATTTACTGTTTTTGGCATGAAAGTAAATAGGAACTACAGGAACTTTTGCTTTTCTGATTAATTTCAGCGCGCCTTCTTCCCAAGGTTTATCAACTACTAATTTTCCGTCTTTGTAAGTCGAAACCTCTCCAGCAGGAAAAATTCCTAAAGGTTTTCCGTCGCTTAAATGGCGTAAAGTTTCTTTAATTCCGATTACGCTAGATTTTGCATCCTTATGATTTTCAAAAGGATTAACTGGCATAATGTATTTTTTCATCGGAACAATTCTGTGTAATAAGAAGTTCGCAATGATTTTGAAATTTGGCTCTCTTTCAAGCATCAATTTCAATAATAAAATTCCATCAATTCCACCAAGCGGATGATTAGAAATAGTAATATAGGCGCCATCTTTCGGCAAGCGTTTCAAGTCCTCTTCAGGGATTTCGAATTTGATTTCCATCTCGTCCAAAATTCCGTTCAAAAACGCAAGGTCTTCCAAATGTTTATTACGATCGTAAATTTTATTAAGGGTTGAGATCTTAAGAACCTTCATAAGAATCCAGCCAGAAAAGGTACCGAAAACTCCGTACTTTTCAACATTTATTGCCTTTGCAACTTCTTTCGCGGTAACTAAACCCATGTAGTACTTTTAATTTATTAGAACAGCGAACAAAGATAACAAAAAAGTCTACTTTTCATTGTTTCCAAGATAAACTTTGCACTTTTTTATTACATTTGAAATCCTAAAAAAATCACTGATGAAAATTATTTCTTATAATGTAAACGGAATTAGAGCCGCAATAAACAAAGGTTTTATCGAATGGCTGAAACAAGCAAGTCCTGATGTAATCTGTCTTCAGGAAATAAAAGCGACACAAGACCAAATTCCGGTAGATGATATTACTGCCGCAGGTTATCCGTTTCAGTATTACTATCCTGCGACTAAAAAAGGATACAGCGGAGTAGCTATTCTTTCGAAAACAAAACCCAATAATATCGTTTTTGGAACAGGAATTCATCATATGGATTTTGAAGGACGAAATCTTCGTGCAGATTTTGATGATGTTTCTGTGATGAGTTTATATCTTCCGTCGGGAACAAACATTGAAAGATTGGACCATAAATTCATGTTTATGGATGATTTTCAAAAATATGTAGATGAACTAAAAGTCACGATTCCGAATCTGATTATTTGCGGCGATTACAATATTTGTCACGAAGCGATTGATATTCATGATCCTGTTCGCAATAAAACAGTTTCTGGGTTTCTTCCTGCAGAACGCGCTTGGTTAGATGGTTTTATGAAATCTGGTTTTATTGATAGTTTCCGTCATTTTAATAAAGATCCGCATCATTATTCTTGGTGGAGTTATCGCGCGGGCGCAAGAGGAAATAACAAAGGCTGGCGTATCGATTATAATTTAGTGAGCGATTCATTAGAAAATAGATTAAAAAGAGCTGTTATACTTCCGGACGCGATGCATTCGGATCATTGTCCAGTTTTAGTCGAAATTGATTAATTTTTGGTATTGTTCTTGCTGAGAGAATAGGTGTTCTAAAATTGATATTGCAAATTAGCATTGAATTTGGACATTAAATGAATTATTAAACGCCCCGAAAATAAAACCAATTAAAGAAGATGATTAAAAAAGCCTCCATCGGATTGCTAGTTTTAGCTATGTCCGCAACGTCATGTGTTTCTAAGAAAATTTATAATGATTTAGAAACAAAATACTCTGATTTGAAAAAAGAAAATCGTTCAATCACAGATGAAAACGATAATTTGAAGAAAGCAAAAAATCAGTTAGAACTTGATCGCGATAAATTAACAAAAGATCTTGCAAGCACAAAAGATGATTTAGCAAAGCAAAAAGCTGATCTTGCTGCTGAACAGAAAAAGTTTAAAGTATTGCAGGATTCATATAATGCATTGGAGAAAAACAGCAACGATGCATTAGAAAAAAATATGGCTAAAAACCGTGAATTATTGGCACAGTTAGAAGCAAAAGGTAAAGCTCTTGCAGACGAACAAGCTCGTTTAGATAAAACAGCAAATCGTTTGAAAGAATTGGAAGATATGATTGCGGCTAAAGAAGAAGCAATGCGTAAACTAAAAGAAACTTTATCGAAAGCCTTAACTGGTTTTGAAGGTAAAGGTTTAACGGTTGAACATAAAAATGGAAAAGTATATGTTTCTATGGAAAACAAATTGCTTTTCAACTCAGGAAGCTGGGCAGTCGGAACTGAAGGTAAAAGAGCAGTCGTAGAACTTGGAAAAGTTTTAGGAGATAATCCTGATCTTTCGGTTCTTATTGAAGGTCACACAGATGACGATCCGTATGCTGGTTCTGGACCAATCGCAAACAACTGGGATTTATCAACTAAAAGAGCAACGGCAATCGTGGCTATTTTAAGTGAAAACCCAAAAATCAACAAACAAAAACTTACAGCAGCTGGAAGAAGCGAGTTTTCTCCTTTAGCAAGCAATGCTACTCCAGAAGGAAAAGCTAAAAACCGTAGAATCGAAATCATCTTGACTCCAAGATTAGATGAGATTGCGGAGATGCTGAATAGTATTAATTAAAGTTGCTAAGGTTCTGAGGAACTAAGATGCTAAGGTTTTAAAAAGGTTCAGAGTTTTTACTTTGAGCCTTTTTTGTTTCCTGCAAGGTTTTAAAAACCTTGCAGAAGAAGCTTAAAAATCTTGAGCTTTTTTTAACCTTTGTCGTTTTTAGATTTGAGAAATCCGTTCGTATCTTTGAAACTTATATTTAAAAAGAAAAAAAACTTAGAATCTTAGCCACTTAGAACCTTAGAATCTCAAAAGAATGAAATACACTACATTACCCAACACCGATATAAAAGTTAGTAAAATATGCCTTGGAACAATGACTTTCGGGCAACAGAATACAGAAGCCGAAGGACATGAACAAATGGATTATGCTCTTGAAAGAGGCGTAAATTTCTTTGATACTGCCGAAATGTACTCAGTTCCCGCAAGCGAAGCAACTTACGGAAGCACTGAAAAAATTATTGGAACTTGGTTTAAAAAATCAGGAAATAGAGATAAAGTAATTTTAGCATCAAAAATTGCTGGTCCGAATCCGAATTTTGGATATATGCGTGAGAAATTGGATTTTTCTCCAGCAAGTATTAAATATGCGGTTGAAAATAGTTTAAAAAGACTGCAAACCGATTACATCGATTTGTATCAAATGCATTGGCCAGAAAGAAAAACGAATAATTTCGGACAGCGCGCTTTTCACGGACACGATGATGTTTGGGAAGATAATTTCAGAGAAATATTAGAAACTTTCGATGGATTAATTAAAGAAGGGAAAATCAAACATATTGGCGTTTCAAATGAAAACTCTTGGGGAATGATGCGTCTTTTGGAAGAAAGCAAATATCAAAATCTTCCAAGAATTAAAACCGTTCAGAATCCGTATTCTTTATTGAATCGTTTGTTTGAAGTAAATTCTGCTGAAGTTTCAAAATATGAAAATGTTGGTTTGCTTGGATATTCTCCGTTGGCATTCGGAGTTTTAACTGGAAAATTCTTGACTGGAGGGCCTCATCCAAAAGCGAGAGTTAATCTTTTTCCGCAATACAAACGTTACAATAGCGATCAATGTACGCAAGCGACAAAATTGTATTTAGAAATCGCTAAAAAATATGGTTTAACGTTAACCGAACTGGCAATGGGATTTGTATTGCAACAACCATTTTTGACAAGTGCAATTATTGGCGCAACGACTTTAGAACAATTAAAAGAAAATATTGACACAATTGATGTTGTTCTATCAAAAGAAATTATAGCCGAAATAAACCACGTTCAAGCAATTATTCCTGATCCGGCTCCTTAAAGTATATTTAAACGCGAAGAGCGCAAAGATTTACGCAAAGTTCGCAATGTTTTGATGAACAAAATAATAGAAAAGCACGCTAAGATTTTCCATTTAAAAGGTAAAAAATCTTTGCGTGCTTTGCGTAAATCTTAGCGAACCTTGCGGTTAAACTTCTCTTAATTACAAATCAAACTCATCATCAACAGCCAAAGAATCTGCTTTGATAGCCGTTGAATCCGGAACTTTGATTTTGATTAAAGAACGGGCATTTCCAGAAATATAAACTGGCAATATTCCAATTGTATCTTCAGGAATTAAAAGACCTCTTCTAAACATTAAATTCTTTAAGAATTTCTGGTTTTTAATCGCATAATCTTTCAAATTACCTTGATCGTTAAACTGATACATGAATTTTCTAGGCTTCGGAATAATCGTTGCCAAATACAGACATTCGTCAACATTTAAATCGGCTGGGCTTTTTTGGAAATAAAAATGACTCGCTTCTCCAATTCCGTAAACGTTTGGTCCCCATTCTATAATGTTGAAATACACTTCTAACATTCTTTCTTTGCTTACAATTCGGTTATTTTCTAAAATATAAACCAATAGAATTTCTTCTAGCTTTCGCGAGAGCGTTTTTTCACGTGTTAAAAAGACATTCTTAATCAACTGCATGCTGATTGTGCTTGCGCCGCGAGAGAATTTTTTAGTTCGAATGTTTTTCAGAATCGATTGTTTGAAAGCTTCATTTATAAATCCGCGATGTGAGAAGAAAGATGGATCTTCTGTCGTTAAAACACATTTTCTCAAATAAGGAGAAATCTGGTCTAAAGGCGTATAATTCGGATTTGCATTTCCAACCAAAACAGGTCTTTGCAAAACATTTTGAATAATCGCACGATAAACAAATTCGCCGTTTAGTTTATTCAAGTCGGCTTCGCCATATTTAGTGATTTTTAAATCTTCTTTATTTAATTTACTATCAAAAACAAGCGTGTTTGGTTTGTTTTTGTTGAATTTGAAATCCAATTTATAATCAAAATTTCCGGTTGCCTGCATTCCTTGAAAATGCGTAAATAAACCGTCAGGAAGTGAAACGATAAAATCCTGCGCTTTCATTTTCGGAATATCAACTTTTAAAGTATAAACCGTATCTTTTTCGGTATCATAAGAAACGTAAGGACGAACTTTAATTTTGTTCAATTGCATTGTTGAAGTGCTGTCAATTGAAATGAAATTATCTCCAAGTAAAAAGCGATAATCAAAACGTGCATTTTTTATAACAACATCTTTACTTGCAATTTTTGGGTGATTGATTTTAAGGTTTGCAATTGAAGTAAAACCATCGATATGAAGTTCGCTACCGCTTTTATCAATGTTTTGAACATTTAAACGAATAGAATCAAAACTTGCTTTTAAGTTATAACGCTGATCCAAATACGGAACACGAATCGCGCCTGTATCTAAATTGAAAAATCGAATGTCAGCTTTTTGATTTCTCGGATCTGCAAAACCTTTGATATTCCAACGCTGATCAAAATCTTTTGCCTGAACATGAAGATTGGTTTCTAGCTGTTTGTTGTTTAAAACAAGTTTGTTTACGTCGATAGAAGTTAGTTTTCCGTTATCGTCGATTTTGAATTTAAAGTTTTTTAAATCCATATCGGTTGGAACCAAATTCAGTACTTTAGAAATAATTCGGTAAGCAAAAGAAGCATATTTGCGTTTTTCGTTCGAATCTGATTCTTCTTTGTCTCTTTTTAGAAAAGCATCAAAATTTCGCTTTTTCCCTTTTTTAACTAACTGAATGTAGCCGTTGTCAACTTTCAAAGTTCCAATTTGAACATCTCCAATCAATAAATTGCTCAAACTAATGCTGGTTTCAACATTTTTTATTTTGACAAGTGTATCAGCATTTATTGGCGCCAAAACGACATCGGTTAAATGTATGGTAGATAAACCGTCAAAAGAAGCAGATTCTACAGAAAAATTACTGTTGTATTGAACTGCCATTTTGTGAGTCACTTTTGCAATGGCCTGTTTTAAAAGCGAATCACGAAAATAATAAAGTGCAACTAAAATCAAAACCAGTACTATTCCTAGTATTTTTAGCGCTTTGTATATTTTTTGTTTAGGAAAATTCATAGTGGTATTTTTATCAGAAATCAACCAAAAAGAATGCTGGCAACATCTTCAATTTTTGCTACAAGTTCAATCTTAATTCCAGTATTTTTTAAAGCAATTTTGTTGTATTTAGAAACAAATATAGTGTCAAATCCTAGTTTTTCGGCTTCTTGAATACGCTGATCTACACGATTAACAGGACGAATTTCTCCAGAAAGCCCAACTTCGCCAGCAAAACAAAATCCTTTTCCAACCGGAATATCTTCGTTTGATGATAAAATGGCCGCAACAACCGCCAAGTCAATTGCTGGATCGTCTACAGAAATTCCGCCAGTAACATTCAGGAAAACGTCTTTTGCGCCTAAACGGAAACCAGCTCTTTTTTCTAAAACAGCTAAAATCATGTTTAATCTTTTTGCATTGTAACCTGTTGTGCTTCTTTGAGGAGTTCCGTAAACGGCTGTGCTTACTAAAGATTGTATTTCGATCATTAACGGACGCATTCCTTCGAGAGTTGTTGCAATTGCGGTTCCAGAAAGTTCTTCGTCTTTATGTGAAATCAGGATTTCAGACGGATTACTTACTTCACGTAAACCGCTTCCGAGCATTTCGTAAATTCCCAATTCAGCAGTTGATCCGAAACGGTTTTTTAGCGAACGTAAAATTCTATATACGTGATTTCGATCGCCTTCAAACTGAAGAACCGTATCTACCATATGTTCCAAAATTTTCGGTCCAGCTATATTTCCGTCTTTCGTGATATGTCCGATTAAAATAACTGGAATATTACTTTCTTTAGCAAATTTGATCAATTCTGCGGTCGTTTCACGAATTTGAGAAATACTTCCCGCTGTCGATTCGATATAATCGGTGTGTAAAGTCTGAATCGAGTCGATTATTACAACTTCAGGCTGAATGGTTTCAATTTGTTTGAAAATATTCTGCGTTTTGGTTTCGGTTAGAATATAACAGTTTTCACTATTTGGTGTAATTCTTTCCGCGCGCATTTTAATTTGTTTCTGACTTTCTTCTCCAGAAACATACAAAGTTTTATAAGGTAATTTTAGAGAAACTTGGAGCAAAAGTGTACTTTTTCCGATGCCAGGTTCTCCGCCCAAAAGCGTTAAAGATCCAGGAACAAGTCCGCCGCCTAAAACACGATTCAATTCACTATCAGTTGTGTCCATTCGGACTTCCTGCGCAGAATCAATTTCGTTAATTTTTAAAGGTCTAGGCGCTTTTCCAGTTGGAGCAGATTCGCTTTTCCAAGCAACTTTATCCTGTTTTTGAATGATTTCTTCGGCAATCGTATTCCATTCTTTGCAAGCGTTGCATTGCCCTTGCCATTTGGCATATTGGGTTCCGCAATTCTGACAAAAAAAAGAAGTTTTAACTTTTGACATTATTTACTTTTTTTTCGCAAGCGTATTCATTTCGTCAATCTTCTCATACATCATATCTTTATTCAAATCGCCAATTGGTTCCATTTGCGAAGCGTTTTGATATTTTTTTGAAGCATGTTTCGGATCGCCTTGCTTTTCGTACATTAAACCTAATTCATATTCTCCCAACATGGCTTTTGGATAATTTACATTTCCGATTTCGGCCATTTTGCTTAATTCGCTATAAGCGTTATTTCTCAAAATAATATTTTCAATTACTTTAAAATCGCTAATTCTAACAGGAATTTGAACTCCTAAAACTTGTGACATTGCATTGTATTTATTCTCCAAATATTCTGCATATCCAGATTGAAGAACGGCAATTTTATCATTATATTCTGCAGAATTTATCGGTCTGTAAACTTCAAAAATCTGATAAAGTGCGCTCGGAATAGAATGCAATACTTCTGTATAATGTGTCGTGCCTTTAAAAACTTCGTATTTATAATTTACTAACGGATTATTTGCAATTTTAATATTGCTGTTCAATTTATCTATCGGCTCTTTTATTTTTTTGATATCTCCGTCGGCAGCTGATAAGTAAAAGAAAATCGGCTCTTTTATTTTGGCAAACTTTTCTGGAATACGAACTTCCATTTTGTTTGCTAATTCTGGACTTAAACAGATATAAGCATTAAAAATTGAAGTTTCTTTATATAAATAAAAATTAGCAAAACTTGCTGTTAAATCATGTCCCGCAATAATTCTGAACGGAGAAGTTCTGTATTTTTTTTCGATGTACGGAATTAATTCTGCTCCGATAAATTCGAAAAATTTTGCTCCTTTTTCAAAAGGAAGTCCAGTGTTTTGATCGATTGTTGTGTCGTCAAAACGTTCTCCATCTTTGTTTTGATGAATTCCGATAATAATCATTTCCGGGATATCATCCCAATAATTACCATAACTGACAGCTCCAGAAAAAGGGTCAAATAAATAATCTCCGTCTAATAAATAAAGAACAGGATATTTTTTGTCTTTGTTGGCTTCATAAGAAGCGGGAAGTCCGATGGTAATTCTTCGTTCTTCTCCCAGTTTTTCTGATTTAATGTTGTCGAACGTTTTTTGCGCAAACGACGAAAATGAAATTAAAAGAATTAGTAGGTAAACTTTTTTCATGATTTGTGGCATTTCAGTGAATTAAAAAGTATTGAAAATAGTGTAGCAATATACTATTTTTATTTGCTTCTTTATAAAGTTGATTTTTAAAATTGAAGCAAAGTTTTGTGGCCTAAAATCTTTTCAAATTAGGCAAAAGAAGATTTTTTTGTGCAAAAATAATTTTTGACAAAGCAGAGAATTTCGATAAGAAAAGGAAAATCTTAGGTTAAAGAATTGTCATTTTCATTTGGAAAAATAATCCAAGGTTTGAAGGTTTTAGCTTCTTCAAAATCCAAAGTAGCGTAAGAAATGATAATGATAATATCATCTTTCTGTACTTTTCTAGCTGCAGGACCATTCAAAGTAATTTCGCCCGAATTTTTTTCACCTTTAATAGCGTAAGTTTCAAAACGTTCGCCATTATTAATGTTAACAATAGATACTTTTTCGCCTTCAATAATATTTGAAGCTTCTAGTAGAGTTTCATCAATAGTAATGCTGCCAATATAATTTAAATCGGCACCCGTTACTTTAACGCGATGAATTTTTGATTTTATAACTTGAATTTGCATGCTGCAAAGTTAGATTAATTTAATGAAATGGTGTCTATCAGTCTTATAGAATTAACAAATACTGCTATAAATGCACGATAGTTTTTGTCGTTCTCTTTCTGATTGATAGGTAAAAGTGTCGATTCGTCAGCAATAACAAAATATTCGAGTTCGAAATCTTTGTTGTCTTTGAAAGAATTTTCTACAAATTTGATTGTTTCTTGCGGAGAGCCTTTCTGGAAAATCTCTTTTGCTTCTGTCAGGGTTTTATAAATTATAGAAGCATCTTTTCTTTCTTCTGGCGTTAATCGTTCGTTACGCGAACTCATTGCCAGCTGATTTTCTTCTCTAAAAATCGGACAACCAACAATATTTACTGGTAAACCGGTTTTTTCGACTAGTTTTTTAACAATTTGAAGCTGCTGAAAATCTTTTTCCCCAAAATAGGCATTAGTTGGAGTTACAATTTCAAATAACCTTTTTACAATTGTTCCAACTCCGTTAAAGTGTCCTGGCCTAAATTTTCCTTCCATTTGATTTTCTAATCCGTCAAAATCAAAATCCTGAGAAATTGTATTTCCTTCATAAATATCTTCAACAGAAGGTGCATATAAAATGATTTTATCACTTAATGTACGCATTTTCTTAACATCTTCCTCAAGAGTTCTTGGGTATTTTGCTAAATCTTCGGGATTATTAAATTGGGTTGGATTGACAAAAATACTTACAACTGTGTCGTCGTTTTCTTTGATCGAACGTTGCATTAAAGCCAAATGTCCTTGGTGTAAAGCGCCCATTGTAGGTACAAATCCGATAGTTGAATTTGCGGTTTTGATAGTTTTAAGATAGGCTATCAACGCTGCTTTACTGTAGAAAATATGCATTGAGGTATTATTAAAATTTAGTGCAAACATAATATATTAGTTATAAACTGCATAAAATTTTGTAATTTTGCGACGTTTTTATTACCAAAATTAAGTAAAATACTATTATGAAAGATAAGAGGATATTGTATGTATCATCTGAAGTCGTGCCTTATTTGGCTGAAAATGAGGTTTCTTTAATGTCTTATGACGTTCCGAAAATGATTAATGATCAAGGTGGTCAGATAAGAATTTTCATGCCAAGATATGGGAATATCAATGAAAGAAGACATCAATTGCATGAAGTGATTAGACTTTCTGGAATGAATTTGGTAGTGAACGACTTAGATATGCCATTGATTATCAAAGTAGCATCGATTCCGAAGGAAAGAATTCAGGTTTACTTTATTGATAATGACGAATACTTTAAACGCAAAGCAACTTTTGCAGATGAAGAAGGTGTTTTGTATCCTGATAATGATGAAAGAGCAATTTTCTTTGCTAAAGGTGTCGTAGAAACAGTAAAAAAACTAAACTGGGTTCCGGATATTATTCATGTTCATGGATGGTTGGCGGCTATGCTTCCAATTTATATGAAACATTATTATAAACATGAAGCATTGTTTTCTGAAACTAAAATTATCACTTCTGTTTACGGACAGTCTTTTGATGAAAATTTAGATTTAGAAATGATTAATAAAGTTAAATTTGACGGTGTTCCTCATGAAGCCGTTTCAGATTTAGAAGTTCCAAATTACGAGAATGTTTTAAAAGCTAGCATTTTACATTCTGATGGAGTAATCATTGCATCTGAAAATGTTTCTCCAAGTTTAACAAAATTTATAGAATCTTCAGGAAAACCTTTTTTACCTTTCGCCACGAAAGATGCATTTGCTGACGCTTATACAAATTTCTATAGAACATTTGGACTTTAAAATTTTAACTTATTATAAAACAATGATTAATACTTCTTTTATTAAGAGATTTCTTTTAGCTTTAACTGTAGTTTTTTTATATTCTTGCGATAAAGATTTTAATGCAATTGGTGATGGTTTAATTGGAGATGATCATTTTGGACTTGAGCCAGAAACATATGATGTTGTAGCTTTTAATCAGGAAGTAACGCCGGTTCAGTCAAATTTTTTGCCTACAAATGCTTTGGGTATTTATGATAACCCAGTTTTTGGTACCACAACAGCAAATTTTGTGACTCAGGTAGTAATGTCATCTTATGCTCCAACAATTGGAGAATCGCCAGTTATTGAAAGTGTTACATTAAATATTCCTTACTTTAGTCATGTAACAGCAACTTCAGCTGAAGGAGATAATACATATGTGTTAGATTCTATTTATGGAAGCAAAGATGGAAAACTTGACTTAAAGATTTATGAATCTGGTATTCAGATGAGAAACAGCTATTTTAACGGTGGTTCTCAACTTACTCAGTTTTATTACACAGATCAAAATACTGAATTTGATAATAAAAAAATAGGTGCATTTTTAAATGACAGTAATACTGCAACAGAGAATAAGGATTTCTTTTTTAGTGCAGCTGAATATAAGGATAGTATTACTACAGATGGTAAAAAAACGCTTAATAGAGTAAAGCCTGAAATGCGTCTAAATTTAAATAAAGCATTTTTTCAACAGAAAATCTTAAATGCTCCAGCTTCGAAGTTGGCTTCTGATGATGTTTTTCAAGAATATTTTAGAGGATTGTATTTTAATGTTGCAAAGTCTGCTTCGAGCGCATTAAGCAATATGGCTCTTTTGAACTTTGCAGAAGGAAAAATAACGATAAAATATAAGGCTAAAACGGCTTCTACAACTGATGATCCTAATACAACTGAAGATAAGCAGATTGTTTTAAATCTTACTACGGGTAGTACTTCCAGTCCTGCTAGTACCGCTAATTTCTTTCAAAATGTTTGGAAATCAGATTATCAAACAGCTTTGACTACAGTAAATAAAACTGAAGGAGACGAAAGGCTTTATTTAAAGGGAGGTCAAGGTTCAATGGCGGTAATTCGTCTTACTGGATTTGAAGCGCAATTGGAAACAATTAGAAAAACTAATTGGAAAGTGAATGAAGCTAATCTTGTATTTTACATTGATGCTGAAAAAATGACTGGTGCAGATGAGCCATTAAGATTGTATTTGTACGATTTAGATAACAATACAATTTTAGCAGATTATTCAACAGAAGTTGGTGCTGTTTATGGAGGTGTGATTAGTAAAGGAACAGATAAAAGAGGAACAACTTATAAGTTTAGAATTACAAGCCATATTCGTAATCTTATTAAAGATGCTACGGCTACAAATGTTAATTTAGGACTTGTTGTTTCGCAGTCTAATGGAGCCGCTGCAGTTACGTCAAATGTGCTGAAAGATAAGGTTCAGATTCAAGATAATCCGGTAAAATATTTTTCTCAATTACCGAGAGGATCTATTATGAGTACTTTAGGAACAATTTTGTACGGCGGAAAATCTTCTGCAGGCGATAAAAAATTGAAACTTGAAGTCTACTACACGAAACCAAATTAATAAATATATATGTGTGGAATTGTTGGATACATCGGTCATAGAGACGCTTATCCTATCGTAATCAAGGGGCTAAAGCGTCTTGAGTACAGAGGATATGATAGTGCCGGCGTTATGTTATATGACGAAGAGTCTGGCGTAAAAGTTTGTAAAACAAAAGGTAAAGTTTCAGATCTTGAAGCTAAAGCTAATGAAGGTTTTACTGTAAATGGAAAAATTGGAATTGGGCATACTCGTTGGGCAACGCATGGTGTTCCTAATGATGTCAATTCTCATCCTCATGTTTCAAATTCTGGAGATTTAGTAATTATTCATAACGGAATTATAGAAAATTATGCTCCGCTAAAAGAAGAACTTGTAAAAAGGGGGTATACTTTTAAATCTGATACAGATACAGAAGTTTTAGTTAATTTAATAGAGGAAGTTCAAAAGAACGAAAATATTAAATTAGGAAAAGCTGTTCAAATTGCATTAAATCAAGTTGTTGGTGCATATGCAATTGCTGTTTTTGATAAAAAAAATCCAAATGAACTTGTTGCGGCAAGATTAGGTAGTCCGTTAGCAATTGGAGTTGGAGAAGGAGAGTATTTTGTTGCTTCTGATGCATCACCATTTATTGAATATACTTCTAATGCAGTTTATTTAGAAGATGGCGAAATGGCTAATATCAGACTACATAAAGCGATCAAAATTAGAAAAATTAAAGATGACTCTTTAGTTGATCCTTATATTCAAGAACTTCAAATGAATTTGGAGCAGATTGAAAAAGGTGGTTACGACCATTTCATGCTAAAAGAAATCTACGAGCAGCCAAGTGTTATTAAAGACACTTACAGAGGAAGACTTCATGCAAATGAAGGAATCGTTCAAATGGCTGGTGTTGAAGATAATTTGGAGAAATTCTTAAATGCAAAACGTATTCTAATTGTAGCTTGCGGAACTTCTTGGCACGCAGGTTTAGTTGCAGAATATATCTTTGAGGAGTTTACACGTATTCCTGTTGAAGTAGAATATGCTTCTGAATTCAGATACAGAAATCCAATTATCAATAAAGATGACGTTGTAATCGCTATTTCTCAATCTGGAGAAACTGCAGATACTATGGCGGCTATTAAATTGGCTAAAGAAAACGGAGCATTTGTATTTGGAGTTTGTAATGTGGTTGGATCTTCTATTTCAAGAGAAAGCCATGCAGGTGCTTACACACATGCAGGTCCAGAAATTGGAGTAGCTTCTACTAAAGCATTTACAACTCAGATTACTGTTTTAACAATGATTGCGTTAAAATTAGGAAAAGCAAAAGGAACGTTATCAAATACAGATTTTCATACTTACCTTCAAGAATTAGAAATTATTCCTGAAAAAGTAGCCGAAGCATTAGAAACTAATGATAAAGCTAAAGAAATTGCTGCCGCGTTTAAAGATTCGCCAAACTGTCTTTATTTAGGTAGAGGGTATAATTTTCCAGTTGCTTTAGAAGGGGCTTTAAAATTAAAAGAAATCTCATACATTCACGCAGAAGGTTATCCAGCGGCTGAGATGAAGCACGGTCCAATTGCTTTAATTGATGAGCAGATGCCTGTTATTGTTATTGCTCCTAAACAAGGTCATTACGATAAAATCGTTAGTAATATTCAGGAAATTAAATCTAGAAGCGGTAAAATTATCGCTGTTGTTACTAAAGGTGATACTCAAGTTCGCGAATTAGCAGATTATGTAATCGAAATTCCAGAAACTTCAGATGCATTGTCTCCATTGGTTACAACAATTCCTTTACAATTACTTTCTTACTACATTGCTGTAATGAGAGGTTGTAATGTTGACCAGCCTCGTAACTTAGCGAAGTCGGTTACTGTAGAATAGATTCTATTTTTAAAATACAAATATGTTAAAAAAGCGAGATTTAGGTCTCGCTTTTTTTTATTGTCAAAAATTTTTTTCAGCATATGTATTTTTATGAAATTTTCAATTTTTTAGTGAAAATTTATATGTATGCATAGTATATTGGTTTTTCTTCTTGTTTTCTTTGATTTTAGTTTAATAAATTGAATTACCAAATAGTTAAAATATTGTAAAAAATGATGCTAAATATGAATTTTATTTAACGTTTTTTTATGCATATTAAAATATTTGTGTATTTTGGCTATATACTAACGAAAAAACTAAACCCAAATGAGAGTCTACTTGCTAATTATGTTGTTGTTCTTCAGCGGAATATCTTTTGCGCAGAATACAATAACAGGTTCGGTTACAGATGGTAACAAACAATCTATTCCAGGTGCTAATGTTGTTGTTGTTGGCGAAAATACCGGTGCGTCTACAGATTTTGACGGATCGTTTAAGCTAACGACCAATACAAAATTACCTTTTTCTGTAAAGGTTTCTGCTATTGGTTTTGAATCGAAAACAATTAATGTTACTACTGCAAATCAAAAGTTGAATGTAATTTTAAAAGATGAAGAGACTAAACTTGACGAAATTGTAGTTTCTGCTTCAAGAACACCTGAAAGGGTTATTGAGTCGCCAGTAACTATTGAACGTATGGGGCTTCAGGAAATTAAAAATACTACAGCGGCTACTTTTTATGATGGTTTAGAAAATTTGAAAGAAGTAAATTTTAATACAAGCAGTATTTCTTTCAAGTCTATAAATACAAGAGGTTTTGCTACTGTTGCCAACACTCGTTTTATGCAATTGGTAGATGGAATGGATAATTCATCACCTGCTTTAAACTTCGTTTTAGGAAATCTTATTGGTGTTTCGGATATTGATGTTGCTAGCGTAGAATTGCTTCCGGGAGCATCTTCTGCTCTTTATGGGGCAAATGCTTTCAACGGAATCATGTTTATGACTAGTAAAAGTCCATTTACAAATGAAGGGATTAGTGTTTACTACAAATACGGACAAACTAGTCAAAATGCTGCAGGTACAAATGATTATAATGATTTTGGAATTAGAGCTGCAAAAGCTTTTACTAAACATTTTGCATTGAAAGCGAATTTCACATATATGGAAGCTAGCGAATGGATTGCAAATGACAGAAGAAGTATGACAGCAGGAGGAGATAGTCATGCAGTGAATCAAAATTATGACGGATTAAATATTTATGGTGACGAGGTTACTACTTTTATTCCGAACGTAGGGCAGGTTAGTAGAACAGGTTATCGTGAACAAGATTTGACAGATAATAAGGTTCAGAGTATGAAAGCGGATTTCAGCGCGCATATTAAACCTTGGGCAAACGATACAGAATTTATTTTACAATATAAAATTGGTACAGGAAGTACTATTTATCAAGGAGCGAATAGATATGCCTTGAAAGATTTCTTAATGCAACAAGGTAAATTTGAGGTAAAAGGGAAAAACTTTTTCGGAAGGGTTTATTTTACAAGTGAAGATGCAGGAAACTCTTACGATATGAGATTTGCAGCTTGGAATGTTAACAGAGCGGCTAAATCTGATGTAGAATGGTTTACAAATTACGCGACTGCTTATCAGTATGCAGGAGCAGTTATGGGAACAAATGCTAACGAATCTGCAGCAATTGCTAGAAACTTTGCAGATTACAATGTGTTGCCTGCTCAGATATCATTTATTCCTCAGCCAACGGGATCTCCAAGATTTGAGCCAGGAAGTCCGCAGTTTAATCAAGCGTTATCAAACGTTACTGCAAATCCTGATTTGACTCAAGGTGCTAAATTTATCGATCATTCTAAATTATATCATTCAGATGTGAACTATAATTTTAGAGATATTATAAAATGGGCAGAAGTTCAAGTTGGGGGTTCTTGGAGAAAATATGTAATGGATTCTGAAGGAACAATTTTTACAGATTACGATGGTCCAATTGAATATAAAGAATATGGTGCTTATGCACAGCTTCAGAAAAAGTTCTTAGACGACAGATTGAAGTTTACGGGATCTTTGCGTTACGATAAGAGTCAGAATTTTGACGGAAATGTTTCGCCTAGAGTTTCTTTTGTTTATTCAGCAGGAGCTTCTAAAAATCATAATTTCAGATTATCTTATCAAACAGGTTTTCGTAATCCAACTACTCAGGATCAATATATTGGTTTAGATTTAGGGCCTTTTGCGTTAATCGGATCGGCGCCTGAGAATTTAGATCGTTTTCAAGAAACAGTAAATGTTAGTGCGGCTGGACAAGCTCTAGGGCAACCAGCAACAATTAATATGTCAGGGCAAGATGCTTATCGTAATGCTTATACTGTAGCTTCAGTTCAGGCTTTTGCAGCTTCATCAAATCCAGCTGATCTTCAAGTAGCTAATATCGGATTGGTAAAACCAGAGCAGGTTCAGGCTTTTGAAGCAGGATATCGTACTGTGGTTCAAAATGATTTGTCTGTGGATTTGAATGCTTATTATAATATTTATAATGACTTCATGAATACAGCGAGAGTTATTTCTCCTTATTATGGAACAGTTGGTACACCAGAATCTTATCAAGCTCTTGCTTTTGGAGATAGAAGAGTATATCAAGTATATACAAATACAACTGCTCAAATTTCTTCTTTTGGTTTTGGGGCTGGACTTTCTAAAAAAGTATATAAAGATTTTGAAGTAGGTGTGAACTATAACTACGCACAATTTAATTTCGATCAAGCAGATGATCCTGATTTTGTGGCTGGTTTCAATACTCCAAAACACAGAATTAAAGCTTCTTTAGGAAATGCAAAAGTGATTAAAAACTTAGGCTTTAATGTAAACGTAAGATGGAATTCAGAATATTTATGGGAATCTTCTTTTGGAGATGGTATGATTCCAGAAAATACTGTTCTTGATGCTCAGATAAATTATGCGCTTCCAAAATGGAAATCGGTTATTAAAGTAGGAGCTACTAACCTTTTTGGGTCGGATTATCTTCAAGTTATCGGAGCAGGTATGATTGGTCAAATGTGGTTTGCTTCTTGGACAATTAATCCATAATGATAATTGATTGACAGATGAAAGTGGTAATAATTTTAAAAAAGTAGTAAAAATGAAAAAAAATATAAAATGGTTGTTTTTGGCTTCTTTAGCTATTATGGCCTCATGTAATAGTGATGATAATGATACGCCAGTTGAAGTTCCGGTAGTTCCTGGTACGGCAGATTTTACAAAATATATTGCCCTAGGTGATTCTTTTGCGGCGGGTTACAGTGATAATGCTTTGTTTAAAAAAGGACAAGAAAACTCGTATCCAAATATATTATCTCAGCAATTTGCTGCTGCTGGCGGTGGGGCTTTTGCGCAACCGCTTATGAATGATAATATTGGCGGATTGCTTTTAGGTGGAAATGTAATTGCCGGCACACGTTTATATTTTGTTGGGCAAACTCAGACACCAACGAATGTTGCAGGAAAACCTAGTACCGAAGTTACGGCACATCTTTCGGGAACATTTAATAATTTAGGAGTTCCTGGAGCGAAAAGTTACCATTTATTAGCTGCAAATTACGGAAATGTAGCAGGTGTGGCAACTGGAGCGGCTAATCCTTACTTTGCAAGATTTGCAAGTACGTCTTCTGCAACTGTTATTGCTGACGCGGTTGTTCAGAATCCAACTTTTTTCTCTTTGTTTATAGGAGGAAATGATGTTTTGGCGTACGCAACTTCTGGAGGAACAGGAAAAGATCAAACAGGAAATGCGAACCCAGCAACTTATGGAGGAAATGATATTACAGATCCGACCGTTTTTGCAAGTGTTTACACGAACTTGATTACAGCTTTAACGGCTAAAGGAGCAAAAGGTGTTGTGGCAAATTTGCCTTACATTACCGCTTTGCCTCATTTTACGACTGTTCCATATAATCCGCTTAGTGCTAAAGTAATCGGGAAAAACAATGAAGCGGTTGGTGTGGCGACAATAAAAGCACTTAATGCACAGTTGTATGGGCCTTTAAAACAAGCATTAACAGCATTTAATGCAGGAGATAGAATTAATTTGCTTTCTGAAACTGGCGCAAGTCCGTTATTAATAAAAGATGAAAGCTTAACTAACTTATCTGCTCAATTAACTGCTGCATTTACACCTACTTTAGGTGCGCAGACTGCTGCTTTCTACGGTGCTGTTTTCGGACAGGCAAGACAAAGTAAAGCTACTGATTTGGTTGTGCTTACTGCAAGAGCAGACATTGGTGCAGCTCCTACAGCAGCAAATTCTGGAATTGGAATTGCGCCGCCAGCTCCCTTAAACGCATTCGGAATTTCTTATCCTTTACAAGATAAACACGTGTTGATTCCTACTGAAATTGCAGAAATTAAAAAGGCTACAGATGCGTATAATGCAACAATTCAAGCTGTGGCTACAGAAAAAGGATTGGCTTTTGTTGATACTAAAGCAACTTTGACACAATTAGCAAGTGGCGGAATCCGATTTGGTAATTTTACAATGAGTTCTTCCTTTGCAACTGGAGGAGCATTTTCTTTAGATGGAGTTCATCCAAGTGCAAGAGGGTATGGCTTGATTGCTAATATTTTTATTGATGCCATAAATGCGAAGTATAGCTCAACTTTACGACATGTTGATTTGGCTCTTTATCCAATTCAATATCCGCAGACACTTCCATAATGTTTTGAAAATAGTATAAAGAAAGCCGCTCATTTTTAGAATGGAGCGGCTTTTTCTTTTAACTAAAAATGAATGTTTTGGTTGTTTTTTTGCCAAGTTTTATGAATCAAACAAAATCGTGCTATTTTTTATGAAAAAAAAATTGATTTTATATTTTAAAAAATTATCTTTGCGCTCTGAAAAAAGAGGTATTTTCGATAAACCTAAATAGCTATTTAATAAATACATAAGTAATGTCAAAAGTAATAGGAAAAGTTGCTCAAATCATTGGACCAGTAGTAGACGTAGTTTTCAACGGTAAAGATGTTGAACTTCCAAAAATTTATGATTCACTAGAAATCACTAAAAAAGACGGAACTATTTTAGTTCTTGAAGTACAATCTCACATTGGAGAAAACACTGTTCGTACAATCTCTATGGACTCTACAGACGGTTTGTCAAGAGGATATGAAGTAGTTGGAACAGGGAATCCAATCCAAATGCCAATCGGTCCAGACGTATATGGAAGATTGTTTAATGTTGTTGGTGACGCAATTGATGGTTTAGGCGAATTGCCAAAAACTGGAGAAAATGGTTTGCCTATTCACAGACAAGCTCCAAGATTCGAAGATTTATCAACTTCATCTGAAGTTTTATTTACAGGTATTAAAGTAATCGATTTGATCGAGCCTTACGCAAAAGGAGGTAAAATTGGATTGTTCGGTGGTGCTGGTGTTGGTAAAACAGTATTAATTCAGGAGTTGATCAACAATATCGCAAAAGGTCACGGTGGACTTTCAGTATTCGCTGGAGTAGGTGAAAGAACACGTGAAGGAAATGACTTGCTTCGTGAGATGTTAGAGTCAGGAATTATTAAATACGGTGATGATTTCATGCACTCTATGGAAAATGGAGGATGGGATTTATCTAAAGTAGATATGCCAGGAATGAGAGAGTCTAAAGCTACTTTCGTTTTCGGACAAATGAATGAGCCACCTGGAGCTCGTGCTCGTGTAGCGCTTTCAGGATTATCTATCGCTGAGTATTTCCGTGATGGAGCTGGATCGGACCAAGGAAAAGACGTATTATTCTTCGTTGATAATATCTTCCGTTTTACACAAGCAGGTTCTGAGGTATCAGCACTTTTAGGACGTATGCCATCTGCGGTAGGTTACCAACCAACATTGGCAACTGAGATGGGAGCTATGCAAGAGCGTATTACATCTACAAACAAAGGGTCTATTACATCTGTACAAGCGGTTTACGTTCCTGCGGATGACTTAACTGACCCGGCGCCAGCTACAACTTTCGCGCACTTAGATGCAACAACTGTATTGTCTCGTAAAATTGCTGAGTTAGGTATCTATCCTGCGGTTGACCCGTTAGATTCTACTTCAAGAATTTTAACTCCACATATCTTAGGAGATGAGCACTACAACTGTGCACAAAGAGTTAAAGAAATTCTTCAAAAATACAAACAACTTCAAGATATCATCGCGATTCTTGGTATGGAGGAATTATCTGAAGAAGATAAACTTTCTGTATCTAGAGCACGTCGTGTACAACGTTTCTTGTCTCAGCCATTCCACGTAGCGGAGCAATTTACAGGTATCCCAGGAGTATTGGTTGATATTAAAGATACTATCAAAGGATTTAACATGATTATCGATGGTGAGTTAGATCACCTTCCAGAAGCAGCTTTCAACTTGAAAGGTTCTATTCAAGATGCAATCGAAGCTGGAGAGAAAATGTTAGCTGAAGCATAATAATATTGGTTGTTAGTTGTTAGTTGTCAGTTGTTAGAAACAACCATCAACCATCAACCATCAACTATTAACTAAAAAAAATATGATTTTAGAAATAGTATCACCAGAAGCTAAATTATTTTCAGGAGAAGTAACTTCAGTTACTTTGCCAGGAGTTGATGGAAGCTTTCAGATTTTAAATCATCACGCGCCAATTGTTTCTATTTTAGAAAAAGGAACAATTAAAATTGTAGCTTCTAGCTTCAATTTTTCTAAAGAGGCTGCAGATAAATTCGCGAAAGTAAATGACCAAACTTATACTTTAGAGATTAAGTCAGGAACAATCGAGATGAAAGACAATAAGATAATTGTATTAGTTGACTAAGACAATTTCAGAATAAGTAAAAAGCCAGACATATTTGTCTGGCTTTTTTTATTTTTTTATTTTTGAAGTATTAAAATCTCTTTATAAAATATTGATACAGTGATAAAAACTCAGTAAGTTTTTGTCTTTTTCGCTTTGTTAGGTTAATAAAGCGCTACTTATTTATGTCAAATTTTATGAAGAATACTTATGAAAAATATATCAAAAATTGCCATTCTTGGCGGAGGCGGTAAAACAGGAAATTATCTTGTAAAGCACTTATTAAAAGAAGGATTTCATTTAAAACTACTGCTTCGAAATCCTGAAAAATTTAATATTCAAACTGATAATATTGAGATTGTCGAAGGTGACGCGCTTAATTTTCAATCTATAAAAACATTACTAAAAGATTGTCAGGCTGTTTTAAGTTCAATTGGCCAAAGAAAAGAAGAACCTTTAGTTGCAAATCAGGTGACGAGTCATGTTTTGAAGGTAATGAATGAATACGGAATTGAGCGCTATGTTTTATTGGCTGGACTTAATATTGATACGCCATTTGATAAGAAAAGCTTAAAAACAATTATGGCTACAGATTGGATGAAAAGTAATTTCCCTTTAATTCAGGAAGATCGCCAAAAAGCATATAAACTTTTGGAAAATAGCGATGTAAATTGGACACAGGTTCGCGTTCCTTTTATTGATTTTACAGACAATAGTTCTGAAATAATAGTAAATGTTGAAGATTGTTTAGGAGATAAAATTACGGCTCTTGATATTTCAAAGTTTATGGCTAGAGAAATGATGGAATCTAAATTCAGCAGGCAATCGCCTTTTATTAGTAATCTATAAAAATTAAATAAAGAAGAGCAGATCAATCCGATCTGCTCTTTTGATAATTTATTCTTCTTCTTTTACAAACTCCATTATATCACCCGGCTGGCATTCGAGTATTTCGCAAATGAGTTCTAAAGTCGAAAATCGAATAGCTTTTGCCTTTCCAGTTTTCAGTATCGAAAGATTTGCGGTTGTAATGCCAATTCGTTCTGCTAATTCATTTGAACGCATCTTTCTTTTGGCGAGCATTACATCTAGATTTACAATGATTGGCATAATTATATTGTTAAGTCGTTTTCGTTCTGAAGATTGTATCCGTGATTTAGTAGTTTGCTTAAAACTACTAAACATAATCCAAGAAAAATAATCTGCAAATTGTATTCAAGAACAGGTTTTAAATTCATAAAATGAAATTTTCCGTTGCTTATTAAATCTGTATAATGAAAATAATCAATGTTGGAAAAATATCGCGTTATAATATAGCTTATAATCAGATTTGCAACTTGAAACATAATAAAGGAATATCCAATTTTTTTGATTCTTTCATTCAGCAAAATGTCAAATGCAAAATTAGTTCTTAATTGTTTAAATAATCTCATGCATTGATAGCTTACAAATAGTACCAGAATTAAAGTTAAATAGCTTTTTATTATTAAAACGGCTTTTAGGAAATAATCTTTAGGGTTGATTATTACATCTGCAGTCGAGTTTGTGTTCTGAATTTTAATGTTTTTAAATTCTTTTTTAACATCAAGGTATTTTTGATCTCGCACTTCAAAAGTGTTTATCTGATACTTCTTTTTAAGTGTTGAATCATTTTTTATTTTATTGAAATAATTATTATGTTCTTTACTGTAGAAGTTAGAAACGGAGCCATTGATTTTCAATTGTTCATTTTTGTATGTAATTAAAGTATCTGGGATATCGAGCTGAAGTTGAGTGGTTATGCTATATCCTTTTGAATGATGCATAGTGGAATTCCAAGAGCCCAAAGTACCGTTTGGAATACATTCGAAGATTATAGCAAACAATAATATAAGTTGCGAAAATCTAAAACTAAGTCGAGAAATAACATAAAGTACAGTAATCAATCTATTATTGGTTTTCATAATATTTGTTTTTAGTTGCCGTAAATATATAAAAATTATTGATAAACGATAATAAAAATGTTTTAAACGATAAATAATTATCGAAAAGCTTTTTATTTTTTTATGAAATTAAATAAATCAGCTTTGCCAACGGAAAACTTGAAGTAACAAACTTTTGTTGTTTAACTTTGTTTTTATGGAATTACCGGAGCATTTAAATAGAAAGATTGAAAATTCTAAAGAAAAAGAGTTGTTTAGAAAACTGCCTGTTTTTAATAATTTGATAGATTTTTCTTCAAACGATTATATCGGATTTTCGAAATCAGAATATATTTTTAAGCATGTTCATGCTTATTTATTAGAAAATGAAATCTTTCAAAACGGATCGACAGGATCAAGATTAGTTTCTGGTAATCATTCACTTTATCAAATTACAGAGAATTATATAGCTGAATTTCATGATGCAGAAGCGTCTTTAATTTTTAATTCGGGTTACGATGCCAATATTGGTTTTTTTAGCGCTGTGCCGCAAGAAAATGATGTTGTTTTGTATGATGAATTATGTCATGCTTCTATAAAAGATGGAATTTCTTTATCTACTGCCCAATCGCAACTTTTTATACATAATGATTTTGAAGATTTAGAGCGTCTTATTCTTAAATTTCGCAATAAAACAATTTATATTGTAACTGAAACTGTCTTTTCGATGGACGGCGATAGTCCGAATTTGGAAGAATTGATTGTGCTTTCAGAAAAATACAATTGCTATTTGATTGTTGATGAAGCACACAGCTTTGGCGTTTTTGGAGATAAAGGCGAAGGACTTGCGCAATATCTTGAATTGCATAATAGAATTTTTGCAAGAATTGTAACTTTTGGAAAAGCTTTAGGCTGTCAGGGAGCCGCAATTTTAGGAAGCAATGAACTTAGGGAATATTTAATCAATTTTGCAAATAGCTTTTTGTATACAACCGCTTTGTCTCCTTATGCGGTTGCAACTATTTTAATTGCATATCATCAATTAGAAATAGAAAATGTTGCTAGAGAAAAACTTCGTCAAAATATTGTTTTTTTTAATCAGCAGAAGAATTTGTTGGGTTTGAAACCAATGTTTGTGCATAGTAAATCGGCAATCCATTCGGCTATTGTTCCTGGAAATGAAAATGTAAAACAGTTAGTTCAATTACTTCAAGATAAAGGATTTGATGTTCAGGCTATTATTTCGCCAATAGTACCAGAAGGTCAGGAACGTTTGCGTTTTTGTATTCACAGTTATAATTCACAAGAAGAAATAAATCTTGTTTTAGAATTGGTTCGAGATTTCGTTTTTTAGGATTCTTCTGGATTACTTTTTTCGACTTTCTGCTTCTAACTTTTCATCGATTCTAAATTTTTTTTCTCTTGGAAATGCCCGTATTTACTTATATTTTAAAAAAAGTTGAATTTTTTTTGTAACGTTTTGAATCTTTGGTCACTTACGAGTCGTAATCAAATAAACCAAAACAATTATGAAAACACAGTCAATATCAAAAAGTGAAAAAATTTTCAACTTTATATTTATCTTTTTAAGCTCAGCAGGTTTAGGATATGCATTTGCAAATCAGTTTATGCTAGGAAAACCTAATAAAGAATTCCTTTTAATTATGAGTTGCTTGTTTTTGGCTTCAGTTGCTTCATGGCAACGAAAAAAATATAGCAAATAAAATAAGTAAGGGGTTTCAATCATCAAAATTTTCAATCAAAATCAATCAAATAATCAATTTAAAACAATCAACAAAATGAAAAATTTAATCAAATCAGTTATCGCAGTAATCGTAATTATATTTAATTCTTCTGTTCAAGCGCAGACAAAATCTTCAAAACTTGAAAACACGCTTTTGTGGGAAGTTTCAGGAAACGGCTTAACAAAACCTTCTTATTTATACGGAACGGTTCATATGATTTGTTCGCCAGATTATTTTCTTTCAGAAAAAACAAAAAAAGCATTTGATGCTTCTAACAAACTAGTTTTGGAAATCAATTTTGCTGATCCGGCAGAAATGGCAGACATGCAAAAAATGGCAATGGGAAAAGAACCTTTGAGTAAATTATTAAGTCCCGAACATTTGTCAAAATTAGATGAAATCTTAAAAACGACAACAGGAATGACCGTTCAGCAAGTAGACAGTTTTAGTCTAATGACCGTAATGAGTTTAATCTCTATAAAAACTTTTGGATGCGCAGATATGAAACTTTATGAAATGGAATTTATAGAAATGGCTAAAAAGAGAAATATTCTGATTGGCGGTTTAGAAACTGTAAAATCGCAACTTGATATTCTTGGAAATGCTTATACTAATGATGAAATGATTAAAATGTTAAGCGAATCAAATCAAAATGAAACTGCTAAATTAGTAGCGGCATATAAAAGTGAAAATATTGATGATTTGTTTAATAACGTAACTGATAAAAAGTTTACAAGCGAAAAAACAAAAAAGATGATTCTGGATCAAAGAAATTTGAATTGGGTAAAAGATATGCCACAAATGATGAAAACAGAAAGTGTGTTTTTTGCAGTAGGCGCAGGACATTTAGGTGGTGAGTTTGGAGTGATTAATTTATTAAGAAAGGCAGGATATATTGTAAAACCAGTAATGAACTAAAACTATTTTGAAAGAAAAAGAAAAAGAGTTTTTAAATCGGATAGAAAGTCATAAAGGAATTCTGTACAAGGTCTCAAAGATGTACATGGATAATTATGACGATCAGCAAGATTTGTTTCAGGAAATTGTTTGTCAACTTTGGAAAGCGTATGAAACATTTCGAAACGAAAGTCAGTTTTCGACCTGGATGTATCGGGTAGCGGTAAATACGGCAATTGTTTTTCTTAGAAAAGAAAAACGCAAGGTTGACAAATATGAAATTGCTTCGGAAAATATTAAAGAGGAAGAAGGAGATTCGCATATCAAGGAAAGCCAGCTAGACCATTTTTACAAAGCTGTGCAAAAACTTGAAAAAATTGATAAAGCCATTATTTTTTATCAGTTAGAGGGCTTTTCTCATAAAGAAATTGGAGAGAATCTCGGAATTTCAGAAGGAAATGCGAGAGTGAAATTAAACCGAGCAAAAGAAAAATTAAAAGAAATTATTAAAAATCAGGGATATGGATTTTAACGATATACAAAATGCATGGAATAACGAAAAGAATGAAAATGTTGTTCTTCCAGATAACTTAGAAAAGATTAATTCGGCCAATACGCCTTTAGATAAAATTAGAAAAAATCTAAAGAATGAGCTTATTATGCAGTCGGTAGCTGTTTTATTAATGGCTTTTACACCTTATGCATATGCTTTTCCAGAAAAATGGATTGCTCCTTTTTACTTAATGTTCAGCATATTTGTTGCAGTTTGTGTATACTATTTAGTAAAACTGTACATTTTTTATAAGAGATTGAACAACATTACATTAAAAACAAAAGACAGTTTGTACGAAACTTATTTTGACGTAAAGCTTAATATGGAATTGTATAAAACATTCGGATTTGCCTTAACGCCTTTTATAGTTTTGTTTTTACTTGGGTTTTTATACCATGAGTTTTCAAAAGCGCCTAATTTTCAACTTACAGAATTTACTAATACACAGTTTATAAGTGTTTTTGCAGTAGTTACTTTTAGTATTTTATTTATGGGATTAGCCTTAGAATGGTGGGTGCAATATTTTTACGGAAAATACGCCAAAGAAATAAGAAAAGTAATTGACGAATTGAAAGAAGAATAAAAATAAGAAACCCATCGATTAAGATGGGTTTCTTGTTTTAAATATTAATTAAAGATAATTTTTTTAGAAACTTCTGAGCCGTTTTCCAAAACAACTTTAACTAATAAAACTTGATTACCAGAAGGTAAATTTGAAATCTGTAGTTCGTTAGAATCAACTTTGTTATTGTTGTAAACTAACTGACCGCCAATATTGTAAATCTGTACATCTTTGATGTTTTCTTTAGTTGCAGTAACTTTTACGATTTTTGATCTTACAGAAACTAAAACGGTATTTTCTGCATTTTCAAAATCTCCTGTTCCTAACGTTTTAGAAGTGTAACGAAGATTGAAACGATTTGTGAATGTTCCAACTTCTGTTGTAAATTTATAATTTTCAGAACGTAAGCTTACTATTTTGCCAGTTACTAAATCTTCTAGGTAAACTTCTTGAGTATCGAAAAATCCGTCTGCATGATCGATTGCAATAGTGTATTCTCCAGCAGTTGCCGCTTTGTAACCCATTGGAACAATATCTTGATTGTCGAAAGGAAGCGCGCGTCCTTGAATAGTCATATTGTTAGATTCATTGATGCTGTAAAAATCAGCGCTGCTGTTAGAACCTAAAGTCGTGGCATCATAATTAATATCAAAACTATTGGTTGCTCCTTCTATATATCCAACTAAAATCTGTTTGAACGCTCCCAAATCATTAGATAAGTTAAGCCATAAACGATTTCTTTCTATTTCACCTGATTCGGTAGTTTTATAGAATTGCTTGTTTTTATTACCAATACGCATTGTATTGTTGAAGGTTAATGTTGCTGTTTTTGGTTTAGCCAAGAATCCTTGTCCAGCTGCGATATATCCTTCAAAAGGCTGCCCGTTAAGTGTTGCTCCAGAACTTGTTCCTGTAAATCCAGTCAGGTTAAATGCAGCAAAGTCTGCATTGTTATAATAATATTTTCCATCAGCTGGGTTTAATACAGGAGATGAGTTATGCGTCCAAAAATAAAGCGTACCTAAATTGGTATTTGCATTTATCAATGCCGTTGCACTTATAGCAGAAGGATAAGGATTACCTACTAAGTTAAATTTATTTGCCACAACAACGGGAGCAATGTTACCGTTATTAGGAATTCCTTTAAATATTCCAGTAAATGGGGCAGGTGTGTTAGTGTCATACGGCTGTGGAGCTCTTATGTTATAACCTTTTCCAACTTCCATCGGCATTGTTCCGTTCAGGTTCACAGTCCAAGTCGAATTAGGATCATACCAATAATATTTATCAAGTAGGGTATTCGGAGACAAACTAGCCATTGTAAAACTTGCATTTGTAACTGGCATTGACCAATATGTAGCATCATAACGTCTTACATTCGTTGTTCTTTGAACTTCAAATGAAGTCGTTGCATTTCCAGTATACATTGTTTTGCTTGTAGAAGTCTGAAGAAGTGATCCTCCGCTTAATATAGCTAATTTTCCTGTTCCAAGTACATTGATATCTTCATCAACAGTTAAAGTTCTATCGCTCGGAACATTAAAAGTAGATCCTGAATTTACTGTACATGAACAAACCTGAATATCTGAGCCCAACGTTACAGTTGGAGAACTAATCACTATTGAAGTATTTGAATTAACTGTTTCGCTTCCTGTATAAGGTGTTAGTACTCTTACAAAGTTAACGGCTACGTTAGCATTTCCTCCGTCTTCTCTTAAACGAACTTCAATTTTAGAAGTACTGTTTAAAATATATGTCGCTCCACCGTTAATGTATGTAGCAGTGTTCGTATATCCATTTTGAGTGAATAATGGAGTTGTACTTTCATTCATGTAAATTTGAGTTGCATCATCTGAGTTTACAAGCTCGATTCTGTAAGTTCCACAAGGAAAACCTTGACGTCTGTAAGAAACCGTAAAATTATCATTAGGTAACGGAGCTCCTTGCCAGTTTGTTGCAGAAGAAGGAGATTTGTCTGCGTCCCAATAAGTTCTTGAATTTACATTAACATTAGAATCTACATAGTATCCAGCATATACTGTATTGCTTAGATTTAAATCGTTTTTGGTTAAACCATAAACATTCCAAGAATTAATTCCGTAAGGAAGTGCTTGGTCTCCTTTTATTGCACCAAATGAGATTGCCGCACGAGAAGAACCATCTAATTCAAAATATTCTAAAATAAATTGATGTGAACCAGCTGATAAGGTTTGTAGGAAAGCATCAACTGTGTAGCTGTGCTGATTCCAACGCTCAAAAACTTTAACGCCATCAATATAAAGTCTAATTCCGTCGTCACTTCCAAGCATAAAATTATATTGTCCTGCTTCGGCAAGATTAGCTGTCATTTTATAACGAACGAAGAATCGGTCTGTAGGTGCAGCGTCGCAAAAATTTCTTGTAGCACCATTTACTGCTCCGGTATCAACATTTCTATCAAAATTTCTAGTAGTTTCTGTAACAGTTCCTAAATAAGTTGTTCCAGTTGGCAAAGTGTTATAAGTTGGATTTGGCGCAGTGTTTCCTGTAAAACTGTAAACATATCCAATCCAAGATTCAGAACCGAATGAAGTTTGATCACCCGCTGGTACGCATTTTACAATTTCATCAGCTCCCATGTAAGGTTTTACTCTTGTGTCTCCATCAATATCTGTTGTAATGCCCGCAATCGCTACCCCAGTTAAGTTGTTGTTGACTGTGACATCTTGTATATGATAATCTGTTCCTGGCGTAACAAATGTTGGTAGAAAAGTTTGAGAAGCTGAATCTCCTATAGCTGAATTCCAATTAGCAGGAACTGTTCCTGCTGTTGTTGCCGCATATTCTGTAGTGCCTAGTCTATTTAAAAAGTTGTTTGCGACGTTTGTAACATAATAATCATTATTGCTTACTGTACCGAAAGTTCCTCCATTTCTAAAGATAGCATATTGTTTATTATCAGGACCAGAGGGTACAGGCTGACTATTGACAAAAATATTATTTCTAACATTAATAGAGGTACCACCAGTGGTATATAAACATGCAGAGTAAGAACCTCCAGCAGCATAATCCATAACAACAGTATTGTAGTAAACATTTACTGTAGATCCAGAAGCAATAAAAATACCCATTCCTTTTTTGTAATAATCCCAGTTAGAATTATCTGTTGTTGCGTTGTAAGTATTGCGGATAATGTTGTTAACAATAGTAGTGGCTCCAGTTGAAGTTACCATAATACCAGCTGTGGAAAGTCCATTGTTGTACGTAGCATTTACGATATCATTGATATTATTCCCTGAAATCGTTCCGGTACTATTTCCTAACAAAACAATTGCAGCAGTATCGTTTCCGTTACTAAGAGTGTTTCTAATTCCAGAAAGCGTGTTTCCAGAAATTTCATAATTTAAAGCATTATTTAAGTAGATTGCTCTAATTGGTTTTTCAGCTACAGTTGTAGTTCCTATTTTATTTCCTTGTATTTTCCACCCTGCAGGATTATTTGTGCCGCTACCATTAATGTTGATGCCATCTTTAACATTAAATGTTTCATTGTTGATGATAGAAATGTTGGAATTAGCGCCGTTATTAGCGGTTCCACCGATACTGTTATTTCCGCCAAGACCATTACCTCCTGAATAAACACCAGTTAAAAGAGTAATATCTTGATTACGGTTTGTAAATCGTAAGTTGCTGTTTTTAACTGTAATATTTGTTGAACCTACTGAACCATTACTTGCAATCCAAATGACTGATCTTGCAGTGTAAGCTAAATTGTCAGTGTTTATCAATGTTAAGTTTTTTGTGTTTAAAGTTGAATTACTTCCGTCTATAATTACGTTGTTGGCACCATTAAATCTAATAACTGCTGGAATACCAGTTGATGGACTAGCCATTGTAGTGGTAATAGTAATGTTTTTACCAGTGTTCGGTTTAATTGTAAACGTGTTAGTTGCACTTGTATTTGGTATGACATTGATTGTAAGCAAAGAAGTTAAATTCTGATCTTCATCAAGCAAAAATCTTACAGGGCCACTAACTCCACGTGCATATATTTGATCTATTGCAAGTGCAAGAGTCCTGAAATTCACATCAGTATTTGAAGAGCCAATGATATAATCACCACTTAATTGAGTAGTAGCTTGTGCAAATCCTAAAAAAGGTAACAATAAAAATAAAAGTAAAGTTTTTTTCATGCTTAAATGTTTTCTATCAGTTTGTTATGCTGGCATAGGACTTTTCAGTCGGAGCAAAGATATATACATCTACGAGCTAGAAATAGGGAGGGTTTTCAATACCTCTATATATTCGACGAATCGTTAAAATACTCGACGAAATGCATGAAAAAAAATGACATTTTGCGGATATTCTTATAAAATGTTAAAAAATATTATAAGAATAATCGTAGAAAATAAGGTTTTTTCAGGGCTTATTTTGATTTTTTAGACTAAAAAACGCGAGTTTAGCAATAATATCATCAAAATTGGAATAAATTACAACTAAAGGTTGTAAGGGTTTTTGTGTGGATTTTAGCACAATCTGAAGTTAGAAATGGTGACTGTGAAAAGATTGCATTTTTGATTTCTAAAGAATTAGCCTAATTCTAATTCTTTTACTTTTTCGTAAACTAAATTACTTTCATAACCTCTTCGAAGCATATAATCGCAAAATTTTTTGCGTTTTTTCAAAGCATTGGTTTCTGACAAATTATTCCAACATCTTTCAGAAAGATTTTCGAAAGTTTCAAAATATTCTTCTGGAGAAATTTCTTTCAAAGCCAAATTAATATTAGCAGAAGAAATTTGTCTTGCTTTAAGTTCATTTATAATTCTAATTTTTCCCCAATGTTTAATACGATGTTTGCCTCGGGCAAAACTGCAAGCAAAACGAGTTTCGTTTAGAAAATTGTCTTCAATAAGCTTTACAATAATGGTGTCAATCTCATCTGAGGTCATTTTTAAGCTGTATAATTTAGACACAACTTCTTCATGGCATCGTTCCTGATAAGCACAAAAGTGTTCTAATTTTTGTAAAGCTTCTTTTATAGTGAAAGTGCATTTCGTCGGGTTTTTCATGCTTTTTAACGATTAAATTCAAAAACGGGCATTTACTTACAAAAAACTTCTAAAATTTGTTAATATTAACAGAAAAGAAATATTGTAAAATGTTGTGTATGTGCCGAATTTCAATATTTTTGTGCGATAATTTAACGGATTTATAATCTTGCTGTAAAACAGGATTTTAACATTTAAATTGGACTGAAAATTTACAAAACAGCATCTTTTGTTTTCAAATAGAAATGCCCTTTTTGCTTTTTAGCAACCAAAAACAAATTTAAAATAAATACCACATTGATATGATGAGAAAATTACTTTACTCGTTTTTATTCTTCTTTTTAACATATTTTTCTTTTGGCCAAAGTACTTTTACAGACAACACTCCAGGTACAGGAAAAACATGGACTATTCCTGCGGGAGTAACCAGTATAACCGTTGAAATTTGGGGAGCTGGAGGAGCTGGGGGAGGTGCAATAAGTAACCGTGGTGGTGCTGGAGGAGGTGGAGGTGCATTCTCTAGTAGAACTTTTTCAGTAAGTCCTGGTCGATCAGTAAGTTATGATGTTGGATCTGGGGGAACTGGAGTGAATGGTGTGGGAAATGATGGAACTAATTCTAGATTGGTATATACACCAACTTCAACAACTTTAATTGCAGAAGGAGGTAGAGGTGGAGAACGTGGAGCTAATTTAGGTTCTAATGGTGGAGATGGTGGAACCGCAAGTGGAGGTGCTACAAATACTAGTGGCGCTAATGGTTCAGATACTTTTTTTAATCTAACTAATGGTGCTGCTGGAGGTGCTGGTGCTAATGGAAGTGCTGGTGGTAACGCAAGGGGGTCAAATGGTGCTGGTAATGCAGGTGGTATACCGGGCGGCGGTGGCGGTGGCGCTAGAGGTAACAATAACATCGGTGGTGCAGGAGGAAATGGTCAAGTTCGAATCACCTATACTCCTGATGGAACATATAGAAGTCAGATAGTTTCAATTGATGCAGGAACTACACCTTGGTGTCCTGGAGAAACTAGGAATGTAAGCGTTGTAGTTAGAAACGCTGGTACTGCTACTTGGACTGATGGAGTTGCATTTACATCAGTCGCAGATATTAATATTGGAATAAGATGGAATTCTAGTGCTGATAATTGGGGAGATTATTTTCTAAGAGTAAATGCAGGGAATTTGGGGCCTAACCAAACGAGAACTTATACGTTTTCTGTAACAGCATCAAATAATGATGGAAATGCATACACAACTACATTACCACCAGGATCAAATAATCTTATCTGCGATGTAGTATATGAAGGGGTGTCATGGTTTGCCGGAAATGGTAATGGCGTTGGTCCTGGAAATGTTATTCTTACTTCTTCTGCAATAACTATTCTTGGAGCTCCGAATAATAATAGAACGATTGCGGCTAGTAGTTCTCCAATTTGTGCTGGAAACGGTACCAATATTACAGTAGCAGCTTCTGAAGTTGGAGTTAGTTATCAATTAAGAAATGGCACTACCAATGTAGGAACGGCTGTTGCGGGTACAGGAGGCACTATTAGTTTGCCAACAGGTAATTTAACTACAACAACAACTTTTAATGTTTTAGGGACATCTTGTGGCAACTCAGTGCAAATGGCAACAACTCCAACTGTAACAGTAAATCCACTTCCGACAACTTCAAATGCAGGTCCTAACCAAAATGGTAATGGCCCATTTACATTGGCTGCTAATACACCGAGTGTTGGTACTGGAGTTTGGGCAATAGTAAGCGGTCCAAATACTTCAACAAGTCAGTTGAGCAGTACTAGCAGTCCAACGGCAACATTTAACCCAATTGGAATAGGAACATATGTCTTGAGTTGGACAATAAGTAACGGTTGCGGTACATCTACAAGTCAGGTTTCTATTACTGCTAATTGTGTTAGCAATTTAATTAAAAATGGTAATTTTAATAATGGAACAAATGATTGGTCTATAGCAACTGCGGGAGGAACTGCAAAAACAGAGGTATTAACCGAGGGACTTTATTTTAGTAATGGTAGCCCTAATAATACTGCTGAATTAGATTCAGAAGCATCGTTAAGACAGCAAGTTACGGTTATTCCTAATATACCTTATACCTTAAGTTTTATTTATGCCAGAAGGCCAGGTTCTCAGACTACTGTTGGTGTTACCGCTAGAATATTGGGTGGAGCAACTACTCCATCAATAAGTTATTCGACTACCGATACGAATAGTACCGCTTTTACGGGTACACTTACATTTACACCAACAACATCTACTGTATATGTCGAATTTTATAACTCCATATCAACAACAACCCTAGGGACTATTATAGATAATATTGTTTTAACACCAAGTCCTCAAGTGGCGCCAGTTGCGATTACTTCACCTAGAGGAAGTTTTGCAACCTTAAATCCTGTTTGCGCGGGCACTGCAGTTCAGTTAGATGTGGATAACGTTCCAGCTACTGGTGTAACTTATTCTTGGTCGAGCACTTCTCCAGGAGCGGTTTTTTCGTCAACTACAATTAAAAATCCAACGGTAACTTTTGCCTCTACATTAACAGGAATACAAGAAGTAACAGTATTAGTTACCCCAACAACAGGTTGTGCGGGAGCTCCTTCAAGTACATATGTTAATTTAATTGCCGCTCCAACAGTTTATGCTGTAACAGGAGGAGGAGCATATTGTTCAGGTGGTACGGGAGTCGCGGTTGGTCTGGCTAATTCGACTTTAGGAGTGAGTTATCAATTAAAATTTAATGGTGCTGATAGTGGCTCTGCAGTTACGGGAACTGGAGCTGCAATTTCTTTTGGAAATAGAACAGCGGCAGGTACCTATACAGTAGTAGCTACAAATACAAATAATTGTGCTTTAAACATGAGCGGAAATGCTGTAATTACAATAGATCCAACTTCTGTTGGAGGAAGTATTGCAGGAAGTACTACATATTGTTCAGCGACAAATAGTACGACTTTAACTTTAAGTGGACATACTGGATCAGTTACAAGATGGCAATCTTCTACATCGAGTACATTTGCTTCATCAGTTACCAATATTTCAAATACTACAACATCTTTATTAGTGACCAATTTGGCTACTACAACTTATTATAGAGCAATTATTACAAGTGGAACATGTACTTCTGCAAATAGTGCAACTGCTACAATAACAGTAAACCCTGTTCACACTATTACAGCAGGAGCAGATCGAATTGTTTGTCAAAACAGTGCAATGACTGCGATTACAATGACATTGGGAGGTGGTGCAACAGGAGCAACTGTTACTAATCTTCCTCCTGGAGTAACTTTTTCGGTTACTGGCAATGTTTTAACAATTAGCGGTACACCAACAGTAATTGATGTCTATACTTATTCTGTAACAACAACAGGTAATTCTTGTACTGTAGCAACTACAGGCGGTACTATTAGAGTAGGTATTGGAAATAATGTCCTAACTTATAATAATGGTACATCAGGATCAGTTTGCGCAGGAGCAAATGAAAATAATCCAGTTTCTTTTACTGCCCCAGCTGGAACTTATTTTAACACAGTTACTTTTGCTAGTTATGGTTTGCCAAGTGGTGGTTGTGGTACATATGCTATTGGTTCTACTTGTCATTCTGCTACAAGTCAATCTGTAACGGAAACAAACGTTTTAGGAAGATCAAATACAGTAACTTTTACCGCGGACAATTTTACTTTTGGAGATCCTTGTCCTGGAACCGGTAAATATTATAGAGGTTCAGCATCTTATTCTCAGCCAGTTTGTGAAGGTTCAGATGCGGGAACTATTACGGGAAGTGCTCCAACAGGACCTGGAGGATACACTTATCAATGGGAAAGAAGTACAACAGGAGCATCAGGAAGTTTTACACCTATTGCGAGTAGCAATGTTCAAAGTTATTCACCAGGAATTCTAACTCAGAGCACCTATTTCCGAAGAATTGTGACTTCTAACGGATGTACAAGTACTTCGCCAGTTGTATTTATTAGAGTTAATGCAAGGCCAACTTCAAATGTTACTGGCTCTACAACAATCTGTAATGGTCAAAGTGCAACAGTTTCTGTAACATTCACAGGTACGGCGCCTTGGAATGTTTCGTACACATACGGTTCTACATCTGGAACTTTTTCTACATCTTTAAATCCGTATACGGCTAGCGTGAATCCAAATACAACAACGACATATGCTATCACGGCTTTAACAGATGCTAATTGTTCTGCTATTGCGGCAGATATGGCAGGAACGGCAACAATTACTGTAAATCAAATTCAAGCAACTCCAAGTGTAGTATCTTTTACTGATATTGATTGCGTAAATGCAACAGGAACAATCAGATTAGGAAATCTTCCATCAGGTGCGTGGACAATCAATCAGACAGGACAAGCTACGGCAACGCTAACTGGTTCGGGAACGCCTTATGATGTAACAGGTCTGGCAGCTGGAGATTATACTTTTACAGTTCAAACTGCTACTACTTGTGTTTCAAATTCAGTTTCACAAAGAATTAATGATGTTTCAACAAGTACTTGGGATGGTATAAGTTGGGTTGGAGGTGCTCCAACTAGTACAAAAAGAATCGTTATTGCCTCAAGTGCAGGTACGCCTTTCCCGGCTGGAACACCAGTCGTAAATGGTTGTTCATTAACAGTTAATACAGGTATAAATGTTATTGTTCCTAGTGGTGTGACATTAGTAATCACTAATGCAGTAACTACAAACGGGCAATTAACATTTAGAAGTGGTTCGAGTTTGATGCAAACAACAAATGTTGCAAATTCTGGAGATATTAATTATGAAAGAACAACTTCTGTAAGACGTTATGACGCTACATATTGGTCAATGCCAGTCACGAATTCAGCTTTTACCATGGCTACTTTATCTCCGCTTACCCTACTTGATAAATATTATTGGTATGATCCTAATTCGACTTGGACAGTCAACCTTAACGGAACTATGCCGATGGAAGTTGGAAAAGGTTACAATATAAGAGCTCCACAGCCTTTTGACACAAATACACCTGCTGCATTTACTGGAGTATTTATAGGAATTCCGAATAATGGACCTATTAGTCCTGTTGTCGTACAAGATAGATACAATTTAGTAGGTAATCCTTATCCTTCCGCAATTAGTGCAGCTGCTTTGATAAATGGAAATACAAACTTGGGAACACTTTATTTTTGGACGCATAATTCATCACCAGTATTAAACCCTGCAGATGGAAAATACTATTATAACAATGCAGACTTTGCAGCATTTAATCTTACAGGAGGTACCGACACAAGTTCGGGAGCAAATCTTAACGGACAACCTTTTCAAGGATATATTGCAGCCGGGCAAGGATTCTTAGCTAAACCAAAAACAGGAACACTTAATTTTACCAACGCAATGCGTAGAACCGCTAATAATTCGCAGTTCTACAAAATTGACGGATCAGAAGATTCAGGCGAAATTGAAAGAAACCGTTTGTGGCTTAATTTCTCAAATGATTTGGGAGCATTCAAACAGATTTTAGTTGGATATATAGAAGGAGCTACTAATAGTTTTGACATTAATTTTGATGCCACTACTTTAGGTTCTAACATTAGCGCTGATTTTTACAGCATCAATGAATCTAACAACATGACTATTCAAGGTCGCGCATTGCCTTTCGATAATCGAGATATTGTTCCAATGGGTTACAAAGTGGCAACTGCTGGAGAATACACTATAGCAATTGACCACGCAGACGGATTTTTTGATACTCAGGAAGTTTATTTAGAAGATTTACTGACAGCGAAAACAGTAAACCTTCGCACGGAAAATTATAAATTTACTACAGCAATCGGTACATTTACAAATCGTTTCAATCTTCGTTATACTTCTAAAACTTTAGGAACAGGAGAGTTTGAAGATCTACAAAATAGTGTGCTTGTTTCTTTGAAAAATAAAGTTGTAAAAATCTCTTCTTCAAAAGAAACGATAAAAACTGTCAATATTTATAATATCGGAGCGCAGTTGTTATACAATAAAGACAATGTCAATTCATCAGAATTATTGATTTCAAATCTAAATTCAGCTGATCAAGTTTTATTGGTAAAAACAACTTTAGAAAACGGACATACAGTAACAAAAAAAATTGTCTATTCTAACTTATAATCAACAAGAAATATATTTTGTAAGCCCATCTTGAAAAAGATGGGCTTTTTTTATTTCAAAAATCCCTAAATCTAGGTATTGTGCTATTGGTTTTGCCTTTATAATTTAGGTTAATTCTTTCATGATTTAACTTTAATTATATGGTTTTGATTAAAAAAGTACTGTATTTGCTAATCTTGTTCTTTCTTCCGGCAGAAACATTGCTTCTTGCTCAGCAAGGTAAGGTCGACAATTCGTTTAACACTATTGATAATGGAGAGTTTGGCGACGGATTTAATGCCACAGTTCAAACGCTTCAAATTCAAAGAGATGGAAATTTAATTGTTGGGGGAGAATATGTAACACTAAACGGAATTCCTGTTTCCTACCTTACTCGTTTAAATCCAGACGGATCTATAGATGAAAGTTTCAATACAGGAACTGGATTTAATGGAAAAGTTTATTCGTCTTATTTACAGGCAGACGGAAAAATTATTGTTGGAGGAAGTTTTACAACTTACAACGGAATTAATGCAGGAAGGATTATTCGTCTGAATCCAGATGGTTCTTACGATAGTAGTTTTAATACTTCTGTAGGAGCAACTACAGGAATTATCCACGATATTGCGCTGCAATTAGACGGAAAAATTATTATTGTCGGCAGTTTTACCAAATACAATTCGACTACAGTAAATCGTGTGGCGCGCTTACTCCCAAATGGTGCTTTAGATTCTTCTTTCTTAACCAATGCAGGATCTTCGGTTAATATTACTCAAGTAAAAGTTTTACCAAACGAAAAAATAATACTTACTGGAAATTTTACCCTTTTTAATGGAACGCCAGCAAATAGAATTATTCGATTAAATAATAATGGAAGTTACGATTCAAGTTTCAACACAGGAACTGGCTTTGACGATGATGTAAATGCTATTGCGTTACAAACAGATGGGAAAATCATTTTAGGAGGCAATTTCACGACCTATAATTCAAATACGGCCAATAGAATAATTCGTTTAAATGAAGACGGAACACAGGATGAAAGTTTTTTTACAGGATCTGGTTTTACTAAAGAAGGAGTACAAGCAATTAAAATTAATCAATCTGACGATATAATGGTTGGAGGATCATTTACAGGTTTTTATAATACTTCTCCAGTAAATCGATTAATTTATCTTAATTCAGACGGTACACTAAAAACAGATTTTGATATTGGTTCCGGACCTTCAGCTTCTGTTTTGGCTATAGAATTTGATGAAGAAACTGCTTGGTATGTTGCTGGTTTTTTTGCAGTTTTTAATGCGCAGAATCAAGGAAGATTAGCAAAAATTAATAATGACGGAGAACTTGATGCTGCTTATTTGTCTTCAGGTATTGGTTTTGACAATGCTGTTTTGACAATTTTACCTCTTCCAAACAAGAAAACCATTGTTGGAGGTAATTTTAAAAAGTTTAATGGAGCTTTGGTTTCTAAAATTAACTGTCTTTTGGAAAATGGTGCTAATGATATTTCTTTTAATACTGGAAAATCGGGAGCAAATAATTTGGTTAAAACAACCGTATTGCAAGAAGATCAGAAAATAATTATTGGCGGAAGCTTTACTAAATACAACGATATTACAAACAATAGAATTGCAAGGATTTTTCAAGACGGAGAAATAGATTATTCTTTTTCAACTGGAGAAGGTTTCAATGGTCAGGTTTACACATTAGCCATTCAATCAGATCAAAAAATAATAGTTGCTGGAGCATTTTCAAAATACAATGGATCTTCAATTAATGCAAATAGAATTGTAAGATTATTGTCAGATGGTTCAAAAGATCTTAGTTTTAATATCGGCTCTGGTGCAGATGGTATTGTTGAATCCGTCGTATTGCAATCTGATGGAAAGATTCTTGTTGGAGGTCATTTTAAAGCATTTAATGGATTGCCTTTTGCGGGATTAGTTCGTTTAAATTCTGATGGAACAATTGATTTAGGTTTTAATATAAAAGAGGGTTTTGATAAATTTGTTTACTCAATTGCCTTACAAAGCGATCAAAAAATTATAGTTGGAGGGTCATTTTTAACTTTTGACGGAATTTCACAAAAAAGAATTGTCCGTTTAAATACTGATGGAAGTTTAGATGCTACATTTAATTCCGGAACTGGTTTTAGTAAAGGAGATGTTCGTACAATTTTAATTCAGCCAGATGATAGAATTTTAGTTGGAGGAGCATTTTCAGGGACTTACAAAAATGTTTCCGCATTGAGATTAATTAGGTTATTGCCGTCTGGAGCTTTTGATGATTCTTTTTCTGCACCGTTAAATAATACTCTCAACGCAATGAATTTTACAGAAGACTATAGATTATTGATAGGCGGTATTTTTAACTCTGTATCTGGAATTTCAAAACATAGAATTGCGCGCTTGAAACTTTGCGTGAACACTACAATTTGGAATGGAAATTCGTGGTCAGCTGGTTTTCCTTCAGCAGGTAAAGATGTTTATTTTAACGAAAGTTTTCCAAATCTCACTTCTGCTAATGTCTGCGGATGTTATATCGCTAAAGATAAAATTGTAACGCTTCTCGAAAAAAATACGCTAAATATCGAGTTTGCCTATACAGGTTTTGGAACTTTGATTTTGGAAGATTCGGCTAGTTTGTTCCAATCTGATGATGACATGATTAATACTGGAATTATTCATTTGAAGAGAAAAACAAATCCGGTTATAAGATATGATGTTACCTATTGGTCTTCGCCAGTTAAAGATCAGAAAATGTTTGATTTTTCGCCAGAAACACTTTTAGATAAATATTATTGGTACGATCCGATTACGAGTTGGAATGTAAGTTTACATGGCGAAATGACAATGAATCCAGGACAAGGCTACAGTATTAGGGCGCCGCAGAGTTATTCGGTTTCAGAAAGATCAATATTTGAAGGAATTTTTAAAGGAATTCCAAATAATGGAAAAGTTTATGTTGATCTCCAATTTCCAAATAAATCATATCTTATTGGTAATCCGTATCCAAGTGCTATCGATGCTGATACTTTCATAAAAAGTAATTTGCCAAAAATTAAAAGCGTCTTATGTTTCTGGACACACAATACACCTCCTTTAAATAATTATTATTCTAACGATGATTTTGCAGTTTATAATCTTTTAGGAGGTGTTGGTACAAGTTCTGCATTAAGTTCGGGAGTAAGTAATTCGGCGCCAGACGGAACAATTGCTTCAGGTCAAGCCTTCATTTTAAGAACAAACTCAGCAGGTACTCTTGAATTTAATAACAGTATGCGGATTTTGGGCAGTAACAGTTCTTTTTTTAAGCCTTCTAAAAGTGAAGCAACGAAAGCTAAAAATGAAAAACATCGTTTTTGGCTGAATCTTAAAAGCGAAGAAGGAGTGTTTAAACAAATTTTACTTGGTTATGCTGATGGAGCTTCAAATAATTTAGATGCTATTTACGATGCAGAAACGCTTAATTCCAATCCAAAGATGGATTTTTATAGTCTTGTTGAAGAGAGTACAAAGCTTGTAATTCAAGGTCGAGAGTTACCGTTTACCGAAAGTGATTCGATTGTTTTAGGGTATAAATTGGCTAATAAAAGTTCTTTAATTCTAGAAATAGATCATAAAGACAATTTTTTTAATGATAAGAGTGTTTTCTTAAAAGATAAACTTTTAAATAAACTTCATAATCTAAGTGAAGAATCCTATCAATTTGAATCTGAAAGCGGAATAGTTAATGATCGTTTTACGATTGTTTTTACTGATCAAATACTTAAAAATGAAGACTGGTTCAGTAACTCGGAAAAAGTTTTTGTTTCTGTGAAAAAGCATGTTATTTCGATAGAATCTACAAATGAAAATCTTAAAGAGGTTAGGATATATGATATTTTAGGAAATCAATTGTACAAAAATGATACAATTGAAAACAAAAGAATATCTATTGAAAATTTAGGCATTTCAAATCAGGTATTATTTGCGAAAATAATTTTAGAAAATGGAAATGTTAGTTCTAAAAAGATACTCTTTTAATATTACTTTTTTATAATAAACCAAAACCTCTTTTGTGAACTTACAAAGGAGGTTTTGGTTTTTAAATACCAGTAAAACAGTCGCTTGTGTTTGTGTTTCTTTTGTTTTAACAGTTTTTTCTTATTTTTTATAGAATATCTGTTTTAGGTGTTAAATTTTAAAGTTTAATACTACAAACAAAATATGTATGTAAATAAAATCGTACCTTGTTGTAATATTTAATCGACAAAAAGCATGTTATTGTCGATTAAAGTATTCTTTACGTTTTTCAAAATTGATTGTAAAATTTAAGAGTTACACAAATTACTTCATTTTCTATTTGCAGTTAGTCTTGTTAGCGTTAGAGTTTATTTGCCAACTACTAAAAATACCACAAGATGAAAAGAACTTTACTTATACTAAATACTTTTTCAAGTATTTCAATTTCACGAACTCATGCTGGAATACAGTTAAAATTGGGACCAAGTTTGAAATTGAATTTTTTTCTGATTTTAATTATATCATTCTTTTATACTTCAACAAAAGCGCAAACGATAACTCATACCTTTCCGACTGGAGGAACTTTAAATCTTCCTGCAGGAATGGATCAAGTAACTTTAGAAGGCTGGGGAGCTGGAGGAGCCGGAGGTGCAGCCACGGCTACTGCGCTAGTAGTGGGGAGAAGTGCTGGCGGTGGCGGTGGTGGCGCTTATGCAAAAGGAACAATTAATACTTCTGCGGTTCAAAGTTTAACTCTTGTAGTGGGTGGAGTTACCGCAGGAGGAACTGGTAATGGTGCTGCAGGTGGAGCTTCTTATGCTACAAGTTTTCAAACTGATTTTAATGCAGGTGGTGGTCAAGGAGGTATTGCCAATAATAGTGGTAGTTCTGCTGTTAATGGCGGAAATGGCGGAATAGCTATAGGAAATATAACAGCTAGTAATGGAGCAAATGGAACAGGTGGAGGGGTTTCAGCACTGGGTGCTCTTCTAAGTTCTGGAGGAGGAGGTGACGCAGCTAATCTTGGCACAAATGCTGGAGGTGCAGGAGGAGGAGCACACGTTTCGTTAGTATTAGGAACTCTCCCTGGTAATAATGGTACCGCTTACGGCGGTGGTGGTGGTGGTGCGATAAGTGCTTTAGGTGTGCAAAATGGAGGAAGTGGAGCACAAGGATATCTTACAGCCACTTATACTTGTAAAACGTATAGTCTAAGCACAATAAATGCGGCAAATGTTTGTACTACCAGTGGAACTTCATCAGTAGTTAATATAACTGGTACCCCAACAAGTTTACCGAGAGGTGCTTATACTGTAACCTACAATACAAGTAGTCCTTCAGCAACAGGGCAAACAGCAAATTTTACGGTGACAACTGCTGGTGCAGGTAGTTTTACAGCGACTGGATTTTCTATTGTTGGAAACAGTACAATAACAATTACTAGTTTAAGATCGGTAGATTGTACGTCAACAATTTCAGTTAATAATTCCGTTACAATTTCAGTTACGGCTCGTCCGACAATAACACTTGGGTCTATTGCTTCGGTATGTAGTAATGCAATTATTCAAAATGTAAATTTACCTTATAGCACAACGACCAATGTGCCAACCAATTACAGTATTACTTGGAACACATCACCGACAAATAGTTTTGTGGCTGTTACCAATGCGACTTTGCCTGCAAGTCAAATAAGTATTGCAGTGCCAGCAGGAACGGCGGCAGGAAACTATACTGGAACTCTTACTGTAAGTAACGCAGGTTGTGTATCTACAAATTACACTATTACAGTACCAGTTATTGCTTCGCCTGTAGCGCCGACAGCTTCTGCAACTCAACAACCAACTTGTGATGTTAATACAGGAACTATAACAGTAACATCGCCTGCATCTGGAACGGGTTTTTCATATAGCCTTGACGGAGTTACTTTTACGAATACCACGGGAGTATTTGCTGGTTTAAACCCAGGAACCTATAATGTAAGAGTTAGAAATAATACCACACTTTGTCAATCGCCAACTACTTCTGTTGTTATAAATCCTGTAGTTGTTAAAACTTGGAACGGTAGTTTAAGCGCAAATTGGGGTACGTCTGGGAACTGGACTCCGGCTGGAGTTCCGTTAGCGTCAGATTGTGTCGTTATTCCGCAAATGACAACAAATCCAATTATTTCTGGAACAGATGGAGTATTTTTCGCGAATAGAATAACAATACAGAATAATGGTTCTTTAATTGTACAAAGTAGTAATACTTTAACGGTTACCAATGATGTAAATGTATTAGGAACTGGTTCTCTTGTTTTTGAAAATAATTCGAGTTTAGTGCAGATTTCAGAAGCTGTTAATACGGGGAATATAACTTATAAAAGAAATTCAAAACCAATAAGACGTTATGATGCAACTTATTGGTCTTCTCCAGTTACTCGTGTGCCTGCTTTTACCTTACAAGAATTTTCTCCAAATACTTTACTAGACAAGTATTATAAATATGTTCCAAATACTGGTTGGGTTGTGATTTTAAATGGAACCGAAGAAATGGTTAAAGGAAACGGATATAATATCCGAGCTCCTCAACCTTACGATACCAACACAACTGCAATTTATGGAGGAGTATTTACTGGAGTTCCTAATAACGGAACCATTTTAGGTCCAAATGCAGTTGCTCAAAAATCAAATTTGCTTGGAAATCCTTATCCTTCGGCAATTTATGCAGATAGATTTATTGTTGACAATGCGGCCAATTATTATGGTACACTTTACTTTTGGACTCATAACTCTCTTCCGGTACTTAACCCAGCTGATGGGAAATATTATTATAATAACAACGATTTTGCTTTTTATAACCTTTCTGGAAACACAACAGTTGGATCCATGACGGGAACTGGAGCGACAACTCCTGGAAATACAGAAGCTCCATCAGGATATATCGCGGCAGGACAAGGGTTTATTGCAACATCAAAAACTGGACAAAGAGCTGTTTTTACAAATTCAATGAGAGTGTCGAGTCATAATGGCCAGTTTTTTAAATCGAACCAAAGCGAATTTGAAAGACATCGTGTTTGGCTGAATTTTTCGAATACTCAAGGCGCCTTTAAACAAATATTAATTGGTTACATCGAAGGCGCAACAGATTTATGGGATGACAACTACGATGCAGCAACTTTAGATGCAAATCCTTTACTTGATTTTTATAGCATAAATGGACTGATTAAATTGACTATTCAAGGTCGTGCAATACCATTTGAAGAATCAGATACGGTTCCGTTAGGATATAGATCTTCAATTGCAGGAGATTTTACAATTGGAATAGAACGTACAGATGGCAACTTGAGCGCGCAGAATATATATTTAGAAGATAAAACGACAAACACAATTCATGATCTTAAAGCAGGAGCTTATTCATTTACTACTGCTATAGGCGTTTTTAATGAACGTTTCGTATTGCGCTACACCAATAAAAATTTGGCAACCAATGATTTTGCAGGTCTTGATAAAAATGTATTTGTTTCAGTAAAAGATAAAAATATCAAACTGCAAGCAATCTCTGATACTGAAAACCTTAAAGAAACGACCATTTATGATATTGGAGGAAAATTGCTATATCAAAAAGGGAACATTGATAACAAAGAATTACTAATAACAAATTTACCGCCAACACATCAAGTTTTACTAGTGAAAGTAACATTAAGCAATGGATATACAGTTACCAAAAAAATAATCTTCTAGATTTGATTTTAGATAAATAAAAAAGCGGTTGAATTAAAACTCAACCGCTTTTTTATTTAGAATGTACGCTGTAGATTTTCATTCGTTTTGGTTATCGCCTTTTCATTTTTGTAATCAATCCATTTTTGACCTTGTATTTTTCGCATCATAATATCAAAATGGCGCATTATAAAAACATTATAGGCTGCCTTGGATAAATTGACAATATTTTTTGGAAAAGAGCGCAAACTCATCGAAAAACCTGGTGTCAAATATTTCATATAATGCCAATAACCTTCGGGCATATATAGCATTTCTCCGTGTTTAAGATTTGTAATGTAACCTTCTGCATTTTTAAGGGCTGGAAATTTATCGTAATCGGGATTATCAAAATCAATATCTTCTCTCGAAATTAATGCGTGAGGTACTTTGTACATATATTTTGACTGATCTGGCGCAAAAAGCATACATTGTTTTTCTCCATGAAAATGAAAATGTAGAATATTAGAATAATCAATGTCGTAATGCATAAAAACTCTTGAGTTTTCGCCTCCAAAAAACAACATTGGCATCTGTTTTACTAATTTTAAACCTATATCAGGCCACAAAAAGTCGTCTTTTAAAGAGGGAACTTCTTTCATTAAATTATAAAGAAAAATACGGTAATTGGTGGGTTTTTCCTCTAATAAATCAATGTAGTCGCTCATTTTCATTTTGGTATGAGCTTCGTTAAAGCCATCTTCATGATTGACAGGTCTGTCATCGTATAAAGGTACAATAGCATCTCCTGCTATTTCTTTCATATAAGATAATTTCCATTTATTGTAAGCCGGCCAATCTTCGGTTAGTTCTTCTACAACAACAGGAATTTGTTTTTTTACATATTGGGAAATAAAATCTGCTTTAGAGATTTTTTTTACCCTTTCTATTTGTTTTAATTTCATTTTGCTGAATAAAAAAATTGCTTATAGCTCTGAGCTACAAGCAATTTAAAAATATTTATCGAGATTAATGAACTCTTTTAGCTAAATTTTTGATGTAATCGAATTTAAAATCATTTAATCTGCGAAACTCTTAAAAAATCAGTCCGCAGCATATTTATTATTCCAATACAACATCATCATTAAAGTGACAATTACAGAAGAAGCCAGTCCTTCAAATAACAAACAAATGCAATAAGTTGGCACTGATGGATTTCCTCCGAACATAAATGTTTCAGAAAGTGTTTTAACATACGCATCTCCGCCTCGAGCGTAACTATAAACCAATAAACCAAAAACGCTCATCGATACACCAACCACAGAAGTTGTCATGGCAGAAACGGCATTTGTAACAAAATTGGTTTCTCCTTCATGTAGATTCATCTGCATTGTTCTGTTAACTCCGTAGAAAATAAAGAAAACATTAAGTGTCCTTAGATAAAACAAATCTGCCAAACCTAATACATTCATTAATAAAAAATAAATGCCAATTCCGAGAAAAATCAAAAAACCATTGGTAATTTCTTTAGGTAATTTCATAGTGGTTATTTTTTAGAAGTTAATAGTAAATAATTGAAAAACAGTGTTCTATCAAATTTACTAAAAAAATAACTACGATGATTTAAAAACGGACAAAAACTGTATTGCGATTTTCTACAGCAGATTTATATAATTCACAGCAACTTTTTTATCGTTATTGAGTTGCTCTTTTAGTGCGTCAACAGAACTGAATTTCTGTTCTTCACGAATATAATGCAATAGAGAAACTTCGATATTTTGATCGTAAATGTCTTTATCAAAATCAAAAAGATGGACTTCGATTGTTTGTTTTTCACCATTCACGGTAGGATTAAAACCAATATTCATCATACCAAAAACAGTTTCTTCGTTTACAACAGCTCTTACAACATAAACACCAATTTTTGGAATCAGTTTATAATCTTCTTTAATATGAATGTTTGCCGTTGGGAATCCAATTGTTCTTCCTAATTGTTTTCCTTTAACAACGGTTCCATTTAAGAAATAATCATAACCTAAATATTCGTTTGCCAAAGTCATATTGCCTTCGTTTAAAGCTTTTCTGATTTTGGTCGAACTTACCGAAACATCTTGAATTTCTTGTGCTGAAATTTGTTCAACTTCAAAACCATATTCAATTCCAAAAGCGATTAAATCATCAATGTTGGCAGTTCGATTGCGTCCGAAACGGTGATCGTGTCCGATAATTATTTTCTGAATCTGAAATTTATCAACTAAAATAGTATGAACAAATTCTTCTGCGGTAAGTCTTGAGAAACTTTCATTGAACGGATGAACAACTAAATTTTCGATTCCGGTTGCTTCCAGCAGTTTTGTTTTTTCGTTGATGGTGTTTAATAATTTAATTTCTGATTTTTCCTGAAGAACCATTCGCGGATGCGGAAAAAAGGTAAGAACCAGACTTTCATATTTTCCATTTTCAGTATTTTGGGTAATTCTTTCCAGAATTTTTTTGTGACCAATATGCACGCCGTCAAAAGTACCAAGAGTTAAAATAGTTTTCTTGGTTGACTGAAAATCGTTTATAGAATGAAAGAGCTTCAAAACAAATTATTTAAGATGCTGCAAATTTATACTATTCTGTCTTAAATTTAATACTGGCTAAATCGAATTTTAACTATTTCTGTCAATTTCTTTTTGTGAAAATTAGCCAACTCGTCGATTAAAATGCGTTAATTGTCTTATATCTTGTATGATTTCAAATTAATTGGATTAATTTTGATATTATATCCCGATTGAATATGAAAAAAGAATTACTCTATATATTTTTTATTTTTTGCTGCGCGAGTGTTAATGCCCAAAATGATGTTTTGTGGCAAAAAATAAATTCGTCTTTATCGCTTACTCGAAAGTCAAGTGCTTCAAATTCAGATCAGTTATATTTTAAATTGAATGCTGAACTTCTGAGTTCGAAACTAGTTTCTGCAACGAATAAAACTGCAAAAAGTAGTTCCACAGAAATAACAATTCCAAATGCGGAAGGAAATTTAGAACGTTTTTCGGTTTGGGAATCTTCTAATTTTGATGCAGAATTACAAGCAAAATATCCAGAAATCAGAGCCTATCAAGGAATAGGAATAGATGATAAAAATGCTAAAATTTATTTTAGTGTTGCCCCAATAGGGATGCAAACGATGGTTTTTCGTTTAGAAAAACAAACCGAATACATTGAACAAAATCCTGATGATAATTCAGAATATGTGTTATTTAAATCGGCAGATAAAGCAGATTCTAAAATGCGTCTGGATTGTAAAACAACCAATTTAATTGCCGAAAATAAATCTTCGATTACAGGAAAAACAGTTTCAAGTGCCAAACAATATAAAACATTTCGTCTAGCATTATCTTGCACAGGAGAATATACGACCTTTTTTGGAGGCACTAAAGCGGGCGCATTGGCAGGAATGAATGCTACAATGACTAGAGTAAACGGAGTTTTTGACAAAGATCTTTCTGTAAAATTAATTTTAATTGCTAATAACGATGCTATAATTTATACAGATGCATCTACAGATCCTTATTCTAACGCTGCTCAAGGAACCGCAGATCCAGGAGGAACTTGGGGGCAAGAAGTTCAAACGACATTGTCAACCGTAATTGGAAATGCTAATTACGATATCGGACATTTATTTGGAGCATCTGGCGGTGGAGGAAATGCTGGTTGTATTGGATGTATTTGCGTAGATCCAACTTCTGGCGTTCCGTTAGGAAAAGGAAGTGCTTATACTTCTCCATCAGATAGAAGACCACTCGGAGATACTTTCGATATTGATTTTGTGGCTCACGAAATGGGGCATCAGCTTGGAGGAACTCATACATTTTCTTATAGAGCTGAAGGAACAGGCACACATTATGAGCCAGGAAGCGGTTCAACTATTATGGCCTACGCTGGTGTAACAAATAATTATGATATTCAAAACAATTCTGATGATTATTTCTCGTACGGAAGTATTATTCAGATACAGAATAATTTGGAGGGAAAAACTTGTGCCGTTACTACACCAATAACCAATAATCCTCCAGTAATTAATGCAGGATTAGATTATACGATTCCAATTAGTACACCATTTGTTCTAACAGGAACAGGCTCAGATCCTGAAGGCAATTCTATAACCTATACTTGGGAACAATTTGACAGTGCCATAACTACAACTGGGCCAAACAGTATTGCCTTTGCGACAAAACCAGATGGGCCAATGTTTAGGTCATTTCCTCCAACGTCATCTCCAGTCCGTTATATGCCAGCTTTTAGTTCTGTACTCAACAATCAGTTAACGACGACTTGGGAGTCTGTTTCTTCAATTCCCAAAACGATGAATTTTACTTTGACTGGAAGAGATATCACAACAGAAGGTACAGCTCAAACTAGCACAGATGCCATGGTAGTTACAGTGACTTCTGCCGCAGGACCGTTTGCTATAACCTCACAGAATACAGAAAATATTTCTTGGGAAAGAGGTTCGACACAAACCATTACTTGGAGTGTTAACAATACCAATACTCTTGCAGGATCATCAAATGTAAATATCAAATTATCATTAGACGGAGGTTTGACATTTCCAACTGTTTTAGCTTCAAATACACTAAATGACGGATCGGAAACTGTTTTAATTCCATCTGGAATTACACCATCTACCAATTGTAGGATCTTAATTGAGCCAGTCAACAATATTTATTATGCTTTAAACAAAACTCCTTTTGCAATTGGTTATGCTGTTTCTACTAGTTGCAATACGTATAATTTTGAAGGTGGTTATTCAACAGGCAATAGTTCTACTTTTATAAGTAAAACCGTAACAGTGCCATCTTCTGTAGGAACTATTTATGATGTAAATGTTTTAGTAAATGTAACCCATGCAAGATTTTCTGATCTTGAAATGCAAATTGTAAGTCCAAGCGGAACAATAGTAAGTTTGTTTAATAGAAGCTGTGGCAATACCAATTCGACATTGTCGTTTCAGTTTGATGATAGCGGAATTGCTTTAAATTGCAGCGAAACCGCCATTCAAATTGTAATTCCTGCTAGTGAGCTAAGTGTTTTTAATGGCGAAGACCCTCAAGGTGTTTGGACTTTTAGAGTACGAGATGCGGTTGTGGGAATGCTAGGCACAATAAATTCTGCTTCGGTAAATATTTGCAGTAAGACTTATACTTTAGATACTGGAGATTTTAAAAATATAGATTTTGCTTTGTATCCAAATCCGAATAAAGGAAATTTTACGATTCAATTTCAACGTGACTCAGTTAAAGATATTAAAGTTTATGTTCATGATATCTTAGGAAAGTATGTATACGACAAAACATTTCAAGGTTCAGGATACTTTATTCAAGATATTCAATTGCCTGGAGTGCCATCTGGAGTTTATTTTGTAACCATTACAGATGGTGAAAAAAGAACAGTAAGGAAAATAATAGTAAATTAAATTTCTAGTGCGCCATTGCAATACAAATTGTGCTTATTTTGGCGCCTGGAATTTTTAGCAAAGCGCGCGAACAAGCTTCGATTGTTGCACCTGTTGTAAGAACATCGTCAACAATTAAAAAGTGTTTGTTGTGAGCGGTTTCCGTAAATTCAACATCAAAAATGCTTTCAATATTTTCGGATCTTCCTAAAAGGTCTTTTTTAGATTGTGTTTTAGAATATACTTTTCGAAGTAAAATATTTTCATTAAACGGAATATCAAAACCTTCCGCAATTGCTTTTCCAAAAGTCGTTATTTGATTATAACCCCGTTCCTTAAATTTTCTTTTGTGAAGCGGAACAGGAATTACAACATCGAACGGAATTTCAAGAGAAACTTCTTTTAAATCTTCGGCATACCAATTTCCCAAAGCCGTTCCAATTTCTTCATGACCTTTATATTTTAGATTATGAATTAATTCCTGAACCATTCCCTTTTTATTAAAATACAAAAACGCCGATGCAAATTGAATATCGACTTTGCCGTAAAACTTTTTTATGGCTTCGTTTTTTGCATCTAAATGATATTGAGTAAGAGGCATTTCATGTCGGCAAACCGTGCAAAAGACATTTTCGTTTTGAAGTAAAATTCCACGACATCCATCACAGACTTTCGGAAAAAATAGATTTATTAGATAATTAAACACAAAAAGAAAGATTTTATTTACAAAAATAGAAAAATCAACACTTCAATCTTTATTATTTTTCTTTTTTTTAAAGGTACTTTTTATATTTTTGCATCACTATGGCAAAACAAGAAGATATATTTAAGAATGTGGTTTCGCACGCAAAAGAGTACGGATTTATTTTTCCGTCAAGCGAAGTTTACGACGGATTAAGTGCAGTCTACGATTATGCACAAAATGGAGTCGAGTTAAAAAAGAATATCCGTGAATATTGGTGGAAATCAATGGTTCAGATGAATGAAAATATTGTCGGCCTTGATGCTGCAATATTGATGCATCCAACAACTTGGAAAGCTTCAGGCCACGTTGATGCATTCAATGATCCATTAATTGATAATAAAGATTCTAAAAAAAGATATAGAGCTGACGTTTTAGTTGAGGAATTCGCTGAAAAGATTAATCAAAAAGCTCAAAAAGAAATCGAAAAAGCAAAAGCTCGTTTTGGGGATGCTTTTAATGAAGAAGAATTTATTACAACAAATGCACGCGTTGTAGAATATCTTTCAAAGAGAAAAGAAATTCTGGAAAGGCTTGCAAAAGGTATGACTGATGATCTTCAGGATGTGAAAGCGTTAATTGAAGAACTAGGAATTGCCGATCCAGAAACAGGTTCTAAAAATTGGACTGATGTAAAACAGTTCAACTTAATGTTTGGAACTAAACTTGGAGCTTCTGCAGAATCTGCAATGGATTTATATTTACGTCCGGAAACGGCGCAAGGTATTTTTGTTAACTTCTTAAATGTTCAGAAATCAGGTCGTATGAAAGTTCCTTTTGGAATTGCTCAAACGGGAAAAGCATTTAGAAATGAGATTGTGGCAAGACAATTTATTTTCCGTATGCGTGAATTTGAACAAATGGAAATGCAATTTTTTGTTCGTCCAGGCGAAGAAATGAAATGGTATCACCATTGGAAAGAAACGCGTCTTAAATGGCATTTGTCTTTAGGATTAGGAAAAGAAAATTATCGTTTTCACGATCACGAAAAATTAGCGCATTACGCAAACGCGGCGGCAGATATCGAATTTAATTTCCCATTCGGATTTAAAGAATTGGAAGGAATTCACTCTCGTACAGATTTCGATTTGAAAGCTCACGAAGAATATTCTGGAAGAAAATTGCAATATTTTGATCCTGAATTAAATGAAAACTATGTTCCTTATGTAGTAGAAACTTCAGTTGGTTTAGATCGTATGTTTTTGGCTGTTTTTGCAACTTCATTAAAAGAAGAAACATTAGAAGACGGTTCTACAAGAACAGTTTTACAATTGCCAGCAGTTTTAGCACCAACTAAAGCAGCGGTTTTACCGTTAGTTAAAAAAGATGGTTTACCAGAGGTTTCAAGAAAAATCATCGAAGATTTGAAATGGGATTTCAATGTGGCTTATGATGAAAAAGATGCTGTAGGACGCCGTTACAGAAGACAAGATGCTTTAGGAACGCCTTTCTGTATTACAGTAGATCATCAAACATTGGAAGACGAAACAGTAACAATTCGTCATAGAGATACCATGAAACAAGATCGCGTAAAAATTGCAGAATTAAGAGGAATTATTGAAAATGAAGTTTCGATGAAAAACTGGTTAATGAAAATGTAATCTTTACAAATTATAGTATTGATCCCAAATTCCGTAAAGGAGTTTGGGATTTTTGATTTTAAAAAACACGCATTTTATCGATGTTTTTTGCATTTCATCATTTTGTATTAACATTTGGGTGTAATGTGTTAACAATGAACGGCTTAAAATGTTTAAATCCGTATTTTTAAATTCGGGTAAAATGTCAAAACCAATTTTTTCGCCAGTACATTAAATTAAGAAGTTTAATTTTTGATTGTGATCGGAGTATGGAGGAAATCAACGAAACCAAAAATTGAAGAAATATTCGTATATTATTGTTGATGATGATGCTGAAAGTATTTTGAAAACCAAAACAACCGCGGCGGGATTTTCAGAATTATCTTTTATTGCGTCGGCATCAAATTTTCAAGATGGTTTGAATTTGGTTTTAGAATATAAACCCGAATTGGTTTTTCTCGAAATCGATCCAAAAAATACTTCAAGTCAGTTGTCTTTGACTTTTATAAGCGAATTACACCGTTTTTTTCAAGAAATCCCGAAAATTATTGTCACCACAAAACTTAAAGACAAAGCCTTTGATGCCATTCAGTATGGTGTTTACGATTATCTATTAAAACCCGTTTTGGCAATAGATCTTCGAAAGACAATTTTAAAGCTGAATAAAGCCAATTTAAACACAAAAAACATTTTACCGCAAGCCGAACCTGCTTCTATTGTAATTGATAATGATAACGCATCAATTCCTCAAAATGTCGAAAGACCTCTTACTATTTGTATAAAATCTTATGGAGATTATCGGTACTTAAATGCTGAGGATATCTGTTATTTTCAAGCAGATAACAATTCTACCGATATTTATTTGAATACAGGTGAAATGATTACGGCATTTAAAACGTTAAAGCATTTCGAAAGCGTTTTGACTTATCCATTTATCCGTATTCATAATAGTTATGTAATCAATAGAAATTATATTTCTAGAATTCATAGCGGAAATTCTATCTGCTATCTTAAAAACTCTTCAAAGAAAATCCCTTTTTCTAAGACTTACAAAGCAAATGTAGATCAGATAATTGCTGATTTCGCAGCAGGTAATTATCTAGAAATCTAAAAAGTAGACGTTTACTCAGATTTGCTACCCATTGACTATCAATTGGGTATGATCTACCACAAACTCAATTTTTCGTATAAATTTTTTTCGGCCTTCGTGTTAGTTTTACACCATGATTCGCGGTAAACAGCGGTCATTTTCCAAAAACGTAAACAAACATCTTAAAACCCTCAGGTCATGAAAAAAACAGCTTTGACATTCGGATTATTTTCTTTAGTAGTATTAGCAACTTCTTTTAGCGCTCCAATTGACGGTGGTGCAGCTGGTGGAGTAATTAAAAAGAAAGACGTTTATGCAATTTTACCAATTGATGGTGGTGCTGCAGGCGGAGTAATCAAAAAGAGAGATGTTGCGATGTTACCAATTGACGGTGGTGCAGCTGGTGGAGTAATTAAAAAGAGAGATGTTGCTATGAATAACAGAAGCTTAAACTTTGCTAGTGTTAATCAATCTATCGGAAATGATAAAAAAGTAGACTAATCTACAATCAAAATAAAATATTTAAGCTGTCAGAAATGACAGCTTTTTTTTTGTGTCTCAAGTTTTTTACTATTTTTGGTAAAATTCCAAAAGCATAATTGAAAGACGCAAGCAAAATAGTATTCCTTATACTCTTGGTTTTGTTGGGTTGTACCAAGAAAACAGGGCTAGATAATAATACAATTTCTTCAGTAGACAGCCTTCCGGTATATCTTTCTCTTGCCAATGAAGATACCATTCCTTTCAAATTCAAACAAAATTATAATCTTAAGGCGTTAAATATTATTCTAAGCCAGAAAGACGACTCCGTTAATAAAGTAAATCTTTTTAAGGTTGCCAATCGCTATTATAATATGAGCGATTGGAAAGCTTATTTTAATACCACAAGGCTAATTTTAGAACGATCACAGAAATCTAGAGATTCTGTTCATATGGCGAAAGCTTATACTTATTTGGGCGATTATTATGTTTCTCAATCTGTTTCGGATAGCGCTTTTATGAATTATTTTAATGCAGAAAAGACCTATTTGAAAATAAACGACCAGTTAAATTTGGCCAAAACATTTTTGAGTAAAGCTAATTTGCAATATAATGAAGGAGATTTTTTTGAAAGTGAAATAGCTGTTTTTAAGACGTTAAGTATTCTAAAAAACGAGAAAAATGTAAATGAACTTTTATATGAAAGCTATAACTTACTTGGAGTTTTATATAATGAAAGAGAAGAATATAAAAAAGCTTTAGAGTTTCAGAACAATGCTTTGAAAATTCTGGATGATAAAAGTATAGCTCCGGAGTTTCAATATAAAGCAGCTTCTTTAAACAACATTGGTTTCATATATATGAATATGAAAAATTTCGAAGAGGCAAAAAAATATTTTGAACAAGGACTTAGACAAAAAAATCTTTTTAAAGACAGAGCAAGTTTATATGCAATTTTGCTAGATAATTTAGGGTATTCTAAATTTAAGCTAAACGATTCGATTCAATTGCCAGATTTGTTTTATCAATCTTTGCAAATTAGAGATAGTCTTGATTTGGTTTCTGGAGTTGTGTCTAGTAAAATTCATTTGTCTGAATATTATGCTTTTAACAGAGATACCGCAAAAGCATTAGAATTATCCAAACAAGCGTTGACTCTTTCGCGTACAACCAATAAGTCTGTAAATACTTTAGAAGCTTTAAAACAAACGGCAAGCGTTGATCCGAGAAACGCTTCAATTTATTCTAGAGAATACATCAAGCTTAACGATAAAATGTTGAAAGACGAACGAAAAATGGGAGAAAAATTCTCCAGAATTGCCTACGAAACCAACGAAATAAAAGATCAAAACTCTAATCTTCAGGAAAAAAACAAAACTTTGGTTTATGTTTTTAGTATTTGTACATTGCTCGGATTGTTTTTTTATGTTTATAAAACGCAGCAGGCTAAAAACCGCGAACTTTTATTTAAGCAACAACAGCAGATTGCAAACGAAGATATTTACAATTTGATGATTTCTCAGCAAAATGAAATTGAATTAACCAGAATCAGAGAAAAGAAAAATGTTGCTCAAGAATTGCATGATGGAGTTTTGGGGCGCATGTTTGGAATTAGAATTAGTTTGGATAGTTTGGATAAACTTGATGAAGAAGAAGCGGCTTCTAAAAGAAAAAAATATCTTGCAGAGCTAAAAAATATTGAACAAGATATTCGTGAAATTTCTCATGATTTAAATAGAGAAAAATCAGAATTAATTAATAATTTTATTGCGATTCTAAACAAACTATTTGAAAATCAAATAAATACATATAACTCGAAATTGATTACCAATTTTGATTCCGACATAAAATGGGAGCAAATAAGTAATATGGTCAAAATCAATTTATATCGAATTATTCAAGAAGGTCTTCAGAATTGTAATAAATATGCTAACGCAGATATTATTAAAGTGGAGCTTAAAAATGTAAATAATGTTTTGGTCTTAATTATTGAAGATGACGGAATAGGATTTAATAACAAAAAGACCAAAAACGGAATTGGTTTGCATAATATAGAATATAGAGCTAAAGAATGTAAAGGAACAGTTAGTATTAAATCTGTTAAAGGAGAAGGAACAAAGCTCACTGTAAAAATCCCCATAATTCCTAATACTTACCAGCATAATAATGACATTTGATTTAACAGCCTCAGCCTCGCAACTAGTTAAAAAAAACATTTTAATAGTAGATGATCATCCATTTATTATTGAAGGATACAAGAATGCTATTACGCGGTACAATCCTCAACAATATGAATTTTCGATTTTTCAGGCGCACGATTGCAAATCGGGTTACGAAATTATTCAAAATCAAAATTCTCCTCAATTTGATATTGCTTTTTTAGATATCAGTATGCCTCCATATGAGGAAAGAGAGATTTTTTCGGGGGAAGATTTGGCAAAGCTTTTGCTTAACAGAATGCCTTCGTGCAAAATTATTCTGCTAACTATGTATACCGAATTGCTGAAAATCAAAACAATTATCAGATCTATTCAGCCAAACGGATTAATTATAAAAAATGATCTCACTTTTGATGAGCTTCTTTCAGCATTTGATAAAGTGATGAAAAACGAAAAATATTACAGTCAGTCAGTCGTTAAAATGCTGAATCAATCTACTCATAATGCAATTGAAATTGATCAGTACGATAAGCAGATATTAATTCATTTATCGAAAGGAATTTCAAATCAAGATATGTTGCAGTATATTCCAATTTCTTTAAATGCAATTGAAAAAAGGAAAAAACATTTAAAAGAATTACTGAAAATCAAAAACAATTCTGATGACGATTTGCTTAAAGAAGCAAAAAGCAAAGGACTTTTTTGAAATTTTAGATTTTAGATTTTTAGAACAAAATTCATCAATAAAAAATCCTATCAGGTTCTTTAAATCTGATAGGATTTTTAATTAGGTTGTTGCTGCATACTGCGACCGCGACTGACAACTCAAACTACTCACTAAGAGCATCCCAACCACGAGCTTTTAAAGCGATTTTTGTATTGGCACGAGTTACAAGATGAATTCCTTCATTTTCTTCTGCCATATGTCCGATAACAGAGAAATTCGGATTTCCTTTTATTTTATCAAAATCATTAATATCAATTGTAAATAAAAGTTCATAATCTTCGCCGCCGTTTATAGCAACTGTTGTGCTGTCTATATTAAATTCTTCACAAGTCGAAATAAATTGAGGATCTAAAGGAAGTTTGTCCTCGTATAAATTGCATCCTACTTTAGATTGTTTGCAGATATGAATAATCTCAGAAGATAATCCGTCTGAAATGTCAATCATAGCCGTTGGTTTTATGTCTAATGCATGAAGTAAAGTGCGAACATCTTTTCGTGCTTCTGGCTTCAGTTGACGTTCTACCAAATATGTATACGGATCTAAATCTGGTTGATTGTTTGGATTAACCTGAAAAACTTGCTTTTCTCTTTCCAAAACCTGCAATCCCATGTAAGCTGCACCAATATCTCCTGTAACTACTAATAAATCTGTTTGTTTTGCTCCGTTACGGTAAACCAATTCATTTTCATCAGCTTCTCCAATTGCGGTAATACTTATAATTAAACCTTTTTGAGATGAAGTTGTGTCACCGCCAATAACGTCTACTTTATATTCTTTTGCTGCATGTGTAATTCCTGCAAATAATTCTTCTAAAGCCTCAAGCGGAAAACGATTAGAAACCGCTACAGAAACCGTAATTTGAGTAGGTTTTGCATTCATGGCGCAAATGTCAGAAACGTTTACCACAACGGCTTTGTATCCTAAATGTTTTAAAGGCATATAAGCCAAATCAAAGTGAACTCCTTCAATCAATAAATCAGTAGAAACGACTACTTTTTTTTCTTTAAAATCAAGAACAGCCGCGTCATCTCCAATGCTTTTTAGAGTCGATTCTTGCGTAACGTCAAAATTTTTGGTTAAATGCTCAATTAAACCGAATTCGCCCAATTGCGCAATACTAGTTCTCTGCTGATTTTTATCTTCTATCATTTTTCTAATGTACAAAGGTTTTAAGGTGCAAAGGTACAAAGTTGAGATTTGAATAACTATAAACGATGTTCGATTATTGATTTAGAGTAGAAAGATTTAGCTTTTTGTTTGGATTATTTTGCTTTTGATGAAACGAAGTTTTATTAAACTTACATTAAAAATATCAAAATGAGTAAAATAATTAAGACAGCAAAATGGATTATTAACGAACCTAAATGTTCTTTATTTATTAATGTTTTTATCAAATTGACTATTGTAAAAATTCCAACTATAAATGGTGCTAACAAAATTAATAATGCATTTGGACCTGGTGCGCACATTCCATTCGGAAGAATATAAAAAAAGATTACTGCGATTAAGACATAGATTAAATAAAATGCCAGAGTTTTTAAAATATTTTTTTGGTTGGCAGTTTGGGTTTTAAAAATCATTATTTAAGTATTGTAAGTTTAAAAATGTGTTTTTTGTTCTGATTTTTAATTTGTCATTAGTATTAAGGTTATAAAATTAATATTTAGAACAAGATTTTTTGCTTTAGCAAGTAAATTTACAAAGTTGATGATTGAATAACTATTAACGAAGTTTTTTCTTCTTTTCTTTATTATCGTTTCATGCTAAAATGAGCTTTGAATTCCTGAATCACACCATTTTGGGTATAAGTAACCAGAAACCAGTAATCTGTTGAAGGAAGTGGATTGCCATTGAAATTACCATCCCAACCGGAACCAGAAGGTTTTATCATTTTTATGAATTTTCCGTAACGGTCAAAAATAGTGATAACAGCATCAGGCTGATCAGCGAGATCTGGAATGTTCCAAGTGTCGTGGTAACCATCATTGTTTGGAGTAAAAAATTTAGGGTATTTGAGCACTTTGGCAAACAAAATAAGATTGTCACAATTGGCTTTTGTATCTTTTATTGTAATAGCGTGTTCTCCAGAATCAACATTCTGAAATACATTGTTGGTTTGAAAATCTCCATCGTCAAGTTGATATTCATAATTTCCGAAACCATTAATGAGATTTACAGTAATATCAATAATATCTTCAAATTCACCAGAAACGGTTACAGTTGCAATTGCGGGACTAGATTTTCCGACAGCAACAGTGGCTGGATTATAACCGCAGTCGTTACCAACATCTGGCACATTTTTGACGGGTAGAACAGTATAAATTCCGTCTTGAGTAGCTGTATAAGTTGTTCCTGTACCCATTTTTGTATTGTTTAAATACCATTCTATAGTATAATCTGGAGAATTAATTCCTGAATTTAATTCGACCGAATGTTGCAAAATTCCCGTTTGATAATCTACACAGATGGCTCCGTCTTGAACTGTGAAATTTTTTAACGGATAAATGGTAATGTAAAAATCATCTTGAGTAAAACAAACTGAATTTGTAGCCGCCGTCGCATAAACATACATTTGTTGACTGCTATTTATTTTCTGCCCTGCTGTATATTGAATTCCAGTTGCATTGGGGCCACTATAATAATTTCCAATAGCTAAAGGAGGCAAAATATAACTTCCGCAAATAGCAACATCTGGAGTGATGGTTAGCACAGGAGTTTGAGAAATGGTGATTGAAAAACTTTTTTCGCTAGTACAAGTCAGACGTGTGCCTGAAACGGCATAAACATAGACGGTTTGCGATGTTTTTAAAATCGTTCCTGCTGGAATAACAGCACCTTTTCCGCCTTGTTGTGCATAATAATTACCTAATTTTAATGGAGGTAAAGTATAACTGTCACAAACATTTATGTTGTTAAACTCGCCAACATCAATTCCGTTGTAATTTACCTTGAAAAAGGTTTCATTACTGCAAGACTTAAAATCTGCCCATTCGTTATAAATATAAATCGTCTGTGTTGTATTGATGGCCGTTCCCTCAGCAATTTGAGTTCCTAAACCATTTGGCCCTCCTGTAGCAGTATAATATTTTCCGTTTTTTAGTTTTGGAAGTTGAAAAGCCGTGCAGGTTACCACATCGGTAAAACTGTCAACAGGCGGAAGAGGCTTTATATCTACAATAAAACTATGTTCGTTTGTACATTCAGGTCCAACAGAATAAACATAAATAGTTTGTGTTGAGGTAATAATGTCGCCTGCTTTTAATGGTGTTCCTCCACCTTTGGTTTTTGTAAAATAATTACCATTTGTCAATGGGGGTAAAACATAGCGTGCACATTCTAGTCTATTAACAGGTTTGTCTACCAAAGGCAACGGTTTTATAGTTATGACATATTTTAGATTTTCGGTACAATTTGGAGAAGTTGTCGTTGCTGCGAAATAATACACAGTTTGTGAGCTAGTAATAACAGTTCCAGCTGGAATATTTTTACCCTCTCCACCCGGATTTTCATAATAACCTCCAATGGAAACGGGCGGTAAAGTAAAACTTCCGCATTGCGAAATCGGAACGAAAATAGGAGAATTAACAATGTCGATTTTGAAAGAATGTTCATTGGTACATCTTCCATCATTTGCAAAAATATATAAAGTTTGGCTCGAAGTTATTTTATCTCCCGCATTAAGAGTATTTCCTAAACCTCCAGAGGAAGTAAAATATTTTCCATTTGTTAAAGCAGGTAACGTATAAGAATCACAAGTCACGACATTTTCGGGTTTGTCTATTTCTGGCAAAGGATAAACGGCAAAAGATACTGGAATATCACGACAAACAGATCCGTCGATAACGGCGTAATAATAAATAGTTTGACTGGTTGTAAATGCTGTTCCTTCTAGAATCGAATCTCCTCGTCCTCCAGGCTGGGTGAAAAAACCACCTGCAGCAACACGCGGAACAATATATTGACCGCAAGCTTCTTTTTTAAAATCAATCTCGTAAATCAGTGTTATATTAAAACTGCTCTCATTTGTACAATTGTTTTCGGTTGAAGCTTTGTAAATATATATAGTACCGCTTTTGGTGATGACGTCTCCGGGATTTAGTTTGGCTCCTGTTCCATTTACTGACGTATTGTATTCGCCATTTGTAAGTGGAGGAAGAGTATAGCTGTTACATGCAATAACACTTGGAATCTTATCTACTGTGGGAAGCGAATTAATATTAATATTGAAATTGACTGTTGTATAACAAACGGAATTCGAATTATTTTCAATACGCACCCAAATCGTTTTCGGCGATTTTTCTAAATATGTAATGAATTTTTTTGGGTCAGAAATGTTGTTTCTTCCATTGTTAGCGTCCGTTTCGCTATTGTAGTAACTGATTTTATATTCTGAAGAATTCAATCCATTTAAGATAATGGCTTCATTAACAGTTAAATCGACGAGTACATTTTTAGAAACGGTATCACAAGTATTTAAATCTGGTGGTTTTGCAACATTAATTGGCTGAGTTGTCAATAAATTAAACGAAACTAAATTATTGCAAAAGAAAGTTTTATCATCAACAGGAACCGCTTTTATATAAATGGTATGATTGCCAGAACTTGCATAAGATTTTAATTCATCCTCGGGTATAGTAGGGCTATTTGCATTAGCTGAGGTTAAGGAATCAAAATAATAAATGGCAAATTTGGTGGGATCAATTCCTAATTCAGTTACATTATTTTGTGTTAAATCATATTGATAAGTTCCTCCCGTGTTATAGCAAGCGGTTAAGTTTTTTGGATTTTTGATAATCAGATTTTGAATTACAACTTCATCTTTAACCACACAGCCAGAAAGTGTTGCCGTTACTCCGTAAGTTCCAGCTTTTTCAATTGTCAAAGAATTACTGGTTTCATTAGGAATTCTAGTTCCGTTTAGTGTCCAAACATAAGTGTAATTCCCCACGAGATCAGATTTAAGTGTAATTTTTTCGCCTTGGCAAATGGTTCTATCGGGACCTAAATCCATAGTTGTCATAAAACTGCCGCCTTTTATAAAAACTGCCGAATCATAATTACTGTCGTTATAATCTCCAATTGCCAATTTTATGCGATAAGTTCGATTTGGAATTACTGTTGATGAAGCTGTTAAAATTTTGGTTTCACCTCTCATATTGATTGCAGACTGAGAAGGATTCGTAACATTATAATGGTCAAATAAATTAGCATTTGCAGACAAACAGGACGAATTATATTGCTGATCTCTAATATTCTTGACAGAAACAGGAGTATTTGTTCCAGGTACTACGGCGAGATTTGTAGAAATTCCGGTTGTTAAATCAGTTAATATAAAAGCAAAAACATCGCTAAATCCGCATTGAAATTCGCCATATTCATTCGAAGCAAAAAGAAAATCAAAACTGAAATTACTAGACAAAGGCGTAAAATCAAATTGCAGATAACTAACATCTGTAACAGGTACAATTTGTCCATTGCTATCACTAATAACCTGCAGATCGCTGTCTGTAGCATTATTTAGTCTGCTGCTTTCGTTGTTGCCAGTATAAGAGCCTTCGGTATATTTAGCGATTCCATTTCTTATAACAATTCCGCTTGAAATAGGAAAGTTTGGATTTGTATTTGTGAATTTACCAATTCCTTGATGTGAAGAAAATTTGAAATTAGTTTCGTTCGAACAGCCGTTTTGCATTAATTCTTGTCGGATCAGTTCTGGTATGCCCAAAGTTGTAGTGTCGACTATAATTCCTTGTGATGAAGATATGGCCGAATAAAATAATAAAAGTAGAAGTAGAGCAAATCTCATATTTCATATTTTTATTAGTTGGGTTATTTAAAATTACGAAATTATTTCTTATTAAAATTATGATTGTCAGTATTTTATGATTTATTTGAAGTTGTTTGAGTAAAAAGAAATAAAACGTTTCATAGTGTTAAATTCTAAAAAGATTTATCCAGTAATTAAATTATAAATTGAGGTTGAAGAAAGAAAAATATAATTTCTTAAAAATTATTTTTTCCTGCTGACAAACTGTTGTCACCAGCCCATTTTACTTTTGATGTATAGAAATTTAAAACCTTAAAAATCATGAAAACATTAGAAGCACAAGTAATCAGTTCAGAAGATTTATTGAAACATTGGCAAGGTCACCGCGCTTTAACGCGTCGTGTAATTGAAATTTTTCCTGAGAAAGATTTCTTCGAATTTTCTATTGGAGGAATGCGACCTTTTGCAAAACTAGTTGACGAACTTTTAGCGATTGGAGCTCCAGCAATGAAAGGAATTGTAAATAGAGACGCTCAGCCTTATCAAGAAGGAACAGAAAAATTAATCTTCAAAGCGCAATATTTAGAAAAATGGGATCAAGCTACAGAAGAAATTAATAAATATTGGGAACAATTATCGATTGAAGATTTCAACGAAACTTTTAATTTATTTGGACAATATGAATTTCCAATCATTCATAATATTCTTTATTTTATTGATAATGAAGTGCATCACCGCGGACAAGGTTATGTATATTTAAGAGCATTAAATATTGAACCTCCATTTTTCTGGGAAAGATAATTTCTCTAAAAATGAAACAAAAAAACTCCCAAAGATCGAATTGAAATTCTCTTTGGGAGTTTTTTTTATGAAAGTCTTTTTTTATTGATTTCGATTAAATCTAAAACTTTTGTCTTCAAAATTTCTGGCTCTAAAATAGTCGCGTAATCTCCAAACATAAGAAACCATCTCGGAAAACCGCTTTCGATATCACGGCACATAAAAGTCATTTCTAAATGATCTCCAATTTCTTTTTCGGAAACAAAACCATGATATTTTCTTTCGAAAGCCAAATATCGAGCAATTTTCTTTTCTACCAAAAGACGAACTTTTGTTGTCGGACAGGTTTCTGTTTTATTCAAATAGGTTTCTAAAGCATCGTGTTCGATTGTAAAATCGAAATCGGTTTTTTTTAGGTTTTGAATTCTATCGGTTCTAAACTGTCTGTAGTCTTTTCGCAAATGACAAAAACCAAGAAAATACCAATTGTTATTATCATGAAAAACGCCTACAGGTTCTAAATTTCGTTCTGTTAATTCGTCTTTTCCGAAGGTTTTATAAGAAAGTGAAATTTGTTTTTTTTCGGCAATACTTTCAAATAAAACCGTCAATGTATTTGGAGAATTATCATGAAACATTGGTTCGGCAGTTTGCATAATCACTCTCGATTCTATGTTCGAAAGCCAATCTTTGTCGCTGTTTCTCAAAACCGATTTTAATTTGAACATCGCGCTTGCATAATGATTTCCTAAAACAGGATCGGTAAATTTCTGAATCAATTTTTCTGCCGCAATAAAACTGCTGACTTCTTCGCGCGTAAACATAACAGGCGGAAGTCTATAGCCTTCCATTAAAGCATAACCAACTCCAGCTTCACTGTAAATGGGAACTCCAGAAGCTTCTAAAGTTCTAATATCTCTGTAAATAGTTCGTAAACTGCAATCAAAACGATCGGCTAATTCTTGTGCTTTTACAATCTTTTTAGATTGCAATTGAATAAGGATTGCAACAATTCGGTCAAATCGTTTTGGTGTTTCGTCGAGCATTTTTTTTAAAGATTCTAAGGTTCTGAGTTGCTAAGATGCTAAGTTTTTTAGCTAAAAGATTCAAAGATACAAATGAAAAAAGTAAAGAGAATAAAAAAAGCTGTTCCAAACTGGAACAGCTTTTTTAATAAATCGTCGACACGAATTAAAATCTGTACAAAAGTCCGAATTGCGGCTGATCGAAGATGTTTTCAAATAAATTGATATTTAACTGAAAAGTATCTGATGATGGACCGTTTTCTGGAGCAACACTGTTGTAAGAAAGCATATTTGCTAATACAAAGGTTACTGCAACATTTTTGGTAATAAAATAGTTTAATCCGACATTAATATCTGCCGTTATGCTATTTGTAGTGTCGCTAATAAGATCGCTTTCGTATTTATTTCTTCCAAATCCTAAACCTACTTCAGCATAAGTTTTAAAACGTTTTTTATCTAATTCTAAGAAATAGTAACGGGCAAATGCCCCAGCTCCAAATACATTTGTTTTCTCATATGGAGTTTCTTGTTTAATGCTAGCATAATTTAATTTTGCTCCAACAGCAAATTTGTCGTTTAGGAAATAGCCAAATTTTGGACTAAACCCGTAATAATCCTCTTCGCCGCCAGTGCTAATTTTTATAGAACCTTCAAGAAACATATCACCTTGTGAAAAAGTTACACCTTTAGCAGAATTCATTTCGGCATCAGCTTGATCTTGCTGAGCGTTTGCAAAACAAAATGCAAAAAGGGCTAAAATAACTGAAAATTTGGTTTTCATAATCTTATATATTTAATTGTTTGTAAGATTAAAATTAGTTCTCATTATTTTTAGAAGCCACAAATTAGATTTATCGCGTTAAAATTGAATCAATCAAGTTAATATTCTGGTAAATTTGTAGGTTTTATCTTTTTAATTTTTGATAAAAACCAACAAAAAAACCCAACAACTTTCGTTATTGGGTTCTATCTTAATACTTAGTACTAAATTCTTAATACCAAAGTTTAGTCATTCAATTTCAAAACAGCTATAAATGCTTCTTGCGGAATCTCAATGTTTCCTACTTCACGCATACGTTTTTTACCTTTTTTCTGTTTTTCAAGAAGTTTACGCTTACGCGAAATATCTCCACCAAATTATAGAATTTTACTTTTTTATAAACTTTTTGACAATTGTCTTTTCTTCATTTTTCAACTCTATGATATACATTCCTGAACTGAGGTGATTTACTTCGATACCATTTTCATTTAAATGACCGTAAAGTACAGTTTGTCCATTCAAATTGCTTATTTTATATAGAGCCGTATTATTATTTGGTTGCTGTATAAATAATTTTTGAATTACTGGATTTGGAAACAAAATATATTGATCTATTTTTGAATCATGTTCATCTATTGAAAGAGTAGATGTAGTGAATGAAATTGGATCGCTCGAATCTGAGATATTTTTGGCATAATCTTTAGATTTTAAGGTAAATGAATATGCAGTTTCTGCATTTAGCCCATTAACGGTATAAGTGGTTAGATTTGTAGAGCCAATAAGCGTGTTTCCTTGGTAAATATCATAACCAGTAACTGCTATATTATCTGTTGATTCATTCCACGACAAAATTGCTGATGTTTTAGTAATGTTTGATACGGTTAAATTCGTTGGTATGCTTGGGGCTTCAGATTCTATAATTGGTTTCTTGATGTCAACTGTAAAATCTCTAACCTCTCCGTAAGTAAATTGTTCACATGATGCTGGAATTCCATTTTCCTTCATTGCAATTCTCAGTCCAGTTTTTCCTGTAATTGCTGTTGAAGGGATCATGAATGTTGCAATTGCTGTAAAATCTAAAGATGAAGGGTTTTTGTATAAATTGCTCCAAACTAACTCTCCCGCATCATCAAAATCTTTATCGCCATTAAAATCAATCCAAACAGCTAGACCGTTTGACATGTTTTTAGGGGAATTATTTGGATACCTGTCTATAGCCATGATAATGGTACTTTCTTGCCCAGGAGTAAACGAGGTAATATAGGATGAATCATTGGTGTATCCATTAGCAGGTGCACTGCGAACTAATGAACCTAAATCAAAAGAAATGATTTGATCTCTCTTTGTTTTTGATATTTCTGGTTTGCAATAACCTGGTAGAGAAGCGGTTTTAGTAAGTATTTTCTCGGTTGAAGATTGGTAAGAATCTTCCACATTGGTATATACTATAAAGTTATACTCTGTATTGGCATCTAAGTCCGTAACTAGGAAAGTAGTTTCTCCATTGTTTACTTTTCCAATTAAGATGGAATTCTTATAAATGTAATAAGAGCTAACTGGGGGATCAGTTTTTGAAGCTGTCCAAGTTAATTTTACTGATGAGGTTGTAATTTCGGTAGCAGTAAGATCAGTTGGAGGTAAAGGAGCTGGATTAGCTTGTGCGGCTTTAATAGAAATTTTGTTGGACGAGCCAGAGTCATTACCCATTTCGTCAATTGCTACTACATTAACATCATCATAGTAGGAGTTTGAGAACAAAATAGTAATAAAGGGATTTTTTGTTTTTCCGAGTAGGGTATTATTGTTGCGATAATATGATCCATAAATGTAATAAGTTAGATCAAGCCCTGAAGTGTTTTGTGAAGGAGTCCACGCGAGATCGGCTTTTGTTGAAGTAACCTTTAAGGCCTGTAAATTTGTTGGTCCACCTGGCCGCGGAGCTCTTATAGTTTTTACTAATAAAGGATTACTTGCCGCAGATAATGTTCCGTCGGCTTTTTTTGCTTTTACTGTAAAGACATAACCTGTTACTTGTTTTAAGCCAGTTACAGAAAAGCTGTTTGTTTCAGAACTTCCAATTAAAGTAGATTCCTGATAAATTTCGTAACCAATAATATTTGGTGTATTTGCGGGAGGTGACCAAGATAAATTTGTTGTTGTCCAAGTCGTTTCTGATGCTGTAAGATTCAATGGAGCAGTTGATGCATTGCTATCTTTAGTAGAATTCACTATGTTAACAGTATAATCTTCTGTTCTGCCATAATTGTATGTTCCGGTATAATCTCCACAAGGAGAAGGAATACCAACAGCGTCACCTTGACTTGTTATTCTTATTCTTGTAGCGCCGATAATTGCAGTTTCAGGAACTGTAAATGTACCAATGACAGGAGTAAGATTTGTTACTTCATTATTCCAAACGCGTTCTCCAGAATCATAAAAATCTAAATCTCCATTATAATCAATCCAAACAGCATATCGTTGGCCAAATTGTGTTTGGCCAGTTAAATATTCGCTTCCACTGACAGTAATGGCGTATGTTTCCCCTTTTTTTAGTTCTGTACTTAATTGTGTTGGATTTTGTTTACTATCAATTGTTCCTAACTGTACTCTTGATAGAGTAATGCCTAAAACAGTGCTAAATCCTTTTGACACGCAATAATCAGGAGGTGTTGGAATAGTAGTGACAGTGAAAATCTCACTTTCAGCAGAGAAATTTGAGTTAGCATCTTTTGCTTTTATTGTAAAGGAATAAGCATTATTGGGAATTAAATTAGATGCAATGAAACTTGTAGAGGTTGTTGTTCCTAATAAAACACCATAACGATAAACTTGATATCCTGTAACACTATTGTTGTCTATTGATGGATTCCATGATAATTTAATAGAAGTGGAAGTAATTTCGTCAGCAGAAATTCCCGTAGGCACAGTTGGAGGTTTTCCATCTAAAGTTTCGACAATTAAGGCAATGCTTTTTTCTGAATAATTTCCGTCAGCATCTCTTGCTCTTACAGAAAATGCGTATGTATTATCGGAAACAAGTCCAGTTACTGTAAATCTTGTATTTGTTGAGGTACCTACTAGTAAATTTCCTCCTTGAAAAATATCGTAAGCTACTACACGATCATTATCAGTTGATCCTGTCCAAGATAAACTTACGCTTGTACGAGTAACCTGCGTAGAAGTTAATGCTGTTGGACGAGTTGGGGGTGTTATATCTAGTGTTTTAGTTCCGATTCCAGTTTCAGCTGAAACATTTCCAGCAGCATCTTTCGCTACTACCTTAAAACTATACCAAGTATTTGAGGCTAATCCTTTAATAGTGAAACTTGTTGATTTAGAATTACCTGCAAAGAAACTTCCTGCGTAGATATCATAAGAAGTAACACCTACATTATCTGTAGATGCTTTCCAAGATAATGTTAGACTAGTGCCAGTATTTTCAGTCACTTTCAATTCAGTAGGTGCAGTAGGAGCTTCTTTGTCTGTTGCCTGAAAAAACAAAAAAAAGTCTTTTTTAGCATTGCTTTCTAATGAAAAAAGATGAGACTTCATTTTTTCTTTAGAAAATAAAGGTGAAAATATTAAAATTGTTACTACCGTAAATAATTTGTAATTAAGTAAAGTTCCTTTCATAGGCGGGGCTTCTAAATAATTTTTTTATTAAAAGATGTCATGATTTTAAAATACTTAAAAAAGAAAGTATTTTCCGATGTAAAGCTATTGGATTTTTATTTATAAAAAAAGTAATTAATACTATTTTAAAAATTAGAAAAAGAGTTTCGTTAACCAAAAAAATAAACAAAAAACCCAACAACTTTCGTCATTGGGTTCTATCTTAATACTTAGTACTAAATTCTTAATACTAAACTTTAGTCATTCAATTTCAAAACGGCCATAAATGCCTCTTGAGGAATCTCAACGTTTCCTACTTGACGCATACGTTTTTTACCTTTTTTCTGTTTTTCAAGAAGTTTACGCTTACGCGAAATATCTCCACCGTAACATTTTGCGGTAACGTCTTTACGAAGTGCTTTAATCGTTTCACGAGCAATAATTTTTGCCCCAATTGCAGCTTGAATCGGAATGTCAAATTGTTGTCTCGGAATCAATTCGCGTAATTTTTCAGTCATTTTTTTACCGATATTGTAGGCGTTGTCTTCGTGAATTAATGCAGAAAGAGCATCGACTGTTTGTGCATTCAAAAGAACGTCAAGTTTTACCAGTTTCGAAGTTCTCATTCCGATTGGAGAATAATCAAAAGAAGCATAACCTTTAGAAACTGTTTTCAAACGATCATAAAAATCGAATACAATTTCCGCCAAAGGCATGTCAAAATTTAACTCAACTCTTTCAGTCGTTAAATAAGTTTGATTTGTAATTAAACCACGTTTTTCAATACATAAACTCATTACGTTTCCAACGAAATCAGCTTTTGTAATAATTGTAGCTTTAATAAATGGCTCTTCAACTCTGTCTAGTTTTGAAGGTTCTGGTAAATCTGATGGATTATTTACAATTAAGGCTTTTTCAGGTTCTTTTTTAGTATAAGCTAAATACGAAACGTTAGGAACAGTTGTAATTACAGTCATGTCGAACTCACGCTCTAAACGTTCTTGGATAATTTCCATGTGAAGCATTCCTAAGAATCCGCAACGGAAACCAAATCCTAACGCCGCAGAACTTTCAGGAGTAAAAACTAATGAAGCGTCATTTAATTGTAGTTTCTCCATCGAAGAACGTAAATCTTCGTAATCTTCTGTATCAACAGGATAAATTCCAGCAAATACCATTGGTTTTACATCCTCAAAACCAGTAATCATATTTGTTGTCGGAACTTTTGCATCTGTAATTGTATCACCAACTTTTACTTCGCGAGCTTCTTTAATTCCAGAAATCAAATATCCAACATCTCCAGCCGAAACTACAGTTTTAGGAACCTGATTTAATTTTAAAGTTCCAATTTCGTCAGCAAAATATTCATTGTCCGTAGCCATGAATTTAATTTTCTGGCCTTTTTTGATTTCTCCATTTACAACTCTAAAGATTACTTCGATTCCACGAAACGGATTGTAAACCGAGTCAAAAATCAAAGCTTGTAATGGTTCTTCTGGATTTCCTTTTGGAGCAGGAATTTTTTCGATAATGGCTGCTAAGATATTTTCAACACCAAAACCAGTTTTTCCAGAAGCATGAATAATATCTTCTAATTTACATCCTAATAAATCGATAATATCGTCGCTAACTTCTTCTGGATTTGCACTTGGTAAATCGACTTTGTTCAAAACTGGAATAATTTCCAAGTCGTTTTCAAGTGCTAAATATAAGTTTGAAATTGTTTGCGCCTGAATACTTTGTGCCGCATCAACAATCAATAAAGCACCTTCGCAAGCAGCGATAGATCTTGAAACTTCGTATGAAAAGTCAACGTGTCCTGGAGTATCAATTAGGTTTAAAATATATTCTTCTCCCTTGTATTTGTATTCCATCTGAATGGCATGACTCTTAATGGTAATTCCACGCTCGCGCTCCAGATCCATGTTGTCAAGCAATTGCGCTTTTTCTTCACGAGCTGTAACGGTTTGTGTTGCGGCAAGTAACCTGTCCGCTAATGTACTTTTACCGTGGTCAATGTGTGCAATAATGCAAAAATTACGTATCTTCTTCATTTTAATATATCGGTTCTCTAATCGATTTAATCTTTTTTTGGGAATAATTTCACGCCAAAACAATTGCGTTAAAGCGTGTTATTAAGGCGCAAAGATAGCGCAAAGTTTTGGATTCTGGAATCCTGATCTCAGATAGTTGAGAGATGTGAATTAAAAATGCGATTAATATTCAAAATTAAACCCTTTTTCAGTTAATTTTTTGTACATCTCGTCATCAAATTTATAAAGTTTGGCTGCTCTGTGCGAAACGTCTTGTTGTTTTTCGTCCAATGCTGTCAAGAGTTTCATGTGGAGAATTTTTCGTCTAAAGTTGGATTTATCCAATTCGATTCCTAAAATTTCTTCGTACAAATGCATTAATTGCAATAAAGTAAATTTTTCGGGAAGAAGATTAAAACCAATTGGAGCCTGACGTACACGATTTCGAAGTTGTAATAAACTGAAATTTAAAATCTCGTTGTGGTCAAAAATCAAATCTGGAATTTCATTAATCTTATACCATTTTGCTTCTATAACTTTTAAACTCGCTTTTATATTATAATCTTCACGATTCACTAAAGTGTAATAACCAATCGTTACAACGCGTCTTTCTAGAACACGTTTAGGGTTTGTAAACGCTTTTAACTGCTCCAAATAAATATCTTTAAGACCAGTAAGTTCCTGTAAAATACGTTGTGCGGCATCATCTGCACTTTCATCAAGCTGAAGCCATCCGCCTAGAAGTCCCCATTTGCCTTTACTTTCGCCTTGAGCGTGCTGCACCAAGAGAACTTCGAGACTCTCTTTGTTAAAACCGAAGAAAACACAGTCAATTGTGATTCCGTCTACGGCTGGTTTTTGTTGCTGAGTAGTTATTTCTGTCAATGTATTATGTTGTTTCGAAGTGCAAAAAGTGTTTTTTCTAATTCATTTTAGACGAAAATCAAAATTCAAAATTAAATCCTTTTTCAGTTAATTTAGTATAAATTTCTGGATCAAATTTGTACAATTGAGCGGCTCTGTGCGATACATCTTGCTGTTTTTCGTCTAAAGCAACCAATAATTTCATATGAAGAATTTTTCTTCTAAAGTTTGGTTTGTCCATTTCGATTCCTAAAATTTCTCCATACAAATGCATCAATTGCAATAAAGTGAATTTTTCTGGCAATAAATTAAAACCAATTGGCGTCTGGCGAACTTTATTTCTAAGATGTTTTATGCTGTAATCTAAAATTTCATTGTGATCGTAAATCAAATCTGGAATTTCGTTGATTTTGTACCACTTTGCATCAGAAGCTGTAAAACCAGCTTTAATGTTGTAATCTTCTCTTTTTACCAGAGCATAATATCCAATGGTAATAACACGTCGTAGCGGAAAACGATCTGGATCTCCAAATGCTTTCAGCTGTTCTAGATAAATATCTTCAAGACCTGTAAGTTCGTGCAATAAACGATGGGCAGCGGCATCTGTGCTTTCTTTTTTGTAAATCCATCCTCCAGGCAAACCCCATTTTCCTTTACTGATTCCCTCGCCATGTTGTACTAAAAGCACTTCTAAACTTCCTTTATCAAAACCAAATATAACGCAGTCAATCGTGATTGCATTCATGGCACTGTGTTCGTTTTTTGATGCAGGTTTGTCATCTACATTTTCAATCATACTCGAGATAAATTTTGACAAATTAAATAAATAAAATGATTAAGAAGCTTCTTAAAAGCTTTATATTTTTTTTAACGAAACAAGAAATTGATAATCAACGGGTTAAAATCTGATAAAAAAATGCTTTTAATTAGAATGATTCTTAAGTGGTTGATTGTCAATTTTATAAAACACTAAATTTTCTTTATTTTTTATTTCAAATCTAATTCAAATTTTACAGCATTCATAAAAATGAAATGGTAATTATTAGAATTGAAAAAAATTAACCCTAATATTTTGTTAATATAGAAAATTTGTTTTACACTTGTAGTCAAATTTACCATAAGATAAATTCAAATTGACCATAAGTAAAAAAGGCAAAGCTACAACTTAACTTAAACTTACCACAATTGTTTTTTTAGAAATTGATTTTCGGATTGATTTTGATGCTTATAGTCTACAAGTACTAAATGTTGGAAATGAGATTCAGGCCCTCATTTTTGGCATGACCTGCTTGGGAAGTTTTTCCAGATTTCTCTTAGGGTAAAAATTACTAACTATAACTTAAACTTAATCATTTCTTATTATGAAAAGCAAAAATTGTATCCAAACAAGGCTACCATATTTTATGGCGGTACTGCTTAGCGTATTTATGATGCAGTTTGGATTTACACAAGAATCTAAAACTGTAAGTGGAACAATTACTTCGTCTGAAGACGGATTGGGAGTTCCCGGAGCAACTGTACTTGTACAGGGAACAAAATCGAGTACTGTTACCGATTTTGATGGAAAATATAAAGTGGAAGCCAAAACAGGCGATGTTTTAGTAATCACTTTCGTGGGATTTAAAACACAAAATATTAAAGTTGGCACCGAAAAAGTTGTCAATGTGGTTTTACAGCCAGAAACATCAGAACTTAAAGAAATTGTTGTAATTGGTTACGGTACTCAAAAGAAGAAAGTTAATACCGCTGCAACTTCTTTGGTATCAGGAAAAGACATTCAGCAAGTTGCGAGTCTTGATGTTACAAATGCTTTACAAGGTCAGGCTTCTGGGGTTTCTGTAACTTCTTCTTCCGGTCAGCCGGGTGCGAATATGGTGGTAAATATTCGTGGTGCGGGAACAGCAGGAAACAGTGATCCGCTTTATGTTGTAGACGGTGTTGTGGTAGATAACGGAATTGGATATCTTGATCCTTCTGTAATTGAAAGGGTTGACGTTTTAAAAGATGCTTCGGCGGCTTCTATCTACGGAGCAAGAGCAGCAAACGGAGTTATCTTGGTGACAACTAAAAAAGGAAAAGATGGCAAAATGAATGTGTCTTTTAGTTCGTATACAGGTTTTCAGCAGATTGCTAAAAAACTGGATTTGATGAATACACAAGAATATACCACAATCATTAACGAAGCTCGTGTAAATTCTGGATATTCCCCATTATACACTAAAGCTCAAATTGCTGCATTTCCTAATACTGATTGGCAAGATTATCTGTTTAATGAAGGTGCAATTAAACAAAACCACTCTTTATTGATTACTGGTGGTGACCAAAAATCTACAATTGCAACTGGTTTGTCTTACTACGGACAAGAAGGTATGATTGGCGGGGCTAATAGTCAGTCGCAATACGATCGTGTAACTTTTACGGTAAACTCTACTTCGGAAGTTATTAAAGATTATTTGAAAATTGGAGAAAACTTTACTTTTTCAAATGTAAAATCAAGCGGAATTGCAGATGATGGTATTTATAATAATGCTATTAGAGCGTTCTTAAATGCTGCTCCAATTGATCAGGTTTATGATGAAAATGGAGGTTTTGCCCGTTCTGTTATTTCGAATGACGTAACAAATCCTGTAGGATCTTTATATTACAACAACTTCAACCAAACCAAAACGAATCGTTACGTTGGTAATATTTTCGCTGAATTAAAAATTATAAAAGATCTGACTTTCAGAACTAGTTTTGGTGTTGATATGACAGACAGTAATTACCGTTCTTTTAGACCAGTTTATTCTCTTTCTTCAAATGATAATAATACGGTTTCGAGCGTTACGCAAAGTGGTACAAAATCTTTAGGATGGATTTTTGAGAATACACTTCAATACAAATTCAATTTAGCTTCTTCACATAATTTTGATGTTTTAGTGGGTACTTCTGCTAAAAAGAATACTTCTGATTATATGGAAGGTCAAGGAAGAAACTTAATTTTTGATGATTTTGCTCACGCTTATTTAGATAATGCAAAAGACCCGACATCAAATGTTGTAAAAGGAAATCGTAGAGATTATGCCATTCAGTCTTACTTCGGACGTTTATTATACGATTACAACAACAAATATTTATTCTCGGCAACAGTTCGTCGTGATGGTTCATCAGAATTTGGTCCAGACAACAAATACGCTATTTTCCCTTCGTTCTCTGCGGGTTGGAATTTAGATAAAGAGGCTTTCTTTAAAGAAAATAAAGTTTTAAATACTTTTAAAATAAGAGCAAGCTGGGGACAAAATGGTAACGACCAATTTGCGAGAAGATTTGCTTATATGTCGACGGTAAATTCAGCAGATAAAACATATCATTTCGGAACAGGCGATGAAACTCTTTTAGTAGGTTCAAGCCCAGATCAGTTAGCAAACCGCAACTTAAAATGGGAAACTTCTGAGCAGTTAGATTTAGGTTTTGATGCTACTTTGTTTACCAACTTTACTTTAACTTTTGATTACTACGATAAGAAAACTAAAGATTGGTTAGTTTTAGCTTCAATTCCAACTTATGCGGGAGCAACTGCACCTTACATTAACGGTGGAGACGTAAGTAATAAAGGTTTTGAAATTGGTTTAGGATATAGAACTCGTATTGGAAAAGATTGGAATTTTGGAATTAATGCCAACCTTTCTAAAAATAAAAACGAAGTATTGCGTATTGCAAACAACGAAGGAATTATTCACGGAGAATCTAACGTTTTATTCCAAGGTTTAGACGAAATGAACCGTGTTGAGGTGGGAAAACCTATGGGTTATTTCTACGGATTAAAAACTGCTGGAATATTCCAAAATGCGGCTGAGGTTGCGGCGGGTGTTCAGCCAAATGCGCAACCTGGAGACGTTCGTTTCGTAGACTTGAATGGCGACGGACAAATTGATGCAAATGATAAAACGCAAATTGGAGACCCGAATCCAGATTTTAACTATGGTATCAATTTGGATATTTCATATAAAGCTTTTGATTTGACAATTAATACTTACGGTACTGCTGGCGGGCAAAATGTTTTCGGAATTCACGATTACACTCGTGCTTATACAAACAATACAACAGATGTATTAAACAGATGGACAAGTGAAGGAACTTCAAATACAGTTCCAAGAGTAACTTATGGAACAGATGACAATGGTAACTACACTAAATTCTCTGATTTGTATATTCAAGATTCAGATTTCTTCAGAATTAAAAATGCTACAATCGGATGTGATTTAACGAAGTTGACAGACAAATTAAAATTCTTCTCTAAATTCAGAGTTTACGTTGCAGGAAATAACATTTACACATTCACAAAATACAAAGGAATGGATCCGGAAATTGGTTTCGGAAACGTAAATCAGTCTTGGGCAAAAGGAATTGATGTTGGATATTACCCACAGCCAAGAACCTACATGATGGGTTTAAATGTTAACTTTTAAATTTTGAAAACGATGAAAACATATATAAAATTATTTGCCCTTTCAAGCTTACTTGTTTTAGGTTCTTGTTCGGAAGATTTTTTAGAAAACGAACCCTACACAGATAAAGTAACAGAGAATTTTTATAAAACTCCTTCTGATGCTTTTGAAGGTTTGGTAGCCGTTTACGACGTATTGCAAAGAGAAGCTTACGGAACACAATTGATTGTGAGTGAACAAGCTTCTGATAACTGTTTTGGCGGATTTGGTATTGCAGATCCAACGGTAGATTTACAATGGGACCGCTTTCAGTATACTACAGATAAAGATATGAATGCCCTAACTTGGACAAACTCTTATCTAGGAATTTACAGAGCCAACATTTTATTAGAAAATTTAAACAAAGTAAATTGGGGTTCAGATACAGCTCTAAAAACTAGATATGAAGCAGAAGCTCGTTTTTTAAGAGCACATTTTCATTTTCAGGCAGCAAAAATGTTTGGTGACATTATTCCGTTAGATCACACGGTAACGACAAGCGAATTCGAATTGCCAAGACAAGCGCCAGAAGTTACTTATGCTTTAATTGCAAACGACTTAAAATTTGCTGCAGACAATTTAGGACCAGAAAATTATTCGCAAGCAGGAAATGCAAACTACGGACGTATTACAAAATGGGCTGCTGAAGCTTATTTGGCTAGAACATTTTTGTTCTATACCGGAACTTACGGTAAAACAGATTTAGCTGGAGTAGTTACAAAAGCTCAGGCAGTAAATTACATCAACGATGCTGTTAACAACAGCGGACACGGATTGGTGGCTGATTTTGCTAATCTTTGGCTAGCAGCTTCTTTTGCCAATTTTGCAGGAGAAGATAATACAGAAATGGTTTGGGCGGTTCGTTTCAATGGTTCAGGAAAAGGAAACTGGGATCTTCATGAAGGAAACCGTTTTCAGGTTAACATTGCACCGCGTGGAGGTTCTATCGGAAGATATGCAACAGGATGGGGAGGAGCAACTGTAAACCCAAAATTGGTTGCGGCTTATGATAATGCCGATACTAGAAAAGCAGCTTCGTTTATTGATTATGTTGGCGAAGGTCTAAATTTTGATGCTCAAGCGAGAGAACAGCGTCAATACACGGGTTATTCTTGGAAAAAATATTGTCCGATTACAAATGAAGCTGGAACAGCAGTTGTAGAAGCTAACGGAGGAAACTTCCAAATTGATAACTATCAGGATTACGCTATTATTCGTTTTTCAGATGTATTATTAATGGCTGCCGAACTAAACTTAACAACAAACGCAGCGCTGGCACAAACAGATTATGACAGAGTTCGCGATCGCGCTTTCAAAAATACGTTGCATAGACTTCCTATAACTCAAGCTCGTATTATGGAAGAACGTCGCTTAGAATTTGCGTTGGAAGGATTACGTTATTTTGATTTAATCAGACAAGGAATGCCTGCCATGAAAGCAGCTATAGATAACACGGGAGATTCTCAATTTGCTGTAACTTTTAGAACAGAAACTCAAGGTTGGTTTGCATTACCACAGTCGCAGATAGTACTTTCAAATGGTACTATTCAACAAAATCCAGGTTGGAATTAACATTTAAACAAATTGATTATGAAACGTATATTATGTATAGTATTAACGGCTGTAACAATCAGTTCGTTTTTATTCTCTTGCGAGCCTGTTGAAGATCGTGAAAGTTTACCGGCACTTACTGTAACACCAGAAACATTAAAATATTCTATTACTCAGGATGCTGCCAACAAAAATGTCTTGATTCTTAAAAGTGAAGATCCTACTGTAATTCCATATTGGAGATTTGTTGATGCGCTAGGAAACGAATTAGGACATTCTAACAAAAGTAGTGATCGCGTTACTTTACCTTTTGCAGGAAAATACAATGTTTATTTTACAGCCTTAACAAGAGGTGGTTCTGTTGAAGCTCTTCCTACAGTAGTTGATGTTCCTGCAAATGACGACACGTATTTTAGTGATCCAAAATGGCAAATGTTAACCAACGGAGTTACAGGAAAAACATGGGTTTTAGATTTCACAGATCCTGTTGGATGGGCTGGTTTAGATTATCCTGCTACTTTTGGCGACAACTGGAGCTGGTTGCCAGATTATGCTAGCAACTCTTGGGTAATGGCTAATAAAAATTGGGGAGAAATGCGTTTTGATTTAAATGGAAATTACAATACATCGGTTACTCAAACAGCGATTGCAAACAGCAGCCAAACAACAAAAAAAGGGACATATTCATTTGACATTGCAAATAATAAATTAGTTTTTAATGGTGGAGTAGAAATGCTTTATGGAGGAGATTATTATTTAGATTGCAGCAATTGGTATAGTGTAAAAGTGGTTGAACTTACCGCTACTTCTTTACGACTTGCAGTAATAAGAGATAAAAGTAGAACGGGAGAGGGTGTCTGCTTAATTGTTTTCCATTACAAGCCGAAATCATAAGTTAGTTAGTTTTGAAGTCTCAGTCCTAAAAGCATTTTGTAATGCTCTTTAAGACTGGGACTTAAATTATTTTATTAAGAAATAAACGATATCGATTTTTATTTCTATCTTCAAATTCCAAAAACAAAAAAAATACCTATGCAAATTAAAAAAAACATAAAATGTATACGTTTATGGGCAATCGCAGCGGGAGTTGTTTTATTAAATTCCTGCACTAAAAAGGAAGATGCATTTATAAACCGAAAAGTTTCTTTTAATGCAGATTGGAGTTTTCATCTTAATGATACTATTGTCGATAAAGATACTATTGGAACTTCAACAAAATGGAGAACTTTAGACGTTCCGCATGATTGGAGCATCGAAGGAAAATTTGACGAAAAAAGTCCCGCAGGTTATGGCGGAGGAGCTCTTAACGGAGGTTTAGGCTGGTACAAAAAATCATTTAAAGTTGCAGAGGCAGACAGCACAAAAGTAACCTCGATCACTTTTGACGGCGTTTACAAAGACAGCGAAGTCTGGATAAATGGTCATTATTTAGGAAAACGTCCAAATGGCTATATTGGTTTTCAATATGAAATTTCTCCATACTTAAATTACGGAGATAAAACCAACGAAATCATTGTTAAGGTTGACAATTCAAAACAACCTAATTCACGTTGGTATTCGGGTTCAGGAATTTTTAGAAATGTCTGGATCGAAACTACAGATAAACTCCACGTAGGACAATGGGGGACGTATATCACAACTCCAAAAGTTACGGCCGAAAAAGCTTCTGTTAATTTTGAAACAACTATTCAGAATCAATATGCAGCAGAAAAAAAAGCGACTATAACCACTACTATTTTTAAAGAAGATACTAAAGTAACATCAGTTACTCAAAATATAACAATTGGTGCCAATGCCAATCAAACTCTAAAACAATCGGCAGAAGTTGAAACACCGATTTTATGGTCGGTTGAAAAACCAGAATTGTACACAGCAGTTACCGAAATTTCGCTTGACGATAAAATCATTGATCAATACAAAACCAATTTTGGAATCAGAGATTTTAAATTTGATTTGAACAAAGGTTTTATTTTGAATGGAAAACAGGTCAAAATAAAAGGAGTTTGTCTGCATCATGATTTAGGTCCGTTAGGTTCAGCGATTAATACTCGTGCAATCGAACGCCAATTGGAAATCATGAAAGAAATGGGTGTAAACGGAATCAGAACTTCTCATAATCCGCCTGCTCCAGAACTTTTAGACCTATGTGATAAAATGGGTTTCATTGTCATGGATGAAGCTTTCGATATGTGGAAACAAACCAAAACCAAATACGATTATGGAAACGATTGGGACAAATGGCACAAAAAAGATCTAATCGATCAATTGCTTCGCGACCGAAATCATCCAAGTATTTTTGTTTGGAGCATCGGAAACGAAATCCCAGAACAATGGAATGAAAAAGGGGTCGAAATTGCCAAAGAATTAGCGGCAATTACGCGTCAATACGATAAAACGCGTCCGTTGACCGCAGCGATGAATCCGCCAGTAAATATGAATATTGATGCGGTGACTTTACAGTTTGAGAAAAAAGACGTATCAATTAATCCGCTTGCAGGATCTGGAGTTTTAGATTTAATTGGATACAATTATGCGCATCAAACGTATGAACATCATTTAAAAAACTTTCCAAATACTCCTTTTATCGCAACAGAAACAACTTCAGGTTTGCAAACTAGAGGCTATTATGATGCGGTTTCAGATACTATTAAAAAATGGCCGGTTAGTTGGGATAAAAAATTTGATGGAGGAAATCCTGGAAATACCGTTTCAGCTTACGATCAGGTTCAGACGCCTTGGGGTTCAACGCACGAAGCAACTTGGAAAGTGATTAAAAAATACGATTTCCTTTCGGGAATGTATATCTGGACAGGTTTTGATTACATTGGAGAACCAACTCCGTACGAATGGCCATCTGTAAGTTCGTATTTCGGAATTGTCGATTTAGCAGGTTTCCCGAAAGACGTTTATTATATGTACCAAAGTGAATGGACAGATAAAACCGTTCTTCATATTTTTCCACATTGGAACTGGAAACCTGGACAAACTGTCGATGTTTGGGCATATTACAACAAAGCCGATGAGGTGGAACTTTTTGTAAACGGAAAATCAGTTGGAAAAAGAAGTAAAAAAGGAGATGATTTGCATGTAATGTGGAGAATTCCTTTTGAAGCTGGAACTCTAAAAGCCATTTCTCGTAAAGGTGGAAAAGTAGTTTTAGAAAAAGAAATCAAAACCGCTGGAAATCCTTCTCAATTAAAACTGACTGCGGATAGAAGTACCATCAAAGCAGATAAAAATGATTTGTCTTTTGTAACAGTTGATATTTTGGATGCCAATGGAACTTTAGCTCCAAATGCGAATAACGAAATTAATTTCTCTTTAAAAGGAAACGGAAAAATTGTAGGCGTTTGCAGCGGAGATCCAGTAAGCCACGAATCGTACAAAGGAAATAAACATACTGCAATGGCAGGAAAATGTTTAGTAATTGTTCAATCTGGAGACAAATCTGGAAGATTGGAATTAACAGCAACAGCAAACGGATTGAAACAATCGACAATTGTAATTACAACAGAATAATTTTTGAAATTTTAAATATAGCCACAAATTAAAAGGATTAAAAAGATTTAGATCAGCATGATTTGCTAAATCTTCGAGAGACAAAAATCCTTTCAAATCCTTTTAATCTGTGGCAAAAAAATAAAAACTAACCCATGAAAAACTCACAATTAACCGCATTAGTTTCTGCTTTTGTTTTGGGATTTCTAGCTGTGCCAAAAGCGACTGCTCAGATTCAAAATGCAGATGTACTAAATGCTCCAATCGATATCAGTAAAGATTTTCAGAACTATCTGAATACTTTTTATTTCGCAGACGAATTGGCTTCTTTTGATCCTGCAACAGGAAAAGGAACGATCAAATATCTGCGATACAACTATAAAACACGTCAGGCTTTCAACAACATGATGATGAAACCAGATGTGGAAAAAGCAAACGAATTTCCAACAACAGAATATGCAGAATCTCCTGTTTTGCCATTCGAAATTCAGTTTGTTTCAGATAGAACGGTTCGTATCAAAACGACTTCTGGACCGCAATTTCATCCTCAAAAAGAATCTCTAATGTTGGTTGACGGCGTTGCGCCAAATCACCCTGAATTATGGAAATATGCTAAAATCGAAGGCGGTCACAGTTACACTAGCAAACATGGAAAAGTCGAGATTTTGACAAAACCGTGGCACGTAAAAATCTACGATGAAAAAGGAAAACTGCTAACAAGCACACTTCACGATACTGATTTCAAAAATACATACACGCCAACACTTCCGTTTTCTTACGTTCGCAGAAACAGCGATTATTCAAGAAGTATGGGCGCGGCTTTCAGTTTAGAACCAGACGAAAAAATATTTGGTTGCGGTGAATCATTCACACAATTCAACAAACGCGGACAGAAAGTAGTTTTATGGACGGATGACGCAAACGGAATCCAAAATGAAACAATGTACAAACCGATTCCGTTTTACATGAGTAGTCGTGGTTACGGAGTTTTTATGCACCATTCAACACCAATTACAGTTGACTTCGGAAAGTATTTCTCAAGTGCCAATGAAATGTATATTGGAGATGACGAAGCCGATTTGTTTTTCTTTATCGGAGAACCAAAAGACATTTTAGATCAGTACACGAATTTGACTGGAAAAGCAGCGATGCCACCACTTTGGTCATTCGGTTTTTGGATGAGCAGAATTACTTATTTCTCTGAAAAAGAAGGAAGAGAAGTAGCAAAGGATTTGCGTAAATACAAAATCCCAACTGATGTTATTCACTTTGATACAGGCTGGTTTGATGTAGATTGGAGAAACAACTACGAGTTTGCAAAATCTCGTTTCCCAGATGCCACAAAAATGATGTCTGATTTAAAGAAAGATGGTTTCCAAGTTTGTCTTTGGCAGTTGCCTTATTTCACGCCAAAGAATACTTTGTTTCCTGAAATCATGGATAAAAATTTAGCGGTGAGAGACAGAAAAGGAAATCTTCCGTACGAAGATGCTGTTTTAGATTTCTCAAATCCAGAAACGGTAACTTGGTACCAAGGAAAACTGAAAAAATTATTCGATGAAGGCGTAGCAGTTTTCAAAGTAGATTTTGGAGAAGCAGCTCCGCCAGACGGAATTTACCATTCTGGAAGAACTGGTTTTTACGAGCATAATTTATATCCATTACGTTACAATAAAGCGGTTGCAGAAATCACTCAAAAAGAAAAAGGATATACTTTAATCTGGGCAAGAAGTACTTGGGCAGGATCACAACGTTATCCTTTGCATTGGGGAGGAGATTCTGAAACTACAAACGGAGCAATGTCGGCAGAATTACGCGGCGGACTTTCATTAGGATTAAGCGGATTCAGTTTTTGGAGCCACGATGTTGGAGGTTTCGCAACTAAATCTCCTGAGAATATTTACAGAAGATGGACACCATTCGGAATGTTGACTTCACATGTAAGAAGCCATGGAGAACCTCCACGCGAACCTTGGCTGTACAGCAAAGAATTCTTAGAAGGATTTAGAAAAGCAGATAATATGCGTTACGAATTAATGCCATATATCTATGCTCAAGCAAAAGAAAGTTCTCAAAAAGGATTGCCAATGATGCGTGCTCTTTTTGTAGAATATCCAAACGATCCAGGAGCTTGGTTAGTAGATAATCAATATTTATTTGGTTCGAGTATGTTGGTTGCACCACTTTTTGAAGAAGTTGAAGAAAGAGATGTTTATCTTCCAGAAGGAACTTGGATCGATTATCAAACTAAAAAAGTGTACCAATCGGGCTGGCACAAAATCAAAGCGGGCGAAGTGCCAATCGTAGTTTTAATTAAAGATGGAACGGCAATTCCACATATCGGTTTGGCGCAGTCTACAAAAGATATGGATTGGAGTAAATTGACTTTGAAAGTTTACGCAAGCGATAAAACTACTTCGGCAACAGCCAAAGTATTTTTACCAGAAGGCGATGCAGTACAAGAAATAAAAGTGAACAAAACTGGAAACAATTTTGAAGTAGCAGCAAATCCACTAAACGGAAAAACCACTTTTAAAACCGAGTGGGCAAAATAAAAAAGTTAGCCACGAATTGCACGAATTAATACAAATTTGATTCGTGCAAATTAGTGTAATTCGTGGCGAAAAAAAAAGCCACAGATTGCACAGATTAAAGAGATTATTACTCTCGCAGATTTAGCAGATCATGCAGATTTTTTTTAATTTTTAAAAATCAGCTCAATCTGCCAAATCTGCGAGAGAAAAATAAAAATCCTTTAAGTCAGCGGCAAGAAAAATATAATACCAAAAAACATGAAAAACTACCTAATTCTCCCAGCCGTACTGTTTTCAATAGCAGTTGGCTACAGTCAAAAAACGAAAAACGCTTACGAATTGGCATCGCCAAACGGAAAGAATACCATCAAATTTGAGTTAGTAAAAAATGCTCCAAAATACGCCGTTTCTCACGGAAAAACCGAAGTGATTTCTCCTTCAGATATGGGATTTGTATTGAAAGGAAATGAAGATTTAAGTTCAAACTTTGAAATTAAAGGAGCAAAAACTTCTACGTTTGATGAAACTTGGGAACAAGTTTGGGGAGAAAAGAAAAACATCAGAAATCACTACAATCAATTGGTAGTAGATTTACAGCAAAAAACAGGAAACAAAAGAAAATTACAAATTCAGTTTCGTGCTTTCGATGATGGAATTGCGTTTAGATACGTTTATCCAAAACAAAATGTAAAAGACAGTATTTTCATTACAGATGAAAAAACGACTTTCAACTTAAAAGAAGACGGAAAAGCTTGGTGGATTCCGGCAAACAGAGAAAACCGTGACGAATATCTTTTCAAAGATGCGCCGGTAAGTACATTGGATACCGTTTTAACTCCATTAACAATTGAAAGCAAAAACGGATTAGCATTAAGTTTTCACGAAGCAAACTTGATCGATTTTGCAAGTATGACTTTGGTGAATACTAAAGGAACAGAATTAAAATCAGATTTAGTGCCTTGGCCTGACGGTGTTAAAGTTCGTGTAAAAGATACTTTTACTTCTTCTTGGAGAACACTTCAAATTGGAGAAAATCCAGGTGAGTTGATTACTTCATATTTGGTTTTAAACTTAAACGAACCAAACAAATTAAAAAACACAAACAGCTATTTCAAACCGTATAAATATTTAGGAATTTGGTGGGGAATGCACATTGGAAAATATACTTTCTGGGAAAGCGACAAACAAGGTGCAACAACCAAAAATGCTGAAACGTATATTGACTTTACGGCAAAAGAAGGTTTCAACCATTTATTGATTGAAGGCTGGAACAAAGGATGGACACCAGGTTGGTATGAAAACCGTATGCACATGTTCAGTTTCACGAAAAGTGCGGACAATTTCGACCTCGAAAAAGTAGTGGAATACGGAAAGAAAAAGAACATCGAATTAATCGGTTATCACGAAACAGGTTCAAACTTAATTAATTACTTAAAAGAGGTTGACGAAGGTTTTGCTTTATACAAAAAACTAGGAATTCATACCGTAAAAATCGGTCACGTAGGTTCTAAATTGAATATGAAACAAATGCACTTCGGACAGTTTGGAGTTAATTATTTCAGATACATTTTAGAAAAAGCAGCGCAATACGATTTAGCGGTTTTATACCACGAATCAATAAAAGATACGGGAGAAAGAAGAACTTTTCCAAACATGGTTTCGAGAGAAGCAGCGCGCGGACAAGAATATAACGCTTGGAGCGAAGGAAATCCGCCAAACCATTTAAGTATTATTCCGTTTACAAGATTGCTTTCTGGACCAATGGATTTTACACCTGGAATTTTTGATGTTGAGGTAAAACAAGGTTATCCTGGAAAAAGAATTCAAGGAACAGTTGGTCAGCAATTGGCATTGTATGTAACGATTTATTCTCCAATTCAAATGTTGGCTGATCTTCCAGAAAACTACGAAGGAAAACCAGCTTTGCAATTCTTAAAAGATGTTCCAACAGATTGGGAAGACACGAAAATCTTAGAAGGAAAAATTGGCGAATACATTACAACAGCAAGAAAAGACAGAAATAGTGCGGATTGGTATTTAGGAACTTTGACAAATGAAAAACCAAGAAACGTTGAGGTTTCATTATCATTCTTAGATCCGAACGCAACTTATCAAGCTCAGATTTATGTTGATGCCGAAGGAACAGATCAAACGCATAATCCAGAAGCAGTGGCAATTTCTAAGAAAACTGTAAAAGCTTCAGATAAATTGCAATTGAAATTAGGTGGAGCTGGCGGTGGCGCAGTAAGATTCAAAAAAATATAACTATTAGATTTAAGTATCCTAACAGGTTTCCAAAACCTGTTAGGTATTAAAATATCACATCACAATTAGCAAAACTATTTAGATTGGGTAAAATAAATTCCTAACAGGTTTTGGAAACCTGTTAGGATAATAAAAACGCATTTTCAGATGAAAAGAATTTTTATACTATTAGTTTTAATTCATTCAATCCAAATCATTGGACAAAACAATAATGCTGAAGATCGAATCATAAAAGTTGATTATAAAAAAGAAGCAGGAAAATTAAACACCATGTTTAAAGAATGCATTGGTGCTGGAAGAGCAAATGAAGGACTTCGTGCAGATTGGCAGCAACAATTGGCATTGGCAAAAAAAGAATGCGATTTTAAATACATCCGATTTCATGGTTTATTGACCGATGATATGGCCGTTTATCGTGAAGACGAAAAAGGAAATCCAGAATACAATTATCAATATGTAGACGTTTTGTTCGATTATATTATTAGTCTAAAAATGAAACCGTTTGTTGAATTAGGTTTTATGCCGAATGCTTTAGCAAGCGGAAAAGAAACTATTTTTTGGTGGAAAGGAAATGTAACACCTCCAAAAGATTATAAAAAATGGGAAGATTTAATTAAAAATCTAACCGCTCATTTCAAAGAACGTTACGGTGATGAAGAAGTAAAAACATGGTATTTTGAAGTTTGGAACGAACCGAATTTATCCCCAGGTTTCTGGACTGGAACGCAGGAAGAATATTTCAAATTATATGATTACGCAACTCGTGGTGTAAAAGCAGTAAATCCAGCTTATAGAGTGGGCGGGCCAGCAACAGCGGGATCTGGATGGGTTTCAGAAACTATTGATTTTTGTGCGAAGAATAATGTTCCGATGGATTTTGTTTCGACTCATACTTACGGAGTAAAACACGGATATTTGGACGAATTCGGAACTTCCGGAACGATTTTAAATCAGGACGAATGGAGTGTAAGCGGAGAAATTATCAATTCTAGAAAATTGATTACGGAGTCGGCTAAACCAAATTTAGAATTGCATTATACAGAGTGGAGTTCTTCTTATACGCCAGCAGATCCAATTCACGACAGTTATCATTCGGCAGCTTATATTTTGCAGAAATTAAAACAAGTTGGAAACGCTGCAAACTCCATGTCATATTGGGTTTTTACGGATATTTTTGAAGAAGCAGGGCCAAGATTCACACCTTTTCATGGCGGTTTCGGATTGTTGAATACGCAGGGAATTAAAAAGCCAGCTTATTTCTCTTATTATTTAATGAATAAATTGGGAGAAACAGAACTTCAAAACAGCGATAAAGCTTCTTGGACTTCTAAAAATGCAAAAGGCGATGTGCAAGTTTTATTGTGGGATTTTACCAATACACATCCTGGAGATAAAGAATTGAATCAGACCTATTATGTAAAAGATCTTCCATCAAAAGAAAAAGGAAAAGTAAAAGTGGAAATTGACGGAATACAGAAAGGAAAATATCTTTTAGAAATTTACAAAGTGGGTTACAAAGTAAACGACGCTTACGCGGATTATTTGGCGATGAATAAGCCGAGTCAGTTAACACGTGAACAAGTCAATTCTATAAAACAGAAAAATAATGGCGCGCCAATTTCGACAGAAAAAATCACAATTGACGCAAAAGGAACTTTCAGCAGAGAATTTAAAATCAATGAAAATGACGTTGTTATGCTGAATTTAATCAAACAATAAATGAAATAAAACCACAAACATAAAAAAGTAGTATTAACGTTATTTAAAGACGATATGTGAGGAATCAAAAATCTTTAAATCAAAAAACACCTAACTATCTATGAAAAACAAAATGATATTCCTTTCATCGGCTTTGGTTTTTGCATTGTTTACTTCTTGTAAAAATGATGCACAAACTTTAGCTTCAAATTCGGCACAAACCGAAGAATACGTAGGAAAAGAAATAAGCACAGATCACGATGCAGAAATCGACAAATTGATTTCGCAGATGACATTAGAAGAAAAAATCGGAATGCTTCACGGAAACAGCATGTTTGCCAATGCGGGTGTAAAACGTTTAGGAATTCCAGAATTAAAAATGGCCGATGGTCCTTTGGGAGTTCGTGAAGAAATCTCACGCGACAATTGGGCTCCAGCAGGATGGACAAACGATTTCGCGACTTATTATCCTGCAGGTGGTGCTTTGGCAGCAACTTGGAACACAGAAATGGCACATACTTTCGGAACCAGTTTAGGAGAAGAATTACGCGCAAGAGACAAAGACATGTTACTTTCTCCAGCCATTAATATGGTAAGAACACCGCTTGGAGGAAGAACGTACGAATACATGTCTGAAGATCCGTTTTTGAACAAAAAAATAGCTGTGCCTATGATTGTTGGTTTACAAGAAAAAGATGTAATGGCGTGTGTAAAACATTATGCAGCAAATAATCAGGAAACGAATCGTGATTTTGTAGATGTACAAATTGACGAGCGTACACTTCGCGAAATTTATCTTCCAGCTTTTGAAGCTTCGGTAAAAGAAGCAAAAGCATACAGTATAATGGGGGCTTACAATAAGTTCAGAGGTGAATATTTATGTGAAAACGATTATATGCTGAATAAAATCCTTCGTGATGAATGGGGATTTAAAGGAATCGTAGTTTCTGACTGGGCTGCGGTGCATTCAACAGCAAAATCTTTGAAAAATGGTTTGGATATTGAAATGGGAACACCAAAACCATTCAACGAATTTTTCTTAGCAGATAAATTAATCGCTGCGGTTAAATCTGGAGAAGTTTCAGAAAAAGAAATTGATCTTCATGTAAAACGCATTTTAAGAACATTATTTCAGGTAAAAGCAATGGGCGGCGGAACACGTGCAAAAGGAAGCATCGCAACCGAAGCACATTACCAAGACGCCTACAAAATTGCAGCTGAAGCAATCGTATTGTTGAAAAACGAAAACAATGCATTACCGTTAAAATTAGATGGAGTTAAATCTATTGCCGTAATCGGAAACAATGCAACAAAGAAAAATGCTTTGGGCGGATTTGGAGCGGGTGTAAAAACAAAAAGAGAAGTTACTCCGCTTGAAGGTCTTAAAAACAGATTGCCTTCATCAGTTAAAATCAATTATGCGGAAGGATATTTAGAGCGTTACGATAAGAAAAATAGAGGAAACTTAGGAAATATTACAGCTAATGGTCCAGTTACGATTGACGAATTAGATCCGGCAAAAGTTCAAGAAGCAGTTGATGCTGCTAAAAACTCAGATGTTGCAATTATTTTTGCAGGTTCAAACCGTGATTATGAAACAGAAGCTTCAGATCGTAGAGATTTGCACCTGCCTTTTGGACAAGAAGAATTAATTAGAAAAGTAACAGCTGCAAATCCTAAAACGATTGTAGTAATGATTGCCGGCGCTCCTTTTGATATTAACGAAGTAAGCCAAAAATCTTCTGCTTTAGTTTGGAGCTGGTTCAACGGTTCTGAAGGTGGAAATGCTTTGGCTGATGTAATTTTAGGAAAAGTAAATCCGTCAGGAAAATTGCCTTGGACAATGCCTAAACAATTGAAAGATTCTCCAGCACACGCTACAAACAGTTTCCCTGGAGACAAAGCGGTAAATTATGCTGAAGGAATCTTGATTGGATACCGTTGGTTTGATACTAAAAATGTTGCACCATTATATCCTTTTGGTTACGGATTATCATACACGACTTTCGCGCTTGATAATGCAAAAACAGACAAAACATCTTATGCTCAAAACGACGTAATTGAAGTTACAGTTGACGTTAAAAACACAGGAAAAGTAGACGGAAAAGAAGTTGTTCAATTGTATACTTCAAAATCTGATTCTAAAATTACTCGTGCAGCTCAGGAATTAAAAGGATTCAAAAAAGCCGATGTAAAAGCGGGAAGTTCAGAAAAAGTAACAATCAAAGTGCCAGTAAAAGAATTGGCTTACTACGATGTTGCTGCTAAAAAATGGACAGTTGAACCTGGAAAATACACGATTAAATTAGGAACTTCTTCAAGAGATATTAAAAAAGAGATTCAGGTAACAGTTAAATAAATTGTTATTGCTATAAAATAACCAAACCACCAACGCCAGCCCATAAAAAGCTGGCGTTGATTTTAAAAACTTACACTTCACTTAAACCAAACCAAATGAAAAAAACAATCCAAGATTATATCTTGAGTTTTATATTATGCTTTGCTTTTTTAGGCGTTTTAGCTTGCAGTTCAGATAAAGAAGAAAATCTGCCAACTATAAAAGCACTTTCTTCGACTACCAGTAAAATTGATTTTGAAAGCAAAGAAAATACAATTGAAATAACGATTAATTCTAATGGTGTCACTTGGACTTTGAGTAATTCTGCCAGTTGGATAAAATTAAGTCAGACTACTGGAACATCGGGACAAACAGTAGTAAAAATTACTGCATTAGAAAATACGACTACGGCTCTGCGAAATGCCGTGATTAATTTAACTGGGGGTGAAGTTGCTTCTGAGGCAATTTCAGTTTCTCAGGCAGCAGGAAGTTTATATCCAAGTTACAATACCAATCCAATCGCTGCCGATGCTTCCGGAATGGGAAGTTCTGCAGTTGAGTTGGCAGCTAAAATTAAATTAGGATGGAATATCGGAAATACTTTGGAAGCAACTGGAGGCGAAACGGCTTGGGGAAATCCAAAAGTAACAAAAGCTTTGATTGATGCGGTAAAAGCAAACGGATTTAATGCCATCAGAATTCCGTGTTCTTGGAATCAGAATTTAGAAAATGCTGCAACAGCAAAAATCAAAACAGATTGGTTGAACCGAGTGAAAGAAGTGGTACAATATTGCGTTGACAACGATATGTATGTTGTTGTAAACATTCACTGGGACGGCGGCTGGCTGGAAAATAATATTAACGAAGCTAAAAAAGTAGAAAACAATGCGAAACAAAAAGCTTTTTGGGAACAAATTGCAACACATTTAAGAGGTTTTGACGAACATTTACTTTTTGCAAGCGCCAATGAACCAGCGGTCGAAGATGCAACGCAAATGGCAGTTTTAACTTCATACCACCAAACATTTATTGATGCTGTTCGTTCAACAGGAGGAAAAAATACAACCCGTGTTTTAGTCGTTCAAGGTCCAACAACAGATATTGAAAAAACAAACAAATTAATGACTACATTGCCTACAGATAAAGTTACAGGCAGAATGATGGTCGAGATTCATTACTATTCTCCGTGGAATTTTGCTGGTTTAACCAAAGACGAATCTTGGGGTAAAATGTTCTATTATTGGGGAGCTGGTTTTCACTCGACAACTGATACGGAACGAAATGCAACGTGGGGAGAAGAAGCTGATTTAGAGAAAAGTTTCAAATTGATGAAAACCCAATTTGTAGACAAAGGAATTCCGGTTCTTTTAGGAGAATTTGGAGCAATTCGCAGAACAACTTTAACTGGAGATGCACTGACTTTACATTTAAATTCGAGAGCCTATTATTTAAAAACGGTGGTAAAAACAGCAAAAGCAAACGGATTATTACCTTTTTATTGGGATGAAGGAAGCACAGGTAATAACGGTTTCGGAATCATAAATAGAACCAATAATACGGTCTTCGACACACAAGCTTTAAACGCTTTAATAGACGGATTAAAGTAGAAAATTGTTATAAAACCATATAAATGATATAAGTTATTTTAAGTTTTTATTCAACGTTGCGCTTAGATTTACTTATATCACTTATATGGTTCAAAAAATATTTAAATTAGAAAAATGAAAAAGAGTTTATTGTTTATTTTTTTGTTTATTAGCGTTTTAGCTAATGCTAATGTGAGAATGCCTTTAATATTCTCTGACGGAATGGTACTTCAAAGAGACAAGCAAATTCCAATTTGGGGTTTTGCGGATGCGAATGAAAGTGTAGAAGTCCATTTCAACAAACAAATTAAGAAAACGCAAGCCGATAAAAACGGAAAATGGACGGTAAATTTAAGTCCAGAAAAAGCAGGTGGACCTTTCGAGTTAATCATTATCGGAAAAAATAAAATTACGATCAAAAATGTTTTGGTTGGTGAAGTTTGGATTTGCAGCGGACAATCGAATATGGAATTTCAGGTTTTCAAAACGATGAATGCCGAAAAAGAAATTGCTGATGCAAATTATCCAATGATTCGTCATTTTGGTGTTGCACAAGATTTAAGCGGAAAGCCAAAGGACGATTTAAAACAAGGAAAATGGGAAGTAGCCAATAAAGAAAATGTAAGCAACTTTACAGCAGTCGGATATTATTTCGCTAGGAAATTATATGCTGAACTAAAAATCCCAATCGGAATCATCAACACTTCTTGGGGCGGAACCAATGTAGAAACTTGGACAAGCCGTGAAGCATTTCAAAATAGTTCAGAATTTAAAGCCATGATTGCCGAAGTTCCAGTTATGAATGTCGATTCTGTTTCAAAATTGTATGCCACAAAAATGAAAGAAAGAGTAGAAAAAATTCAGGGAACTCCGGTAAGTACAGAAAATGAAAATAGTTTCAAAAATTTATCATTTGAAGATGCTTCTTGGGGCGATTTAAACACGCCAAGTTTATGGGAAAATCAACCTCTTGGAGATTTAGACGGTATAGTTTGGATGCGAAAAACAATTATACTTTCGGCAGAAGACATTAAAAATAAAGCAACATTAAGTTTGGCAAAAATCGACGACGAAGACATTACTTACGTTAACGGAATTGAAGTTGGAAGAAATACGCAATGGGATTTTAAAAGAGTTTATTCAGTCCCAGCGAATGTTTTAAAAGAAGGTAAAAATGTAATCGCAGTAAGAATTGTCGATAACAGCGGCGGCGGTGGAATTTACGGAGAATCAGAAGATTTGAAACTTACTATTGGCAGCAAAATTATTCCGCTTGACGGAAAATGGAAATTTAAAGTTATCGTTGTAAAAACAGCATTGTCGCCAAATAGTTATCCATCATTATTGTACAATGCGATGGTCAATCCGTTGGTTCCGTATGCGATGCAAGGCGTATTGTGGTATCAAGGTGAAGCCAATGTTTGGAGAGCAGCAGAATACAAAAAATCATTTCCATTAATGATCAACAATTGGAGAAGTAAATTTAAACAAGGAAACTTCCCTTTCTATTTCGTTCAATTATCGACTTTCGACGAATTTGGTGGCAACAGCCAAAAAGGAAGTCGTTGGGCAGAACTTCGTGAAGCACAATCTGAAACTTTAAAATTGCCAAACACCGGAATGGCCGTTACAACAGATATTGGAAACGCAAAAGACATTCACCCAACCAACAAACAAGACATTGGTTTGCGTTTGGCTGCAGTTGCGATGAACAATATTTACGGCAAAAAACAAGTTCACAGCGGGCCAACTTATAAATCTCAGGAAATAAAAGGAAATCAAATTGTCTTGACTTTCGATAACATCGGCAGCGGATTATCAACGCCAAATAACGATGAATTAAAAGGTTTTGAAATTGCAGGCGCTGACAAAGTTTTTCATTTCGCGAAAGCGATCATTAAAGACAACAAAATAATCGTTTCAAGCGATAAAGTTCAAAATCCTGTTGCAGTGCATTACGGCTGGGCAGACGATGATACGGCAATCAATCTTTTCAATAAAGAAAAATTTCCTGCATCGCCATTTAGAACGGATAATTGGGAAATGCTAACGGCGAATGAGAAATATAAAGTGAGTAAGTAATCATTTGGGCGTGACCATATCCTGATAAGTGGCAAATTTTCTTTGCGCTTATTCGCCCACTTATCAGGATATGGTCGGGCTATCCGCGCTACTTCGGTAGCTTGCTCCTATCCCTCACGCGGGTAAAGCGCCTAGTATGTCATTTCGACGAAGGAGAAATCACACACGTAAATCGACAAAGATTGGGTAATTCACTTTGTATAATTTCTAGTTTGATTTCTCCTTCGTCGAAATGACAAGTTTGTGTAAATTTGGTTTAAAAAAAAATATCAAAAAAATATGAATTCAATCCTCATAAAAAAAACATTTCTCCTTTTACTTCTCACATCTTACTATACAAACATTTCGGCGCAGTCCAAAAATGTTTTATGGTACAAACAACCCGCAGAATTCTTTGAAGAAAGCTTGGTTTTAGGAAACGGAAAAATGGGAGCGACAGTTTTTGGAGGTGCTAATTCAGATAAAATTTATTTGAATGACATTACGCTTTGGTCGGGAGAACCCGTAAATGCCAATATGAACCCCGAGGCATACAAAAACATTCCTGCAATTCGCGAAGCTTTACAAAACGAAAACTACAAACTAGCAGAAGAATTAAATAAGAAAGTTCAAGGAAAAAATTCCGAATCGTATGCGCCTTTAGGAACTTTAGAAATCAATAATTCCGAAAAAGGAAAAGCAGTAAATTATCATAGAGAACTGGATCTTTCGAACGCTATTTCAAAAGTAAGTTACGAAATGGCGGGCATCAAATATACCCGAGAATATTTCGTATCAGCTCCAGATAAGGTTATGATTATCAAATTGACAGCAGATCAAAAAGGTGCTTTAAATTTTGATATCAATTTGAAAAGCCTTTTACAATCAAATGTTGAAGTGAGAAATAATATTTTGGTAATAAAAGGTTCTACACCAATTCATGAAAATGCAGGATATAATGTTGTACCAAAATATCTGAATTTAAAAGATAGAGGAACACGATTTACAGGTTTAGTTCAAATTAAAAAAACCGACGGAAAAATTACAAGTTCGAGAGAAACGCTAACTTTAAAAGATGCGACTGAAGCGATTATTTTTGTTTCTGTCGCAACGAGTTTTAACGGTTTTGACAAAAATCCAGCATCAGAAGGTTTAGACGATGTTTCAATTGCTTTACAAAATTTGAACAATGCCTACGCAAAACCATTCGATAAAATTAAAGAATCTCACATTGCCGATTATCAAAAATTCTATAATCGTGTTGCTTTAGATTTAGGAAAAACAACCGCTCCAGATTTACCAACAGACGAACGTTTATTGCGTTATGCAGACGGAAAAGAAGATAAAAATCTCGAAATTCTCTATTTCAATTTCGGACGTTATTTATTAATAAGTTCTTCGAGAACTTTGGGCGTTCCTGCCAATTTACAAGGACTTTGGAATCCGCATTTGAGTCCGCCTTGGAGCAGTAATTATACGATGAATATCAATCTGGAAGAAAATTACTGGCTGGCAGAAAACACCAATCTTTCCGAAATGCATTCGTCACTTTTGAGTTTCATTAAAAACCTTTCGGTAACAGGAAAAGTTACGGCCAAAACTTTTTACGGAGTAGATAAAGGCTGGGCGGCAGCGCACAATTCAGATATTTGGGCAATGACCAATCCGGTTGGACAGTTTGGAAAAGAAGATCCAATGTGGGCGTGCTGGCCGTTGGCAGGCGCTTGGCTGAGCACACATATTTGGGAACATTATATTTTTAGCCAAGACAAAGATTATTTAAAAAAAGAAGGTTACCCATTAATGAAAGGTGCGGCAGAATTTTGTTTAGGTTGGCTTGTTCCAGATAAAAATGGAAATTTAATTACATCACCTTCGACTTCACCAGAAAATCAATATAAACAAGCAGATGGTTTTGTGGGCGCAACACTTTACGGCGGAACTGCTGATTTGGCTATGATTCGCGAATGTTTTGATAAAACCATAAAAGCTTCAAAAGTGCTGAACACTGACGCTGATTTTAGAAAAAAATTAGAAACGGCGCTTTCAAAGTTATATCCGTATCAAATTGGTAAAAAAGGAAATCTGCAGGAATGGTATTTTGATTGGGATGATAATGACCCGAAACACCGCCATCAATCGCAGTTATTTGGGCTTTTTCCAGGTGATCATATTACACCTTTGAAAACTCCAGATTTGGCAGAAGCTTCAAAGAAAACTTTAGAAATAAAAGGCGATGAAACTACTGGCTGGTCAAAAGGATGGAGAATCAATCTTTGGGCAAGACTTTGGGACGGAAATCGTGCTTATAAAATGTTCCGAGAATTACTTCGCTACGTTGATCCCGACGGCAAGAAAACAGAAAAACCAAGAAGAGGAGGAGGAACGTATCCGAATTTATTCGACGCGCATCCGCCATTTCAAATTGACGGTAATTTTGGAGGCGCAGCTGCCGTTGCGGAAATGCTGGTTCAGTCAGATGAAAACGAAATTCGTTTATTACCTGCTTTGCCAGACGCTTGGTCAGAAGGTTCGGTAAAAGGAATCTGCGCAAGAGGCGGATTTGAAATTGAAATTTCATGGAGTAATAAAAAACCAGAAAAAGTAATTGTTTCTTCTAAAAATGGAGGTAAAACAACTTTGATTTTTGGCGATAAAAAACAGGAAATTATTTTGAAAAAAGGAGAAAAATTAGAAGTAAAGTTCTAAATAATTATGAAAATGAATGTCATCCTGAGCGTAGTCGAAGGCTCATTTTGCATATAAGGGCTTCGACTTCGCTCAGCCTGACAAACGAATAGTAAACTCGACAGGTTTCAAAAACCTGTCGGGTTTGTTTTTAAGAATAATTTTAAACACATAGAAACATAGTTATTCTAGACGTTGAAAGGCGTTTCACTTATTTTAAACAAACATAGGCTATGTGTGAAAACTTGTTTTTTTGATCTGCTTTTTATTTAATATTAAAATCTATGTTTCTATGTGTTAAAAAAATCAATTCAATTTATAATTATATCCCAATTGAACATAAAACGGAATCAACGGCGTACTTTTAAAATCTTCGTTCATGACTTTTCCCAATCTTATAGTCAAATCATTTTTATTAAATGAATAACCGCTTTGAATTCCGAAATTAAAATTTCCTCCTGTTGCGGGTTCAAACCAGCCATTTTTTACATCGGGATAAACTTCTCTGTAAATATTGGAATGTTTAAAGTGGGTTACGATTGCTTTATCAAAACCAAATTCTCCCGAAATGAAACATTTTGGTTTATAATAGCCAATAACAATTCCGGCATCGGCACCAAAATTCTGAAGTGTTACTAACGGATTTCCATATTTTCTATAAATTCCGTGAAGTGAGGCATTAAAACGGAAATTTTTAATTTGATAAACATTTATTTGTCCGCCGATTTTGGTTTTAAAATCATCAAAAATAACTTCGCCTGACGCAAAAGAAATAGAACTTTCCAGAATAATTGGCATTTTGGTTTTTAAATGATAACCATAACTCAATCCGTAAACAAAACTATAATCCCAACCGGCATTTACGTTTAAAATATGTTTTTGATCTTTTTGAAGACTTTCCCAATTAATAGTTTGTGCTTGTGAAATGTGAGAAGTAAGAAGCGAAAAAAGAAATACGATTAGTGCTATTATTGTTTTCATAGTCGAATTATTTTATATTGTTTAAATAATTCAACACTAAAGGCTCGACATTTTCCCATTTAAAATAAATCATTTCGTGTCCCGTTCCTTTTACTTCTGCAATTTCAGAAACTGGAAAATAAGCCGCTTCTTTTTGGGCAAAAGGCAATCCGTAAGATTTATTCAATTCACCATATAAGAACAAAACTTTCGTTTGATATTGATCTAAGTTGGTTGTAAAGTCAAATCCTTCATTTTCTGAAATATCAATAAAACTCTCTAAAACGATTGTGCCAATTCTCCAAAACGGTGACGGACCTGGAATTCCTTCGTCATTTCCTTTTGCATAAGTAAAACTCGAAGAAATTCCATATTTATAATCTAAAATAGCATGCTGATTTTCTTTTCCCGTTAAAAATTGATCGATGTATAAAAGATTACTTGTGACTTCTGAGAAAATATTGATTTTTCGGCTCATTTCGCCATATTCATCCAACAGTTTTTTGTTAAGTCCGCCCGGTTCGGCAAGAATTACTCCATTTATAGAATTTGGATATTGATTGACATAAGCACAAGCGAGCATTGCTCCCCAAGAATGACCAAATAGAAAAACTTTTTGATTCGGAGAAGTTTTGTAGTATTTGATAATTTCAGATAAATCATCTAAAACTAATTGAATTGAATACGTTTTTTTATCGTGTCTTTTGGATAATCCCGAACCGCGTTGATCATAAAAAACAACATAAAAGCCTTCGTTTGCTAATTGTTGCACGTTTAATCCGTTTCGATAATCGGAGCCAGGACCGCCGTGCAAAAAGATTAACATTGGATCGTTTGGATTCCCGAAAGTTTCAGAATGTAATTGTGTTCCGTTTACAAAAGTCGAGGGAATTGATGGATCTTCATCCACCGTTTTCGGAACTAAATATCCAGATTCATTAATGTCATTTTCGTTTTCGCATCCCATAAAAAAGAAAAAGGAAAACGCGATTACGGCTGAGTAAAGTGTTTTGGTTTTCATTGCAAGAATTGATTAAAATTTCTGCAAAGATGTATTTCAATGTTATGCTGGTCGCCCCAACTTGTAAGGTGGTTCTTTTTTTAAGAAGCTAAGTTACTAAGTCGATAAGCTTTTTTGTTTGGAAATTTGCTCGCAATCCCGATAATTATCGGGAGCCAAGTCGCAAAGTTTTTCTTTTTAATAAAGCTTGGCGACTCTGCGTCTTTGCGAGATTAAAAAAATGCAACTTTATTTTAAAAATTCAGAAGGAGAAAGTCCTGTTGCTTTTTTGAAATTTCGATTGAAAGCCGTTTTCGAATTGAAACCACATTCGAAGGCAATAGAAAGCAAAGTGAATTTTTGATTTTCGGGCAGAATAATTAATTTTTTGAATTCTTCTACGCGTTGTAAATTGATATAATCGTAAAAGTTTTTTTCTTCGGCTGAATTGATAACCTGAGAAAGAATATTTGGGTGAACATTCAGTTTTTGAGACAATTCGGTTAAAGTCAAATCCGGGTTTTTATAGAGTTTTTCATCATCCATTATTTGAATTAATTTTTGATGAATGGATTGAAGTTCTTCTGAACTTAAACTGGATTTTTCATACTTAATTTTTTCTGAATTGGTTTCTATTTCAATATTTTCACTAGAAGGAACATTTAAAATTACACTTTCAGCAATAGTTTGATTCGTAAAAATCCCAACTTGTTTGATGCCAAAATAGCCGATAAACATTAGATAAAAAACAACGACTGAAAAAATATATTCATCTTCATAAAAAATCACAACCATCCAAATAATACTCGATCCGAGAATTAAATATTGAAGCCAGCGAAGATTAATTTTTTCATTAAAAGAAAATTGATCTGAAATGTTTTTTTGGTGTTTAGAAAGTTTTCGAAGTGAAAGTAAAGCGTATGAAATTCCAGAAATTAAAATAACGCTGTACAAAATCAAAATCAGATTTTCGTATCCTTTTCCATCGTTCTGAAAAACCTTTAATTTTTCTTGAAATGATAAAGTGAAAAATGGCATTAAAACCAAAATAGCGATTACAAATGGAAGAAAATGAAGCCAATTGTATTTTTGATGCTTATTTTGATTAGTTAAAGCCGAAGTATATAAAAACAAAAACGGACCTTGTAATAAAGGCATTGGAAGTTCAAAACCTAAGAGAAATGGAAATGAAGTAAAGTCTTTTTTATAATGCAAGTAATATAAAAATAAATGAAAACCTGTACAAAACAGCCAAAGTGCTAGAATTTTATCAGCTTCACTTTTGTTCTTTTTGCTTGTGAGAATGACAACCAGAAAAAAGGTGATTATAATGCCCGTTAAATACAACATGGTTTAGATTTTTGGTTAAATCGGTTGTTGGAAATACGGAGCAAGATAAAATATTTCCTGCAAATATTTGAAAATGGAATGTTTTCTAAAGATTATTAAAAATGAGCTTCGGAGAAGCGATATATTTATAGAATAATATAGACATTTACAATATAAAGCTCCAGCGGAGCGAAATATATGTCGCTCCGCTGGAGCTTTTTTACATTCGCACGATTTAATTTCTATAAATATTTCGCTTCTCCGAGGCTTTTAATAACAAACCCAACAGGTATCAAAAACGTGTCGGGTTTAATTCTATTACATATAAATATTATTTTTTTGTCTGTTCTTTTTCCTCTTCAGATTTCTCAGAATGTTCCTTTTTAAAAGTCTCGTACCATTTTTCAATCGAAGGATAAACAAATGCAGCAACTTTCTTTACTGGATTATAAAAAATGTAACTATCTAAAGTTTCCTTTTTAGCGAAAGTATTATTGAAATTGATTTTCTCAAACAAAGCGATAAAAATACTCAGAATAAGAATGGTTTTTAAAACTCTGAAAAATCCGCCTCCAAGTTTATTCATCCAGCCTAACATGGCAAAATCTGCAATTCCTGTTAGTATTTTAGCTAAAAAATAAACACCAATTACAACTAAAATAAAAGTCAATATAAAAGCCGTAATCTGAATGTTAGTCGGATTCCAAGAAACGTGCTTTGAAATCATTCCTGTCATTAAAGAAGAAAATTTAATCGCCAAATAAATTCCTAACAACAAGGAAATAAAAGAAGCAACTTCTACAAAAAGCCCATTTTTAATGCCTTTGTATAAACTAAAAGCCAAAAGCGCAGCAACAATAATATCAAAAAAACTCATGTTTAGTTTAGTGTTTAATGAGGCGCAAAGATATGTTTTTTTTGAGGTTTAGAGATTCAAAGTGACAAAGAGACAAAGGTTTTTAGGGCTTTCTTTTTTCTGTGTATTTATTTTTAGGTGCAATGTATTGAACTATGTATCTTTGCAAATCAAAATTTAGAGTATAGATTGCGATTCTGCCCCCCTTCAGAATAGATTTTTAAATCAGCAATCTAAAATCTACAATCAAAAATCAAAAATTAAATGTCTAGAGATACACAATTAAAAGAGCGATGGGAAAAGCTCGTTGATATACTTTCCAATCAATTTTCGCAAGGCGAAGATCTAGATTTGGATGCCATAATTTACCTAATTGGAGTGCAGGAACTCGGAAAAGTACACCGCGAATTCAAAAAAGACGAAAAATTAAATCTAATGCATATTGCAATATGTAGATTATTAGAACCTTACGGGTTTTATGAATTCGATTTTTTTGACGCAGAAGGATGGCCACATTACAAAGTAAAAGAACAATTGCCAGCATTAAAAGCGGGTGAACAATCGGTTTTGATGAAAGAAGCAATTGTAAATTATTTTTTAGAAAGAAAACTAATTGAGTAGTTTTTAGTCGCAGTTGCAGTCACAGTTTTCTGTTTTGATCTTAATAATTCTTAAAACTGCGACTGCGACTGTACACTTTAAACTAAAAAGACTAAATTTGTATTCTCAAGAACTGAATGAAAATGATAGATAAGATTAAAGATTATATTGGGGAAGCCCAATCTTTTTCAACTGAAAACAAAGAAGAACTAGAAGCATTCCGTATAAAATTCTTAGGAAAAAAAGGTGTTTTAAATGATTTTTTCGCAGAATTTAAAAACGTTCCAAACGATCAGAAAAAAGAATTTGGACAAGTTATAAATGCATTGAAAAATGCAGCTGAAGAAAAAGTTAAGTCGATTGTTGAAACTTTAGAAAGCAAAGAAGAATCAAAAGGAATTTTTGGAGACTTAACTCGCGCGGCAGAACCAGTAATTATTGGTTCTCGTCATCCTATTTCTATCGTAAAAAATCAAATTATTGATATTTTTGCTAACATCGGATTCAACGTTTCTGAAGGTCCAGAAATTGAAGACGACTGGCATAACTTTACGGCATTGAACTTACCGGAATATCATCCGGCGCGTGATATGCAGGATACGTTTTTCATTCAGACCAATCCAGATGTCTTGTTGCGTACGCATACATCATCTGTTCAGGTGCGTTATATGGAAAATCATAAGCCGCCAATTCGTACGATTTCTCCAGGACGTGTTTTCCGTAACGAAGCAATTTCATCTCGTTCGCATTGTATTTTCCATCAAGTGGAAGGATTATATATTGACAAAGATGTTTCTTTCGCCGATTTGAAGCAAACGTTACTTTATTTCACTAAAGAAATGTTCGGAAAATCTAAGATTCGTCTTCGTCCGTCTTATTTCCCATTTACAGAACCAAGTGCTGAAATTGATATCTATTGGGGACTAAAAACAGAAACTGATTACCGTATCACAAAAGGAACAGGCTGGTTAGAAATTGGAGGTTGCGGAATGGTAGATCCAAATGTTTTGAAAAACTGTGATATCAATCCAGATGAATATAACGGATTTGCTTTTGGAATGGGAGTAGAGCGTATTGCAATGCTTTTATACCAAATTGGCGATATTCGTATGTTCTACGAAAATGATGTTCGTTTCTTAGAGCAGTTTAAAGCAAATATTTAATTTAAGTCATAAAGTTGTAAAGTCGAAAGTCAAAAGTCTCAAAGTGATGGCTTTTGACTTTCGACTTTCGACTTTAAAACTTTTGACTCATATGAAAAAAGATATAATAATTCCAGAAGTCGAAAACGTATTTCTTGCAGCCGTGCAGGAATGGAGCGACGATTTTATGGAAAAAGTGTGGTACGCTTACTTAGTTAATGACAGTGATTTTAATTTAGACAGCGTAATGGTGGTTTCAAAAGCTTTTGGAACTATTGATGGTGAAATGAAAAAAACTTCAATTTTGCGTCATGCATTTGTTGAAGTTCCTTCGGTTTCTGTTGTGAAAATTGAATTAGTTGAGAAAAGTCTTTTGGTTCTAAATAACGAATTTATGGTAACTTTCTTCATCGGAAATACTTTGTACGATAAGAAGTTCATTTTTAAAGCCAATTCGCTTGACGAAAATAAAACGGAAGAAGTGCCGATTTTGTTTGTTGAAGGAGTGATGGTGAAGTAGAGTTTTAAAGAAGCAAGAAGAAAGAGAAAAGACTGTATTAAGACTTAAATAGAATAAAGAAGAAAGAGCCAAGACCGATATTCAGTTTTGCTCTTTTTTTATCTCAATATTGAAGTCTTAATACAGTCTTTTCTCTTGCTTCTTGTCTCTTTTTACTAAAAATCTAATCCAAAGATTCAGTCAATTTTCTGAAAACAGATTTTGCATCTTTTCCTTCATATAAAACAGCGTAAACCGCGTCGATAATTGGCGTTTTTGCTCCGTAACCCTGATTTAGTTTATAAGCACTTTTTGTTGCATAATAACCTTCTGCAACCATACTCATTTCCATCATGGCGCTTTTTACGGTATAACCTTTTCCAATCATATTTCCGAACATTCTATTTCTAGAAAAAACGGAATATCCTGTAACCAATAAATCGCCCAAATAAGCCGAATCATTAATGTTACGTTTCATTTTGTGAACTTTTCTAATAAATTTCTTCATTTCTCGAATAGCATTACTCATCAAAACCGACTGGAAATTATCACCATAACCTAAACCATGAGCAATTCCGGCAGCGATAGAGTAAATGTTTTTCAACATAGCTGCATATTCTGTTCCGATAATATCGTCTGAAATTTTCGCTTTAATGTAATTTCCAGAAAGTGTTTTAGCAACCATTTTGGCTTTATCAGGATCACCGCAGGCAATTGTTAAATAAGAAAGTCTTTCTAATGCTACTTCTTCTGCGTGACATGGGCCAGTAATTACTCCAATATTGTAGTACGGAATATCATATTGAATATGAAAATGTTCGCCAACAATTAAACTTGTTTCAGGAACAATTCCTTTAATAGCAGAAAAAATAATCTTATCGGCTAAAGAAACCGTCATGTTTTTCAATTCGGCATCTAAGAAAGCAGAAGGAATTGCAAAAATAATGTAATCTGCGTATTCAATCGCTTCGTTTATATTGTTAGTTAATTTGAGTTTATTGGTGTCAAATTCAACAGAACTTAAATAGTTTGGATTGTGCTTGTATTTCTGAATATGTTCGATCGCCGAATCATTTCGCATGTACCAAGCAATTTCTGAAAGATTAACGCATAACATTTTCGCAATTGCCGTTGCCCAACTTCCACCACCAATCACTGCAAATTTTAATTTTTCGCTCATTATTTTAATAATTTAAAACAAAAGTACTTAATAATGTGCTAATAAAGCAAAACCTGATTTAAGAAATTTTAAAAAAGCCTTTAATAGCAATGACTTTCAAGAGATTTTGGGGTCAAATATTTTTTTTAAACACTATACAATAAAAACACGCGACCTACGTTGTAATACTTTATAAATTAGAATTTTAATGAATTTACAAGGAATAGAGTTAGTTAGTTTTGTTTTAGTATTTTAAAAAGGCGTTCCTAAATTTATTAAGAACGCCTTTTTTTATGAAATTCCAATAAAAAAATTCCAAATTCCAATATACTGAGATTGGAATTTGGAATTTTAAAAATTTGGAATTTATCCTTTAATAACTAAGTTCAACAATAGATTTCACTTTATCTAAAGTTACTAATTGCTTTTCTCCTAAACCTTTCCAGCCTCTTTCATCAAAACGATTTACGATAAAATCTGCTGTGTTAGAATAGTCATTTGTATATTGTGAAAGTTTCGTGTCCATTCCCATTGTATGGAAAAACTCTACGGTTTTGTTGATTGCTTCTTTTGCAACTTCGTCTTCAGAACCGGTTAAGTTGAAAATTCGTCTTCCGTATTGCGCTAATTTTCCTTTTTTGGTTTCGAACATTACAGTATACAAACTTGGACCGATAATCGCCAAAGTTCTAGCGTGATCAATTTCATATAAAGCAGTCAATTCATGACCAATCATGTGAGTCGCCCAATCGCTTGGAACACCTTTCTGAATTAATCCGTTTAACGCCATTGTACAGCTCCACATAAAATTAGATGCCAAAGTATAATCTGTCGGATTTTGTACAACGCCTGGACCAACTTCAATTAAAGTCTGCAATATTCCTTCTGCAATTCTGTCTTGTAGAAAAGCATCTGTTGGATACGTTAAATATTGTTCCATAACGTGAGTAAATGCATCTACAACACCATTTTCAAGTTGTCTTTTCGGTAAAGAAGCAATTACGGTTGGATCGCAAATGGAGAATTGTGGAAACAAAGCACTTCCGCCAGAAGATAATTTTTCTTGAGTTGCTTCAATTGTCACGACATAACCAGAATTCATTTCGCTTCCCGTTGCTGGAAGCGTCAAAATAGTTCCAAAAGGCAAAGCATTTTCTTTAATTAAAATTCTTTTTTGTAGAATGTCAATCGGATTTCCTTCAAAATTAACGGCTCCAGAAATAAATTTCACACCATCAATTACAGATCCGCCACCGACAGCAAGAATAAAATCGATTTTTTCTGTTTTAATTACATCAACAGCTTTCATCAAAGTTTCAAATCTCGGATTTGGTTCAATTCCGCCAAATTCTACAACTTCAAAACCTTTTAAATTTTGGATTACCTGATCGTAAATTCCGTTTTTAAAAATACTTCCGCCGCCATAAGCCAATAATATTTTAGCATTTTTTGGAACTAAAGTAGAAAGTTTTTCAATTTGTCCTTTTCCGAAGATTAAATTCGTCGGATTATATAATTCAAAGTTTAGCATTTTTTTTAAGGGTCTAAGATGCTAAGATTCTGAGGTTCTAAGTTTTTTAAACTTACTCAGCAAACTTAGCATCAAGTTAATTTTACTTTTTTAATTATTTAATGAATAAGAGTTTGAGTTTTTAAGCACCTAAAAGAAAACCTTAGTCCCGAAGCCTCGGGATAGCCACTCAGAATCTTAGTGCCTTTTTAATTCAATTTCTTTAGCAATTTTCCAGCCACCAATTTCGATGAAGCTGGGTTTTGTCCTGTAATTAGAAGTCCGTCTTCCACGGCGTAAGGTTGCCAGTTTGGACCTTTAGAAAAAATTCCTCCATGTGAAGCTAAAACATCTTCCAATAAAAACGGAACCACTTTTGTTAAACCTACAGCTTCTTCTTCTTCATTAGTAAAACCAGTAATTTTTTTACCTTTTACTAAATATTGTCCATCTACTTTTACGTTTTTCAAAACTGCTGGAGCGTGACAAACAAAAGCAACTGGTTTTTTGTGGGTGTAGAAAGATTCAATTAAAGCGATTGAACTTCTGTCTTCAACTAAATCCCAAAGCGGACCATGACCTCCTGGGTAAAATACAGCGTCGTAATCTTTTTGGTCAATTGTAGAAAGTTTTAACGTGTTTTTTAATTTTTCTTGTAAAACTTTATCCGCATCAAAACGTTTTGTGTCTTCGGTTGCCGAAGCTGGATCAGCACTTTTCGGATCAATTGGCGGCTGTCCTCCAAGTGGAGAAGCAATTGTAATTTCAACGCCTTGATCTAGTAATTCATAATATGGTGCAGCAAATTCTTCTGACCAAAATCCTGTTTTTTCTCCTGTATTGCCCAGTTTATCATTGCTGGTAACAACAAATAAGACTTTTTTCATACTTTTTTTATTAGACTTTTGAGCCTCAGCTGAAATGCTTACGGCTGTAAATGCAGTTATTGCGAGTAATGCTATTTTTTTCATAAGATTAAATTTTTAACAAATTTACGGCTTATGTGATATCAGTAAAAATAAAATAAACTATGTTTGTTATAAATATATTTATATCATGGTAAATCTAGAATGGTACAGAACTTTTAAGGCAGTTTACAAAAACGGTAATTTTTCAGTGGCTGCGAAGGAATTATTTATGAGTCAGCCAGCGGTTAGTCAGCAGATTTCAATGCTTGAGGCGCACGTCGGAAATAAATTATTTAACCGGAAATCGAAAGGAGTTGAGCCAACCGAATACGCTAAGTTACTAAATAATTTAATAATTGATGCATTAGAAAGGCTTGAAAATGTGGAAACTAGCTTTCGAACCAAAGCAGAAGATGCCAATCGATTGATTTCGGTCGGGATTTCAAAACATCTTTTTGATTGTGTTGGCGATCTTCTTATTTCTAAGTTTGATTTAATCGATTTCACTTTCGCAGAAAATGAAGAACTTTTTTCATTAGTTGATTCTAAAAAACTTGATTTTGCCATTACAACAAAAAGGTTCGATACTTTCGATACTACTTATGAAATTGTCGGTAAAATCAAATTGATATTAGTTGCGCCAACCAGTTTGGATATAACAGAATTTCGCCAAAGGCTAAAAGCTGATAATTATACAGAAATCGAGCAATGGCTTAATGGGCAAAAATGGTACAGTCATGATGCTCGAATTCCGCACATAAAAGTATTTTGGCTACATGCTTTCAATAAAAAAAGACCTTCTATGGTTCCAAATTATATTATTCCATCAGAATCTGAAATGTTGAGACTTTTGGCTAAAAATGAAGGTGTCGCTGCAACTTGGAATTGCAATGCTAGAAAATTAATTAAAGAAAATAAACTGCAATTGGTTTGGAATAGTTTTCACGTTCCAGAAGAATTTGTGTATTTATTGACGGCAAAGAATACCAATTCAAATTCGTTTTTCGAAACTATTGCTAAAGAATTAAAACTGTTTTTTGGTAACAGATTGTAATAACGTTATGTAATTCAGTAGTTTGTTTTTTTTGTATTGAAAAAACAATAACTTTGATAAGTAAATTCCTAAACAAATAAATTATGAAAAAGATCGCGACAGTTTTGATGATTACCATCGTGTTTTTTATGAGCAATTCTTGCAGTAAAAGCGATGATGAAGCAATAGTAGATTGTTTTGGTGATTCAATATTAACCGAACTAAAGCATACTGCTGACGGAACAAATTCAAAAATAATTAATTACTCCATTCAATATAGCGGAGAGAACACCGTAACTTCTGTAAAATGGACTTTTGGCGATGGAAAAACCGAAACCATAAATACTTCAACAGGCGCCGTATCGCATACTTACAGTGCTGCAGGAACTTTTGAGGTTAAAGCAGATGTAACACTTAAAAAAGGTGGCGGAAGCTGTACGGTTAGTCCAAAGAAAAATGTAACAGTGAACTAAAATACCACAAGTAAAAAATAGTAGTGAGGATCAACTTTGTAATTTATTGCGTATGCATAGATTACAAAGTTGATCCTCATTCGTTATATTTGTTCGATATGATTTTTAAATATGGAAAAATTGCAAAATATTAGAATTGCCGTCGATGCAATTGTTTTTGGATATAAAAGCAGCGGTTTGTACGCGTTATTGATTGAACAGCAATTTGGTTCTTCTGATAAATATTGGGCTTTGCCAGGCGGTTTGGTAAAAGATGAAGAATCTTTGAGCGATGCCGTTATTCGTGAACTTCATGAAGAGACTAGTGTACAATTGACCTTTATGGAACAATTATACACCTTTGGCGATGATATTTACCGAGATTCTAGAAATCGTGTTATCTCGGTTGCTTATTACGCTTTAGTTGATGCTTCTACATTGGAAATTAAAGCCAACACAGATGCTGAAAGAGTGCAATGGTTCAAAATAGATGAAATTCCGTCTTTAGCATTTGATCATAATTTGATTCTACAAAAAGGAATAGAAAGACTAAAAGCTAAACTAACTTACGAACCAATTGGTTTCGATTTACTTCCAGAAGAATTCTTGTTTTCGGATCTTGAAAATCTTTATTGCACCATTTTAGAAAAAGAAATCGACCGACGAAACTTCCGAAAAAAAATACTAAGTTTTGATATTTTAGAACAAACAGAAAATATTTCTCCCGTAAAAAGTGGGCGTCCAGCCAAACTTTTTAGATTTAATAAATCAAAATACAGAGAGTTAATTAAGGGAGGTTTTCACTTCGAAATAAAATTTGCGTAATTTTTACACAAAATAAATTGTTTATTCAAAATTAAATTCTACATTTGCGTATAATTAACGCAAACTAAAAACTATGATACTAAATCTTGACCCAAAATTCGCTCCTTTTCAAAATCAGGAAGAAATCAAATTTCAAAGTTTTACATTTTCTGGTGGAGAACCACATATTAAAATCAGTCCAGACTTTGATCCAAACAGAAAAATCACGATCACACATCGATTAAATTCATTCAACGATTTAGGATTATTGTGTATTACAGTTGATGCCTTACGTAGAATGGATGTTAAAATCATCGATCTATTTATTCCGTATTTTCCAGCAGCAAGACAAGATCGTGTTATGATTCCAGGCGAACCACTTTCTGTAAAAGTTTATGCCGATATTATCAATGCATTACAATTGAGCAAAGTTTATGTTTTTGATGCACACTCAGAAGTTACTCCAGCTTTATTAAACAATAGTACAGTTATTCCAAATTATACTTTTATCAAAGAAGTTTTAAATAGAATAGGTGAAAACGTAAAATTGATTTCTCCAGATGGAGGCGCTTTGAAAAAAATCTACAAAGTATCTGAGTTTTTAGGCGGAGTAGAAGTAGTAGAATGCAGTAAAAGCCGCGATGTGAAAACAGGAAAATTATCTGGTTTTAAAGTTTATGAAGAGGATTTGCAAGGAATGGATTGTTTAATTGTAGATGATATCTGCGACGGCGGCGGTACTTTTGTTGGCCTTGCCGAAGAATTAAAAAAGAAAAACGCTGGAAAATTATACTTAGCCGTAAGTCACGGAATTTTCAATAAAGGTTTTGAGGTTTTAAATTGCTTTGATGGAATTTTCACAACCGATTCTGTAAAAGATTTTGAGGATCAAAATGTTATTCAAATAAAATTAGAAAAATTAATATAAAAATATATGAACCCACTATTATTAACCGACGGTTACAAAGTTGACCACAGAAGACAATACCCAGACGGAACAACTATTGTTTATTCTAACTGGACACCAAGAAAATCTAGAATTGAGGAGCTAGACGAAGTTGTGTTTTTCGGATTGCAATATTTCATTAAAAAATATATCATTCATGATTTTGAGGAGTATTTCTTTAAGAAACCAAAAGAAGAAGTCGTTAATAAATACGCGAAAAGAATCAATAACTATCTAGGAGAAAATTTAGTCGGAACAAAACATATCGAAGATTTACACGATTTAGGTTACATTCCGATGGTTTTCAAAGCGTTGCCAGAAGGAGCAAGTGTTCCTTTACGTGTGCCGATGTTTACGATGTACAACACCATTTCTGAATTTTTCTGGTTGACAAATTATTTCGAAACGTTACTTTCTGCAGTGGTTTGGCTTCCATGTAATTCTGCGACTTTGGCAAAACAATACAGAAAAGTTTTAGACAAATATGCAGCAGAAACTTCTTCAGTACCAGAATTTGTAGATTGGCAGGCGCACGATTTCTCAATGAGAGGAATGGGCGGAATTGAAGCGGCTTTGACTTCTGCAGCGGGACATTTATTAAGTTTTACAGGATCTGATACAATTCCTGCTATCGATTTCTTAGAAGAATATTATAATGCAAATTCAGATTTGGAACTTGTAGCGGGTTCAGTAGCTGCAACAGAACATTCTGTAATGTGTATGGGAACCACAGAGGGCGAATACGAAACGTTCAAAAGATTGATTACGCAAGTTTATCCAAAAGGAATTGTTTCTATCGTTTCTGATACTTGGGATTTGTGGAAAGTGTTGACAGATTATCTTCCAAGATTAAAAGAAGAAATTGTTTCTAGAGAAGGAAAAGTGGTAATTCGTCCTGATAGCGGTGATCCAGTTGATATTATCTGTGGAAATCCGAACGGAAAAACAGAACAAGAAAAGAAAGGTGTTATCGAATTGCTTTGGGATGTTTTTGGAGGAACTGTAAATGATAAAGGTTTTAAAGAATTGGTTCCACAAATTGGTGCCATTTATGGAGATAGTATTACCGTGGCAAGAGCAACTCAAATCTGCGAACGATTAAAAGCTAAAGGATTTGCTTCTACGAATGTTGTATTAGGAATCGGATCTTTTACCTATCAATACAATACAAGAGATACTTTTGGTTTTGCGATGAAAGCAACTTACGGAGAAGTAAATGGAGAGGGAAGAGCAATCTTCAAAGACCCGATTACAGACGACGGAACTAAAAAATCAGCCAAAGGATTAATGAAAATTGATTTGATTGATGGAAAGTATCATTTAACAGATAATGTTTCTTGGGAAGAAGAAAAACAAGGCGAATTGAAGGAAGTTTTTAGAGATGGAAAACTTTTAGTTGATCAATCGCTTAGTGAAATTAGAACAAGAGTAAAAAGTGAAGTGAGCATCGAAGCTTAATTATAAAAGGAAAGCCTGAATGAAAGTTCAGGCTTTTTTTTGACTCCGTTTTTTGCGTTTTATTTGTCATTTCGACGAAGGAGAAATCTTCGCAAGTAACTCCATACAGCAAATCGCCAATCTTTGTAGAGTTTCTAACGAAGATTTCTCCTTCGTCGAAATGACAATATTGGGTATTGTTTGTCTACTTCTTATAAAAATTATTATGATCAATATATTCCCAGACTTTTGGCGGTAATAAAGGCTGAATGTTTTTTCCTTCTTTAATATTATTTCGAATAAAAGTCGAAGAAATTTCTACAATTGGTGCATCAATTACATGAATTTTAGGATGCGATTTTAATTCTATATTTTCTGGTTCATCAGAAATACGCGGATAGACATAAATATCATGGTTTTCTAAAATCACCTCATAGTTTTTCCATTTATGAAGCGTTTTCAGATTGTCTTCGCCCATAATCAACGAAAATTCATGATTTGGATATTTCTCTTGTAAATGCGCTAACGTAATTACGGTATAATTAGGCTGAGGTAATTTGAATTCAATATCGGAAGGTTTAATTTTAGGATAATCTTCCGTTGCTAAATAAACCATTTGCAAGCGATGATGATCGTCTAATAAAGTCGCTTTCTTTTTTAATGGATTATGAGGTGTAACCACCATCCAAATTTGATCTAAATCTGCAAATTCTGCCATATGATTGGCAATAATCAAATGACCAACATGAATGGGATTATATGTTCCGAAATAAAGACCTACTTTCATTTTTTATAGTTTCACAGAGAGTCGCTAAGATAGCACAAAGATTCGCAAAAGCTTTTTAAACTTTGCGAATCTTTGTGTATTTTTCTTTGTGATTCTCTGCGGAATAAAATTTATTTATTTACGAAATCCTTAACCAATTGATGTGCTTCTTCCAATGCTACGGGCAAATCATAATTTTTGATAATTACATCAAATTGTGGTGCAGTGGCTAATTCTACAGATGCTTTTGCAATTCGCATATTGATTTTGTCTTCGCTTTCTGTAGAGCGTTCTTTTAATCTACGTTTAAGTTCGTCTACACTTGGTGGTTTTACAAAAACGGCTAAAGTTTGTTCAGGAAATTTATGCTTAATACGAAGTCCGCCCGCAACATCAATGTCAAAAATGACGTTTTTTCCTAAAGCCCAGATTCTTTCAATTTCTGATTTTAAAGTTCCGTAGAAATTATCACGGTAAACTTCTTCCCATTCAAGGAAATCTTCCGCTTTAATGTGTTTTTTGAATTCTTCCAGCGAAATAAAATAATAATCTTTTCCGTGAACTTCTTCTCCACGTGGATCACGCGAAGCTGCTGAGATCGAAAATTCTAAGTTTAAATCTTCTTGACCTAACAAATGTTTTACGATAGTTGTTTTTCCTGATCCGGACGGTGCCGAAAAAACAATTAATTTTCCTTTGTTCATTGTGTGTTTATGTGTAATCTGTTTTTAAAAGCTAAATTCTTTTTCTAGAACAGATAGTAATTCATTATATGAAATTAATTCATCAACCGTTGGATAATACTTTAAGTAAGTTTTAGGATTGTCAAAATAGAAACTGTTTTTGGTTTTTCCATTTCTAACATATACTTTGTATCCAACTCCGTCTGCAACATGTTTTTTTATTCTAGAGATTCCTCGTTTACCTCTATCTAAATCAATTTGTGGTTTACCAAATTTGTATTTAATGGCTTCCATGTTTGGAAGAAATTCAATATTTGTAATAAGTAAATTAAGCCAAATTAATTCTGGATCTTTTGGTTTTAATTTACCAATACTTTCTTTTGGAAAACTTATTACATCAATTTTGGTTACGGTTTTAAAATCTTTAGAATACCAAAATTTTTGAGCTACCCATTCATTTTTTTCGTTTTTAAACATTCTTAAAAAATCAATGCTTTCTGTAATTGAGTAATTTTTATAAATGCGGATTTCCTCTTGAAATTCTAATGTGTCAGGTATTTCTAAAACTTTATTTATTTCAGAAACTTCTTGACCAAAACAATTAAAAACTATAAAAAATAATAATATGAAACAATGTTTCATGTTTAAAGCACATTCAATACTTGTTCCTTAATCTTTTCCAATTCATCTTTCATCATCACAACCAATTTCTGCATTTGAGCATGGTTAGATTTTGAACCCATTGTATTGATTTCACGACCCATTTCCTGAGTGATAAAACCAAGTTTTCTACCATTAGCTTCAGAACCATTTAAAGTTTCTAAAAAGTAATCTAAATGATTTCCTAAACGAACTTTTTCTTCGGTAATATCTAATTTTTCTAAATAATAGATCAATTCCTGCTCAAAACGGTTTTCGTCTACATTTACTTGTAATTCTGAAATTGCATTTTGTAAACGATCTTTGATTGCTTGAACGCGTTCTGGATCAAGTGCCAACGTATCATTCATAAATTGGCGAATATTTCCAATTCTCAGATTGAATTCTTTTTCTAAAGATTGACCTTCGTCTTTTCTAAAATTCAAAATATTCTGAAGTGCTTCATCAATGATAACCTGAATTTGTTCCCAATCATCTTCGTCAATTTCTTCACGTTCCGTTTTTAATGTATCAGGCATACGAACCGCCATTTTCATTAATTCAGTTTCGTCAGCATCGGGATTGACTTCTTTTAACTGTGCAATATAGTATTTTACAACAGGTACATTTACTTTAGTTGTAGTTTGTTCTGCGGTGTTTTCGATGTAAATCGCAAAATCAATTTTTCCTCGCTCTAATTTAGTCGAAATCTGAGTGCGTAATCCTAATTCCATTTCGCGGTAAAGCGATGGCATTCTTACATTTAGATCTAAACCTTTGCTGTTTAAGGACTTTACTTCAACTGTAATTTTTTTTGTAGGCAATTGCAAAGAAGCTTTGCCAAACCCTGTCATAGATTGTATCATAGAATTGAGTATAAAGGCGCAAAGATAATTAAAAGTTTGCTGCTTTGCGTTGTAAATTGTAAATCAGTTTCGTACAAATATTTCAAGACGATTCTTACGATAATGCTTTTATGACTTCGATAACATTTTTTTGACTGTTTCCAATATAAATTTTGCCATCAATTATAAAAACTGGACGGCTTAAGAAAGTATAATGTTCTAAAATGTATTTTTTAAAATCGGCTTCAGTTAGAGATTTGTTTTTTAAATCCATTGATTTGTACAACTGTGCTTTTTTACTGAATAAAGCTTCATAACTTCCTGAAAGTTGGTGCATTTCTTCAAGCTGATCTTCTGTAATTGGATCTTGTCTGATATCTTGAAAAACTAAATTGTTTTCGGGTAAGCTTTTAATAATTTTTCTGCATGTATCGCAAGAAGCTAAATAATATATTTTGTCCATGATTTTTGAATTGTATTAGACTACAAAGAAAAATCATTTGAAACTTAAAAATGATTAATTTTAGAAAAAAAAATAATAATATGAGTTCGGTTTTTGAAACGCAAAAAACAATTAGAGAAATTCTCTTAAAAATCTTAGATGGACATTCTTTAGAACAATTAAATAAAATTCCGCAAGGTTTTAATAATAATATTATCTGGAATGTAGGGCATTGTGTCGCTGCGCAGCAAACATTGGTGTACAAATTATCAGGTCTTCCGACCATGGTTTCAGAAGAATTTATTTTGAAATACCGAAAAGGAACAAAACCAGAAGGAGATGTTTCGGAAGAAGAAGTAAATGAGATTAAGACTTTGCTTTTAAACACATTTGAAAAAACAAAAAATGATTTTGAAAGCGGTCTTTTTGTAGATTATAATGAATATACCACGAGTATGGGATTTACATTAAGCAACGTTCAAGACGCGTTAGATTTTAATAATTACCACGAAGGAATTCATACCGGAATCGTGATGACGTTAAGAAAATTGGTTTAAAATAAAAATCCCGCTTTTTAAGGCGGGATTTTTTTATTCTACTATAGTTTCGATTGTAACTTTCATTGCTCCGGCACCTTTATTTTTGGTGATATCCATAAAAGCTCTTTTAGATAAATCGATCTCGCGGGTTTTTACAAACGGACCGCGGTCGGTAATTTTTACAATAACAAACTTTCCGTTTGCCTCATTGGTTACTTTTACTCTAGTTCCAAAAGGAAGTTTTTTGTGAGCTGCCGTATAACTGTTGTTGTTAAATCTGCTTCCGTTAGCGGTTCTTTTTCCATTAAAGCGATCTGCATAGTAGGAGGCATGAGCGTTTTTTTTGTATGGTCTAAGTTTTAATCCTTTGTCAGTAAATACCGAATCTACAGGTAATGCAATAATATTTGGTCTTGCATTTTTTACAGTGTCTTGAGTAATTTTTGGGTCTGTTGCAGGTTTTGTTTGACTTATAACATAGGTAAAACCACTAATTAAAGTGAAAGCGATTGTGGCGAATAAAATGATTTTTTTATTTCTCATGGGTTATTTTTTTTCAGACTTGGGGGGAGTTTGTACAAATAATATGCCGAGATAAAAAAAGCCCTGTTGAAAGGGCTCTTAATTGGTTTTTTCTAGAACCATAGGTTCCACGGAATTCTACTTAAAATAAGCAATAATCCTAATCCGTAAAATATAGCAAAGGTTTTAAATTTAGCTTCGCTGTTGATTAATTTTTTATGTTTAGACCATCCAATTGTAATTAACACGATTGCAATAAGATTAATAAGTGGGTGTTCTAATGATGTTAATCTAAGTTCTGCATTAGACATTTGTCCAAAAGCTGCTTTTCCAAGTGGAGAAACAAAATATAGTATTAAACCAATTAATAACTGAGTATGAGTTCCGATTAAAGCAAATAAAGCAATTTTTCGATCTTTAGCTGTAAACTCTTTTTTTGATGTTACTCCGATGATTGCATTGATAACTGCAACGAGTAAAAGCAGTAATGCTAAATAGGCCCATCCGGAGTGAAATTTTTGTAGAAAATTATACATAAACCTTGTTTTTTGTTTGAAACAAATATAACAAAAATGACTATAAAAAAACGGCATTAAACTTAAAAGTCAATGCCGTTTTTACTATTTATTTAGATTCTAAATTCTTAGAAATCGTAACGTAGTGTAAAGTTCCAAGTTCTTCCAAAACCGAAGTATACCTGGTTATTGTTTGCTACACCATTCCAAACTAATCCATTTGAAGCATAAGTTCCGTTTGCACCAGCTGGTTGTCCAGTAGCAACAGGTAAATTATCATCTGCGAAGAAGTTAGTTCTTGATTCAGCAATGTAAACTTTGTCAAATACGTTATTTACGTTTAATCTGAAGTTTACAGATTTGTCTTTGTTTTTACCAGTTAACATTTTGTATGAGAAACCAGCATCAAATAATCCGTAAGCAGGTAACTCTAATGATCCTTTGTTTACAGGATTTGTAAAGCTGTTAGGGCTAATTCCAGCATAAACATGGTCGTTATAGTTATAGTTAGCATCTAAAAACACTCTTGTTAAAACTTCGTAAGAAGCACCCAAAGAAGCTGTTACTTGTGCAGCGTCACCAACTTTTACACCATCCATGTAGATAGTAGCAGCAGTATATCCAGGTACTGGAGTGTTGTCTACTTGCCAGTATGCATTTAATGTAGCATTTCCTTTGTATTCCCAGATTCCGTAAGAAAACATACCATTAAGTCTCAATTTGTCTGTAATGTTAGAGCTTCCTTCAAACTCAATACCAGAGTGAACTTCGTTAAGTCCTGTGTACTCAGTATAAGTTGTACCAGCTGGAATAGTTGGAGAAGTTGGTAAAGCATTTCCTTTTAAGTATCTGTCATTCCAGTTTGTGTTGTAAACGTTAACAGAACCATTAAAGAATCTTGAACGGAAAGAGTAACCAGCTTCAAAACCTATGATTTTCTCATTAGTAAGGTTAGGATTTATTGTAGATCTGTTGTTTGGATATACAGAGTTGAAGAATGGTTGTCTTGAGTAGTATCCAGCATTAACGAAAACATTGCTTTTTTCGTTAAGGTTGTAGTTAACACCACCTTTAACGTTTCCACCTAAAACGTTTTTGTAATCTGTTGATGACAAAGGATCAGTTGGTAAGTAAACGAAATCATCTTCTCTTTTAAATCCTTGTTGAGAAATAGCTCCTTGAACGAAAGCAGTTAAGTTGTCTTTAGAGTACTCTAATTGAGTAAACAAACCATACCATCTAACTTTTCCAGTACTGTTGAAAGAGATTTTGTCGTAGTTTTTCTTGTCAAAAACATTCCATTGAACATCTGTAGGATATGTTGAAGTAATATGTCTTGCAGGATCACTTTTCTTAGAAGTATCGTAAAACTCATCAGCACCAAATAAATCATTTACTACAGTAAAGTGGTATCCTGTGTAAGTTCTTCCGTCAAAACCAAAGTCTAAAGTAAAGTTTTCTCCAAGTTTTTTGTTTAAGTTGATTACAGCTCCGTACCAGTCATGAGAGTTGATAGAAGATGTTTGAGAGATTCCTGAAGTACCAGTGCTTGCGCCATTAGCAGCATTAGAACCAGAAGAGAATGTATTTTGGTAAACACCTCCTACTTTGGCTCTTGTTTGTAATCCTGTAAAACCGTTAATGTAAACAGGCTGTCCTGAGTTGTATGCTTCGATTTTATCGTAATCGATTAATCCGTTTGGAGTTCTGAAAGCTACTAAGTCATTGTAAGCTTTTCCTCTAATTCCACCAGCAGCACTAGCTCCAGCTCCACGTCCTAAAGACGCATAAAGTACTGTAGAAAGTTTTGTAGTTTCGTTTATTTTGTAATCCCAGTTGAAAGATGCAATTGGTTTGTGGTAGTAGTTTTTTCTGATGTTGTACTCTTCACCATTTCTGTAACCTGTATCAGCGTTATATCTGATGTTTGGTTTGTCAAGAGAACCATATTGTTGGTAAGTAGCAATTGTAGATACAGTAGATCTTTGGTTGTGCCATTGTGGAGCACCTGTTACTGTTAATTGGAAATCATGCGTACCGCTTTTGTTTCCGTATCCTAAAGCTAAGAAGTAGTTTGAACCTTCAAATGCTGTTCCAGGGATATAACCATCTCCCATTGTTTGAGACAATAAAATAGAAGCAGAAAGTCCGTTGCTTAATTTTCCTGTACTGTAAGAACCTTGAATTTTAAAGTTTCTTCCGTTACCGAACATAGAAGCGAAAGATCCGCCTTCTTTTCTGTCAGAAGTTTTAGTAAGGATATTGATTGTTCCCCCAACAGAAGGAGAAACTAATTTAGAAGATCCTAAACCTCTTTGAACTTGAATAACAGAAGCTACATCTGATAAACCAGCCCAGTTACTCCAGTAAACAGAACCATTTTCCATGTCGTTAACTGGCATACCATTGATCATTACAGCGATATTATTTTGGTTAAAACCACGTAATGTAATTCTAGAATCTCCAAAACCACCACCTGATTTAGTTGCATAAACAGAAGGAGTGTTTCTTAAGATCTCTGGAAACTCTTGAGTTCCTAATTTTTGCTGAATTTCAGCTGCTTTAATTGTAGAAACAGCAACCGGAGTTTTTCTGTCTTTAGCAACGTCAATTACGCTACTTTTTACTACAATTTCAGTTAATTCGTTCGAGTTAGATGCTAAAACAATCTCACCTAAGTTTGTTGTTGAGCCATTTGATACTGTAAATTTTACAGTTTTGCTGTCATAACCTAAGAAAGAGATAACGATCTCTCCCGAACCTGTTGTTGAGTTGAGGGTAAATTTACCATCAAAATCTGTTGAAGTAGCTGTAGATGATCCTTTGATCGCTACGTTTGCTCCTGGCAAAGAACCGCCTGTTTCGTCGGTGATCGTACCAGTAACTTTTCCTTGAGAAAATACGGTTGAAACTATCATAAAAAATAGTCCGGTAAGTAACCAATTTTTCATTTTCTTCATTTTGTTATTGAGTTAATTGTTTTTGGCAAAATTATAACAAATAACTTAGATAATGTTATCGAAATGTTAAGAAAAACCAGTTTTGTCTTTTATGTTGCGCATTAAAATGAATTTTCCTTTTTTTATTAAAAAAAACGCTGTTTGTTTAAATTAATGCAAGTGTTTTTTGTTAAATCTGTAATTTTTTGGACAGAGTTGTAAGTGAAATTGTGCAAATCAACTGATTTTGCATTCATTTTGTCGGCTTTTTATGTAAAAAAACGTCTTAATTTTTGTTAAATTAAGACGTTTCAATCTGTTAGAGAAATATTAAATTTCTGCTTTTATTTATTTTTTAAGAAATGATTCAATAAAAAAGAAGTTGAACTGTCATGTGTTTTAACAGTTTTAGAATTGATTTCATCTAAGATAGAATTAGCCAATTGTTTTCCTAATTCAACTCCCCACTGATCGAAACTAAAGATGTTCCAGATAATTCCTTGAGTGAAAATTTTATGCTCATATAAAGCAATTAAAGAACCTAAGCTTTTTGGAGTCAATTTTTGAATCAAGATTGTATTGGTTGGTTTGTTTCCTGTGAAAACTTTAAAAGGCAATAAATAAGATGCTTTTTCAGAAGAAAGTCCTTGTTTGTCAAATTCTGCTTGAACTTGCGCTGGAGTTTTTCCGTTCATTAAAGCTTCAGTTTGTGCAAAGAAATTCGACATCAATTTGTCATGATGATCCTCGTTTCCGTAAAGTGGTTTTACGAATCCGATAAAATCTGTCGGAATTCTTTTTGTTCCTTGGTGAATTAATTGGAAGAAAGCGTGTTGTGAGTTTGTTCCTGGTTCTCCCCAAATAATAGTTCCTGTTTGGTAATTAACAGGTTTTCCATCGCGCCCAACACTTTTGCCATTACTTTCCATAGTTGCTTGCTGCAAATACGGAGCTAATTTTGATAAATATTGTGTGTACGGAATCAAAGCTTCGCTTTCAGCACCATAAAAATTATTGTACCAAACGCTTAATAAAGCCAAAATTACAGGAATATTTTCATCAAATTCTGCAGATTTAAAATGCTCATCCATTTCGTTTGCACCAACTAATAATTGGTTGTAGTTTTCAAAACCAATTGCCAAAGCGATACTTAAACCAACAGCGCTCCACAGAGAAAATCTTCCTCCAACCCAGTCCCACATCGGGAAAACGTTGTCTGGATTAATTCCGAATTCGGTTACATTTTTAATGTTTGTAGAAACCGCCGCAAAATGTTTTGCAATATCTTCTTGAGTAGCCGATTTTAAAAACCATTCTTTAATAGTTTCTGAATTCGAAAGTGTTTCTTGAGTTGTAAATGTTTTAGAAACAATTACAAATAAAGTAGTTTCAGGATTTAATTTTTTAATGATTTCATTAACGTGATCGCCATCAACATTTGAAACAAAATGCAGATTTAAATGGTTTTTGTAAAACTGTAAAGCTTCAACTGCCATTACTGGACCCAGGTCAGAACCACCGATTCCAATATTTACAACATCAGTAAAAGCTTTTCCTGTGTAACCTTTTCTTTCTCCAGAAATAACTTCTTCTGTGAATTTTTTGATTTTATTTTTTACTTCGTAAACTTCTGGAATTACATTTTCTCCATCAACTTTAATTATAGCCGATTCTGGAGCACGTAAAGCGGTGTGAAGAACTGCACGATTTTCTGTTTTATTAATTAATTCGCCTCCAAAATAATCAGCAATCGCATTTTTTAATCCGATAGAATTTGCCAATTCTAATAAAAGTGAAATAGTTTCTTGACTAATATTGTTTTTAGAATAATCTACAAGGAAATCGTTCCATTGCAAATGAAATTTTTCAGCGCGGGCACTATCTTGTTGAAACAATTCTTGTATTGTGGTTTCGTGAATTGTGTTATAGTGGTTTTGGAGATTTTTCCACGCTTCAGTCCCAGTTGGGTTTGTTGTGTTTAAAGCCATTTTTATCTATAATTGAGTTTGTTCTTTGAAACACAAAAATACTGAAATAACTTTTAAAAGGAGAACGGTTCACGATTATATAACAATTAGTTACGAAAACGTTTTATGGATTCTGAGTTTGGATTTTTGCACTTATGATAATAGCGCCATCGTTTTCTTTTTCATTGTATATAATACGACTGCTATTTTCATTTAAAAAATTTAAACTGCTAATGTCTGATTTTTTAAAAGGCAATATAATAGTGTCTTTGCTTTTGTCATATTTAAAGGGAATTCCATCAATTACAATTAGCGGAGACTTTCCTATCTGATTTTCTTTAAAAGCTTTATTAATGAATTCTAAAACAAAATATTTATTTTCTTTGGTATCATTTAAAACAAAAGCTTTCGGTTTAGAACATCCAATTAAGATAATTGAAATTGATACTAATAAAATGGATTTCATAATTTAAGTTTACCAAATTTTCCACCAAGGCTTTTTGTTGATTTCAATAACTTTCTTTGTGATATCAACATCAATTCTTTTTGGAGATTCTGTTTTGATTTTCGAATCATCAAAAAACAATTCGCCATTATCACTCATTCCAAGTGGAGATTTTGTTCTCTCTTTCCAGTTTTCAGTTTGTAATTCTGGAATTAACGGTAAATCGATTTTTTCGCGAAAGCGTTTTTGTGCTTTTTCGATAATTTCTTCTTCTAAGTTGGAAGTTGAATTTTTAAAAAGTGAAATCGAATTATCTGGAATATTCAAAAGAAAAACTTGTGTTTGATCATCAATTTTCTGAATATCTAATACTTTAAAATAAGCAATTGAGTCTAAAAGAAAATGACCAATCTTTGCCGAATCAGGATTAAATTTTGATAAATCTTTAGGATGTGAACTCGCAATCAAATATCGCAAATTTCCAGAAAGTCCTCCGCCAATCGAACTCATATCGGTAAAACCTTTTTCCTGAATTATTTGACCAACTTTATAATTTAAAATTAAATTTTCTGAAAGATTGGTGTCTCTATAAAACAATTTTAAACCAGAAAAAGTTTCATTATACATGGTTTTAAGACGCGAATTTTTCATGGTTTTCTATTGAATAAAATTGATTTTTAATATCTCCACTTTCGAACAATATCCTTTCCTAATAAATCTTCTACAATTTCTTCAGTCCATTTTTCTACTTGCTCTTGTCCAACTTTGCCGAAAAAATCAGCCTGAGAAAAAATTAAGCAACCTTTAATATAGTCATCTACTTGATTAAACATTTTTGTTATGAAAGGTTTAGTGTCATGATCGAAATAATATATTTCTTTAGTTTCGTTATGAAAACAGAACATATTTCCATTTCCTAAATAATCACTAAATGTAATTAGGTGGGGAAATGAAATTTTATCTTCGTTTGAGAAGTCAGGACCATAAGGATTGTCTTCTTCAAAAAAATCTTTCATCCACATAATATCTTCAAAACGTTGTAATTCTTCTCCAATGTCAGCAATTCCAAAAGTTTTGTAGAAAATTTTCAATCCATTTGGAAGAGTAGTCGCTAAACGTTTTTCTAAATTTTCAATCTCTTCTATTGAAATTGGCTCTTTTAGTTCGTTGCTCCAATTTTCTGCTAAAGATTCAATTATCAATTTTGATTTTTCATCCCAGCCATTATCGCCTATTTTATTAAAAGGAATAATAATGTCGCTTTTCAGATTTATTTCTATCATGATTGTCTTTTTTGTAAAAATAAGGATTTATTCTTACAAATTCCCAATACTATCCAATTCTCTTTTCAAAGGTTCGATCTGTTTCATGTAACGCGTTCTGTCGCTTCCAGTCAAAGATTCTCCCGTTGGAAGATTCAATCGAAGCGCATCAACTTGTACACCATTTTTCCAAAAGCGGTAACAAACGTGAGGTCCCGAAGCCAAACCTGTACTTCCAACCAAACCAATTGTCTGTCCTTGTGTAACGCGTTGTCCGCGGCGAACCAAGATTTTAGACATATGTAAATATTGAGTAGAGTAGGTTCCGTTGTGTTTTACTTTTACAAAGTTCCCGTTTCCAGCGGTATATCCTGTTGTTTCAACAACTCCAGAAGCAGTTGTTGAAATTGGTGTTCCAGTTGGTGCCGCATAATCAGTTCCTTTATGTGCTTTCCAAGTATGTTGAACTGGGTGAAATCTATTCATCGTAAATCTAGAAGTGATTCGGCTGAATTTGATTGGCGTTTTTAAGAAGAAATTTTTAAGTGTTTTTCCTTCATCATCATAATATTCTATTTTTCCAGAAGTTGTGTCTCTTTCAAATGGAAAAGCATAAACGATTTTTCCTTTATATTCAAAAAATGCAGCTTCCAATTCTTCAACACCGTCATATGTTTTTCCGTTGATGAAACGTTCTGTGAAAATTAATCCGTAACGATCTCCTTTTTTAAGTTTAAAGAAATCAATAGACCAAGAAAATACTTTTGTAATTCTGCCAGCCAAAGCTGTTTCAACATCTTCACCTCCTAAAGTTTCAGATAATGAAGTTTTTAAAACACCTCCAATAATTTTTCTTTTTAGAGTAACTGGTTTTACTTTTTTATATGCTTTTGCAATACTATCTCTCAAATCAATAACATAATAACTTAAAGCATCTGGCTGGTAAATAAAAACCTGTAAATTGTTGGTTTTGTTTTTTGAGCGAAGTAAAGTAAAAGGTTTGCCGTAACGAATACTTCTTACATTAAAAGAATCTTTAACTTGTTCTACAATATCAAAAACTTTTTTGTCTCCAATAGTCTGACTTTGAATGATGGAGCCAAATGAATCTCCTTTTGAAATTGTATCGTTAACAACATTGAAATCTGCGTAATTAAAACCGAATTCTATTTTTTTGGTTGCTGGTTTAGTAATTTTGATTTCTACTTTTTCTTCAGCTTTTTTACATGAAAAAATAGAAAACAAGACAATTAAAATTACGACTGCTTTTTTCAAACTTTTTGTTTTTTTGTGGTGAAATTATGCTACGGTTTCATTTCCCCAATTGGACAATTCTTCTTCGGTCCACAATTTAGGAAAAAAGATGCGTCTTTGGTATTTTGGATGCATATATTTTTGCCAGTCACTTCCTCCGGTCGCTTCACCATTGCCTTTTCCGCTTTCTAAAATATATTTTCTTGCCGTATTAAGGTGTTGCATTACCCAAGTAATATTTACGGTTTGGTCGTAATGGCGCATTGCAGCAATAAGTTCTGTATTTTGCTGGTCTTCAATAGGTAATTGTGTAAATTTTTGCCAAATGTTTTTAGTTTTAAACGAAGACATTTGTCTTAAAAATTGCTCTTTGTATTTTTTTTCAAATTCCTGAAGTAAATAAGATTTTTCGCCAGTATGATAATCTTTTCCCGCAGCTTGCCAATATAAATGTTCAAAGCTAGTTTCTAAATCTGTATTTTCATCGAAGTTTGCTTTGTATCTTCTATCAGTTAAATTAATGACATCAGTAGAAGCGAATTCAATCATTCTATATTGTGCACTCTGAAAACCGCTTGCAGGAGTAAGTGTATTTCTGAATTTCATGTATTGGTCTACTTCCATACCGTTTTCCATAATGCTGAAAGAGTTGGTAAGCATATCAAAATATCGTGTAATTCTAGATAATCTTTCACTGAAAAAATCTACCTGAATGGTTTCTTTCTCTGCGATTTGATCAATTTCCCACAAAATCATTTTGAAGATTAATTCATTCACTTGATGATACATGATAAAAACCATTTCGTCAGGAAGTGTGGTGCGTTGAATTTGTAAATTTAAAAGTGCATCAGTCTGAATATAATCCCAGTAGGTGATTGGTTTAGCCCAAAGCAATCCTTCCAATTGAACATCAGTTTTTTGATTTATGGCTTGAAATTTTAAGTCAATTTCTTTTAAGATTGCTTCAGAATTATCTGTAGGGTTCATTATTTTTTTGCTTTTAGTGGACTTTTTAATCCTTTATATTCATCGAGATCGGCTTTTAGAGATCCTACTGCCAAATCTGCTTTTATTCTTATCGGAACTTTGTTCACATCGTCTGTTATCCAGAGTGTTAAACTTTCCTTTTCTTTAAATACTCTTCCTGTTTGTACCAGCGGTTTGAAAACCATTGTAGAAACGGTTCCAAATTTAGTCGTAATATCTTGACGACCTACATATTTTAACTTAAATTTTGTGATTTCATCATCAAAAAACATATCAATTGTAATGGCCTCACCAGATTTTAATTTATCAATATTTGGATGATTTCTCAAATAGTAAAAAGCCGAAACAATATCTTGCACTTCTTCTGTAACAATAATTGTTTTTTCTGATTTTCGTTTGTAATCTTTTACTAAAACTCTATTTTCTCCTTGATTAAAAAATCCTTCTTGATTTTTAGTATAACCACCTTCGTCAATTTTTCGAACATAACGATATGGTTTTCCTGTTTCTTTGTCAAAATAACTTTCATATAAGTCTTCTACTTTGAAGAAAAATTTTGACATTCCGGTTGTATAACCTTTTCCAACAGAATGATATACCTTTTTATTATTGATGGTGGCATCTTTTACTTCGAGAGTAGCATAACCAGCATTTACAATTCCGTAATGAATTCTAAATTTGAAATATTCTCCAGTATCGAAAGCGTCCTCTTTTTGAGTGTCAAACGCTAGTGTCGTTAGTGCTAATATGATGAGGAAATACTTTTTCATAGTACAATTTTTACATTTCATTATAAAGATAAATAAATGCAAATTCTATTCCAAATGTACCAAAACAAAAAAACTCAGTCAAAAGATGACTGAGTTTTTATGCTATTAACTAACCAAAAAACTATAAATTATGAAATTTATATCAATTCGGAAGGAAACCACCCCTTCCTTATTTGCGAGTGCAAAGATAGATAGAAAGTTCAAAAAACAAATAGCCAAAGTCAAGTTTAACATAACATTTGCAAAAAAAGCATCGTTTTTTAGAGAATTATGCTGTTTTGTGTATGAAAATTAACGTTTTATAGCGTTCCTCTCAATTCTTGCTCTCTTTCAATTGACTCAAAAAGTGCTTTAAAGTTACCTGCACCGAATCCTTTTGCACCCATTCTTTGAATAATTTCGAAGAAAAGTGTCGGTCTGTCCTGAACAGGCTTGGTAAATATTTGTAAAAGATAACCGTCTTCGTCGGCATCGACCATGATAGCTAATTTTTCAATTTCATTAATATCTTCTTTCATCATATCCATATGAACACCCAATCTTTCTGGAATTGCTTGGTAATAAGTGTGAGGAGGAGCTGATAAAAATTCGACACCGCGCGCTCTTAATTGCGATACGGTTTTGATAATGTCATCTGTGGCAATTGCAATATGCTGAATTCCAGGTCCGCCGTAGAAATCTAAATATTCTTCAATTTGCGATTTTTTCTTTCCTTCGGCTGGTTCGTTGATAGGAAATTTGATTCTTCCATTTCCGTTAGACATTACTTTACTCATCAATGCAGAATATTCTGTAGTAATTTGTTTGTCATCAAAAGAAAGGAAATTTACAAATCCCATAACTTCTTCGTAGAATTTTACCCAAGTATTCATTTCGTTCCAGCCCACATTTCCAACCATGTGATCGATATATTTTAATCCCGTTGGTTCTGGGTTGTAATCTGATTTCCATTCTTTATAACCCGGCAAGAAAACACCATTGTAGTTTTTTCTTTCTACGAAAATATGAACAGTTTCTCCGTAAGTATAAATTCCAGAACGAATAACTTGACCAAATTCATCTTCTTCAACAGTTGGTTCCATAAAAGAACGTGCGCCGCGTTTCATAGTTTCTTCGTAAGATTTTGTAGCGTCTTCAACCCAAAGTGCGGCCACTTTTACGCCGTCACCATGTTTTTTCAAATGTTCATTGATTGGAGAATCTGCTTTTAAAGGCGTAGTCAAAACAATTCTGATTTTGTCTTGCTTCAAAACATAAGATGCTTTGTCTTTTACTCCCGTTTCTAATCCGGCATAAGCCAATGATTGATATCCGAAAGCAGTTTTATAATAATGTGCAGATTGTTTTGCATTCCCAACATAAAACTCTACATAATCTGTTCCTAATAATGGAAGGAAGTCTTGTGCTCCTTCAAATATTTTCTCTAATCCGTATTCTACTGATTTTACTTCTTTACTCATGATGTTTATTTGTTGATCGGTTATTTAGAAAAACCGAAATGTTGTGTTTAATTTTTTTAACGCAAAAGACGCAAAGATTTTTTTAAGTTAGATTTTATAAAATCGCGAAGAACGCAAAGCTTTTTGACTTTTTTTTAACGCAAAGGGCGCAGAGTTTTTTTTTGAGTTAGATTTTGTAAAATCGCTAAGGACGCAAAGCTTTGCGAACTCATTGAAGTAAAACGTCATTAAAATCTTTGCAAACTTTGCGAAAAATCCTTTGCGAACTTTGCGTTTAAATAAGTTTAGTTATTCCGTCCAAGATTTGTAATATTTTCCATCATCCAATCCCATTGCTTCTTCAGTAACCATTAAAGGTCTAAAAGTATCAACCATAACGGCTAATTCTTGAGTTTCTTTATGACCAATACTACGTTCCATTGCGCCAGGCGCTGGGCCGTGCGGAATTCCTTTTGGATGTAAAGTGATATGACCTTGCTCAATATTATTACGACTCATAAAATCGCCGTCTACATAATATAGTACTTCGTCAGAATCTATATTGCTGTGATTGTAAGGCGCCGGAATTGCTTTCGGGTGATAATCGTAAAGTCTTGGGCAGAATGAACAAACGACAAAAGTTGCCGTTTCAAAAGTTTGGTGTACCGGAGGCGGTTGGTGAACTCGCCCCGTTATAGGTTCAAAATTGTGAATCGAAAATCCGTATGGGAAATTATATCCGTCCCAGCCTACAACGTCAAACGGATGTGCGGCATAAACCACTTCGTGAATCATGCCTTCTTTTTTGATTTTAATTAAAAAATCACCTTTTTCATCGTGCGTTTCCAATTCGCTTGGCAAAATAAAATCACGCTCACAAAACGGAGAATGTTCTAAATGCTGACCTGATTGGTTTTTATATCGTTTTGGAGTATAAAATGGAGAATATGATTCTACATAAAATAATCGATTGTCTTCGGTTTCAAAATCAATTTGATAAATAATGCCTCGCGGAATAATCAAATAATCGCCATATTCGAACGGAATATTTCCTAACATGGTTCTTAATTTTCCTTTTCCTCTGTGAATGAAAAGCATTTCATCGGCATCGGCATTTTTGTAGAAATAATTTCGAAGCGATTCTTTTGGCGCAGCCAAACCAATAATACAGTCTTTATTGACTAACATTGCTTTTCTACTATCCAAAAAGTCGTTTTCTGGTTTTAATTCAAAACCTTTAAAAAGTAATGATTTTATATTTTTTCCGATTGCAATTTTTGGTTCAACCGAATAAGAATTTAAAATTTCTTTAACCTGCGTTGGTCTGTGAACATGATAAGATAATGACGAATGTCCGTGAAAACCTTCGGTTCCAAACAATTGTTCGTAGTAAAAACCTCCGTTTGGTTTTTCGAATTGGGTGTGTCGCTTTTGCGGAAAATCTCCGAGTTTGTGATATAATGGCATGGCCTTTTCAATTAGATAATTTGTAAATTAGATAATTAGAAAATGTGAATTGCAGAGTTAATAATTGATTCAATTTTGCAATTGACCAATTATTTCAATTCGATAGAGCCGTTATTCAGGATTTCTCTTGATTAGGAATTGAAGATACTCTAATAAACCTGTCCAATTTGTTTTCATTATAACAAATGTCGTAATTTTTTCGAAGTAAAAATAAAAATTATATTAATTATAACTAAAATAATTTAATGTTTTTTGATATAATTTTCACGAAGCAAAAAAATAACACGATTTTATTGAAGTATTCATTAATATAATACTAAAACAAGAAGCCAATGCTAAACCAAGTAAAGCTTCTAGACATTTCTGGAGACCAAGATTGCTTTATTTCAATTGGACCAATAATGGTTTCTAATCCGTAACCTACTGCATAACCGGTATATTTTGGCATTGAAATCCAGTCAACATCAGAAAAAATATTGTTTCCTAGATTAGCAAAATTGGCAGAAAGATTAATATGGTTTTTTCTTAAGATTTCGTAATCCAAGGTAATTCCAGTTTTGATGTAACTATTTCCTGCAATGCTTAAGAAATCATAACCATAAAAATAATTGAAGTTGTTTATTTTACTATAACCGTAACCTCCTAAAATAAAATCAAAGAAAGGTACACTTGAGTTTCCGAAAGTAAATCCTGCATCGGCATCAATCTTAAAAGTTGCTCTATTAAATAAAGTGTTTACAAAAGAAACTTCGGCTTTTGCAATCGAAAAAGGTTTAAAAGTTTTAGTGTAATCTGAAGATGCTAGATAGGTTTGTAAATCTGTAGAAAAATACAATCCAGAACTTGGGTAATATTTATCATCAAACGAATCGTATTTTAGATAAGCAAAAGCGCTAAAATAATTGCTTTTGTCAATTATATTATCTTCATTGGCAAGTGTCGGAGAATTTATTTTTAAATATTTATATTCTAAACCGCCACCCATTAAAAATTTCTGAACAAAAATAGTCTGGAAATAAGCTTGATTATTCACATCCATAAAATCAACATTAATTAAGTTGACGTTAGGATTTTGTGTCACCAAATTACTCAAACTCGTCGTTACATTTCTATTAAACTGATTCAATCTCGAACGGAAACCAAAGCTGATATTAAAACCATTTTCGACATAATAATTGAAATCATATCTAAAATTGTCGCCTAAAATTATATCAAGCGAAGTCACATCGTTTTTTAAAAATGTTTTTTTATGAGTCAAATTTAATAAAATACCGCTTTTATAAAGTCCGTCGTAATGAAGTCCGAGCTTTAAGAAAGTCTGTGTTGGGTTTTCTTTTAAAACCAAATCAAGATCGTCTTTTTCGCCGTCTGGCTGAAGGCAATACGAAATGGTACTAAAGTTTTGTGTCGCATTCAAATTGTTAATTCCGGTTTTAAGACCATTATAAGTAATAGTGCTTCCTGGTTTAAAACGAAGTTTACCGCGAATATATTCTTTAGTATAATTATCTAATTGATCGGTGTTTATTTTTTGAATTTGAATTGTGTCTGTCGCAACTTTTAGTTTTGGTTTTTTGTAAAAAGTGGTTTCGTCAGTTAATGCTTTGATTTTTTCGTAAACGGCAAAAGCCGCTTCTTCACCTTTTCGAATAATTTCTTCACCTCGATCAAATGAAATTACACCAAAGTCACGAATATCTGGTTTGATATAAACGTCGGTGTTTTTTATTTTGTTTTTCATTTTGTCAATCGACTGAAGATTGGTAATCTGAACCAAAATTCTAGTAGCGTTTTTCAGGTTTTTTCTTTTCATTAAATCGTCCTGAACATCAACTCCAATAATAATATCGGCTCCAAGTTTTCGTACTTCTTCAATAGGATAGTTGTTTACAACCCCGCCGTCAACCAATAAATTCCCGTCAATTTCTACTGGAGTAAATAAGGAAGGAAAAGCCGCACTTGCCATCATGGCTTGAACTAGATTTCCTTTGTTTAATAAAACTTCTTCGCCAGTTTCAATATTCGTTCCGATACATAAAAATGGAGTTGGGAGTTTATTGAAATCACGAATGTGACGAACATTTCGAGTTAAACTGCTCAACAAATTATAATTGTACATTCCTTTTGAAAGTGCTTCAGGAATGCCGACTCTAAAATTACTAAACGGCAGAACTATCGCGTACAATTCGTCATTTTTTTTGCCGTAAAAATTCTTAGAAGATCTTGGTATATAATCGTTTATTAATTCGTCGAAATTGGTTTTCTTAAAAATAGAATCGATTTGAGAAGCGTTGTAGCCAGAAGCGTAAAGTCCGCCAATTACAGATCCCATGCTGGTTCCGCCTATATAATCAATTTTGATTCCCGCTTCTTCCAAAACTTTCAAAACGCCGATATGTGCAAAACCTTTCGCGCCGCCACCACTCAAAACCAAACCGATTTTTGGTCTTTTAATGCTGTCTTTTTTAATTTCTTGAGAAAAGGAGTTTTGCGAAACAAATACAAGCAACAAAAACATCATAGACATGGCTTTCCAAATTGAATTTGGAAAGTGTCTTTTTGATTGAATGTTTAGAATTGACATTTGATTTTGGCGCATAAAAATCTGCAAGTTAGTTTTGTAAAAGTCGGCAATTTTTTTTGGTTTATTCTTAATATGATGTTGTTTTTAAAAGTATTAATTTTTTATTTTTATCATATTTCCAAATGTCACTATGAGTTTTGGCTCCGCCGCGGCAACTTGAGGTAAGTGTCTTTTTAATTTTGTCGATTTTTATATCGCAAAACATATCGCATTTTGGATTATAATTGGTAGGAAATTCTAAACTTTCAAAATTTTTAATTTTCGGATTAAAGATAAAAATCTGATAAATCGTGTAAACTCCCATTCCGTCATCGGTACGAAAACTGGCAAAATCGGTGTAACCGTCAAAATTATAATCGTTTATTTCTAAACGTGAAGGTTTTCCTGTAATTGAAATCCCAATGTTATTTATAATTTGAGTTTTTCCAGTTTGGACATTTTTTATTTCGACCGCTTGTTCATATTCATCATCGCTTGTTCCAATTTTATTTTTATAACTAATCTCGATTTTGCTTTTGTCTTTTTGTACAAAAGAAATATCGTTTTGACTATACGAAATAGTAAAAAACAAACTGATAATAATATGTAAAAGGCTTTTTTTCAAAATGAATTAGTTTTCTTTTGGATGATAAAATGCAACAATTTTCTTGGCTCTCGAAACACCTACAACGTCTGAAATTTCTTTTTCTGTAGCCAATTTTAATCTTTTAACACTTTTAAAATGTTGGATTAGCGCCAGCATAGTTTTTTCGCCAATTCCTGGAATACTTTCTACCGAAGAATTAAGAGCAGCTTTGCTTCTTTTATCTCTATGAAAAGTGATTCCGAATCTGTGCGCTTCGTTTCGCAATTGCTGAATTACTTTTAAAGTTTCAGATTTTTTATCTAAATATAACGGAATCGAATCGCCAGGATAAAAAAGTTCTTCCAAACGTTTTGCGATTCCGATAATGGCAATTTTACCGCGAAGTCCCAATTCATCAATACTTTTTAATGCTGCAGAAAGCTGCCCTTTTCCACCGTCAATAATAATTAATTGTGGCAAAGGTTCGTTTTCTTCCAACAATCTTTTATAGCGGCGGCCTACAATTTCAGTCATCGAAGCAAAATCGTCTGGACCTTCAACGGTTTTCACGTTAAAATGGCGGTAATCTTTTTTACTTGGTTTTCCGTCTTTAAAAACAACACAAGCCGCAACGGGATTTGTTCCCTGAATATTTGAGTTATCAAAACATTCAATATGTCGAGGCTCAACAGGAAGACGTAAATCTTTCTGCATTTGCGCCATAATTCGATTTACGTGACGATCTGGATCTACAATTTGTAATTGTTTCAATTGTTCGATGCGATAAAATTTAGCATTTCTAATCGATAAATCTAAAATTTGTTTTTTATCGCCAAGCTGCGGAACGGTTACTTTAATGTTTTCACCCAAATCCAATTCAAAAGGAACAATAATTTCTTTAGATAATAATTGAAAACGTTCACGCAACTCTACAATCGCTAATTCTAATAATTCTTCGTCGCTTTCGTCTAGTTTTTTCTTGATATCTAAAGTATGAGAACGAATAATCGAACCGTGAGAAATCTGCAAAAAGTTGACATAAGCGGCACTTTCATCAGAAACAATAGAGAAAACATCAATATTGGTAATTTTCGGATTGATGATCGTCGATCTTGATTGATAATTTTCTAAAACCTCAATCTTTTCTTTGATTTTCTGCGCTTCTTCAAACTGTAAATTTTGAGCGTAAGTATTCATTAATTTCTTGAAATCTTTTAAACTTTCTTTAAAATTTCCTTTCAAGATTTCGCGAATAGCGTTGACTTGTCTTTGATATTCTTCTAAAGGTTCTAAACCTTCACACGGACCTTTACAATTGCCAATATGGTATTCTAGACAAACTTTGAATTTACCCGATTTAATATTCGATTCGCTTAAATCATAATTGCAAGTTCGAAGTGGATATAATTCTTTAATTAAATCCAAAATCGTATGTACCATTTTGAAATTGGTATAAGGTCCAAAATATTCAGAACCATCTTTAACCATTCTTCTTGTTAAAAATATTCTCGAAAAAGGTTCTTTTTTAATGCAGATCCAAGGATAACTTTTGTCATCGCGCAACAGCACATTATATCTTGGCTGAAGCTTTTTAATTAAATTATTTTCTAATAAAAGCGCATCGGTTTCTGTAGGAACAACGATGTGTTTAATAGTCACGATTTTTTTGACCAAGACATTTGTTTTGGCAGTATCATGAATTTTATTGAAATAGGAAGAAACCCTTTTTTTTAGATTTTTTGCTTTTCCGACGTACAAGATTTTCCCGTCTTTATCGTAATATTGATAAACACCTGGATTGTCTGGCAAGGTTAAAATTTGAAGATCTAAAGCCGGTTTTTGCATTCTTTTTTGTTTCTGAAGATGTTTGTAAAGCTTTTCAAAAACCATTCCGATTTCCAAATAAAGCTTAACATTGAATTAGTTTCAAATTTACGAAATCAAAAGAATAATTTCTATATTTAGATTTTATAATTCTACATGAAAAATAGTACTCCATTGGTTATTTTTGGCGAATCGATTTTGCCGGGAGAACACAGAACGATAAACGTCGAAATTGCTCGGCTTCATACTACAACAAAATTAAATATTCCTGTTATTGTCCGTCGTTCAAAGAACGAAGGCCCAACTGTTTTATTCTCAGCGGGAATTCACGGAGACGAAATAAACGGTGTCGAAATTGTTCGTCAGATTATCAGCAAAAAAATTAATAGACCTTCTCGCGGAACCATAATCTGCATTCCTGTCATCAATATGTATGGTTTTGTCAATAAATCAAGAGAATTTCCTGATGGAAGAGATTTAAATCGCGTTTTTCCAGGAAGTAAAAAAGGTTCGCTTGCAAGCCGATTTGCCTATCATATTGTAGAAGAAATTTTACCGATTTTAGATTATGCAGTCGATTTTCATGCAGGAGGAGCGAGTAGATTCAATGCGCCACAAATCAGAATCACAGAAAATAATCCTGAATTAAAAGTTTTGGCAGATATTTTTAATGCGCCTTTTACACTTTATTCTAAAAATATAAATGGTTCATTCAGAAAAACTTCTGAAAATGCCAATGTAAAAATGCTTCTTTTTGAAGGAGGAAAATCTTTAGACATTAATAACGAAATTGCGAATCAAGGTGTTTTAGGAACTAAACGTCTGCTTCGTTATTTAGATATGCTGGATTCAAAACAGATTGCAGAACCAGCTTTGACGCCTTCCATTTACATAAAACAATCGGTTTGGCTTCGCGCAAAATGCTCGGGCTTGCTGCATGATTTTAATTTGGTTGGAAAATATGTAACCAAAGGTACTATCTTAGCGATTATTACAGATCCGTTTGGGAAATTTGAACAGAAAGTCAAAGCGCCCCACGATGGTTATGTGATCAATGCCAATCATTCGCCAATTGTTTACGAAGGCGATGCTATTTATCATTTATCTAAAATTCCAGACAATGCCGACGAGTAAAAAAGAACTTCGCATAGAATATAAAAATTTCCGTAAAGCGCTTTCTTTTGATGAAGTTGAAGAAAAAAGTCTGGCGATTGCCAATCAATTAATCCAAATGCCAATTTGGGATAAAATCTATTATCATGTTTTTCTTCCTATTGAAGAGCAAAAAGAAGTAAATACAGAGTTTGTTCTTCATTTACTTTCTGGAAAAGACAAAGAAATCCTGATTTCGAAAAGTGATTTCAATAGCAGAAAAATGACTCATTTTTTATTGACGGATAATACTAAAATTAAAAAAAACGAATATAATATTCCAGAACCCGTTGACGGAATTGAAGTTCCTTCTTCTAAAGTCGAAGTGGTTTTTGTTCCGCTTTTAGCGTATGATGTTTTTGGAAACCGTATTGGTTATGGAAAAGGTTTTTATGATAAATTCCTTTCAGAATGTAAACCTGAAACCATTAAAATCGGGCTTTCATTTTTTCAACCCGTAAATCAAATCGATGATGTTTTTGAATCAGACATTAAATTAGATTTCTGTGTTACGCCGGAGAAAATTTATCAGTTTGAATAAAATTAATGCCACAGATTAAAAGGATTAAATAGATTATTTTTTGAAACCCTTTTAATCCTTTTAATCTGCGGCAAAAAAATCTACGCATTAAAAAAATCTTCCGCACAAAATCCCTTTAAAATCGAGGTTTCTAATTTTATTTTCTCGTAAGAATAATATTTTTAAATTTTTTGGCACGATTTTGCTTACTCGAAAATTGCAAATAATCGCCTCTAGTAAATCCGGAATGCTAGTCCTTATTTGAAGCCTATAACCTTTTATTAATTTTAAAAATTTACTTTATGAGAAATCTTAATTTCTTTATGATGGCATTCCTCGTACTTACTATTTTCAGCTGTAAGAAAGCGTATGCACCAGATGCAGCGGCAGATTCGACCGAAATCGCAGTAACAACAACTGATTCAGTTTCAGATGAAGAATATATTCCCGAACCAAACACAGAAAGCTATGCAGGATTAGAAGAAAATCCATTTGAATCGCCGCTTAAAGCGCCACTTTCTACTTTTTCTATTGATGTTGATAATGCATCTTATACTAATATTCGCAGATTTATAAATGAAGGACAAAAAGTTCCAAAAGATGCCGTTCGTGTTGAAGAAATGATTAATTTTTTTAAATATAAATACCCTCAACCTGACGGTCAGCATCCATTTTCTATTAATACAGAATATAGCGATTGTCCATGGAACAAAAACAGCCGATTGCTAAAAATTGGTTTGCAGGGAAAGGACGTTCCAATGGAAAATTTGCCGGCTACTAATTTGGTTTTTCTTGTCGATGTTTCGGGTTCGATGGATGAACCAAATAAATTACCGTTATTAAAAGAATCAATGAAAATTTTGGTAAAAGAGCTTCGCAGTACAGACCGAGTTTCAATTGTAGTTTATGCAGGTTCGGCTGGAGTAGTCTTAGAACCAACTTCTGGAGATAATAAAGACGAAATTATGGATGCTTTTGACGATTTGCACGCAGGCGGAAGCACGGCGGGCGGTGAAGGAATCGAATTAGCTTATAAACTAGCACAAGAAAACTTTATTAAAGGAGGAAATAATAGAGTAGTGATAGCTACTGATGGTGACTTTAATGTTGGCGCTTCAAGCGACGATGATATGTTGAAATTGATTGAACAAAAAAGAGAATCTGGCGTTTTCTTAACCGTTTTAGGATTCGGAATGGGAAATTATAAAGATTCGAAAATGGAAATTCTTGCTGATAAAGGAAACGGAAATTATGCTTACATTGATAACATTCAAGAAGCAAATCGATTTCTTGGAAAAGAATTTAAAGGTTCGATGTTTGCTATCGCGAAAGATGTAAAAATCCAAATTGAGTTTAATCCGAACCATGTTCAAGCTTATCGATTGATTGGCTATGAAAACCGAAAACTAAATGCCGAAGATTTCAAAAATGATAAAATTGATGCTGGCGAATTAGGAAGCGGACATTCGGTTACGGCTTTGTATGAAGTTATTCCGACAGGTGTAGAAAGTGATTATATTCCATCTGATTTGAAATATACCAAAACACAGAAAAACGATGGAAATTACAGCGATGAATTGGCAACAGTAAAATTTAGATATAAAAAACCTGATGGCAATAAAAGTAATGAAATAATAAATGTTATTGCAGATAAGAAAACAGATCTAAAAAACAGCTCTACAGATTTCAAATTTACTACTGCAGTTTCGTGGTTCGGACTTAAATTGCGTGATTCAAAATATATTGCAAGCAGTTCAAGTTCTGATATTAAAAAATTAGCAAAATCTGGATTATCAAATGATGAAGAAGGTTACCGATCTGAATTCTTGAGATTGGTTGATGCGGTGAATTAATCTTAAATTCCAAAAAATAAAATCCCAAATTCCAAAACAATAATTGGAATTTGGGATTTCTTTATTTAAATATTTTGAACTTTTACTTAACTTCTTTAATTGTCAAAGAATCAATCCAGCCTTGGGTTCCGTCTGTTAATTCTACTTTTCTCCAGCCGGCAACACTTTCTAAAACATATACTTTTGCTCCTTCGTGCAATAAAATAATACCATTTGCAGATTTTTGAGGTTTTGCACGAACTTGACTCATTTCAGAAAACACAATGGCAACACGATCGTTATCAAAATGACGTTTTTCAGATACAGCAGCAGATATGCTTAAAGCAAATGCAACTAAAAAGATAAACATTCCGACAAAATAGATTCTTTTTGCAAGTGTAGCTTTTGAAAAATAATACCCAATAAAACTCAGTAAAAAGATAAAACCGATAGCAACTGCAATTTTTGCCCATTCGTTATAGTCAAAAATAGAAGTAAAGTTCTGAATCAGTTTTGCAAAACCAACTTTCGGAACTTCTTTAATTTCATCAATAGTCAGTTTTTTGGCAAACTTTAAATTGTTTAAAGTCTCTGGATCATTCGGTTTTAGAACCAAAGCTTTTTCATAATTATAAATAGAAGGCGCAACTTGATTTAGTTTATAATAGCAATTGCCAAGATTAAAATACAATTCGGCCGAATGTAATTTATCTTCTTTCACTATGTTTTCGTAAACCTGAACCGCTTCTTTATATTGCCCTTTTTGGTAAAGAGCATTTGCCGATTCAAAACGCCCTTGCGCAAAGAAAACCTGCGAGATTAATAAAAAGAGATAGAGTATATTTTTCATTTTTATGATATATAAAATTTCACTTTGCGAACTTAAAATTCAGCGAAAGTTAGATCATTGTTTCTTAGCTCCCGATAGCTATCGGGATCACGTTAAAAAAATTAAACAATCTGTTTTTCCAATTCAGAAATAATCAAAACAGCTTTGTCATAATCTTGCTGAATCGACGCGCTCGACGCTGGTGCGTAACGTGCAAATTCGCAGTTTTCTGTCAAATTAATAAAGTTCTGAACCGTTTCTGCATTTGCATTTCTAGACAATAATAATTCTCTGATATTGTCTTTACTCATTTCTGAAGTTTCAATATGCAATTTAGCTTTCAAGAAATTATGCATCGCTTTTTCTAATGCGATATAGAAAGGCTCTTTGTTATTAAGATGTTTCTTCGCTTGCGATAAGTATTTCTTCGCAAGTTTATTGTTCATTCTAATTCTATTTCCAGTAACATCACTATCAATAGCTTCTTTTCTTTTCTTAGCTAAAATAATAAGCGGAATAATTATGAACGGAGCAAACAATAATCCTAAATATAAATTAGAACCATAAAACTCTTTTTTAGCAATTGGTATTAAAGCTGTTTTAGATTTAATGTTTTTGAAATGATCTGTTTGAGCAACTGCATTTTTAGATGCGGATCCTGTATTGGCTTCTGCAGGCGTTGGTCCATCTAAAACGTCAATCATAATTTCTTTTGAAGTAATGGTTTTGTATGAACCTGTACTCAAATCAAAGTATGAAAACTGCATTGGTTTGATTGCATATTTTCCTCTGTATTGTGGAACAATTGTGTATTTGTCAGTAATTCTTCCAGACATTCCAGCCAAAGAAGTGTTTACACTTTCATCATGGACAGGATCATACATTTCTAATGCATTTGGAACAACTGGTTTTGGAAGTGTAAATAACTTCATGTTTCCAGTTCCCTGAGCGCTAACAATTAAATCAAGTCCTTCGCCATTTTTAAGAGTAGTTTTTGATGGAGTAACTGTAAAATTCAATTTTCCGACTGCACCAGTAAATCCTTCTGGTTTAGTGCTTTCTGGAAGCGGTTTTACATTGATTGTTTTTGCTCCGGCAGATACTACTTTGTTACCTTGTGTCGTAATCATTTGACCAAACATATCACGACGATTAGAAGCCATTTCTATTTCAATATCTAAAGAAAGAGGATCAATTGTCAATCTTCCGGACTTTTGCGGATATAAAACGGTTTTTTTCAAGATTACAGAATAACATCTCTGACCTTGATAACTTCCTTCTTCAATCTGTAATTGTTTAATGTCGATATTCTGATTCCAGAAATCATTGTATTTAGGTTTCGCAAGTTCTTTAAAACGGTTTACTCCAATATTATTGAAGTATAGTTTATAAACTACTGTAATCGGTTCGTTTAGATACGGATTTGTTTTAGAGATTTCTGCAACCAAAGTCAATAATTCATTAGGAGATCCTGGAGGTCTGTCGTTTGGATCTCTTTCTTGAGCAACGGCATTGGTAACCGTAACTTTTATCGGATTGGTTTTGTAAACTTGACCGTTATATTCTATAGCAGCTTGTTTAATCATTATAGCGCCTTTTCTTTCAGGCTGTAAGATATAAGAATATATTTTCTGAAAAGAGCTTCGTCCGTTTACCCAAGACTGACTTATTTGTTGGCTTGGTCCAGCGACCATTCTAAAACCGTCAAAAGAAGGCTGTTCGAAATTATCTCCGTCAACATTCATGATGAAATCTATACGAAGTCTTTCGTTTACTCCAAGTGTGTTTTTGCTGACTCTGGCTTCAAATTGTACTTGAGCCATAAGTCCTTGAAATGTGATTAGAAATAGAATTAAATATCTTTTCATTTAATGTTTAGTCGTTGTTTATTTAACTGTTTAATCGTTTAAGCGTCACTTTGTTTAATCGTTTTGTTTGGATCAAATAAACAAATTAACGGTTAAACGATTAACCAAAATTTTACCAGTCTTTTTCAGATTTTTTAGGACTACCTTTTACTTTTTGCGCGTTAACTTTATCCTGAATTTTCTTCTCTTCATTGTTAACAGCATCTAACAAGTTCTGAACGCGCTCTTTTGATATTCCTCCAGGCTGTGGTTTTGGCTCTCCTTTATTGTCAGATTTGTCATCTTTCTTCGGATCGTTTTTACCATCTTTTTTATCCTTGTCTTTATCGCCTTTGTCGTCTTTCTTGTCCTTGTCTTTATCTTTGTCTTTATTGTTGTCCTTGTTCTTATCTTTATTTTTATCCTTGTCTTTGTCTTTATCCTTATTCTTGTCTTTGTTATCGTTTTTCGGAGGATTTTCTTTTAGTTTTTGTTTTGCATATGCGTAATTATAACGCGTTTCCTCATCTGTTGGGTCATTGCGCAAAGCTTGTTTGTAAGCTTCAACCGCCTGCGTATAATCTTTCTCCTTCATGAAAACGTTTCCAAGATTGTGAAAAGCTTTATGTTTTTCAGGTCTTGTTTTGGCGTTTTTTATCGCTTTCGCGTAAGCAAATTTAGCTTCCGAAATCTGATTTTGTCTATAAATAGTGTTTCCTAAATTGTATGGCGCCGCAGATCGTTTTGGAAATTTAGATTCCGAAATTCTATAGTTTGCCTCAGCATCAACAAATTTATTCTGTTTATATTCCTCATTCGCAGCAGGCAATGTTTTGTCTTTCTCTTGTGCAGAAACTGCAAAAGAAACCGTTAATAAGATATAAAGAAGTAAATTTTTCATTCTAATTTTGTTTTCTGTTCTGAATTTTACTCGGAACATTTATTTCTTTTCGTTAAATAAATCCAACTCTTTGATCCAGTTTGTTTTTCTTTCTAATAAGAAAATATCAATAAACAGCAATAAAAAAGCAAACCCGATAAACCATTGAAATTGCGATTGAAACTCTGCCATTTGCGTAGCTTCAAATTCTGTTTTCTGAATATTGTTCAATGCATTTTTTACGTATTCTAATACTTCTTTTGTGCTTCCGCCATAAACATAACCGCCTTTTGTGGCTTTGGCAATTGTTTTTAAACCTTCTTGATTTAATTTCGTGATTACCGTTTCTCCGTTTTGATCTTTTTGATATCCTCTGACAACACCATTTTCTTTTAACGGAATTGTTCCTCCTTTTTCTGTTCCAACACCAATTGTAATGATTTTCATTCCTAATTTATTCGCTTCTTCTGCCGCAGCAGCCGCACCTTCAGAATGATCTTCTCCGTCGGAAATTAGGATTAATAATTTGCTGGTTTTGCTTTTTTCGTCAAAATAAGTTGAAGACAATTTAATCGCTTCATCCAAAGATGTTCCTTGAGAAGAAACCATTCCCGGACTCATACTTTGCAAAAACATTTTAGCAACGCTATAATCGGATGTTATAGGTAAAACTGGGAAAGCACTTCCGGCATAAGCTACAATACCAATTCGGTCGCTTCCTAAGTTGTTGATGATTTGAGAAACCAATTGTTTACTTTTTTCTAAACGGCTCGGTACAATATCTTCGGCAAGCATACTTTTCGAAACGTCGACAGCAAAAACAATATCGATACCTTCTCGTTTTACGGTTTCCATTTTGGTTCCAATTTTCGGGTTTACCAAACCGATAATTAAGCAAGTAAGCGCCAAGAGAATTACCACAATTTTTAAAACAGGTTTAAAAACTGATTTCTCAGGGCTCAATCTTTTTACCATTTCTAAATCACCAAACTCGCGTTGCGTTCTTCTTTTCCAATACATATTGAAAAGAAAAATACACACCACAATTGGGATTAGTATTAAGAGATATAAATATTTTTTTTCGTCTAATTCCATAAATGTTTTTAAATTCCAATCTCAAATAACTGTCGAGATAAATTCCAAATTCCAAACTTGTTTTAAATTCCAAACTCCAACTTGTTATTTGGAATTTTATTTTTGGAATTTTTTAATTTTTCAAAATTAAATGAAGCTTCTGTAAACCGTATTTCTTAATCCAACTTCAAGCAATAACAAAAAGGCTGCAAACAAAACAAAAATTCTGTACTTTTCATCATAATCGTAGAATTTTAATTCTTGGATTTCTGTTGTTTCTAATTTATTGATTGAGTTATAAATCTGTGCTAATTTATCGTTGCTTGTTGCTCTAAAATACGTTCCATCTGTTTTTTGAGCGATGCTTCTCATCAACTTTTCGTCAATTTCAACTTTCTGCATTTTGAACATTAAACTTCCGTTTGGAGCGTATTGATACGGAGATTCTGCCATTCCGTTTGTTCCAATACCGATTGTATATACTTTAATTCCGTATTGTTTTGCAATATCAGAAGCCGTTTCTGGTTCGATAAAACCAGCATTATTAACTCCATCAGTCATTAAAATAATTACTCGGCTTTTCGCTTTACTGTCTTTAAGGCGGTTTACGGCAGTTGCCAATCCCATACCAATTCCAGTTCCGTCTTGTAACGTTGTATCGTATTTAATGCCTTTTATTGCTTCAAGAATAATCGCTTTATCGCTCGTAACTGGAGTTTTTGTGTACGCTTCAGATGCATATAAAACCAATCCAATTCTGTCATTTGGTCTTTCTTCAACGAAATCGGCGGCAACTCTTTTCAAGGCTTCCATACGATTTGGTTTTAAATCTTTTGCCAACATAGAACCAGAAACGTCAATTGCCATTACAATATCAATTCCTTTTGTTGTTTTAGTCTGGTTGCTAATGTCTACTGTTCTTGGTCGAGCCAAAGCAATAATCAAAGAACTTAAAGCCAGTATTCTAAAAACGTATAAAGCAGGTTTGAACTTTGTCCAAAACGATTCACTATTTTGGAAACCTGCCGTCGAACTCATTTTTAAAGTAGCCGACTGCTGATTGCGTTTCCAGAAAAACCAACCTATGGCAATTGGAATCAATAGAAACAACCAAAGAAATTCTGGATTTAAAAAACTCATCTTACTCATTAGTTGCTTGCTCTTTGAAGTTCAACAGAATTTAATACTCGGGTTGTAATGTCATTTGCATACGTGTCGCCTTCTTCATGTAAAATCAAAATTTGCTGTAAACCTTGATCTTGTTTGAAAAGCAGCAATTCATAATATGCTTTTGTACTCGTTTTAGTTGCAGGATTTAGAATAGTCATTGTTCCGTAACCTTTAACTCCCTGAATACCTTCGTTTGTTTGAAAATCTTCTTGTTTTACAATAATATTTTGTGCTCCTTGAGCTTCCATTACTTTTAAAGATCCTTCCAGCGCTTTCGCTAAATCTATATCGGTTGGCTGTTTAAATTTGGCAGTAGAAACGGTGATATAGAAATTATCAATCATGCTTCCGTATGTGAAAAGCTGCATTTCTTTAATTAGAGCCATCGTTTCTTTTGGCAACACTTTTTCAGTGTCCATTCTTTTCAAAACTTTAGGAGTTTCAATAAGAACAGCAGGATTTCCGTACGCACTTTTTACCCATTCTCCTTCTAATAATTCTTTAGATGGATGGCCAATTATATTGTCTTTCACGTAAGTGAAACCTTTGGTAACCACAAAATAAGTTGTAGTTACAAACAACAATAAGATTACAGCAGCAATAGAATAACCAATTCTGGCATTACGTTTTTTGCGAAGCTGTTCTTTGATTTGCTTTTGTTTTTGCGCTTCATTCAATAACTGATCTTCGATATCTTCAGGAACTTCTGTCGGAATCGCATTATCAAGCGTTAAAATGACTTTTTGAATTTTATTTCTATCTTCAGTAATTTCAAATTCAAGCGGTTTAGATTTCGCAAATTTTACCAAATCGGCTTGACGTAAAACGCGTTCTAGATTTTCTACAGTTTCTGGAGTCAGCGTCATTTTCTTTTTGGTTGATGCTTCTCTAATAGCTGTAATTAACTCAGAAGTTGTGCTTTCCATCGCTGGAATATGAATCGCTTCTTCAATATAATTTCTAGCAATATCGGTTAATTCACTATAATATTCTTTGATTTCACCTTTTTGAACAAGTTCTTTTTGTTCTAGATTATTCAATAAACTTGTCGCTTTTTCGATTGGAGTTTTATAAACTTCTTCTTCGATTTTTTTCAGCTGACGTTTTTTAACATACCAATAAACGAAAGCCCCAAATCCGATAATTGCTAAAACAATCAAAACATAAATCCACCAATTTCCCATTCCTTCATCAACAGTAGAAATATCTTTGATGTCGTACATTTTTTGCTGCAAAGTATCGACTTTTACGTTTGCCACTACAACTTTTATAGAATCGGAAAAGAAAGGTTTTTTGTCGATTAAGATTTTGACGCTCGGAATAGTATAACGACCAGAATCAAACTGTGTTAAACCATATTTTTTTATAAGTTCGTAAGTCCCGTCTTTTTTAACGGTATCAATTGGATAAGATTGAATAACTTCTAACGGACCAATATTTTTAAGTTTTGGAAATTCAACTTTTGATGTTGAAGTCACAACCGTTTTAAGCGTCAGTTTGAACTCGGCACCAATCTTATTTTTGGTGGTGTCAATACTTGTTTCTACCTGTTTCTGCTGCGCAAAAATCATAGTAGAAAAAAGCAATAAAAATATATAAAGTTTAAATTTCATTTGAGTAACGATTGTTGATTTTAGATTAACGATTTTTGATTTGTTAATCAAAATTGCCAAATTTTTATCGTGATTTGAAATAGCCTAATAGTTTAGTAACGTAATTTTCGTCAACTCTGGTGTTGACAATACCTGCTCCAGATTTACGGAATGTATCTTTAAAATAATTCAATTTTTCTTGATAGTGTTTTTCGTAATTCAGACGAACTGTTTTAGAACTTGTATCAACCAATTGTATTTTTCCGGTTTCAGAATCTAGCATAGAAACCATTCCTAAATTTGGAATTTTTTCTTCGCGCATATCATAAACTCTAACTCCAGTAATATCATGTTTTTTAGAAGCAATTTTTAAAGTATGCTCGTAAGAATCAGACATAAAATCTGAAATCATGAAAATAATGGCTTTCTTTTTTTGAGTTCCAGATAAAAACCTCAAAGCTTGAGCAATGTCTGTTTTATGACTTTTTGGTTCAAATTCGATCAATTCACGAATGATGCGAAGCACGTGTGAACGTCCTTTTTTGGGCGGAATATATAATTCTACAGTATCTGAAAATAAGATTAAACCAATTTTATCATTGTTTTGTGTAGCCGAAAAAGCCATCGTTGCCGCAATTTCGGTTACGATGTCTTTCTTAAATTGATTTTTAGAACCAAAAGATTCCGAACCCGAAATATCGACCATTAAAACCATGGTCAATTCGCGTTCTTCTTCAAATACTTTAACGTGAGCTTCGTTGTAGCGTGCGGTTACATTCCAATCGATGTTACGAATATCATCTCCGTATTGGTATTGACGTACCTCACTAAACGTCATTCCTCGTCCTTTAAATGAAGAGTGGTATTCTCCCGAAAAGATATGATTACTCAATCTCTTCGTTTTGATTTCTATTTTCCGTACTTTTTTTAAAAGCTCTTTTGTATCCATTTTTTTGGATTGCAGATTTTAGATATTAGATTTTAGATTATTTCTAGATTGCAGTTTTAAATCTAAAATCTGCAATCTAAAATCTAAAATTTATTAAGGTACTTCAATCTCGTTAACGATTTTGTTGATAATGTCTACAGAAGTGATGTTTTCTGCTTCTGCTTCGTAAGTGATTCCAACTCTGTGACGTAACACATCGTGAACAACTGCACGAACGTCTTCTGGAATTACATAGCCACGACGTTTGATGAAAGCATAACATTTTGCAGCATTAGCCAAGTTGATGCTTCCACGAGGAGAAGCTCCAAAACTTATAAGCGGTTTTAGATCGGCTAATTTGTATTTTTCTGGGTAACGCGTAGCGAAAATAATATCTAAGATGTATTTCTCAATTTTTTCGTCCATATAAACTTCACGAACCGCTTCTTGCGCACGTAAAATCTGCTCAACAGACACAACTGGATTTACTTTTTCGTAAGATCCTTTTAAGTTTTGACGAATTACAAAACGCTCTTCATCAATTTTTGGGTAGTCAATTACGGTTTTTAACATAAAACGGTCAACTTGCGCTTCAGGAAGTTGGTATGTTCCTTCTTGCTCAACTGGGTTTTGTGTTGCCAATACTAAAAACGGACGATCTAATTTGAAAGTAGTGTCGCCAATTGTAACTTGTTTTTCCTGCATTGCCTCCAAAAGTGCTGCTTGAACTTTTGCTGGAGCACGGTTAATCTCATCGGCAAGTACGAAATTGGCGAAAATTGGTCCTTTTTTAATAGAGAACTCATTTGCTTTAATATTGTAAATCATGGTTCCGATAACATCGGCAGGTAATAAATCGGGCGTAAACTGAATACGGCTGAACGAACCTTGAACCGCTTGAGAAAGCGTATTAATAGCCAAAGTTTTTGCAAGACCTGGAACTCCTTCTAATAAAATATGTCCTTGTCCAAGCAATCCGATTAATAGACGCTCGACCATATGTTTTTGGCCCACAATAACTTTGTTCATTTCCATTGTAAGAAGGTCTATAAAGGCACTTTCTCTTTCAATTTTTTCATTTATCGCTCTAATGTCTAAAGTCGTTGTATTTTCTTCCATATAAATATTTTTAAAACCTTGATTTTTACGCCTAATTTTTGAGAGTGCAAATTGAATATTTTTTAAGAAGTAAGATGTTAAAGAATGGTTAAAACTTCGACCAATGACCTAATTTTAAGGACTAATTGTGAATCTATTTTTATATTTTTAAGAACTTTGATGATTATGTTTTTTTAAAGCATAATTATTACCAAAAATAACGCATAACAATTATGAGCAAAACAGTCTTATCGCCTATAATTTCGGGCACTATGAATTGGGGAGTTTGGGATAAAAACCTTACAACCAAAGAAATGGAAAACATGATACAAGTGAGTATCGAAAACAAAATTACGACTTTTGATCACGCGGATATTTACGGTTCGTATACGACCGAAGCCGATTTTGGAAAAGCCTTTCACGCAAGTAAAATTGATCGTGAAAAATTACAATTAATTACCAAGTGCGGGATTCAGATGATTGCTGATAAACGCCCTGAAAACAAAATCAAACATTACGATTATTCTAAAGACTATATTATTAAGTCGGTTGAAGGTTCTTTAAAAAACTTAAAAACGGACTATGTTGATGTTTTTTTATTGCACAGACCAAGTCCGTTAATGCAGGCAGACGAAATTGCGGAAGCAGTGGAAAAATTAAAAGCTGAAGGGAAAATCATTGATTTCGGACTTTCGAACTTTACCAGTTCGCAAACTGAATTAATTCGCCAGAAAACAGAAGTGAGTTATAATCAAGTGCAATTTTCGGCAACACATTATGAAGCAATGACTGACGGAAGTTTAGATTATATGCAAACTAATGGAATTCGCCCATTATCTTGGAATCCGCTTGGAACTGTTTTTAGAGAAGATACAAAACAAACTCGCCGCCTGAAAAAACTGTTTTCTACTTTATTAGAGAAATACCATTTAGGAGCAGACACACTTTTATTATCTTGGATTTTAAAACATCCAGCAAAAATAATTCCAATTGCAGGAACTGTTAATATTGCCAGAATTCAATCTCTGTCAAAAGCAATTGAATTAGAAATGGATACTGAAGATTGGTTTGCCATCTGGACAGAAAGTATGGGCGACGATGTGCCTTAATTTTTAAGTATTCAGTCGCAGTGACAGTATTCAGTTAAACGCGTAAAAAAATAGTAGCCACAGATTAAAAGAATTTTCACAGATTGAAAAATCATTTAAATCCTTTTAATCTGTGGCAAAATGAAATCAACAAAATGAAAAAAACAGTTTTAATTACTGGTGCCACAAGCGGAATTGGAAAAGCAACTGCCCAGATTCTGGCAAAAAACAATTATAAAATTATCCTTTGCGGAAGACGAAAAGATCGCTTAGAAGAACTTCAAAAAGAACTTTCGGCTTTTACAGAAGTTCATTCTTTAGCATTTGATGTTCGAGATAAAGAAGATGTTTTACAAAAAATAAGTTCTTTACCAAATGATTTTGCAACAATCGACGTTTTAATTAATAACGCGGGAAATGCGCACGGTTTAGATCCGATTCAAAACGGAGATTTAGACGATTGGGATGCCATGATCGATATTAATGTAAAAGGACTTTTGTATGTTTCAAAAGCTATAATTCCGCAGATGGTCGAAAGACAATCAGGACATATTATCAATATTGGTTCAACTGCTGCGAAAGAAGTGTATCCAAACGGAAATGTATACTGCGGTTCTAAACATGCGGTTGATGCGATTACTGCGGGAATGCGAATCGACTTAAATCCATTTGGAATTAGAGTCGGCGGAATTCATCCTGGATTGGTGGCTACAGAATTTAGCAAAGTTCGTTTTAAAGGCGATGTAGAAAGAGCGGCAAATGTTTACAAAGGATTCGATCCTCTTCAGGCTGAAGATATTGCAGATATTATTCACTTCGTGATTTCAAGACCTTATCATGTAAACATTGCAGATTTGGTTGTCATGAGTACGGCTCAGGCGTCTTCGACAATTGTCAAGAAAAATATTTGATAAAATTTATTGTAGAGACGCACAGTAGTGCGTCTTTTTTATAATTTTAAGTTTTAATAAATTAATTTAGTGCGAATTAGTGCAATTCGCGGCAAAATAAAATCGACATGATTAATAAACGCCTTTTAATTAAAAATCTTCTCGCTCATAATGACGAAAGCAGTTTTTATGATAAAAAAAGGCAATTGAATCTACATTCGAGAGAAGGGAAAGGCAAGTTTTTAAAACACATTTGCGCTTTATCAAATTCAAATCCAAACAATAATTCTTATATCGTAGTTGGAGTAGAAGATCAAGATAATGAAATTGTCGGTGATGATTTCTTCGATGACAGCCGAATTCAGAATCTCGTTAATGCTTTTCTAGAAAATCCTCCAAAAATTCAATACGAAAACGTTCCTTTTCCAAATCTTCCAAAAGACAAAGTAATCGGTCTGGTTACAATCAAACCTAAAAGTAAAATCTCTTATTTTAAAAAAGGAATTCACACCATTCTTGCCAACAGTGTTTTTATAAGGCGCGGAAGTAATTCGATTCCACTTGAAGAACACGAAGAAATTGAAAAAAACAATCAAAACACAGAAACGGTAATCGGAATCGAAAACAGTTCTCGAAATAGTATTCAATATACTTTAGACGGCGTTATCGATTTTATGAATTTCAGGCATAAAGATATGTCGCCAAAATACCGTGTTTTTAAAGAATTGTTTGTGATTTGCTGGGCGGGAGTTCCGAAAACAATGCGGGATAAAACCTTTCTTTCGCGTGTTGATATTGAATTAATCAATGAACAAATTAAGCTTTTTTATTCTGCTCAAGATGTTGTAACTATTGAATATAACGATGATACTTTTACCATTACAGAATATGTTCCTTTAGGGTTGAATGACAAAACGAGTTATTATCCGCTAGAAGAACAAACGATCCATTTCTTTGATAATGGTTATTATAAAATAGACCGCCAAATGCTTTTTCAACCTCCAGAATTCAACCGAAAAATGCTGTATCATATTTATAATTCAAATATGGCGTTGTTGAGTAAACTTCAAAAAGAAATCGCATTATCGGAACGCGAAATGAAAGATTTAGAAAATCTTCCTTCTACTTTTATGATTTGTTATTTGAATGGTTTTGAAGATGCAAGACAAAAACTGATTGATGCCAAATTGCTTTTAAAGCCGTATAAAAATATCTATTCTTCGTTTAAGGAAGCTTTGCGAATTTTACGTAAAATGAAATATGATGTTCAGTAGAAAAAGGTTCTAAGGTGCTGAGATGCTAAGATTCTGAGGTTTTTTCTGTAGAGACGCACCGCAGTGCATCTCTACGATGTAAATTTGCTAATATTTATTTTTCTATTGAAAATTCAAATATTTATTGACTTCATTATACGGAAATAAAATTTCTTTTGGACCGTCTGCGTAAGAAGCGGCTTCGTATGAGTTGTAATATAAAAGTAATCCTTCTGAAGTGTAAAAAATATTCTGCGGAAGCTGGAATTTATCATTTTCAAACATCAAACCTGTTGCGTTGATATTGGCTTTTTCTGGAATTTTATATTTGTTTCGGAATGTTTTTTCGGCGAAAGCCTTAAACTCTTTTTCGTTTTTAAATAATTGATTGTTATTTATAGCTTTTCCAGTTTTTATATTAAATAATAAGGAGCGATAACCTTGATAACCGTGAGCGCCTCCAGTAAAAGTATAATGATCAATTTTTAGATTTAAAATATTTTCAGATTGAAACTCAACGTCGCCGACTATTTTTGCTTCCCAACCAAAAGTGTCTTCTGGAAATTTTTGACGCATTTCTTCGTAAGAAGCAATAAAAGATTTTGCCAATGATTTATAATCATCAACTTTTACTGAATCTTCTTCAAAAAAGACAATTTCTTTTATAACGGCAAAAACTCTCTTATTAATGCTGTCTGATATTACTCGGCCATTTTTGGCAATTGGAACTTCTATTGTGATTTTCGGGCAATCATTTTTGCACGGAATGGTAGATTTTTCTTCAAACGTTTCGTTCTCAAATGAAAGCTCTTTTTTGCAACTTGTAAAAATCAAACACAAAAAGATTATAAATATGTAATTTTTCATATCAAAAAGTGTTAATTATCTACAAAGATAAGCACTTGTGCCTCGATAAAATAAATTAAGCGGTAAATTTGTACTACAATTATGGAATTAAAATTTATAACTATATGAAATTCAATACAAAAGTTATTCATGGTGGACAACATCATGATCCAAGTACGGGCGCTGTTATGCCGCCTGTGTATCAAACTTCAACTTTTATTCAGACAAGTCCAGGAAAACCATTGGCGGATTACGAATATAGTAGAGCTTCGAATCCAACTCGTACGGCTTTAGAAGAAGCTTTGGCAAGTATTGAAAACGGAACTCGCGGATTAGCTTTTTCATCTGGTCTTGCAGCGACAGATTGTGTTTTAAGATCTTTTAAAGCGGGAGATGAAATTATTGCAATGGATGATTTATATGGAGGAACTTACAGAATGTTTGCTCGCGTTTATAAAGATTCAGGAATTATATTTCATTTTGTTGATATGACGAATATCGAAAAATTGAAAAGTTTAATCAACGAAAACACGAAATTAATTTGGGTGGAAACACCAACAAACCCGTTGATGAAACTGGCAGATATTCAGGAAATCGCGAAAATAACAAAAGAAAAAAATATTCTTCTTGCAGTTGATAATACTTTTGCAACGCCATATTTACAAAAACCTTTAGATTTAGGGGCAGATATCGTAATGCATTCTGCAACAAAATATTTAGGAGGACATTCAGACGTTATTGCTGGAGCGTTAATCGTAAAAGACAAAGCGCTTGGAGAACAATTGCATTTTCAGCAATTTGCAACTGGCGGAACACTTGGTCCAATGGATAGTTTTTTAGTTTTAAGGGGAATTAAAACTTTGGCATTAAGAGTACAAAGACATTGTGAAAATGGAGAAAAAGTGGTTGAATATTTAAGTAATCATCCTAAAATTAAAACGGTTTATTATCCAGGTTTAGAAAGTCATCCTTTTCATGAAATTGCTAAAAAGCAAATGAAAGCTTTTGGCGGAATGGTTTCTTTTGATTTTAAATCGGGTAAAAAAGAAGATTCAATTGCATTTTTAGAAAAATTAAAAGTGTTTACTCTGGCTGAATCTCTTGGTGGAGTAGAATCTTTAGCCAATCATCCAGCTTTAATGACACACGCGTCTATTCCTGCAGATAAAAGAGCAGAAGTTGGAATTACAGATGATTTAGTTCGATTAAGCGTTGGTATTGAAGATGCAGAAGATTTAATTGCCGATTTAGAACAAGCTTTGTCTTAAGATAAATTCCAATAAAAAAATCCCAAATTCCAATTTTACTTATTTTGGAATTTGGGATTTTTTATATTGTAAATTTTAATTTTAGAACTCTAAGTAATAGATATAACCAAAGTTAAACCAAACCTGCCAGTCATTATATTTATTTTCTGTATAAAGATTTTTGTTTGGGTTCAAACCGTCAATCCAATCCGAATTATACATTTGAAAACGAGTTTCAAACATTAAATCACTCATTTTTGTTAGTTTATATTGAACACCGATAGCAGCGGTTGCAGACAAAACTACGCCAGTTTCTGTAGAAAAGCCATGTGCTCGTCCATCAGAAGGAGTTAAATATTTTCCTGGAGTAACATTTGGAAGCGTAATATCTCCTAAATGTGATCCAACTTTTGCAGAATAATAACTTACCTGAAAACCTACACTTCCGTAAGGACTAAAGCTTCCAATTGTATTTTCAAAATCGTGAATTTTAATAGGATGAAATAATAACTGTGAACCTATACCAACCAAGGTAGAACTTCCGTGCATGTTTCTTAACTGTTGAGCGAATAACCCATCAGGTTTTCTTTCAACCCATTCTCCAAAATGTTTCAGAGTTGTTCTGCTAAAAGTTAAATCAGATCTAACTTTAAAGTGCTCTGAAAAAAAAGTTTCTCTGTTACTAGCGGAAGAAAAGTTGATGAAATGCATTACTCCGATACCAAAACCTGTATTTCCTGCATTAGTATCAAAATTATTTCTTTGGCCAAAATCTGACTGTAAAGTAACAGGTCCTGCGTAGATTCCGATCTCTTGAGCAAGATTTGACTGGGAAGATGCCGCAGTTGATATACCAAAGATGGCAAATAGTGTGATAAAGAGGTGCTTAGACATTTTGTTGGGCTTACAAATCTTGGCAAATATATAAAAAACATATTCGATTCAAAATATTAAATCGTTCTATTAAAAAATAAGTAACAAAATACTTAATTTGCTAACATTTACGGAGTTATTTGCGTGTAAACCCCTACATGTAAAATGTAATTTTTTGGATTGTTTGAAAAATGTATAAATCGACTCAAAAAAGTGAAAAATATAACAACGAATAAGAATTTGATATATCTTTGCTTGTTGAAACGAAAACGTTTTCTTAAACGTAGTTTCTTAATTTAAAAAACAGAAAATAAATCAACTTATCTGAATAATTTATTTCAAATATGGAACAAAAAATAAATGAATTTATGGCTCTTATTGAGTCAAAAAATCCAAACGAGCCAGAATTTCTTCAAGCTGTTAGAGAATTTGCAGAAACAGTAATTCCGTTTATATCTGAGCGTAAAAAGTATGATGGAAAGAATATTCTTTTAAGAATTGCTGAGCCAGAACGATCTATAATTTTTAGAGTTCCGTGGGTAGATGATAAAGGAGAAATTATTGTAAACAGAGGTTTTAGAATCCAGATGAATTCTGCAATCGGACCTTATAAAGGAGGAATTAGATTTCACCATTCTGTAAACTTATCTGTTTTGAAATTCTTGGCATTCGAACAAGTTTTTAAAAACAGTTTGACAACACTTCCAATGGGCGGTGGAAAAGGAGGTTCTGATTTTGATCCAGAAGGAAAATCTGATGGAGAAATTATGCGTTTCTGCCAATCATTTATGACAGAATTATGCCGTCATATTGGTCCAGATCTTGACGTTCCTGCTGGAGATATCGGTGTTGGAGCAAGAGAAATTGGTTATTTATTTGGTCAGTACAAAAGAATCAGAAATGAATTTACTGGAGTTTTAACTGGAAAAGGTTTGGCTTACGGTGGTTCATTAATCAGACCAGAAGCTACTGGATATGGAGTTGTTTATTTTACAGATCAAATGCTTCGTACTATCGGTCATGAAATTAAAGGAAAAAGAGTTGCCATTTCTGGATTTGGAAATGTGGCTTGGGGAGTAGCTTTAAAAGTAAACGAATTAGGAGGAAAAGTAGTTACCATTTCTGGTCCTGATGGTTATATTTATGATGAAGAAGGAATTTCTGGAGAGAAAATCGATCACATGTTAGAAATGAGAGCAACAGGTGATAATAGAGCAGAAAGATATTTAGAGAAATATCCAAATGCAATTTTCCACAAAGGAAAAAGTCCGTGGGAAGTAAAAGTAGATATTGCAATTCCGTGCGCTACTCAGAACGAATTGAATGGAGAAGATGCTCAAAAACTTATTGATAATGGAGTTTTATGTGTAACTGAAGCTGCTAATATGCCTTCTACTTTAGACGCTATTAAACTTTTCTTAGATAATAAAGTATTGTTCGCTCCAGGAAAAGCTGCAAATGCTGGTGGTGTTGCCGCTTCTGGATTAGAAATGACGCAAAACTCAATTCGTTTAAACTGGACTAGCGAAGAAGTAGATTTGAGATTGAAAGAAATCATGATCGGAATTCATAACCAATGTAAAAAATATGGTGCAGAAGAAGACGGATATGTAAACTATGTAAAAGGAGCAAATATTGCCGGATTTGTTAAGGTAGCAGATGCTATGCTTGCGCAAGGTGTGGTATAAAGTTTATTTCATTTAATAAAAAATAGCCTCTATTTATCTTTAGAAGATAATTTGGAGGCTTTTTTATTTGGATCAAAAAGTAAATAGTCCCGTTTGTAGTATATTTGTCTATCAGAATATTTTAAATGATGAAAAACACATTTTTCTACGTTTTATTTTTAATACTATTTCAATTTAGTCAAGCGCAGAATAAATTGTCATGGCAAGGATATTTTTCGTTTAACGAAATTAAAGATATTTCAGAATCATCGACTAGTGTTTTTGCTGCTTCAGAAAATGCTTTGTTTTCTAAAAATGTAGCGACAAACGTTCTTAAAACAACAACAACTGTTGACGGTTTATCAGGTCAGACTATTTCGGCTGTTTATTATAGTGAAGCTTTTAAGAAAACAATAATTGGTTACGAAAACGGATTGATGATTTTGGTGAATGAAACGGATGGAAGTATTTTGAAAGTTGTTGATATTATTAATAAACAGCTTCCATCAAATCTCAAAAAAATCAATCATTTTATGGAATATAACGGTTTGGTTTATGTTTCATGTGATTTTGGAATTGTACAGTTTAATTTGAATACTTCAAAATTTGGTGATACATATTTTATTGGAGACAACGGTGCTGAAATTAGTATAAAACAAACAACGCTTTTTAACGGATTTATTTTTGCTGCAACTTCAAGCGGAATAAGAAGAGCTGATATCACAAATGCTAACTTAATCGATTATAATCAATGGTCAGTTGTAAATTCTGGAGGTTGGTCTAGCGTAGAAACTTTAGATACACAACTTATAGCAATAAATGATACAGGTTATATTCATCGATTTAGTGCTAATACATTTGTTGGGTTTTCTCAATTGCCGCAAGCTGCTGTAGATATGAGAGCTAAGAATCATAATTTATTTGTTACAACAGCAAATACGGTTTATGTTTATAATAATCAGCTGGTTTTAAACAGACAAATTGCAAATACTCAGGTTTTAGATAATACGCTAAATTTTAGTTGTGCGACGGCAGTTGGAGATCAGTTTTTTATTGGAACAAAAGAAAAAGGATTATTTGTTTCTTCACTTAGCAATGCATCAACTTTTGAAAATATTACGCCAGCGGGACCATCACGAAATAATATTTTTTCTCTAGATGCAACACAAAATGTTTTATGGGCTGTTTATGGAGATTATGATACATCATACAATCCGTATGATTTAGATAGTTATGGAATTAGTAAATTTAGTACTTCTGGCTGGTTGAATATTCCTTATTCTGAAGTTTTTGATGCAAAATCAATTACGCGAATTACGGTTAATCCAAGTAATGAAAAACAAGTTTATGCTAGTTCTTTCTATTCAGGATTATTAAAGATTGAAAACGATGTTCCGACTTTATTATATAATGAAAAAAATAGCGGATTAGAATCTATTACAACAGAAGGTCCGAATTACATTGATGTTCGTATCAATGCGACCGCTTTTGATAAAACAGGAAATCTTTGGGTTACCAATAGCCGCGTTAAAAATGGCTTGAAAGTTTTAAAAACAAATGGACAATGGGGAAGTTATGCTATGACTTCAATTCTTGATAATGCAGAAGCTGGAAGTTTTTCGAGTATAGTTGTAGACCGTAACAATGTAAAATGGATGGGAACTTACAGAGACGGAGTTGTTGGTTTTAATGAAACGACAAATACTTTCAAAAAAATGACTTTTGGCACCGATGCAGGAAATCTTCCAGTTGCAGATGTTAGAAGTATTGCTTTAGATACTAAAAACCAGCTTTGGATCGGAACTATAAAAGGTTTAAGGGTTTTGTCTAATATTGGAAATTTTCAATCAGAAAGCCAATTAAAGGCAAATCCGATTATTATAATGGAGGATAATTTGGCTCAAGAATTAATGTACGAGCAATTTATTACTTCTATTGTCGTTGACGGCGCCAATAATAAATGGATCGGAACGGCAGATTCTGGTGTATTTATGGTTTCTCCAAATGGTCAGGAAACCAAATATCATTTTACAATAAATAATTCGCCATTGCCAAGTAATGTGATAAACGATATTAAAATAAATAGCAAAACAGGCGAAGTCTTTATAGCAACCAATAAAGGAATGATTTCTTTTAACGGAGTTGCAACTGCAGCAAACGATGATTTGAGTAATGCTTATGTGTATCCAAATCCCGTTCGTCCTAATTATTCAGGAACCGTAAAAGTTGCTGGATTGATTGATAAAGCCAATGTGAAAATAACAGATATCGAAGGAAATTTAGTTTACGAAATAACTTCTTCTGGAGGAACCGTAGAGTGGGACACAACTGCTTTTGGTAAATATAAAGTCGCTTCTGGCGTATATATGGTTTTTATTTCTGCTCAAGATGGCGGAGAAACCAAAGTAAAAAAAGTAATGATTATTCGATAGTCTGAAAGTCAAAAGTCAAAAGTCAAAAAAAATCTAAGATCTACAATCTTCAATCTAAAATTATTCCGTGCTCGTTAAAACCAAAGCCATAGTAATTTCTTCTTTAAAATTTCAAGAAAAAAGCTTGATTGTGAAATGCTTTACGCTTTCTAGCGGGCTGAAATCTTACTTTGTGCGTGATGCTTTTTCGAGCAGAAAAGCGAGTCAAAAAATTGCCTATTTTCAGCCATTTTCAATTTTAGAAATTGAAGCTGTCCATAAAAACAAAGGCACTTTAGAAAATTTTAAAGAGATAAAAAGTGCGGTTCATTTTCAAAGTATTCATACCGATATTGTAAAAAGTACAATGGTAATGTTTCTGTCTGAAATGCTGCATCATTCAATTCAAGAAGAAGAAAAAAATGAACAGCTTTTCTTGTTTTTAGAAACGGCGCTAACTTGGCTGGATCATCATGATGAAATTTCAAATTTTCATTTAATATTACTTTTAGAAATTACAAAATATTTGGGTTTCTATCCAGATCTTACAGATATTGATCTTCCTTTTTTTGAAATCAACGAAGGAGTTTTTACGGCTTTCCACAATTCGAATGCACTTTCTGAACACGAAACCAACTTGTTAAAAAAACTTATCGATTTAAAGTTCGATAATAATCAGAAAATCTTCCACGTAATCGAAAGGCAAATATTGCTAAAAATCCTTATTGATTTTTATTCTTCTCATTTAGAGGGTTTTAAGCGCCCAAAATCTTTGGATATTTTGAAAGAAATTTTTTCATAATCGCTTTTCTATTTTTATATATTTGCTCAGTATTTTTTTACTAAAAAGTCCCCCGTATTTTTGGTTAGGAATGCAAATTCTCATTAATATCTAATACCAATTATTAAAAAAAATCTACCATGAAGAAAATTACGTTTTCGATTATTTTGCTTCTGTCGGTAACGGTTTCATCAATTGCCCAAAGAAAATATGATGAAATAGTTACAACAGAAAATGCTGTTCAAGATTTGGTTCAGAACGAAATCACAGGAGTTATTGTCTTTAAAGAAGGCGGAACAGTAAAGGGTTTAGATCCCGAAACAAAAAAAGTTATTTGGACCTTAACAAAAGATGATTTTGGAACTCTTACTTCAAAAGATGTCTTAAGTGATCCTGATTTTGGAAATCTTTTTAAAGAAAAAAGAGATTTGTCTACAGTTCCAGGAAGCCCGTATGTTGAGGCATACATCAATTCAAAATACTTGATTATCAATACCGATTCAGGTAAAATTGTTTACAACTCTTCAAAAGAATCTTTCTGGGTTTTTCAATCAGATTTTATTCCTGAAACAAACGAATATCTTCTTACTCTTAAAAAAGACGGAGAAATGGCAGTTGCATTGCTAGATTTGACAACTGGTGAGCTTAAATGGAATACAACGGTTGATAAAGCAAAATCGTTAATAAGTTTTTCAACTAAAGCTTCAAGTTTAACAAACAAAGCAAAGATTCATGGTAACACAGTTTATTATTTGCTTTATGGAAAACTGTACTCTTTTAATAAAGAAAACGGAAAATTAAACTGGAAAGCAGACGAAGATTACACAAGATTTTACGAAACACAAAATGATAAGAATATTGTGGTAGTTAATTCTGCTGGACTTCTTTCAACTAAAGAATATATTAATGTTTTAAGTACAGAAGACGGAAAAAGTATCTGGAAAGAATCTATTAAAACTAAATATGTTGTTTATTTAGAAGATTGGGGAACAAAATTATTAATAGCTCATGATAGCGGTTTCAACTTTTTTGACTTAAAAACAGGAGAAAAAATCTGGAAAAAAGATGCTCGTGGAGGCGGTTTGAAAAGAGTAATTCCAATTGATCAAGATTTCTTATATGTTGCAGAAAACGAAATGATGTTGATCAACAAAGATGGAGAAAAGCTTTGGAAAAAATTTATCGAAATTTCTGATGATAAAGAAGATCCAATTTACTACTTAGGAAAAGTTGGTGAAAAGGTAATGTACCTTACAGGAACTTACGGAAATATGGTAGATTATAAAACTGGAGTTAAACTTTGGAAACGTAATATTAAGTTTGAAAAAAGCCGTCCAGTTTTACCAACTTATGACGAAGCTACAAATTCTTACTTAGTATATAATGATGAGAAATTATACAAATTCGATCCAAGTATCAACGATAAACCAGAGCCTTTTGCTAAAGTAAATATCAAAAGAGAAAAAGAATTAAACAGTATCGAGCAGTTTCCTTGGGGAGTTGTGCTTTCAGGACCGCTTGAAGTAATGGGAGTTAATATGGATGGAACTGTAAAATACCATTTAACTTACAACCAACCAGGTGAAACAGGAAGACGTTTAATTAAAAGTGCTGCAATTGTAGGAAGTATTGGTTTAGGTGTTGGTTCTGTAGCAAGTTCAGTTAAAGGTGCTGATTTAACTATGACATATCGTGATTCTGAAGGTAACATTAGAACTGCAGTTGCAAAAGGAGATCAAACAAATAAGGATCAGGCGCAAGCTTATGCAGCAGGATCTGCAGCTTTAGGAATTGTGGCGGCTAAATTTAATTCTCGTTTTAATGCGATGAAACAAAACAGAGATTTCTCATATATTTTTGCAAAAGCAGATACAGGAGAAAAAGTTCTAGTTAAAGTTAGTAAAGCTGAAGGAAAAGAGATTGATAAAATCATCTTCACGAACAATAAACCTCTTTATGAGATTGACCCAGCTACTCAGAATATTTTTTATGTTTCTGATAAGTCAATTCAGATCTTCAATAAGAAATAAGAATATAACAAAATCCAAAGCCATCAGGATCTGATTCTGATGGCTTTTTTTTGCCTATGAAAAAAATACTACTCTTAATAGCTTTGCTTGTAATTGGTTCAATCCAAGCACAAGAAAAAATAAGCTCTAAAAAAAAGAAATTTTATATACCCGTAATCAAATATTCAGAATTCCCTGCTCTTGATAATGTCTTGACGCAAACAGCTTTTTATCAAATGGATAAATCGTTGCAAGAAGAAGAATCTAATCTCAAGAAGCGTTTTTTTAATATTGACGGGTATATAACCGATCCTGCTAATGGTAAGCTAAAACTTTATTTGACATTTGCACTCCCAAGATATACTGAAACACAAATTGATAGTGTTTATGATAAAAAAGAAAACAAATGGAGTTATGGTGCGCATTCTAATTACATTACAAATGTAAAACTAGACGTCAAAGTTGGGGATAAAATTATATTGTCAAAAGATTTTGGAGGTTCAGAATCATATTCAATGACTGTTGGAAATAGTCTTGGTGCTGTGAAAGTCGCTGCTTCAGAACATGACAAAAAAATTAGAACAGCCGTTAAGGACTCAGATTACAGCGATGTTGGACTTGGATTTGACAATGCTATTTATAAAACAGCGTTAAGAATTCAGGAGTTTTTAAATTATAAATTGGGGTATGCCACTAGTGAAGCAAAGATTAGATTCGAATTTGTAACCTCAAAAGGACATTCTGAATACAATCAAATGTTGGCATTTGAGAACGAAATTACAGCTCAGATGCAAAAGATAACACTTGAGAAAGGTCTAGACGAAAAATTACTGACGCCACATTTGCAATATCTTGAAAGTTTATTAGTAAAATATCCAGCTTCGCCTACAAATGTTAACATTCGATTTATTGTTACAAATAATTTGGCTGAAACCTATCTTTTGCTAGAAAATAAGGAAAAAGCATTATTGTACGCAAATTTACTTGTAGAAAACGACAAACAGGATTCACGCGGAACTGCAATTATTGATCGAATAAATAAAACCAATTTTGCAGATAAAAGATTAAGAGCTCATACGCCACGTTTCGCTGAACTTAAAAAGTTGGGACTTAAAATTGCAGAAGAAAAAGAAGAAAAAAGATTAGCGTTTTTTGAAAAGATTCAGCAGCAAGAAGCAGAATGGGAAACTGAAAAATCCAATCGTGAAGCTTATCTGGAAAAAATCAAAACTCAAAGATTTAATTTGCTAGATTCCATACCTTATCAGCTAAATGCAAATCTTTTGGCTAAAGTGGTTGAAAATCTTGGAGGAAGTCAGGCGTTAAAAAAAGTCGAAAAAGCACATTTGTTTTCTAAAATTTCGATAGAAGGAACAAATATTCCTCAAACGGAAGAAAAATGGGCGACAACATCGCATTATCTTTTGAAGAAAAAAATGCCAGAAACTTATTATGAAATCGTAAACGGAGCAGAAGCTTGGAGTCATGACGATCGTGAAACGGGCATAAATGCAAAATGGGCAAAGCTAACGGCGTACGATTACAGTAATTTATCTAAGAATGTTGATTTAGTAAATTTTCTTACCGATTTAAGACTTGATTTATGGAATAATTTTGAGGTTCTGGGAGATGAAATGTACGAAGGAAAAATGTGTTATCATTTAAATTACTTTGAAAAAACATTAAGTTCTGGAAATAGAACAATTCCTAAAACAGATTATCACGTTTTTATTGATAAAGAAAATTTTAATATTGTTTCTACAGAAAAAACAGAATTTGACAATGGTAACAAAAGTTTTTTCGAGAGAAAATTATTTGGCGATTATCGTCCTGTTACGAGTTTGAATTCTGGAAAAATTCCGCATAAGATTAATTACGAAATTGAAGATTTTAACGGAGAAACTTTTTATCAGGAAACTCGTGAAAAAGTAGAAATAAATCCCGTTTTCGGAAATCGAATTTTTATGAAAGAAGTTTATTTCGGAGGATTTAAATAAAATTTTAAGATTATTAAAAGCTGTTTTTAGAATTGGTTATTTTTTGATTTATTAGCTCAAAAAAATGAGAATAATGTCAGAAAGTAACCAATTCTTCTGTTTTTGTATCTATTATCTCAACAAAAGTTTGTGAAATTTAAAGAAATTGGTGGTCAATAGTTCAAAATTTCTTACTTTCGCACCTCGTTTAAGAAAAGGATAAAATGAGTACAAAATTTACTGAATACAAAGGACTTGACTTGCCTACAGTAGCGTCAGAAGTTCTTGATTTTTGGAAGAAAGAAAATATATTTGAAAAGAGTGTTACAACTCGCGAAGGAGCAGAGCCTTTCGTATTTTTTGAAGGTCCGCCTTCAGCAAACGGATTACCAGGAATTCACCACGTAATGGCGCGTGCGATTAAAGATATTTTTTGCAGATATAAAACTCAAAAAGGTTTTCAGGTTAAAAGAAAAGCCGGTTGGGATACTCATGGTTTACCTGTAGAATTGGGTACTGAAAAAGAATTAGGAATTACAAAAGAAGATATTGGCAAAACAATTTCTATCGAAGAATATAACGAAGCGTGTAAAAAAACCGTGATGCGTTATACCGACGTATGGAATGATTTGACTGAAAAAATGGGGTATTGGGTAGATATGGAAGATCCGTATGTGACCTACAAACCAAAATATATGGAGTCTGTTTGGTGGCTTTTGAAACAAATCTACGATAAAGGTTTGTTGTACAAAGGTTACACGATTCAGCCGTATTCTCCAAAAGCAGGAACTGGATTATCTTCTCACGAAGTAAACCAGCCTGGAGCTTATCGTGATGTTACAGATACTACAATTGTAGCGCAATTCAAGACTTTACCAGAAACGCTTCCAAGCTTTTTACAAGGTTTTGGAGATATTCACATTTTAGCTTGGACAACAACTCCTTGGACGTTGCCATCAAATACAGCTTTGACAGTTGGACCAAAAATCGATTATGTTTTAGTAAAAACATTCAATCAGTATACTTTTGAGCCAATCAATGTTGTTTTGGCTAAAAACTTAGTTGGAAAACAATTCGGAAAAGGATTTTTCTTAAGTGAAGATGATGCTGATTTTGATAATGTAAAAAACGGCGACAAGAAACTTCCATACAAAATCTTAACCGAAGCAAAAGGAGCAGATTTAGTAGAAATTCGTTACGAGCAATTATTGCCTTACGTATTGCCATACCAAAATGCTGAAAACGCATTTAGAGTAATTGCTGGAGATTTCGTTACTACAGAAGACGGAACAGGAATCGTACATACGGCTCCAACTTTTGGTGCAGATGATGCTAAAGTAGCAAAAGAAGCAAAACCAGAAGTGCCGCCAATGTTGGTTTTGGATGAAGAAGGAAATGCAGTTCCATTAGTAGATTTACAAGGAAAATTCACTTCTCATTTAGGTGATTTAGCTGGAAAATACGTTAAAAATGAATATTACGATGCAGGTCAAGCGCCAGAGAAATCTGTAGATGTTGAAATCGCTATTCGTTTAAAAGAAGAAAATAAAGCTTTTAAAGTTGAAAAATACGTGCACAGTTATCCACACAGCTGGAGAACAGACGAGCCGTTGTTATATTATCCCCTAGATTCATGGTTCATCAAAGTAACCGATGTAAAAGATAGAATGTTCGACCTGAACGAAACTATCAATTGGAAACCTAAATCTACTGGTGAAGGACGTTTTGGAAACTGGCTTAAAAATGCCAACGACTGGAACTTATCTCGTTCTAGATATTGGGGAATTCCGTTGCCAATTTGGAGAACTGAAGATAAAAAAGAAGAAGTTCTTATTGGTTCTGTTGAAGAATTATACAATGCGATCGAGAAATCTATCGAAGCTGGTTTTCAAAAAGAAAACCCATTTAAAGGTTTCGAAATCGGAAACATGTCTGAATCAAATTATGATTTAATTGATTTGCACAAAAATGTTGTTGATCAAATTACTTTAGTTTCGGCTTCAGGACAGCCAATGAAACGCGAAAGTGATTTAATTGATGTTTGGTTCGATTCTGGAGCAATGCCTTATGCACAATGGCATTATCCTTTCGAAAACCAAGACAAAATTGATGGGAATAAAGACTTTCCTGCAAATTTCATTGCAGAAGGAGTAGATCAAACACGTGGATGGTTTTATACTTTACACGCTATCGGAACTTTAGTTTTTGATAAAGTAGCGTATAAAAACGTTGTTTCAAACGGTTTGGTTTTAGATAAAAATGGAATTAAAATGTCTAAAAGTAAAGGAAATACGATAGACCCATTTAAAACCATTGCAGAATTTGGTCCTGATGCCACACGTTGGTATATGATTATGAATGCAAATCCTTGGGATAACTTAAAGTTTGACCTTGAAGGAATTGCTGAGGTTCGTCGTAAATTCTTTGGAACTCTTTACAATACATATTCTTTCTTCTCGTTATACGCCAATATCGACGGTTTTAAATACGAAGAAGCTGAAATTCCTTTAAACGAAAGACCAGAAATCGATCAATGGATTATTTCTGAATTGCATTCGTTAATCAAATTTGTTGATGAATGTTATGAAGATTACGAACCAACAAAAGCGACAAGAGCAATTTCTGACTTCGTTCAGGAAAACTTAAGTAACTGGTACGTTCGTTTATGTCGTCGTCGTTTTTGGAAAGGGGAATATGCAAAAGATAAAATTGCAGCTTACCAAACGCTATATACTTGTTTGCTTACAATCAGTAAATTGAGTGCTCCAGTTGCTCCGTTTTTTATGGATAAATTGTACAGAGATTTGACAGCTTCTACGGGAACCGAGGATTTTGCTAGTGTTCACTTGGCTGAATTCCCAAAATTTGTCGAAAACTTTGTTAATAAAACGTTGGAAAGCAAAATGCAGAAGGCGCAAACTATCTCTTCTCTAGTTTTATCACTACGTAAAAAAGAGATGATTAAAGTGCGTCAACCTTTGCAAAAGGTAATGATTCCAGTACTTGACGAGAATCAGCGTGCTGAAATTGAAGCCATTTCTGACCTTGTAAAAGCTGAAGTAAACGTGAAAGAAATCGAACTTTTAGACGATGCTTCTGGTATTTTGGTAAAACAAATTAAACCTAATTTTAAAGCATTAGGACCGCGTTTTGGAAAGGATATGGGATTGATTTCTAAGGAGATACAGGGTTTTTCTCCAGATCAGATTAATCAGTTAGACAAGCAAGGAACGCTAGATATTGTTATTTCTGGAAATAATGTAACTTTATCCTTAGAAGACGTCGAAATAACATCGCAAGATATCGAAGGTTGGCTGGTTGCAAATTCAAACGGAATTACAGTTGCGCTTGACATTACAATATCTGAAGAATTAAAAAATGAAGGTATCGCGAGAGAATTAGTAAACAGAATTCAGAATATCCGTAAAGATTCAGGATTTGAAGTTACTGATAAGATTAAGGTACAAATAAAAAGAGACGGTATTTTAGAAGATGCTGTTTCGAAAAATGAGGACTATATTAAGTCTGAAACATTAACAGATGAACTGGTTTTTGTAGACGTTTTAGAAAACGGCACAGAAATTGAGTTTGATGACATTAAAACCATTATATTAATTTCAAAATAGTTAGAAAATGATAGATGAAATTACAAGGTACTCTGATGCTGACTTAGCGGAGTTCAAAGAAATAATTCAAGCAAAAATTAAAAAAGCACAAGAAGATCTTGATTTGATCAAAAGTGCCTATATGAATGATTTAAATAACGGAACAGACGATACATCTCCAACATTCAAAGCTTTTGAAGAAGGAAGTGAAACAATGTCTAAAGAAGCAAACTCTCAATTGGCTATTAGACAAGAGAAGTTTATTCGTGACTTAAAAAACGCTTTATTCCGTGTTGAAAACAAAACATATGGTATTTGCAAAGTAACAGGTAAATTAATTAGCAAAGAAAGGCTTAAAATCGTTCCTCATGCAACAATGAGTATCGAAGCTAAAAACTTGCAAAGATAAATTCACAAAAAATATCTAAATATAAAATGCGCTCTTTTTTGGGGCGCATTTTTTTGTTTAATGTTTAACGGGTTGAATTTGTATTGTTATATTTTTACTTTGAGAGAAATTATTTATAATTGTTAAAAATAATTTTTATTTCTGGATAGTTTGTTTTGTAAGAAACAAAAGCAACTGATTGACTGTGCTTTTGAACGATAATTGCAATAAAAAAACCGCTTTTTAAAGCGGTTTTTATTTTGTGAATTTGCGAATGATTACGCTAGATTTTTTTCAACTTCAGCTTTGTGCTTTCTTAAAATAGCTCTAGTCATACCTAAATTAGCTTTTGTTGCATCAGCAGCTAGGTAGATCATAAATTTTTTGTTTGGAGAAATATCGATAATGTGAATTTGATTAGAAAGTGTGATCAAAATATCTTCAATGTCTTGATTCAATCCTAAAGCCTTTACGGCATTTAGTTTGGCTTTTACAACTTCTAAGTTGTAAGCAGCAGCAAGTTCTGGGTCAAAAGAAGGATCGATAGTTAAGTTTCCAAAGCTTAATCCAGATTCAATTTCTGTTACAGCGACAGCGATAAAGCCGTTTACGTTTGTTTTCATTTCGGTTAAAAACACGTTTAAAAAATCATTGCTCATAGTTCATTTGGGTTTGATTGTTAATAGAATTTATTGTTATTTCAGTAGGGAATTTTTGCTCAACTCTGCAGATACTTCTTCTGTAGAACGCATTAATAAGGCTAGATTGCTTCCTTCTTTAGAAAAAGCAACTATAAAATTGGAACCGCTTATTTTGTTTCCAACAATAACGCCTTCGGCACTTTTAAGGTATAATTGTTTAAGAGAGCCTTTTTCTAAATCGATTAAGAATTTTTCGCTCATTGATAAAATCGCTGCGCTCATTGCGGCAATGCTGTCTCCATAATCTAAGTTTAAGGAAGTGATTAGTTTTCCTTTACCATTTAAAATTAAAGCAGCAGTTGATTTTGTGCTGACTAGAAAGTCATTAAGTGTAGTAGTAATTTCATTCATGATTTTGTAGGATTTTGGGAGAATTGTTAAATTCAGTTTGTTTTGGATTTATTTTTGAAAATTAATTTTGAATCAACCTAAACAAGTGTTAATTTTCATTAACAAATATAAATTAAATTATGTATCATTGTAATACCAAATCATTAATAATTTAAATTATTTACTGTAAAAAACTTACATTATGGCTAAAGTATTGAAATTCAAAGAAGTAAACTCTGACGTAGAACGCAGAATGAAAGATTTTGAAAAACTGCGAGTTAAGTTTAAAGCTGATGTTAAAAAGGGCGAAGCGAAGAAACTGGCTGCCGGAAAAGAAAGCAAAGGAATATTCAAATCAATTTCTGATTTTTTCTCCGACAGTCCAGCGAAAACTGCTGCAAAAGCTCCTGTAAAATAATAAACTCATTTGGTTTAGATTAGTGCTTAAACTCAGTTTAGTTTATTAGAAAACAATTAACGCTCCCTTAGGAGCGTTTTTTTTGATTAAATTGCTATTTTTGCCCATCAAAAAATTATAAAATGTCATTACGAAAAGCGTATTTCCTTATATTCTTAGTTTTAATAGTTGATCAACTTTCTAAAATTTATGTCAAAACAAACTTTGTCCTTGGAGATGAATATCCTGTTTTTAGTTGGTTTAAGATTCATTTCATAGAAAATGAAGGAATGGCTTGGGGAACAAAAATTCCTGGAGAATATGGAAAACTAATTTTGACTGTTTTTAGAATCTTTGCTGTATTCGGAATCGGATGGTGGCTTGCAGATTCTGTTAAAAAACGCCATTCAAATTATTTAATAGTGGCGATTGCATTAATTTTTGCAGGTGCTGCAGGAAATATCATCGATTCAGTTTTCTATGGAGTTATTTTTGATGACAGCACTAATAATTTAGCCACGATTTTTTCTCCTGAACCTTACGGAACCTGGTTTCATGGTTTGGTTGTAGATATGTTCTACTTTCCTATATGGGAAGGAGATCTTCCGGCTTGGTTGCCAATTTTTGGAGGAAAACATTTTGCTTTTTTTAATGCTATTTTCAATGTAGCCGATGTAGCAATTTCTACTGGAGTTGGTATACTTTTGGTTTTCAATAAGAGAGCTTTTCCAAAACACGAATAAATTTAAAAGTTCCAAAATTTTCAAAATTCCAAATTCCAATATTTGAGGCATTCGCAACAAAAAGATATCGGAATTTGGAATTTTTCATTTTTAGGGTTTAATATTTTATGTTATTTTTACGATATAAAAAATCAAAACCATGCAAAGTCCGTCTTTTTCTATTTATGATGCTTCTGCGGGATCAGGAAAGACGTATACATTGGTAAAAGAATATTTGAAAATTATTCTTTCTTCGCCAAAAAATGATGCATACCGAAATATTTTAGCAATAACTTTTACCAACAAAGCGGTTCATGAAATGAAAAGCCGTATTGTTGGAAATTTGTCAGAATTTGCAAAAGACGAACCGTCATCCAAAGCCTATGATTTAATGGAAGATATTTCTCGTGATACGGGGCTTTCGGTCATTAAAATCAAAACAAAATCGCAGCAAATCATAAAGCACTTAATTCATAATTATGCTGCTTTTGATATTTCTACTATTGATAAATTTACTCATAAAGTTATTCGTGCGTTTGCGCATGATTTGAATCTTCCAATGACTTTTGAGGTTACTTTGGATACCGAAAATTTATTGGTTGAAGCAGTTGATGCTATTATTGCGCAAGCAGGTGAAGATGAAACTTTGACCAAATTGCTCATCGATTTTACTATGGAAAAAACCGATGACGATAAAAGCTGGGATGTTTCAAGAGAAATTTTGGATACAGGAAGGTTGATTTTGAATGAAAATAATAGAAATGAAATTCTTCATTTTCAAGATAAAACAATCGGAGAGTTTGTTGAAATTAAGGCAAAAATGCAAGCGCTTTGTAAAGAATTAGAAAAGACAAATGAAGAACTTGCCTTTAAAGCAATTGAATTAATTGATAAAAACGGAATCGATTCTAAATCATTTTCTAGAGGAACTTTTCCGAATCATTTAGAAAGTATTCGCAGCGGAAAATTCAATCCAAAAAATAAAACTTTTCATGAGTTTGATGATATTGCAATTAATAAAACGGCAAAAGACCGAGCGTTAATTGAAAATATAATTCCAGAATTACTTCAAATTTTAAAAGAGGTTTATCAAAATTTCGAAAAAAGAGATTTTTATAAAGCCTTTCTGAAAAATATAACGCCACTTTCTTTGTTGAATACGGTAAGTAATGAATTGGCTAAAATTCAATCTGAACAAAATGTATTGTCAATTTCAGAATTTAATGCCATAATTCACCGCGAAATTCAAAATCAGCCGGCACCATTTATTTATGAGCGTTTGGGAGAGCGTTATCGTAATTTTTTTATTGACGAATTTCAGGATACTTCAGAAATGCAATGGCAGAATTTAATTCCGCTAATCGATAATTCGCTTTCTGGTTTAGATGATTTTGGTAATAAAGGAACGCTAATGATTGTTGGCGACCCGAAGCAATCTATTTATCGCTGGCGCGGAGGAAAAGCTGAGCAATTTATCGAATTAAGTAAAGATGTAAATCCGTTTAATAATCCAGATAAACAACTAAAGCATTTAAATACCAATTATCGAAGTTATAGCGAGGTGATTGAATTTAATAATGCTTTCTTTAAGCTTATTTCTGCGGAATTTTCAAATGAAGATTATAAAGATTTGTATGAAAATCATAGTTTTCAAAATACAAATTCGAAAAAAGGCGGTTATGTAAATATTTCTTTCCTTCCTGTAGTTGATAAAAATGAATTTGCTGATGAAGATGAAGTTGTTGAGAAATCAGATTTATATGTTTTAGCAACTTTAAATACTATTCAAGAAGTGCTCAAGCAGGGTTTTGAGTATAAAGATATTGTAATTCTAACTCGAAAAAGAGATCAAGGAATTGCGATTGCTAATTATTTGACAGAACAAGGAATTCCGCTTTTATCTTCAGAAACCTTAATGATTCAAAATGCGGCAGAAGTCCGTTTTATTGTTCATTTGCTTCGATATTTAAATAATAGTGCCAATTTAGAATCGAAAGCTAATTTTTTGCATTATTTGGCTTCAAATAAAGATTTGTCAATGCCTGTTCATGATTTTATAGCTTTAGGAATGAGTTATAAAGTGGAAAAAGAATTTGAAAATTGGCTTTTAACTTTTGATGTTGCTTTTTCGTTTGAAGATGTTCGTAAAAAATCACTTTATGAGGCTGTAGAAATTATCATTACTAAATTTATACTTCCATCAGAAGGAAATGCATACGTTCAATTTTTCTTGGATATAGTTTTAGAAAGAGATATTCGAAATCAGGCAGGAGTTTCGGATTTCTTGTTTTTTTGGGATAAAAACGCAGAGAAATTTAGCATTCCGTCTCCCGAAGGGAATAATGCTGTTCGAATTATGACGATTCATAAATCAAAAGGATTAGAATTTCCTGTTGTAATTAAGCCTTTTGCAGATGAAGATTATAATCGAAAGCCAAAAGACAAATTGTGGCTCGATACCGAAGAGATTGATTTGGGAGTTCCAAAAGCTTTAGTTGATAATAGTAGTGCGGTTGAAAGTTTTGGAGAAAGTGCCTCAGCTGTTTTTAATTTGAAAAAACAAGAAGAGCTTTTGGATAATATTAATGTTTTGTACGTGGCGTTAACGCGCGCAGAAGAGCAATTATATGTTATTTCTCAGTCTTTAAAAGCAAAAAATGACGGAGAGTATCCAAATAATATGGCTTCTTTTTTTATTAAATTTTTAATTAATGAAGGGGTTTATGATGAAGAAAAACTGAATTATGAATTTGGAAGTAAAACCAGGCTTTCAAAAGCTTCAAAGACTGTTGATCTTGTAAAATCAATTCCTGTTGTAAGAGAAGTTTTGAATCCTAAAAATATAAAAATAGCGCAGCGAGAGGCCTTGATGTGGGGAACGCATCAGCAAGAAGCGATTTCGTACGGAAATATCGTTCACGAAATTCTGGCTTTTGTAAAAGATAAATCAGATATTGATTTGGCAGTCACAAAGTCGCTAGAAAATGGTTTGATAACTTATGATCAAGTTGAGCCTGTTTTACAGACTTTGAGAGAAATTGTAAATCATCCAGAATTGTCTATTTGTTTTGATGGAAAACATAATATCTTAAACGAGCAGACTATTGTTCAAAAACAAGGAAGAATTCTAAAGCCCGATCGAGTTGTGTTTTTAGAGAATAAAGAAGCTTTTTTGCTGGATTATAAAACGGGAGCTGTAAATGCTAAATATCAACAGCAAATTCAAGAATATCAAGATGCAATCGAAGATTTAGGATACAAAGTGTTAAAAAAGGCTTTGGTATACATAGGAGCGGAGATTGAAGTGGTAAATTTGTGAAAAAATTAATCAGATGTTAAAGAAATAACGAAGCTTAATTATTGTTAACTTGTTAATTTTTAACGTTTTAAATAAATAAAAAATGTACGGTAAAATAAAAGAACATCTGCAAAGTGAGCTGCAGACAATCGAAGAAAATGGAATTTTCAAAAAGGAGAGAATTATTACTTCTCCTCAAGGCGCAGAAATTACAATTTCGACTGGAGAAACAGTTTTAAATTTTTGTGCTAATAATTATTTAGGGCTTTCCTCTCATCCAGAAGTGGTGCAAGCGGCAAAAGACGCCTTAGATACGCATGGTTTCGGAATGTCATCTGTGCGTTTTATTTGCGGAACTCAAGATATCCATAAAACTTTAGAAAAAAAGATTGCTGATTTTTATGGTACAGAAGATACTATATTGTACGCGGCAGCCTTTGATGCAAACGGAGGAGTATTTGAGCCTTTGTTAGGTGAAAATGATGCTATTATTTCAGACAGTTTAAACCACGCTTCTATCATTGATGGGGTTCGTCTTTGTAAGGCAGCGAGATACCGTTATGAAAATAATAATATGGAAGATTTAGAGCAGCAATTAATCAAGGCAAATGAAGCCGGAGCTCGCTTTAAATTGATTGTTACTGACGGTGTTTTTTCTATGGATGGCCTAGTGGCGCCATTAGATAAAATTTGTGATCTTGCTGACAAATACGACGCTATGGTTATGGTTGATGAATGCCATGCTGCAGGTTTTATTGGCGCAACAGGAAAAGGTACGCTTGAAGCGAAAGGAGTAATGGGTAGAGTTGATATTATTACTGGTACTCTTGGAAAAGCATTAGGGGGAGCAATGGGCGGATATACGACTGCAAAAAAAGAGATTATAGAGCTATTGCGTCAAAGATCTAGGCCTTATCTTTTTTCGAATTCATTAGCTCCTGCAATTGTTGGGGCTTCAATAAAAGTGTTTGAATTGCTTGAAAAAGATACAACGCTTCGTGATAAATTGGAATGGAATACCAATTACTTTAAAGGAGGTTTGAAAAAAGCAGGATTCGATATCATCGACGGAGATTCTGCAATCGTTCCTGTTATGTTATACGATGCGAAATTATCACAAACAATGGCAAATGAACTATTAAAACAAGGGATTTATGTTATTGGATTTTTCTTTCCAGTAGTGCCAAAAGATAAAGCCAGAATAAGGGTACAGCTATCTGCAGCGCATGAAAAAGAACATTTGGACAAGGCAATAAATGCCTTTACAGTTGTCGGTAAAATGTTAAAAGTTATATAATTACCACTTTGGTCAAATTTTTGTAGGTTTTTTTTAACATTTCATTTTGTATTTAAAAAATTTGGTGTTACTTTTGCTTGTAATTAACTAAATTGTAATTAAAAAAATTAAGTATGAAACATCTTAACAAACTTTTAGTTGCTGTATTGATGGCGATGGGTTTAAATGCTCACGCGCAAGACAGTAACAATCCATGGGCTATCTCTTTCGGGGTTAATGCTGTGGATACTAGAACAAGTTCAGGTTCAGGAAGTGGATTTTTTGATCAGCACTTCTCTCAGCCATTCGCAGTAAAAGACAACTGGAATATCCTTCCTTCTCTATCTTACATTGGTGTAAATAGATATGTAGGTAGCGGTTTCTCTGTTGGTTTACAAGGGTCTGTAAACAAAATTGATAAATTTGTTGTTTTTGGTCAAGGTGGTGATATTGATGGTAGAGGTAATGCTGTAGTGAATCCAGGAGATTTAATGTACTACGGAATTGATGCTACTATTAAATACAGCTTCCAAGAATTAATTAAATCTAAAGTGATCGATCCTTCGTTATCTGTTGGTGGAGGTTATACTTTCTTCGGAGATAGCAGCTACGGAACTGTTAACCCAGGTGCTGGTTTGACTTTTTGGTTTACAGATGCTATTGGACTTGAGCTTGCTACAAGATACAAATGGTCAGTTAGTGGAGATAGACAAGATGCTTCTGGTGCTCCAGATGCTCCATCTCACTTCCAACACACTGCAGGTTTAGTTTTCAAATTCGGAGGTAAAGATACTGACGGAGACGGAATCTATGACAAAGATGATGCTTGTCCAGATGTTGCTGGTTTAAAACAATTCAACGGATGTCCTGATACTGACGGTGACGGAATCGTTGATGCTTCTGACGCTTGTCCAGATGTATTTGGTTTAGCTGCATTAAACGGATGTCCTGATACAGACGGTGACGGAATTGCTGATAAAGATGATGCTTGTCCAGATGTTGCTGGTTTAGCTGCTTTAAAAGGTTGTCCTGATACTGACGGTGACGGAATCGCTGATAAAGACGATAAATGTCCTACAGTTGCTGGTCCTAAAGAAAACGGTGGTTGCCCATTCTTAGACGCTGATAAAGATGGTGTTGCTGATAAAGATGATGACTGTCCTACAGTTCCAGGTCCTGCAAGTAACAGAGGATGTCCAGAAGTAACTTCTGCTGCATTAGAAGATCTTAAAGTTCAAGCTAGAGCAATCTACTTCAACTCAGGAAAAGCTACTTTCAAAACTGGTGACAAAGAAACTCCAGCTAGATTAGATGCTATTAAAGAAATCCTTAAAAACTATCCAAACGCGAAATTCTCTATTGAAGGACACACAGATAGTACAGGTTCTGCTAAAATCAACGATAAACTTTCTCAAGATAGAGCAAACGCTGTATTGAATGCTTTAGTTGAAAGAGGTGTTAACCCAGAGAACTTAGAAGCTAAAGGATTTGGATCTTCTCAACCAGTTGCAAGTAACAAAACTGCTGCAGGTAAAGCTCAAAACAGAAGAACTGAAATTAGACACATTGGTTCTAAATACCAAGGAAAACTATAATTTAGTTCCTAAATAAATATGAAAAGCCATTCTTAATTGAATGGCTTTTTTTATTTTTATACTATGATAAATGATTCTTTTCTTCAAAAACTAGCTGGTGTTGTAATTCGGGATTATGCAGATAAACTTTCTGAAATAACCATAATTCTTCCGAATAAAAGAGCGAAAGTTTTTTTGATTGAAGCGCTTAAAAAAGAGATTAATAAAACTATTATTGCTCCCGAAATTACAAGTATTGAAGATTTCGTACAAGATGTTGCGTCAATTAGATCTATTGATTCGATTGAATTGCTGTTTGAATTTTATGAAGTTTATTTATCAATTACAGAAAAAAAGAACCAGCAATCTTTTGAGCTATTTGCAAATTGGGCGAAAACACTCTTGCAAGATTTTAATGAGATTGATCGTTATCTTTTAGAACCATCTCATGTTTTGTCTTATCTTAAAGACATTGAAGATATAAAAAGATGGGGGTTGGAAGTGGATCAAAAAACAAAACTTTTAGAAAACTATATTGATTTTTGGAAGCTGCTTCCTCTTTATTATGACTCTCTTTACAATCATTTGTTGTTTAAATCTATTGGCTATCAAGGTTTGATTTATCGTGAGGCGGTTAATAATTTAAACCATTTTTCGAATACAATTGGTAATCGTATTTTTGTTTTTGCGGGATTCAATGCCTTAAATGCCGCAGAAGAAAAAATAGTACAACATTTATTGGCTCTCGATCAAGCAAAGATTTATTGGGATGCAGATCGTGCGTTTCTAAATGATCCTTATCATGATGCAGGACTTTTTTTGAGGCGTTTTAAAGAAAGTTGGAAATATTATAAAACAAATGTTATTGATTGGATTGTAGATGATTTCTCGCAGTCAAAAAACATTCAGATTATAGGAACTCCGAAAACAATTGGACAGGCAAAACTTGCTGGAAGTATTATTGAAAAATTAATTGAACAAAATCCTTCAGCATCTTTAGATAAGGTGGCGGTTGTTCTTGGTGAAGAAAATTTGTTAGTTCCTGTTTTGTACTCGTTGCCAGCTTCAGTTGGGGCTTTGAATATTACAATGGGATATTCTGGAAAGAATAATCCATCGCAAATTTTTGTTGCTAAATTATTTAAAATGCATACTAATGCGCTTTCGAGAAAGGGCACAAGTTATGTTTTTTATTATAAAGATGTGCTTGATATTTTGACACATCCATTGGTTGAGCCGTATGCTCATGCCGAAAAATTGGTGAAAATTATCAAAGAGAATAATTACACTTTTATTACTCACCAGAAAATTTTAGAACTTCATCCCGATTATTCTTCATTTTTTAATTTATTATTTGAAAAATGGGAGAGTGGATCTGTTGCTGTTTTGAAGAATATTTCTTCTCTGCTAATTTTAATTAAGCAACATTTTAATAATGATAACGAAGAAGAAAAAATAGCAAAAGCATTTGTTTATGGTGTTTTTAAAGTAATTAATAAGCTTATAAATTATTATTCGAAACATAACCATATTGATAATATTGATACGCTTCATGCTATTTATAAGCAAATTATTGATTTAGCAGAAGTTTCTTTTGAGGGTGAGCCGTTGAGAGGTTTACAGATTATGGGGGTTTTAGAAAGTCGTGTTCTGGATTTTGAAACTGTTATTATAACTTCTATGAATGAAGGAAAGTTTCCTGCTGGTAAATCGCAGAATTCTTTTATTCCGTACGATGTGAAAAAAGAATTGGGGCTTCCGACTTTTAAAGAAAAAGATGCAATTTATACCTATCATTTTTACCATTTGCTGCAAAGAGCGAAGAATATTTATTTGATTTATAATACCGAAAATGATGGTTTAGATGCTGGCGAAAGAAGCCGTTTTATAACACAATTGGAAGTGGAAAAAAAATCGAATCATAATATTAGTTTTGATATTTACAATCCAATGCTTCCAAATACGGCTAATGAACCTATTTCGGTTGAGAAATCTGAAGCGGTAATGATGCGTTTAAAAGAAATTGCCGAGACTGGTTTTTCTCCTTCTGCATTAACGTCTTACATTAGAAATCCTATTGAGTTTTATTTTCAAAAAATATTAAGAATTCGCGAAGTGGAAGAAGTGGAAGAAAATATCGCTTTAAATACTTTAGGAACTATTATTCACGAAACCTTAAAAGCTTTATATGAGCCTTTTATTGGAAAGTTTATTTCGGAAAATGATATTATGAATTGTTTTAAACTCTTAGATGATGAAGTGTTAAAGCAATTTAAATTGGTTTACAAAGAAGGTGAAATCAAGAAAGGGAGAAATCTTTTGGCTTTTGAAGTTGCAAAACGGAATATCTCGAATTTTTTAAGAATGGAGCTCGAGTCGGTAAAAAATGATGAAGCGATTAAAATTATTGCTTTAGAGCAAACGTTTCAGAGAGAATTTGTTCATCCGAAATTGCCTTTTCCAATTTTAATTAAAGGAAATGTGGACCGTATAGAGCAGCGCGACGGAAAAATACGAATTATCGATTATAAGACAGGAAAAGTAGAAAAATCGAATGTTGTATTGAAAACATGGAATGGTTTGACGCAAGAGCTTAAAAATGATAAAATTATTCAGGTTTTAGCGTATGCTTTTATGTTTGAAAAAGAAGCGGGCAATTATCCAATCGAAGTAGGTATTATTTCTTTTAAAAATTTGAAATCAGGATTTTTGCCTTTTGGTTATAAAGAGGAAAAAGAATTAAATGCTATAGTAACATCAGAAATTATGAATTCTTACTTAGATGAAATTGCTAATTTGTTGAGCGAAATCTTTGATATTACTCTTCCTTTTGAAGAGAGAATTTAATATTGAATTGTCTATCTCTGTAATTATCAGTTAATTTGAAATAAATGAATCATTTTTTAAGTCACTTTTGTTTGTTTGTGGTTAAACAAAAAAATGGTCGAAAATAAAAATAGCCGAACTTATTGAAGAAGATTTTCTTAATAAGTTCGGCTATTTTTTTAGAATGCTTTTAGCTAAATATTTTTTTGAAGAAACCTTTTTTAGTACTTCCTTCAGAACTCGTATTGTTTATTGGGCCGTTTTCAATACGAAATCTTCTAAACTTTAGCAGTTTTACATTTAAGTCAAAGCGTAATTCGTCAACAGTTTTCATTTGTACAATTTTTTGCAAAGCTATATAAAAACTTTCTGTAAATGCAACATTCTGTAAATGTTAATTTTAGAAATGAAATTAATGAAAAGAAAAGTTATGTTTTTAATATAATATGCTTTTTATGTTAATTTTTATTGCAGAATTTTTGCAAAAAAATAGGTTTAATTGTGTGATAAATAAAAGTGATATAGGAGGTTATATCTGCTATTTTTTTAACAAGTGTTTAGCTGACAAATCTTGAGATTAAAAATATCTTTGGCGCTTCCAAAAACATGACAAATAATAGAATATGATTGATTTACAAACACTAGTAGAAGAAACTGGGGCAGAATCTGGCTTAAGTTTTAATATTGATGGAATCTTAAATGAGTCTGTTAATTTAGAATACGACGGAAATGTTGCAGCAATGATCGGAATGATCTTGAAAATGTGCTTAGAAATGTCTGAAGACGTAAACAATGGCGATCTTAAACAAGTTATGATTAAGAATAACGACGGGATTGTGGTAGCAACAAAAAATCAAGATGATAACTGCGTTGCGCTGCTTTCTAAAGATCTAAGTAAAATGGGACTATTACTTCGTAGAATGGATTCTGTTTTCAATAATTAAATTTAACCAATATTAAAATACACATGTCAGACTTTTTACAAAATTTTCAAAACGATTTAAGAGATAATGTAAACGGATTTATTGCTGTTTCGGTAACTGAAGTTGAAACAGGAATGTCTTATTGCTCCTTAACTGTTAAACCTGATTTTGATCCAGAATTGGCTTCGGCTTACAATTTAGAAGTTGTGAAAGCTAAATTGAACGCGATTAGAGCTTTAGGATTAGATCAAAAAATTAATGATATCTTGATCACATTGACAGATCAGATTCATATTATTGATTTATCTGAAGATGGAAGATATTTTATTTATTTAGCTGTAGATTCTACAAAAGCAAATCTTGGTTTAACAAGAGCGACTTTATCTAAATATAAAAAAGATATTACATCTAAATTATAATAACATTTGCCCCCAAAAATGAGAAAAAGGCTATTTCAACCTAGGTTAGAAATGGCCTTTTTTGATTTTGAAATTAATTTATTCGAAGAAATTTATTAAAATGTTTTTCAGTTCTTCTTTATTTTCGATGTGGCTCATGTGCCCATCTTCAAACGAAACAAGTTCAGCAGTTGTGTCTTCAATTTGTGCAAGACTTTCTTCGTAATTTAAAACAGGATCTTTTTTGCCTAAAATCAATAAGACCGGAAATCTGTTTTCTTGCAAAAGCCATTCTCTGTCTTTTCGTATTTTCATTCCTTCCAAAGAAGCTACAATTCCTTGTAGAGGTGTTTTTAAGGCTTCTGTTTTTACTTTTTCTATTTCTTCTGCTAATCTAATTCTGTTATTTTCGCTAAATAAATTTGCAATGGCTAAACTCACAAAACTGATGTAATTTTGTTTTACGGCTTTAATTGCGCGAGTTCTGTTTGTCTTTTTTTCTTCGCTGTCTTCTTTTGAAGTTGAATTCTGTAAAACTAATTTTTGAATTTTTTTCGGATATAATTCGGCGAAAGCCAAACCAACATAGCCACCCATCGAATGTCCTAAAATTATTGCTTTTTCGATTTTTAGAAATTTCAAAACTTCATTAACGGCATTGGCATTTTCTTCCATTTCATGAACGTAACCGAAAGAATCGGATTCGCCATGACCTAATAAATCAATGGTAATAACGCGATGTGTTTTCGAAAAAAGTTCTACATACTCCGTCCACATTTTTTTGTTTTCTAAAAAGCCGTGAAGTAAAACTATCGTATTTCCTTTTCCGTTATCAGAATAGGATATTTTTGTGTTTTTGTATAATAGTTGACTCAAAATGGAAATTTTAAATAGCAAAAATACGCTATTTTATTAGCCATATGAAATACAGAATGAATTTTAACTGAGATATATTTTGGGATTCTCTTAAAGAAGCATAAGCTCTTTTCATTTGTGTTTTTACAGTATTAATTGAGATATTGTTGTCTTCTGCGATTTCTTGATAACTGAGACCTTCAACAACATGAAGCATAAAAATTTCTCTTCTGGCTTGAGGAATTTTTTCTATTAAAGTTTGAATTTTTGGTTTTTTATTTTCTTCGGTACTTTCAAAAGTAATTTGTTCTTCTGATTTAGGAAGCGCTATTTTGTTTTGTTGCAGACTAATTGTTTTGTTTTTTTCTAAATACTGCAGACTTAAGTTTTTTATTGCTTTTGTGCCATAAGCTTTAAATGTGCTGGTTACGTTTAAGGCTTCTTCTTTTTCCCATAAATAAGTAAAAAAATCTTGCACAATGTCTTTTGCTACATCTTTGTCTTTAACGATATTAAAAGACACTAAAGAGAAAAAGACAAAATGCTCTTTGTATAAAGCTTCAAATATTTTAAAATCTTTATGATTTAACATTTAAAATAGCATTTATTATTTTGTAATGGATTACATAGTGTCAAATGTAAAATAAAAAGTTAGTTTTTTTTTACTATGTGTAAAAAAAATCAAAATTTTTTGATTTGTTGTCACCCTAAAAAGCTTTTTTTATAACATATAGGAAACCACTATATAAAAAACAATGACTCCAAATTTTAAATTGATTAACGTTCTCAGGAAAATAACCTCTGATGGACACTTAGATGCTTCGAAAATGGCATCGCTTTCTCCTGAAGAGAAGGAATTAATAGAAAACCTTCAAAGTAATGATATGCTCGAAGAAGCATTGTCGTATGCAGAATCTATAGATGTAGACGAAAGTTGGGAGGAATTAAAAGAAGAATTAAATATTAATAAAAAGACAGTTGTTATTAATTGGAAAAAAATGCTTCAATATGCAGCAATTGTCTTTTGTTTGTTGGGCTTGGTTTATGTTTTTCAATACAAAAATGTGAAACAAGATAAAATCGAAATTCCCTCAGATGCAATTCAGTTGGTTTTAGAAAATGGAGATATTCAGGTTTTAAATCCAAATGGAAAACAGCAGATTATCAAAAAAAATGGAGAAGTGGTTGCTTCTCAAAAAGAGAATGAAATTAATTATCGTTCGGCGAATGCCATGAATAAATTGATTTATAATGAAATTAAAATTCCTTACGGTAAAACTTTTAAAGTGATGTTGTCTGATGGTACTTCAGTAAATCTAAATGCGGGTTCATCTTTAAAATATCCAGTTCAATTTGTTAAAGGACATAATAGAGAAGTTGTTTTGGAAGGAGAGGCTTTTTTTGATGTGGCAAAAGACAAAACACATCCTTTTATTGTAAAAACAAGAGGTGTCAATGTTCAGGTTTTAGGAACAAAATTTAATGTTAGTTCTTATAAAGAAGATTCGGATATCAATACGGTTTTGATTGAAGGCTCGGTTAGTTTGTCTGGTCTTGGAAATGTCGATAAAAAAGCAATGCTAACTCCAGGCGAAAAAGGATCTTGGAATAGTAAAAATACTGAAATAACGATTGATAAAGTTGATACTCGCTTTTATACAGAATGGATTAACGGAGAAATTGTTTTTAGAAAAACAGCTTTTAGAGATATCATAATAAAACTGGAACGTACTTACGATGTCACTATAGAAAATAACAGAACCGACATTTTAGATAAAAAATTTAATGCCAGTTTCAACAAGAATATCGAAAGTATAGAAAAGGTATTAGAAACAATGAGTAAAATTCAAGGCTTTACTTATACAAAACAAGGAAAGCTTATAAAAATAAACTAACTATTTATTAACCAAACCAACAAAACCAAATTTATGAAGTGAGAGTCTTATTTTTTTGAAAAACACAAGAAGAAAAAAATCGGAAAATACTACCAATATTTCCCGATTCAGTAATGTGTTTTTAAACGACGTATCGAATTAAATCATTTAAAATCAATCCAAAATTATGAAAAAAATAATTAAGAGGAATTGGCTTAGTCCTTATTTGCCTAAAATTAGTCTAAGAATGAAACTAACCACATTATTACTGATGCTTTCTTTGATCAAAATTCAAGCAAGTGTCTATTCGCAAAATACAAAGTTGACATTAAACATAAAGAATGCGCCAGTAGAGAAATTGTTTAACAAAGTGGAGTCTGTTTCAGAATACAGATTTCTTTTCGAAAGCAGTATAATCGACCTCAACAGGAAGGTGACAATTAATGTAAAGAAAAAAGGAATAAACGAAATACTGGAAGAAGTATTTAAAGGAACTGATATCTCTTATGCTATAAATGATCGTCAGATTATTTTGGTAAAGAAAAAACTGCAAGTAAATATTCAGGAAAAAAACACAGTTCAGAAAATAATTGTTGAGCAAGGTACTGAAATTACAGGAGTGGTAACCGACTCCAGAAATATGCCGATACCTGGAGCAAATGTTATCGAAAAAGGAACTAAAAATGGAGTGCAAACCGATTTGGACGGAAAGTTTACAATTCGTGTAAACGGTACAAATAGCGTCTTAATTTTTTCTTTTATAGGATTTGAGAATTCAGAAGTAAAAATTGGTCAAAGCAAATCTTTGAGTGTAATCTTGCAAGAGCAAAATTCTGCTTTAAATGAAGTTGTAATTGTGGGTTATGGCGCAGTAAAGAAAAAAGATTTAACAGGAGCTGTTGCAACAGTAAAATCAACTGATATTGTTTTGAGTCCTGTTTTAAGCCCGATGGAAGCGCTTCAAGGACGAGTTTCTGGTTTAGATATTCAACGCGGATCTGGGCAAGCAGGAACTTCTCCAAAAGTTTTATTAAGAGGAAATAGATCTTTAACAGCAAGTCAAGATCCATTATATATTATTGATGGAATTCCTTCGAGTATTGATAATTTGAATCCGAATGATATTGAAAGTATTGATGTTTTGAAAGATGCATCGTCTACTGCAATTTATGGATCTTCGGGAGCCAACGGAGTTATTATTGTGACCACTAAAAAAGCAAAAGCAGGAAAAACACAAATTGATTTTAACACCTATTTCGGATTAAATGGTTTCTCTTCTTTTCCTGCTCCACTTACAGGAGAAAAATGGTTGAATTATAAACGCGACCGATTTTTTCTAGATAATGGATATGAAGCTACAAACTTAACCGATTTAGGGTTAAATGCTTCGGCTGTTGCTGCGATAGAAAAAGGACAATATATAAATTGGATTGATGAAACTTTGCAAGTAGGAACGCAGCAAAACCATAATCTTTTTATGAGAGGCGGATCTGAAAAAGTGCAAGGTTATTTTTCTTTAGGATATGTAGGTGAAGAAGGAATTTATCAAAATGATAAAGTAAACAGCTTTAATTCTAGAGGTGGAGTTGATATTAAATTTAGCGATAAATTTAAAACAGGTTTCCAATTGATTTTAAACTATCGTAAAAATAGCACAACAAATAGTAGAATTAATAAAGCGTACAGTGTTTATCCTCTAGGAGTTCCGTTTGATGAAAATGGTGTTGTAAATCTTTATCCAATAGAAGGAGATCCGAACAACATTAGTATTTTGGCAAACAATTATCCAGGCGCTTTTGCTAATGAATCTTTAAGTTATAATGTACAATTCAATCCTTATATGGAATTTGAGTTTGCTAAAAATCTGAAATTAAGATCTAATTTAGGAACTCGATTTTCAGGAAGTAGAGCAGGAACTTTTCAAAACAAAAATTCATACAATCTGCTGACAGAAGGAAGAACGGCAAGCGAAGCTACTTACAATAACGAGTTGGCTTATAGTTACATTTGGGAAAATATTTTGAACTATAATTTTAAGCTGGGCAAAGATCATGATTTTGGTTTGACAGGAATTACTTCATGGGCAGATAGCAGATCAGAAGGAGCTTATTTGGGTGGTAACGGCATAGATTATGACGATTTTCAGTTTTATAATATGGGAGCGGTAAAAAATCTAACAACTAGAATGAATGCTTACAGCCAGTTTAATAGAATGTCATTTGCAGGGCGTTTTAATTATAGTTTTAAAGGAAAATATTTGTTTCAATTAACTAATCGTTGGGATGGAGTTTCTCCTCTAGCAGAAGGAAATAAATGGTCATCTTTCCCATCGGCATCTTTAGCTTGGCGCATAAGCGATGAAAGTTTTATGCAAGGAACAAGCTCATGGTTGAATAATTTAAAACTTAGATTAGGTTATGGTGTTTCTGGATCGGCAAATATCGATCCGTATTCTAGTTTGACTCGTACATCAACCAAAGCAAGCAGTCTTTCTCTTGGCGGCGGAACAGCTTTGCCAATGTATGTGCCAACGGAGCATATTTCAAATCCAGATTTAACTTGGGAGCGTTCTACAAATACAAACTTAGGTTTGGATGTTTCTGTTTTGAAAAACAGAATCGATCTTGTAGCCGAATATTATTGGACAAATACTGATGGAATTTTATGGGATCGTCGTCTGCCTACTAGTTCAGGAGGTTATGATGCTAAAACGCCTTATAAAAAGACTTCTAATATTGCCACTTCTCAAAATAGAGGTTTTGAACTTTCTATAAACACTAAAAATATTGATACTGAAAATTTCAAATGGAATACTTCTTTCACCTACACTCACGCTACAGAAAAGTTGACCAATATTGATTTAGGAAATTTAACGGTGAATGAATTAATTTCAGAAGGACTTTTCATCGGGCAAACTCCAGCTTCTGGTGGTGTTTTTTATGATTATAAAAAAATAGGAATTTGGCAATTGGGTCAAGAAACCGAAGCAGCTTTGTATGGAGCAAAACCAGGAGATATAAAACTACAAACGGTTCCGCAGTTTGATGCCAACGGTGTATCTGATAATGGAGTGCATGTTTATTCTACAAAAGACAGAATGATTGTAGGAAACAATGTTCCTGATTTTTTCTTTGGTTTCCAGAATACCTTCAAATACAAAAATTTTGATTGTACTGTATTTGTAAACGGAAGATACGGCGGTATGATGCGTGCTCAGGTTCTTGGTTATTGGAACAAAGAAGCACAGCCAGAAACTTACAGCTATTGGACGCAAGATAACCCAACGAACGATTTTCCTAGACCTGGAGGTAGTTTTAATACGCAATTTCAGTCGGGATTGGAGCTTGTAGATGCATCTTACATCAAAATCAAGAATATTACTTTGGGATATACTATGCCAGAAGATTTTCTTAAAAAAACAGGTTTAAAGACTATGAGACTTTACGTTACATCTTATAATCCTTTTGTTTTTAGCCGAAGCCATTTATTGAAAAATGTAGATCCAGAAAGTGGAGGATCGGATTCATTTCCATTATTTAAACAAGTTGTTTTCGGTCTTAATTTATCATTATAATATCATGAAAAAGTATATAAATTTAAAATCAGCAATTGTCTTAATGTCTTTTATGGTTGGATTACAATCATGCAGTTTAGACGAAAAAAACCTGACCACTGTTTCTTTAGATAAGTCTTATAGTGAAAGGCCAGGATTTGAAGGATTAATTAATAGTTGTTACGAGAATCTTTATTTCCTTCACGGAAAAGTAGATTATATAGCGCCAACAGAAGCAGGAACAGATTCTTGGGAAAATGTAAGCACTAGCGGAATTGGTTATGCACAATACGCCAGTCAGTTAAATCCAGACGATGGAAATATTAAAGTGATTTGGGGAACGGCATATACTACAATAAATCTATGCAATACGGCAATTTATTATTCAAAAGACGTTAACGGTTATGCTTCTCCAGAAGAGTTGAATGCTAAATTGGCCGAAGCTTATTTCTTAAGAGCTTTTAGTAATTTTATTTTAGTGGAGCAATTTGGAGGTGTTGTTTTAAGAACAAAATCCTCTATTATTGAAGGAGCAGACAACGCGCCAGTTCGCAGTTCTGAAAAAGAATTTTACGATTTAATTATCGAAGATTTAAAATTTGCCTGTTTGCATCTTCCAGTTCAGCAGACTTTACAAGGACGAGTTGCCAAAAAAGCGGCTTATGGTTTGTTAGCAAAAGTTTATTTGCAAAGAACAAGATTAGGAGAAGTTTCAGAATACGCTAAATTGGCGTTAGAAACTGCTGAAGAATTAATTAATAATGCTGGAAAATACAATACTGCTTTGTATTTAAGCGATAACACAAGTTCGGGATTCAAGAAACTTTGGGATGGAAACAACAACAAGAAAAACACAGAGTTTTTGTTTACACAAGGAATCGATCCAGGCGGTCTTAATCCGGAAGGGTTTAATAGAGGAAGAACAAGACAGTATTATTTGCCAGATTTAGCAACCAGAGGAGCAGAATGGGGAGCTGGAGCAACTAGTATTCTCTACGGAAGAGCGAACAGCCGTATGCTGAAACCAAGTAAATATTTGTTGACCGAGGTCTTTTCGCCAGTTCCATCACCTGCAGATACTCGTTTTGCAGAAACCTTTACTTTTAAGTTTTATGCCGCAGCCAATAAAATAATTACACAAACAATGGCGACGGCTTACAAGAAAGATGCTTCTGTTGTAGGGTATACAATTAAAACTACTTTAGCTCAGGCACTTCCAACGATTAATTTTTATTCGCAAAGAATCGAAGAGCAAATTAATATGAATAATGATGAAGGTTTGGCTGTATTTACTCCGAACTGGAATATTGATCCAGTTGTGAAAAGTAAAATGCCAGTACTTGTGGCAGATCCAAGCGATATTTTCGAACCTGGAACAAATAAATATAAAGATCCAGCGATGTATCCAAACGATCCAAATCTTATTAATATGTTTCCTGCTATGCGAAAATTTTCTGCCGCATTATATTGTCAGAGCAATCAATATTGGCTAGGCGATATTCCTATTATTCGTTTGGGTGAAATTTATTTAATTGCTGCTGAAGCGGCTATTTTAAACGATAATAATCAAACGAAAGCTTTGGGTTATGTAAATACTTTAAGAAAAAGAGCGGCGATAACGTCTAGAGAAAGTGAAATGTTAGTATCAAGCGGGCAGATGAATATTGATTTTATTTTAAAAGAAAGAGCAAGAGAATTGTCTGGAGAACACACAAGATGGATTGACTTAAAACGTACTGGAAAATTAACTAAGACATATTTAGATCAGACAAATCCAATCGCGGGAACAAACTTTGTTGACGGTAAACATATAGTAAGACCAATTCCGAGATCATTTTTGGATGCCATTTCAAATTCTAAAGAATTTGGTAATAACGGATATTAGAGCACTTTTGGTTAGGTGTTTTAGGGCAGGTCGAAAGATCTGCCCTTGTTTTTTATAAAAAAATGGCTCACATTTCTGAAAGCCATTCTATAAATTAAAATCGATTATCACCATCCAAAAGATTTCCTAATCCGCCAAGAAGGCTTCCCTCTTCACGGCTGTTGCCGCCAGATCTTGGTGCTGATGCAATAATTCGATCTGCCAATCTAGAAAATGGAAGCGATTGTATGTAAACTGTTCCTGGGCCTTTTAAAGTAGCATAAAATAATCCTTCGCCACCAAAAATAGAATTCTTGATTCCGCCAATAAATTCAATGTCATAATCTACATCTTTGGTAAAACCAATAATACATCCTGTATCTACTTTTAGAACTTCGCCATGACCTAATACTTTTTTAGCCATTGTTCCTCCAGAATGTACAAATGCCATTCCGTCTCCTTCAATTTTCTGCATTATAAAACCTTCACCGCCAAATAAACCACGTCCTAATTTCTGAGAGAATTCAATTCCGACAGAAACGCCTTTTGCAGCGCATAAAAAGGAACTTTTTTGACAGATAAATTTTCCTTGAAATTCTGTTAAATCAATTGGAAGTATTTTTCCAGGATAAGGCGATGCAAATGAAACTTTGCTTTTGCTGTTGCCTTGGTTTAAGAATGCTGTCATAAACAAACTTTCGCCAGTAAGAACTCTTTTTCCCGCATTTAAAATTTTTCCAAACAAACCTGAACCCTGTTGTTGAGAACCATCTCCAAATATGGTTTCCATCTGAATGTTGTTTTCCATCATCATAAAACTGCCCGCTTCAGCAATTACAATTTCCTGCGGATCCAATTCTATTTCGACATATTGCATTTCTTCTCCAAAAATCTGATAATCTATTTCGTGCGCTTGCATAATTTTTAAATTTTGTTTTTTAAAATTAGACTAATAATTCTGCCAAATGTTACAGAGTTTAGTGTGTTTCAGCTGTTTTTAAAAACATTAAGTAATTTTGTTATTTTAAATTAGTCTTAATTATGTGTTTAATTGCTTTAAATTCTATATTTTTGCACCGTTATTATATTTTATCAGAATGGCATTAGTTAGTGATTTGACCACCAAAGTATTATTTGAAACCGAAAAAGGATACAGTTATCAATGTGATTTGACCAATAGTATAATCATCAATTTTGTTGATACAGTGTCAAGTTATAAGATTCACGATTTTTTGATTTTTCAAAGAAAGGTTAATAGCGTTGACATTCTTAATATGCTTTATGACTTATCCGATCAATCAGACGCACAGTTGATTGAAACTACCAAAAGAAATTTTTCAAGAAATCTTACTATCTGCGAAATAGTGCAGTTAAGAGATTTATTAAACGGAACTAAATTTACCCTCACCCTACATTCTATGCTTTGCAATATTGCAAACGTCGAGCTTATTTAGATTCTTACTTAGATTAAATCCAAATTTTCAGGCAGTTAGAGCAGTCTCCTTTAATTTTAGTAATTTTACACGTATAAAAATTAAAGGTTATGAAAGATTTACTTAGAACACGTACTTCATTAGTTGAAGGTGTAGAAAATATATTAAACTTACAGGCAAAATTAGAAAGTGACGCTTCAAACAAATATTTAGCTATGGCTGCATGGTTAGATAGAAATGGTTATGCTAATACAGCATCTTATTTATATAAGCAAGCCGAAGAAGAAAGAGAACATTTTCTAAAAGTTTTTAAATATATTACAGATATGGGAGGGATTGCCATTACGCCATCTATTCCAGAAGTGCAACAAGAATTTGCTTCTTTAAGAGAAGTATTTGAAATTGCTTTGCAAAACGAAATTGCAGTTACTCAAGCTATCAATAAAGTAATCGCAAAATGTAGAGCTGAAAACGATTATGCTACAGAAGATTTTATGATGTGGTATGTAGCTGAGCAAAGAGAAGAAGAGAAAAACGCAAGAAGAGCTTTAGAACTTTTTGAATTGATCAACGAAAACGCACCTGACGGAAAATTCCAATTGGATGTGCAAATAGCTAAAATCGGATAATAAACCGATTTATAAATTTAAAAAAAAAGCCCTTAATAATTTATTAAGGGCTTTTTTTATCTATTCATTCATCAAAGTTTCAATCTCATCAACTTCAACTGGAATGTTTCTCATTAGGTTGAAAGGTTCTCCTTTTTCTTGAACCACAACGTTATCCTCTAAACGAATTCCGAATTTTTCTGCAGGAATATAGATTCCAGGCTCAACTGTAAAAACCATATTTGGTTTCATTGGTTCGTGAAGCAATCCGTAATCGTGCGTGTCAAGTCCCATGTGGTGAGACGTACCGTGCATGAAATATTTTTTGTAAGCTGGCCATTCTGGATTTTCGTTCTGAACATCGGCTTTGTCTAATAAACCTAAACCTAGCAATTCTGAAGTCATAATTTTACCAACTTCAATATGATATTGTTTCCAAAGTGTTCCCGGAGTCAGCATTTTTGTAGCTTCATTTTTAACTCTCAAAACAGCATTATAAACCGCTTTTTGACGCTCAGAAAAACGTCCCGAAACTGGAATTGTTCTCGTCATATCGCTAGAATAATTAGCATATTCTGCCGCAACATCCAATAAAATCAAATCTCCAGCTTTACATTGCTGATTGTTTTCGATATAATGTAAAACATTAGCATTATTTCCAGAAGCGATAATTGGCGTATAAGCAAAACCTTTAGAACGGTTACGAATAAATTCGTGAGCCAATTCGGCTTCAATTTCATATTCAGTAACATTTGGTTTTACAAAACCTAATAATCTGCGGAAACCTTTTTCTGTAATATCACAAGCGTGCTGAATCAAATCGATTTCTTCGCTTTCTTTTACAGAACGAAGTCTTTGTAAAATTGGGTTGCTTTTTGCCACATTATGTGCTGGATAACGTTCTTTCCACCATTTTACAAAGCGTGCCTCGCGCGTTTCTGTTTCAACAGTCGCACGGTAATGTTCGTTTGTATTAATGTACATCGTATCGGCATACGTCATCATTTCGTTCAAAACTTTATGAAAATCCTGTAACCAATAAACCGTTCTAATTCCCGAAACTTGAAAAGCACGTTCTTTAGTCAGTTTTTCACCTTCCCAAACTGCGATATGATCGTTGGTTTCTCTTAAAAAAAGAATTTCTCTTTGGCTTTCATAAGGCGCATCTGGAAACAAAAGCAACACGCTTTCTTCTTGATCTACACCGCTTAGATAAAAAATATCTCTATGTTGTGCAAACGGCAAAGTACTGTCGGCACTAATTGGGTAAATGTCGTTTGAATTGAATACTGCAACAGAGTTAGGTTTCATTTCAGCCATGAACTTTCTGCGGTTTTTTACAAAAAGAGCGCTGTTTATTTGATGATATTTCATAATTATATTGTTTTTGAACTTCGAATTTCAAAATTAATGATTTTTGAATTAGTGACGTATAGTAGATTTATTAAAGTTTTCTTATTTATCGTTTTTGCCACGAAGGCGCGAGGGCGCAAAGTTTTTTCTTCAAAGTATAATGGAATAATTTCGTAAAGTCGCAAAATTTATGGCTTTTGTCTTCCTGAGCGAAGTCGAAGGATTGCAAATAACTCGACAAATAACAACGTCAATATTTGTTAAGAAATAATGAATGTATTTTGTAATATTGTTGATATATTAATATACAATAATAAATTTGAGATGGATAATGAGTATGGTAGAATGTTAGATTCTATAAAGAATTCAAAAAAGGTTTTAGAAGAAATATATTTATTTCTGCCAACTGAACTGGAGGAAAATCTTATAGCGTTTGAAACTAAATTTAATGTTAGAATACCAGAAGATTATAGGTTTTTTTTGCTGAATGTTGCAAATGGTATTGTGAACAAAAATGAATGGGGTTTTAATTTAGTTGAAAAAATAGATTTTGTCGATTTCTTTTATGAAGATAACGAATATAACCCATCGATTCCTTTTGAATTAACTAACAAAGTAATATTTAGCACAACTGAACGTAAAGATTCACATCCTTATGAAATAACGTACGATATGGATGAAAAGATTTTTGATAAGGGATACTCTAATGGTCAAATTCATATAGCTGGTTATGGTTGTGGTACAAGTGCATTTCTTGTGGTTAATGGTAGTGAGTACGGAAATATTTGGGTTGATAATTTTGCTTCATACAGTGAAGTGTATCCTGAATGCGATTTTAAAAGAAACAAACCTCGTTTTTCTTTCACAGATTGGTTGTTAGAGGGAATTAATAGAGATCTTGTTAATTATAATCATAACATTGAATTGGAGAATAGGATTAAGCTAGAAGAAAAAGCAAAGCAAGATAAAATTGACCAGCAAAACAAAGAACTCGAGATAAAAAGATTGGATCAAATTAAAAGAGAAAAATTTGCAGAGCAGAAGAGAGAAACTGAAAGAGAAGAACAAAGAGGTAAAAAAACTCATAGAAATTTGCTTACTTATTTGATTGATAAAATTTTCAGTTGAGACGCATAATTTAGTATAAAAAAACCGAAGTCAATCAAGCTTCGGTTTTTGATTATTTGTCAATTGATTATAAAATTTTTAGTGTTATTTTTTGTTCTTAAGAATGACAAGATTGTGTATATTTATATTTTTGAGATAGATATAATATGAAAATAAAAATCAGAAAACTAGAAAATCATGACTTACATTTCATCTACAAAGCAATCTGCGAACTCGAAAACGAAGTTTTAGATTTTGAAGTTTTCAAAACAATTTTCAATGAAAATATTTCAAACCCAAAAAATCTTTATCTCATCGCCGAAAACGAAAATGAAGGTTTAGGATTTATTAGTTTTCATACTCAAAATCTTCTCCATCATTGCGGATTGGTGGGAGAAATCCAAGAGTTTTTTATTCATCAAAAATATCGCGGTAAAGGCGTTGGAAGAGCATTGATAAATGAGATTTTAAATTTTGCAGAACAACATAATTTAAAAAGCATCGAAGTAACAACAAATAAAAAAAGAGTAGAAAATGTAGCGATTTATGAAAATCTTGGTTTTACTTTGAGTCATAATAAGTTTACGATTTACAAGTGATGAAACAGCTTAATATTTCGATAAAACATAATCTTCTAGTCGGTTTACTGATTGGTTTATGGCTTTTTGTTTTTGCTTTTATCATAAAACCTTTTGACGACGGAACCATAAATTTTAGAGCTTGGTTTTTAATCAGTTTTGGATTTAGTGTAATGGCATTTTTCTGTTATGGTCTTTTAGCTTTTATTCAAAAAAACTTTTACGAAAGAATAGGAAAGTGGAATCTCACTCTAGAAATAATAGCTATTTTTCTTTTTTATATACTTTATTTAATTGGAGTTTTTGTCTTTTACAAAAGTCCAATTTTAAATGGTGGTTATACTTTTTCAGAATTCTTTTCAATCATATTTATAAAAGTGGCGCTGATTTTAGCTCCAATAATTATTTTAGCCAGAACTTATTTAGTAAAACTAATTCCTATAAAAGAAGATGTTTTAATTATTAGAGGCGAAAACAAATTAGATGTTTTGAAAATCAACAAAATAGATTTGGTTTGTATTTCGAATGCACAGAATTATGTTGAGATTTTTTATCTAGAAAATGATAAACTTAGTTCTAAACTCATTCGTTGTTCTCTCAAAAAAGTACAAGACGATTTCGATTTTTTAGTTCAAATTCATCGTTCACATTTAATAAATCCTGTGCATTTTAAATCTTGGAGAAATGCAAATACTATTATTTTGACTCAAATAGAACTTCCGGTTGCCAAAAATTATAAAGATGTTTTAATGGCATTGTAAATTTCATACCTAAAACACTGCATTTTCTACCTAAGTCAATAAACAAGCACTTTTTATTTAGTTTTCATTCTAGTTTTGCTTCATCAATTTTTAAAACAAATTATGAAAACAAAACATTTTTGCCCCATCGGATTGGTCTTTTTTCTTGCTAGCTATTTATTATTTTCTAAACTTTTGTCAAACTTAAGCGAAACGATAGATTTTGCACATTGGTTCAATTTAATTGGCGCTTGTTTTTTGTTATCATTCAATGATGTATTTGATAAAACAAAGACAAATAAAGTAGCTTCTATTTTGACAACTTTAGGTGTTATTGCGCATATCGGACTTTGTACAATCGATTTTATAATGTCAAGTTACGGAAACAACGAAATTGAAAAAACCGAATTAAGTCAACATATTAGCAATTCACCATTAATTTTTTATCCATTTGTAGCCGTTGGACCATCTTTACTTTTTCTTGGTTTGGCTTTGCATGCCTTTACTTTTATAAAAACAGAAACCGTAAAGTCTTTAATGGTAATTGTTGGTGCGGTTGCTGTCGGGATTTCTTTTTTTGCTTTAAAAAACGGAATTTTAATGGTTTTGAGTTGTGCAGTTTTTGTTTTAGGGTTGGGGCTTTTACTTTATAAAAACGAAGCCAAAAAATTGCTGAACGAATAAAAATCGTATTTTCGTTTTATAATCTAAAACTTAAAGGTTGAAAAAAAACTAAAATACCTAATCGCACTCTTTCTGGCTTTTGTCGTGATTGCGGGCGATGGTACTTTATATTCTCAATCTAAATCGGCAGAATATTATGAATCTTCATTTGTTGATTCAAGAAAAGAAATAGGGCTTAAAAGTTCACGTTTCTTTAAGTTCGGTCAAGTTGTTTCTTGGAAAGAAGTAAGATTTTCAATTGTTCTAAATTTTCTTGAAACCGAAAATGTTTTTACTTTTCAAATTAATAAACTACTGAAACTGCAAAATCAGCTTCATCAAAAACTAACTTCATTTATAAATCAATCTGTTTTTATAAATGAAGTAATCATTTCAGAATACTTCAATAAAAGTTTATACAGCGCTTAAGAAATTATTTCTAAGCATAGATGATTCAATAATGTCTAATCATTTATCATTTTCAAAATGTATAAACAAAATAAAAACTATCGTTTGGAGCAATCTAGACGACCACTTCTTCATTGGATAAAAAGAAAATTTGTAATTATAATAACAGCCTTCATGCTAGGAATGGCAAACGGAATGCATACGGAAGATACTCGAATTAAAGGAAATCAGAATTATACGGAACAGCATAAGAAGGATTGATTGTTTGTTTGCGCTGTAACCTTTGTCAAAGTTTAAAACTTTGACAAAGGTTTTGAAATGCTGAAAATCAAAAATCATTTTTAGCAATATTTTTCGAGTTAAATTTTTTTTAATAGTTTTGAGCAAATTCCTACATCAAAAGTTTAATATGGATTGTAAAAACAGATTTTTTAAAAACGCCGTAATACTACAATTTATCCCCCTTCTTTTACTTGGTCTTTTTATTGTTTCCAATTTTAGAGAGCAAAAAATACTGAAAATTAGAGAACTTCATCCTTACGAATTTAATTATGGCGAATTGCTACCTTTAATTTTTTTTACTGTCTGCTGTATGGTTGCCCTTTTTACTTTGTTTCCAAAAACTCCAGATATTCCAGAAGATGATGAAGAAATTGTAAAAAGAAAACGTAAACAGAACTTTTGGAAATTTGCCTTCTATTGCAACGTTTTTTTATTATTCGTTATTGGTATGTTTTCAGTATTGGTTTTTCAAAAAGATGCTTTAATTATTGATCAGCCGGTTCATTTTTATGCAATAATTTTTTCTAGATCCTTGCTTGTTATTGTAATCAGTTTGGTTGTGGCCTCTTTTTTATTAGCGGCTGGCATTTATTGGAAAACAAATAAATCATTGGCTACGGTTATCTTGATATTTAGTTTCTTAGTCCTAACTGTTTCGACTGTTTTTGAATTGGTTTTTGTTTCAGTATTTATAGAAAATTCAGAAAGACATTTTATTGCTAAAGCACAAAAACAAACTGGAAATCAAGAAGAAGTTTATGAAGATTATGGCGAAAGCGAAGAAGGTAGCGACGAAAGCGAAGACACTGCCACTTTGTTGTATGAATCTTGGATTTCTTTAATTGAGAATTGGGGCGGAACAAAAGGAGAGCATAATTTTTTTGGCGTTAGACAATTGAAACATTATATTATGCAAAATCATATTGCAGAAAATGAAAATTATTATCTCGTACAATTCATTGATAGTTTAAGAAATAAGCCGGATAAGCTTTATTCTGAATTTGAAATGTATAAACCAGTATTTTATAGTGCTGTATCGGATGAAACTTATCGAGAAGCCAATTTTGATAAAATAGTAAACGGATTATTGCTAGCGTATGAAGATATTGGAAGTCAAAAGGATAAATTGATTGAAATATATCGAGTTATGGGAACTGATCAAAAAAATGGTCCGTATCAAGAAGAATATTTTTCAAACTTTGAAAGCTATTTTTCTCCAGAAACCATTCAAAAGATTAAAGACTTAAAAACTTCTGAGGACCTATATTATACTAAAGGAGATTTGATGTGGTTCTATGGCTTTTGGGCAAGAAGAAATAATGAGGGGAATTTAAAAGAAGTAGCCTTGATTTTAAAAGAAATAAAAGAACATTATGAAAATTCTGAAGAATGATAAAATCTTATAAAATAATTTTAATAGTTCAGTTTTTCATACTTGTAGCACTAGGTTTTACCTTTTATAAGATAGAGTATGGCGAATATTTTTCGATAATTACGAAAACCCCATTATTCTTAATTGGTTTTTTTCCTCTTATTTTATTAGGAATCTCTATTCTAGCACAGCGATTAGTGATAACAGTTATTTATTCTGATTCATCAAAAAATCATTCTGAAAAAGAAGATGAAGATAAATTTTGGACCATTTCTTTTTTTACCTATGTGATTTTGGGGAGTTTTATGTTTTTAACTTCTATCATCTATGTTGCTTTAAGTTTTAGAATAGCAACAGAAGCCTATAAAGTTTTTATTTTAAAGCTCTGTATTTTTATAGTTCTTTTAATGGCAGCAAGCTTAATTATTGGTCTTTTTTTTAAGGTAAAAGAAAAGGTTAATGAGGTAAGTAAAATGCTTGGTGCTTTAATGATTTTTCTTTCGTTAATTGTTTTTGAAGGAGCTTTGTTTGTTGGAGTTGGAAACATGGCTACTTCGGAACTTTATTTAAATGTAATGTTTGATGCTATAAAAGTAATGCCGTTAGTAGATGAAAGAATGGCTTTAGTTGATAGCAGTACTGTAGAAGACACTGAAGTAATTGGATCAGGAGTGAAATATGTAGAGGATTATTATGGTTTTAGAGATATAAATACCTCTAATATAAAATCTACTGGATTTTTGAGGAATCGATATGACGAAGAATATAGTGATTCTAGAATAAGTAACTATGTAAAATTTTTTTTCGCAGATTTTTTGTATTTAAAGAAAAACCAATCTTTAACAGGTTTTAGAAATGAAACTAAAATTGGGCTACATTCTGCTGAATATGTTCATGAAATTAGGCTTCTCACGGATAAGTTAAGAAAGAATCCTGATGAACTTAGAGATGCATATGAAAGTTACAGGCCGATTTTGTTTGCGCTCTTGTCAAGAAGTATATATAACGATTCAAATGTAGATTTACTTATAGAGGTTTTGATTTCGAGCAGAGATGATATTTCGCGTGCTGAAAATGAAAATAAAGGTGAAATTGAAGTACTAGATATGATTTATAAAACAATGACTTCTGGTGCTGAAAAAGAGTTTCCAAATGATCATTTTAGTCAAATCAGTCCTTTTGTTTCAAAAAAAACATGGGGTTTGATCACGAGAAATTCCAAGCAAAATAGAAAAACTGACTATAATACTAAAGCGACAGCAGTTTGGATTTACAGTTTTTGGGCAAGAAGAAATCAGGAAGGAAATATGGATGTCACTTATGCGATATTAAAAGATGTTAAAAAACATTATGAAGTTATTGATTCTCAATGATTTTTATAAAAGACCGCCTTATAGAATAAAAAAGGTTTCTGTAGTTTTGACAAAGTTTTTAGCGTAATCTTCTCCTTTCAGTCGAAATGACAAACTGTGTATAAAAAAAACCGAAGCAAACGCTTCGGTTTTTTTATTGAAATTTAATCAACCCATTTATAATATCTCGCTCCAATCAAAACAGGGATCTCTTTTTCGATTCTATCTAAAACCCATTCGTTTTTAGGCGTTCTAACACTTTGTTTTTGCTCTTTTTTGTGAAGGCTTTCGTAAGTGTTGAAATCAATTTCTACGCTTTCTGCTAAATTTTCAAAAAGCTTTACGTTTTCCAAAGCCGATTTCCATTCTGGCTGAATCGTTCCTTCGAAAACTTTCGATTTAGATCCGCTTCCATAAGCTAGAAAACCGAATTTAGTTCCTGAAATTGCTGCATCCGTATCATAAAAATGAGCCAAAGTCGATAATAATCCCATGAAAATAGAACCTGTGTAAAGATTTCCTATTAAAGAAGAAGCCAATTCTGCAGGCTGTAATTTCTCCGTAACAAAACTTCTATAATCATCCGATTTTGCAACTTCTTTAATTTTTGTCTGATAATCTGCAGGCGCAATATCATCGGCAATAATTTTTTCGGCACTGTCTAAAGCATAGATTTCAGATAACATTCTTCTTCCTTGAAAAGAATATGGCAAGTGCATTACGATACTATGCCAAGTGTTGTATAAAGTTTCAGTAGTGTTTTTTAGTTTTTTGAATGAAAAGTAAGCGTTACGCGTACGATCCATATAACATTGGTTAGAATATTGCCCGTCAAAAACAGGCTGGTCTTTATGAATTTCAATTTCGGCTTCTAAATTGTCAAACCAAGAATCGTTGTTAGAGTTTTTTGTAATTTCCTCTTTTGCGATAGTTCTATATGGTTTAAAGAAATCAAAAACACCTTTTGTGCTTGTTGCCCAATTATCATCAAAAGCAATAATTTTCGGATCTGCAGTGATCAGCATTGCAACCGCTCCAGCGCCTTGTGTGTATTCCCCTCCAGAATTTAAATCGTATTTTGCAAAATCAGAAGTAACCACAATTGCTTTTTTAGTCGGATTCAGTTTTACAAAATCTAAACAGTTTTGCAAAGCATCAACTCCGCCAATACAAGCAAAAGTAAAATCTACAACATCACATTCTGCTAATGAATCTTCGCCAAATTTTTGCTCCATTAAACTAATTAAATAAGAAGCAATTGGTTTAGAACTGTCGATTCCGCTTTCGGTACCAACATAGATTCGGCTGATTTCTTTTAAATTAATTTTATTGTCAATGATAAGCTTGGTTAAAGCATTTGCTCCAAAAACAACCGCGTCTTGATGAACGTCTGGAAAAGTCATTTTTAGCAATCCAAGACCTTTTTCTAATTTTTCTGGTTCGATATTTCTGGCAATCGCCAAAGTTTTTATGGGTAAATGTATGTTTGCTACGTCGAAAGAAATAGCATCAATTCCTGTTTTCATTCTTATTTTTTTGAGCCGCTAAAGGTAAAACTATGTTGCGGAATGACAATTTTTTACTTAGACAAAATTTATGTGCGATGAAACTTTTAAAGAAAACAAATCAAAACTTTGAATAAAATAACAATATGATAAAAATTCCCTAATCTACTTAGAGAGCCATTTTGATTTTAATGCTTAAGAAGTAGGTTCTTAAAAATTTTATACTAAATTATTTTTAATGAATTCAATTTTTGTACGTAAAAATACTTAGTAATGCGCTATTTTAAAATCATTATAAATAACAGCGAAATGGTTGTAGTTCTTTTGTAATTGAGTTATTTTTGTCTAATTTTTTAAAACAAACTACTTAACACTTATGGCACAATCTGCACAGTTGAATGCTTCCATCTTAAAGAAAGTGGCTATGGCTCTTTCGGGAATATTCTTAATCACGTTTTTAGCGCTGCATGTTTCCTTAAATTTTATTTCTATTCTTAGTGAAGACGTTTTCAATGAAGCTTCTCACTTTATGGGATACAATCCGCTGATTCAGTATGTAATGCAGCCAGTTTTGGCATTTGGAGTAATTTTCCACTTCGTAATGGGATTTGTACTTACAGCACAAAACAGCGCAGCAAGACCAATTGCATACGCTAAATACAACGGAGCGGCTAACGCTTCTTGGAGTTCTAGAAATATGATTATTTCTGGATTGGTTATTTTAGCTTTCTTAGGATTGCACTTTTATGATTTCTGGTTTCCTGAAGTTAGCTACAAATATATAGCTGGTACAGCTCCAGACGCTACAAGATATTATGGTGAGTTAGTTCACAAATTTCATGACCCAATCCGTACAGGATTATACTGTGTGTCATTTATCCTTTTAGGATTCCACTTATGGCACGGGTTTGCATCTTCTCTTCAATCAATGGGAATGCACAACAAATACTCAAGATTTTTAAGTAAAGTAGGTTATGGTTTTGCAGTTGTAGTTCCAGCACTTTTCGTAATTATCGCATTATTTCATCATTTCAATAATTAATATCAATTATAATGGCATTAGATTCAAAAATTCCAAATGGTCCTATAGCGGACAAATGGACAAATTATAAAGATCATATTAATTTAGTAAACCCTGCTAACAAACGTAATTTAGATATTATCGTTGTTGGTACAGGTTTAGCGGGAGGTTCGGCTGCGGCTACTTTGGCTGAGTTAGGATATAATGTAAAAGCATTCTGCTTTCAAGATTCTCCACGTCGTGCGCACTCTATTGCAGCACAAGGAGGTATCAACGCGGCAAAAAATTATAAAGGTGACGGTGACTCAGTTTACAGATTGTTCTACGATACTGTAAAAGGAGGTGACTACCGTGCACGTGAGGCAAACGTTCACCGTTTGGCTGAAGTTTCTGCAAATATTATTGACCAATGTGTGGCTCAAGGGGTGCCATTGGCTCGTGAATATGGTGGACTTTTAGATAACCGTTCTTTTGGAGGAACTTTGGTTTCTCGTACATTTTATGCACAAGGACAAACTGGACAACAATTATTGTTAGGAGCTTATTCTGCAATGAACCGTCAAATTGGTCGTGGAAAAATCAAAATGTACAACCGTCACGAAATGCTTGACATTGTAATCGTGAACGGAAAAGCTAGAGGTATTATCGCTCGTAACTTAATTACTGGAGAAATAGAAAGACATTCTGCTCACGCGGTAGTAGTTGGTTCTGGAGGATACGGAAACGTGTTTTTCCTTTCAACAAATGCTATGGGAAGTAACGCAACAGCAGCTTGGAAAATTCATAAAAAAGGAGCGTTTTTCGCAAATCCTTGTTATACACAAATTCACCCAACATGTATTCCGGTTTCAGGAGATCACCAGTCAAAACTGACTTTGATGTCTGAATCTTTACGTAATGACGGTCGTATTTGGGTTCCTAAAAATCTTGAGGATGCAAAAGCTATCCGTGAAGGAAAGAAAAAAGCAACTGATTTATCTGAAGACGAAAGAGATTATTTCTTAGAAAGAAGGTATCCAGCTTTTGGTAACTTAGTTCCTCGTGACGTTGCGTCTCGTGCGGCTAAAGAAAGATGTGATGCTGGTTTTGGAGTTAACAAAACTGGAGAAGCAGTTTACTTAGATTTCGCGGCGGCAATTAAACGTTACGGAACTGAAGATGCTTATGTAAAAGGTTTAGATGATAAAGATGCTGCTTTGGTAACTAAATTAGGAGCTGCAATCGTGAAAAGTAAATACGGAAACTTATTCCAGATGTATTACAAAATCGTCGACGAAGATCCTTATACTACACCAATGATGATTTACCCAGCGGTTCACTACACAATGGGTGGAACTTGGGTTGATTATAACTTAATGACTACAATTCCTGGATGTTTCTCTATTGGAGAGTCTAACTTCTCTGATCACGGAGCAAACAGACTTGGAGCTTCTGCTTTGATGCAAGGTTTAGCTGATGGATATTTTGTACTTCCTTATACTATTGGAGATTATTTAGCTCCAGATATTAAAATGGGAGAAATTTCTACAGACTTACCAGAATTCGTTGAAGCGGAGAAAGCAGTTGTTGATCAAATCAATAAATTTATCAATAATAACGGAACTCATTCTGTAGATTATTTCCACAAAAAATTAGGAAAAATCATGTGGGATAAAGTAGGTATGGCTCGTAACGCTAAAGGTTTAACTGAAGCTATCGAAGAAATTGCTGCTTTACGTGAAGAGTTTTATAAAGATGTAAAAGTACCAGGAAGCGCTTTCGAATTTAATCAGGAATTAGAAAAAGCAACTCGTGTTGCCGATTTCTTAGAATTAGGAGAATTGTTCGCGAAAGATGCTTTACACCGTAATGAATCTTGTGGTGGTCACTTCCGTGAGGAATACCAAACAGAAGAAGGAGAAGCACTTCGTGATGATGATAACTTTGCATACGTTGCAGCTTGGGAATACAAAGGAAAACCAAGTGATGCAGTATTACACAAAGAACCTCTTAATTACGAAAACATTAAATTAGTACAGCGTAGCTATAAATAAGAATTTGGTCGGAAGCCCAAAGTCTTAAAGTCAAAAGGCAAAATGTGCCAAGCGACTTTCGACTTTCGACTTTATGACTTTCAAACTAAAAAGGTATGAAACTTACATTAAAAATATGGCGTCAAAAAAACGCTCAAGATAAAGGAGGGATTGTAGAATATCCTATCGATGGAATCGAACCAGATATGTCTTTCCTTGAAATGTTAGACGTTCTTAACGAAGGTTTAATCAACAAAGGAGAAGAGCCTGTAGCATTTGATCACGATTGTCGTGAAGGAATCTGCGGAATGTGTTCTTTATTCATCAATGGAGAAGCGCACGGACCAGACAGAGGCGTTACAACTTGTCAGTTGCACATGCGTATGTTTAAAGATGGTGATACGATTTTTATCGAGCCATTTAGAGCAAAAGCTTTCCCAGTAATTAAAGATTTAGTTGTTGACAGAAGTTCTTTTGATAGAATTCAGCATGCAGGAGGATTTATTTCTGTAAATACTTCAGGAAATACAATCGACGCGAATACTATTCCTGTTCCTAAAGATGATGCAGACAAATCATTTGATGCTGCAGCTTGTATTGGTTGTGGAGCTTGTGTTGCAACTTGTAAAAACTCTTCAGCAATGTTATTCGTTTCTGCAAAAGTTTCTCAATATGCATTATTACCGCAAGGTAAAGTGGAAGCAACGGATCGTGTATTAAACATGGTTCACCAAATGGATTTAGAAGGTTTTGGTAACTGTACAAACACAGGAGCTTGCGAAATCGAATGTCCAAAAGGAATTTCACTTGAAAATATTGCGCGTATGAACCGTGAGTATTTAGCAGCAAGTTTAAAAGGTTAATTTAACCGATTATTATATTAAAAAACGCTTCCATGATGGAAGCGTTTTTTGTTTCTATTCATAATACAATTGTGATGCACTAATTTCCTGTTTTTCTTTTCCTTCTTTCTGAATAAAACAATTTAAAGTAGTTCCTCCAGTCAAATCAAAATAGCTGATGTTGAGTTTATGAAAACCTTTTTCTAATTTAATTGAACCATAAGCTTCGTTCATCCAATGGATTCCATCATTATCTACAATTAATTCATTGCCTATAAAAAGCTTCGATCCGTCGTCTGAAAGGGTTGAAAAAGTATAATTTCCTGTTTCTGGAATAAAGATATATCCATTCAGTTTTAAACCTATATAACGCTCCAATTTCGTTTTCCATTTTTCAGCACTTATTTTGCCTTCTAAAATGCCAGAATTAACAGGTTTTGAAAGTTCTAAATCCTGAACTTGCTTAAATGTGCCTGTAAAATATTCGTATTTCAAACCGTTTTTCTTCGGCTGAATGATTAAAGCGGGTTTCAATTCTGGATTTCGAACAATGATTCTGTTGATGGAACTTCTTTTGCCGCTTTCGCTGATTTGAATCGTTTTAATAATTCGATATTCTCCTTTCGGAATATTTATCGTCAAAGGATTTTGATACAAATTTGCCGTATCATCAGGATTATAACCGTCAATAGTATAAAAGATCTTTCCGTTTTTGATGGTTGGTTTTAAATCTAAAATATATTTTGATGCAATTAATGCCGTTTCATCAGCACCTAAAGGCGTTGGAACTTTATACAATCGATTTTGTAATTCTAATTTCTCTAAATGATAAGGCAACTGATTTTGAATAAAATGATTGTAATTTTTATTCGGAGTTTCTGTCCAAGCGATTTCAGCTAAAGAAAATATTCGCGGATAAAGCATATAATTCAATTTTGCTGGACTTGTCAAATATTCCGACCAAAGATTGGCTTGAACTCCGATAATATATTTTTGTTCTTCAACATCTAAACTGTCAACAGGAGTTGGATTGTAGTTATATACTTTATCTAAAGTACTCAATCTTCCAACAGTAAGCGGTTCGTTTGGAGAATAACCTTGATTGTAATCAAAATAAACTGTTCCTTCGGGTGTCATTACAACAGGATGTTTGAGTTTTGCCGCGTGAATGCCGCCTGATTCTCCTCGCCAGGACATAACAGCCGCATTTGGTGCTAATCCGCCTTCTAGAATTTCATCCCAGCCGAAAATCTGTCTTCCGTTTGCATTCAAGAATTTTTCAATTCTTTTGATGAAATAACTCTGCAGTTCATGTTCGTCTTTTAAACCCAAATCTTTTATTCTTTTTTGACAATTCGGACAAACTTTCCATCTCGTTTTTGGACATTCATCTCCGCCAATATGAATGTTTTTACTTGGAAACAAAGCCATAACTTCTTTTAAAACATCTTCTAGAAAAGTAAAAGTCTCGTCTTTTCCTGCGCAGAAAACATCTTCAAAAACGCCCCAAGATTCTACAACCTTATAATTGCGATCAGGAAAACAAGCTAAATTTGGATAAGCCGTAACTGCCGCTGAGGCATGTCCTGGCATTTCTATTTCTGGAATAACATTCACATAATTAGCCTCGGCAAATTTGACAACTTCTTTAATTTCTTCCTGAGTATAAAAACCATCGTATGGATTTCCGTCGAAAAAAAATGGTGATCTTTCGAATTTATTCCCCACTAAAGTCTGCGCTCTTTTTGAACCAACTTCGGTCAGTTTTGGATATTTTTTAATCTCAATTCGCCAGCCTTGATCATCTGTTAAATGCCAATGAAAATTATTTAATTTATAGCTTGCCATTTGTGCAATAAAATCTTTTATAACAGAAACAGAGAAGAAATGACGGCAAACGTCTAAATGCAAGCCTCGGTAAGAATATCGCGGTTGATCTTCAATAATTACGCAGGGCAATTTTATTTCGGTTGAAATTTTGTTTGGAAGAAGCTGTAATAAAGTTTGAACAGCATAAAATAATCCTTCTTCTTTTCCTGAAACTGAAATTTTGTTGGAAGTAATTTCAATTTTATAACCTTCTTTCGATTTGAAATTTACATCTGAATTAAACTCAATTTTAATATTTGATTTCTTTGAATTGTTTGAAGAATTGAAAGCTGATTCTAAAATTTTTGCCGTTTTTGATTCTTTTTCACTATGATTTTTATTCGCAAAACTCACTTGAACTTTTCCATTTATGCGAATACTATCTCCAGTCAATTTATACAAATTAGGAGATGGAATTATGGAATTGTTCTGCTGGAAATTTTGAGAATTTCCATTTAAAAAAGAAAGAAGAAAAACTAGAAATAGAAATTTTTTCATAAGAGAAAAACTTTAGATTTTATTAAAATGGAGTTTTAAAGATATATAAATGCATTTAAAACTAGATTTTTGAATGATTTATTGCTAATACAGCTTTTAGATTCGATGAATTATTTACTGAAATGTTTATTTTTGTAATTAGAAAAAAACAATCGGCATGAGCACTGAAAATGAAGTTTTAAATTACAGTAAAGAAGAACGTAAAAATCATATTCTAAAAGAGATCAATTTGCACACGCGTGTAAGTTTTGAAACTCTTTCGGCTAAACTTGGCGTTTCCGAAGATACTGTTCGCCGTGATATTAATGAGCTTGACGCAGACGCACTTTTGATTAAAGTAAAAGGCGGTGCCATGACAAAAGGATATCACTATTCTTCTTCTAACCAGACTTATGCTGTCGAAGCCAAACAAGTTATTGCGCAAAAAGCAGTTGGTCTTCTTCATGACGGAATGGTTTTAATTGTTGACGGAGGAACTACTATTCGCGAGTTCATCCGATTAATTCCAAACGATCTTAATCTGACTGTTTTTACTATTACGGCTTTAACTGCGGTTCAGCTTTTGGATAAACCAAATATCAAAACCATCATGATTGGCGGCAGCATTTCTTCATACAGTCAAATGTGTGTGAGCGGTGAAGCTTTTCATCAATTGGCGAATATTAAAGCCGATCTTTTAGTTCTTGGAACAAATGCCCTTGACATCGATGGCGGTTATTCTGATTCAGACTGGGAAACCGTTCAGGTTAAAAAAGCAATGATTCAGGCTTCTAAAAAAACAGCGGTTTTAACTATTACTGAAAAATTAAATACAGTTCTTAAAATGAAAATCGCCAGTTTGTCTGAGATAAATTATGTGATTACCGAAGAAGAACCAAATGATAAAAAACTAAAATCATACAAAGAAAACTTTCCGAGTTTGACTGTGATTTAATCCCAATGTTTTACTAGAAAATCAATCCAATTTTGATGAAAGATCTTTTTTAAATCTTCATCAGTATAACCATGGTTTTTAAATATCAAAACCAATTTCTGTAAATCGGCGATTGTGTCTAAATCGTACGGACATTGTTCTGTTCCAAAAGCGCCATCTAAATCTGAACCAATTCCGATATGATTTGCATTTCCTGCCAGCTGACAAATATGATCCATGTGTTTGAATGCGGTTTCTAAACTACAATTCATTTCTTTTGGATGAGAAATACCTCTCTGCCAATTCGGAACCATCATCCAAGCATCTAAAGCACCGCCAATAACAGCTTCTCTCGAAATTAATGCTTTAATCATTTCATCACTGTATTGCCGATTATGATCAACTAACGCTCTGCAATTGTTATGACTTGCCCAAACAGCACCGTTAAAATGATCTAAAGCCTGCCAAAAAGCATCATCACATAAATGTGTTGCATCGAGAATAATATTCAAACGTTCCATTTCTTTCAATAAATCAATTCCGTTTTGATTCATTTTTCCAGTTGCATCGGTTCCGTTTGCATATCTTCCTGGTCCGTAATGTGCTGGTCCGATAGCTCGCAATCCGTAATTATAGGCTTTTTCCAAATAAGAAATATCAACGATTGAATCTGCGCCTTCTAAACTCAAAATATAGCCAATTGGTTTTTTGTCGTTTGGAGTTCCATCATTCCATAAATCATAATGATTTAGGAGTGATTTTTTATCCGTAATCTGAGTCATTTCTCCAGCTTCTTCCATGCTTTTGTACCATGAAATTTGTCCTTGCGTTTGTGCCCAAGCCTGTTCTGGAGAATTCCAACCTGGAATTAAACTGTCAGGTTTTACAAATCTTGCAATTTGAGTCGCAACAACAATTCCGATATTGCCACGTCTGAGATCAGGAAAAGAAACCGTTGCGCGTTCGCGGTCGGGTTTGTCGGTCATTCCTTTTTCTAATTGGCGTAAAGTCGGAACATCATTTCTTAAGTCCCGATTCCATTCCATTGCATTCATGCTGAGATCCAAATGAGCGTCTAGTATAAACATAATTCAGATTAAAATTTAAATAGTATTTTTTCGTCCTCGCGCGCCAACTGGCCATTGCTTATAAATTTGATGCTTTTTGTTTACGATTTGAAGATTATCATACAATGCAACAGTCGGGCAAACATGATACGGCTCAGCATAAATAATATCTCCAATTTTATATTCGTTTTCACCTCGATTTTCTACAATCAAATGTTCTTCAGAATGTGCAGTTGGAATCAAATTTTCATCATTTAAAACCACTAATCTTTTATCAATCGGATTTTCTGATGAAACTGCTTTATATCCAATATCAACACAAAAAGTGTTTTTTGTAGGTCTTGAAATAATCGTTCCAACAATCACCAATGCAGGTTTAAAATCTTGCTCGGGCAAATGATTCTGATAATTAGAATCCCAAAAAACAAAAGTTCCCGGACTGCATTCTACATTTTCCTGTTTGGCATAAAAAGGAAAAGTATTAGAACCGCCTGCAACAATTTTTAAATCATAATTGATGGTTGAAATTTGATTGATAATTTGATCGAATGCCTTCGAAGCTTCTAAATTTCTTTCTTCTAAACTTCCTTTTATATGTCCGTCATAAATATGGATTCCCTTCAAATGAAGATTTTTAAATTTTAAAATTTCTTCAATTAATGCTGTCCAATCTTCAGAAATCGAAAATCCTGTTCGATTCATTCCGGTGTTTAAATCCAAATAAATAGACAAAACAAGGTTATTTCGTTTAGCAATTTCATTTAAATCTGAAGCCGTTTTCAGATTATCTACAATAGTTGAAAAATGAATTTCAGGAAATTTTTTAAGTAATGAAATCCATCTTTCTGCTTTTAACCCAACGGGTTGATACGCTAAAAGAATGTCTTCTATATTTTGATTGGCAGCCAATTCAGCTTCAGAAATCGTTGCGCATTTTATTTTCTTGATATTATAAATTTTAAAAAGCTCTAAAATCTCGGCATTTTTATGTGTTTTAATATGGGGACGTAATCGTTGCGTGTCGCCTTTCACATAAGAAATCAACTTCTCAATATTTTGCCGAACACGATCTTCGTAAACTGCTAAAAACGGAGTATCGATAAGAGTTTCAGAATTTATTTCCCACCAGCTTTTTTGCATAAATCTATATTTTATTTAATTTTTTTTGCCACAGATTAAAATGATTTGAAAGGATTTTTTTCTTTTGCAGATTAATCTTTTTAATCCTTGTAATCTGTGGCTAAATTTTTAACACATAGAAGGGTCATAGTTTTCTTTTGTGTTGAAAAAGGCGTTTCACTTATTTAAATTCATCCCGAAGCTTCGGGACTATGTGTGAGAAACTAGTTTCTTTCAATTCACTTATTTATAAATCTAAATAAACTATGTCTCTATGTGTTTAGAAAAACTAAACGGTTAGTATAATTCAAAAAGCGCTTCAACTTCAACAGGAATATTATCAGGAAGCGATCCAAATCCGACTGCACTTCTTACGCCGATTCCGTTTTCTTGTCCCCAAACTTCTGCAAATAATTCGCTGCAGCCGTTTATTACATAAGGATGTTTTAGGAAATCTGAAGTGCAATTTACCATTCCGAGAACTTTGATCACTCTTTTTACTTTGCTTAAGCTTCCAAAATTGGTTACAATTGTAGAAAGCATTGTTAAACCAACTTGTCTTGCGGCTAATTTTCCAGCTTCGATATCCATATCTTCTCCAATGCGTCCGATGATTAAAGATTTATCGTCTTGAACTGGCCCGTGACCAGATAAGTATAGATATTTTCCGTCTACTAAATACGGTTTATAAATTCCTAACGGCTGTGGAGCAGGAGGAAGCGATAAACCAAGACTTTCGAATTTTTCTTGTGGATTTAAACTCATGATTTTAATGTATTAAAGCGTTTAAAATAAATATAAATACAATTCCCAGAACAGAAACCATTGATTCCATTACGGTCCAGGATTTAAAAGTGTCTTTTAGACTAATGTTGAAATATTCTTTGAACATCCAGAAACTCGGATCGTTAACATGCGAACACATTAAACTACCGGCCCCAACAGAAAGTACAAAGAGATTGGGGTCGAGATCGTTTGATTGTAGTAAAGGTAATAAAACGCTGGCTGTCATTAATCCTGCCGCGGTTGCTGAACCCACACAAATGCGAATTATCGCCGCCATAATCCAAGCCAATAAAAACGGATGAATATTAACTTGATTTAAAGTCGCAACAATAGTTTCGTTTACACCGCTTACAATCATGACTTCTTTTAAACATCCTGCACCGCCCACAATTAGCACAATTAACGCAACATCTTTTATGGCTTGTGTATAATCATCCATAACAGAAGACATGCTTCTGTTCATTTTAATTCCTAAAGTATAGGTGCAAAGTATAAGTGACAATAACATTATGATACTTGGATCTCCGATGATTTTGCAAATAGCAATTAGTTTTTCATTATCTGAAATTAATGGAAGTAGAGAAGTAATCGTCAATCCGAAAACGGGAAATAAGGCAGAAAACAAACTCAATCCAAAACTTGGCAGTTTGCCTTCATTTGTAATTTCTTCGACATTTAAAATTTCGTGATCCGATTCGGTTTTGATGTTTTTAAAACGTGTTGAAAACCACAAACCCGCAATTAAAATGGTCGGAATCGCGATTATAATTCCGTAAATTAAAACCAAACCGATATCTGCTTTTAAAATACTGCTCAATGCCATTGGCGAAGGATGCGGAGGCAGAAAACCATGAGCAACAGAAAGTGAAGCCAGCATCGGAATTCCCAAATAAACTTTAGATAATTTAAATTGATGCGCAACAGAAAAAATCAGCGGAACTAAAAGTACAAATCCAACGCTATAAAAAAGCGGAATTCCGATAATGAATCCAGTTATCATTAAACCCAAGCGAACATATTTTCTGCCCGTCCAATTCATGACCGTTTTGGCAATAACTTTTGCAGCGCCAGAAGAAACGGCGAGTTTACCAATACAAGTTCCGAAAACAATAATCAAAGTTATCGAACCGAGCATTTCGCCAAGACCTTTTTGCAAAACTGGAGAAATCGTTTCTACTGGTAATCCTAAAAAAAGCGCAGCCAAAAGCGACGTAATGATAAACGCTATAAACGGATTAATTTTAAACCAAGCAATCTGTAAAATCAAGAAAATAATGCAAGCTGTGAGTATCAAAATGCTCATGATTTGTGGTTGGTTTTTAGTTAGTTATAATTTTGGTAAGAATTTCAAATATATAAAATAATTTTACATGTCGCATTTTTTTTGCAAAAATTGCGTTTTTTTTGCAATCACAATGTTAAAAATGTGTGGTGATAAATTAAGATTACGCCGATGTTTTCTATCTTTATATAAAAATATACTGAAATGAAAATTGCTTTAATTCAAACAGACCTTTTTTGGGAAGACGCTTCAAAAAACAGAGAAAATTTCGATTCAAAAATTAATGAAATCGGTTCGGAAATTAATTTAATTGTACTTCCAGAAATGTTTTCGACGGGATTTACAATGAATGCTTCTGATGTTGCGGAAACCATGCAAGGAGAAACTGTTGAATGGATGAAATTGAAAGCAAAACAAAAAAATGCGGCAATAACCGGAAGTATCGTTATTACCGAAAATGGAAATTTTTATAACCGAATGTTTTTTGTTTTTCCGTCTGGGGATTTTCAATATTACGACAAAAGACATTTGTTTTCTCTTGCGGGAGAAAATGAGTTTTACACTCCAGGAACTGAGAAAGTAATTGTTGATTATTTAGATTGGAAAATTTGCTTACAGATTTGTTATGATTTGAGATTCCCTGTTTTTGCAAGAAATGTCGAAAATTACGATTTACTTTTATATGTTGCGAATTGGCCAAAAGTTCGCACAAGTGCTTGGGATACTTTGCTAAATGCACGTGCAATAGAAAATTTAAGTTATGTTGCTGGCGTAAACAGAATAGGTTTTGATGACAATAATTTTGAGCACACCGGACACACTCAATTAATTGATTTCTGGGGAAATTATATAATAAAGCCACAAGAAACAGAAGGTGTTTTTGTGGCTGAATTGGATAAAAATATAATGTTGGAAACTCGCAGAAAACTTAATTTTCTAGGAGATCGCGATACTTTTGAAATTAAAATTTAGAAAGCCTTTAGTTTCTTTTCGGCTTAAATCAATCTCTTCATTTCTATTTTAATTAGAATAGATGTGTAAAATGTAATGATAATGCAATATTTTTACGTATGTTTTTTCTTAATTTTTTTTGTTTTTAGCACTGTCTTAAATATAAAATCATTATTTTTATGAAAGTTATTTCTGTAATTTTTTCTGAAATATACCAAGTGCACGTGGTATATTAGAAAAATATTACGGAGAAATGTTTTAGTCATTATTAACTTTTAATCAAAAGCATGAAAAAACTTAAAGAAATGATTTTGTCGAACACTATTAGTTCGCTTACCGTAAATGAAATGAAAAATACATTTGGAGGCACTGTTCCCCTAGAACATCCTGACGGTGATGTTTATGGTACCCAATTTTGCAAATGGACATGTGTAAGTGGAGCTTCAGCAGGAAGAACAGGTAACTCAATGGCTGCTTACACAGTTGGTGTTGCAACTTCTATATGCGGTGAAGGAAATTTTAGCATAGTTTGTTAAGATAATAACTTCTTAAAAGAAAAACCTCGAGATATAGAGATATCTCGAGGTTTTTTTTATAAATGTTAGATGTGATTTTTTACTCTTTAGAAAGCCTTCCGTTTCTTCTCGGCTTCTTTTTTCTTTTTGTCGTCTGTCTTTTTCTCGACTTCCGGACTAAATGGTATGCTAAGGTCAATAGTTTCTTCTACATCCCAATTCGATCGGACATCGACGCCCTTTTGATGATAAAACACTTCCTCAGAATAGGTTTTCTTTAAGAAATTTCCGGTGTCGTAAACTTTATTTTTATTGTCATCATAAATGACACGAATCGTAAATTCTGTAGGAACAACTAAATTGAATGTAATTTTGGTTTCGCCTTCGGAATATGCGCTCGCAAGAACTTCGTCTCCTTTTTTGTTTGTTATATCTACAATAATCGGAAAACGTTTTACATTTTTGAGATTCAATACCAAATTACCATAGTCTTCTAATTCTTTAGTAGTTAATTTAAAAGATAAAGTGTCATTTGCCTTTTCGTAAAAGTCAGTTAAAGCGCCTGGCAAGAAAGTCAAATTATATTTTTCTACAGGTTCTTTTTTGAAATCGATATATAATTTTTGTTCAAACTCGTCATATTCGGTAGTGAAATCTACTGCTGTAGAATCTTTATTAACCAATGAAATTTTAGATTTATCAAATTTTACCAAAGGAGTTTCGGTTTCCAGAGTAAAACGTTCTCTAAAATTAATGACACCATTTTGTACCGCCTTAATATTTAAGGTGTCTTTTTTCATGTTTTTAATCTTCAAAGAAAACTTTTTGTCAAAGTTGTCTTTTGATACTTGCAACGATAATGAATCTGTTTTTAGAGGCTTAAACCAAAGTTGAAGCGAGTCTTTTTTAGGGAATTGAGTTACGATGGTTTCCAGAACTTCATTTCCGTTTTTAAGAACGATTTTTGGTTTGGCATTTTTGTGATCTTGTTTTCCTTCGTACGGAAGTAATAATCTGTTTCCAGAAGCCTGAAGTGGTTTGAAAGCTTTGAAAGGCAATACTTCTTTAAATAATTCTATTTCGTAAACCGTATCAGTCGGAATTGTGATATATTGTTTTAAAAATCCAATTTTATCATCTTTCGGATTAAATTTATTGTTCCCTCCTTTATCCTTCAAAGCAACCAAAAGATATTTTCCTTCTTTTAAATTCTCAAACTGAAAAGTCCTCAAACTATCTAAAGTGTTGGTAATATAACGCGGAAAATCTTTGTAAATAGTAGAATCTTTAAACTTGTCATTTACTTCATACAACATTACAGAAACAAAATTATCTACATATTTATCTTTTGCATCTTTAATTCGGCCGCTCAATTTTAGAGAGTCAATATACGGACCAGTTGAGAAAATATACTTAAACTGATTTATCGCATTTCCTTCATTGTTATCTGTAATAGCTTGCCCAAAATTAAAGCTATAAGTGGTATTTGGCTGTAAAGTATCTTTAATGTCGATTTTAATAAATTTACTAACCGATGTTGGCGAGATAAGCGGCTCGTACTTCATCGGTGGAGAAATAATTAGCTGTTTGTTCAGGTTTTTAAGCTTGATATATTCGTCAAAATTTAAAGTAATCGTATTTCCTTTGAAGTTTGTACTGTAATTTTCAGGATAACTAGATATCAAAACTGGGGCTAAAGTATCTTTTAAACCGCCAGTAATACTGCCTCTTTTAGCGCAGCTTATCATTGATATTAGAATAATAAATGAAATATATTTTAAGGTGTTTTTCAACATAAGGGTTTTTCAATTTGATTGCACAAAATAACGATTATATTTGCTTTAATTGAAATTTTTTGGCTATTTATTAGGGTTTTGGTTTTTTAGATTTCGTTGCTATTTTTTGCTGTTTCGAATATTTTAAACAGCTATAATTTCTTACTTTTGGTTTCAAATGTAATTTTCTGAGTTTTGTTAAAACGTTTTTTTTCCATTTTATGCCTCTTTTTGCTGTTTGCTTGCAGTAAAAATGATACGCCTGTAATCTCTTTTTATTATTGGAAAACGATTTTTAAATTTTCAGAAAAAGAAAAAGAAGTTTTAGAAGAAAATAAAGTTAATAAGCTTTATTTGAGATATTTTGACATCGGATTACATCCAAAATCTAAATTTCCAATTCCGATTAGTCCGATTCGGTTTGGAGAAAATCCAAAAAAATATCAAATTGTTCCAGTAGTTTTTATTCAGAACAAAGTTATGTTGCAGCCGAAACTTGATGTAAAAGATTTAGCTCAAAAAACTTTTGATTTTATCGAACAAATCAATTCTAAAAACAAAATTACTTGTCAAGAAATTCAAATTGATTGCGATTGGAGTTTAGAAAGCAAAAACAATTACCTTAAATTTATTGAAGTTTTTAAACAGCTTTCGAAGAAAAAACTTTCGGCAACAATTCGACTTCACCAAGTAAAATATTTCAAAAAAACTAAAATTCCGAATGTAGATTCTGGTGTTTTGATGTATTATAATATGGGAACTATTGCGCCCGATTCGTTAAATTCGATTTATGATCAAAAAGTGGCGGCAAGATATCTTAAAAGTTTAAAGAAATATCCGCTTCATCTTGATTTTGCATTTCCAATTTATTCTTGGGCAGTTCATATTCGAAATAATAAAGTGATTGGACTTCGTTCAAAAATAAATAGTTCGGCTTTAGAAAAAGATTCAAATTTTGAAAAAATAAGTCCGATTTTCTTTAGAGTAAAGCAATCGAATTATAAAAATGGAGTTTTTTATGAAGAGAATGATTTGCTGAAAATAGAAGAAATTAAAACAAAAGATTTAAAAGAAATGGCAAAAGATTTGGAAGAGAATCTGATGGAAAAGCCAAACGAAATTATATTTTACGATTTAGACGAATTCAATTTAAATAATTATGAAAAAAATACTTTTAAGCAAGTTATTTCTTGTTTCTAGTGCCGTTTTGCTTTCTGCATACGGAATTATATACGCCTGCGCTGGAGGAGACGATTGGGATTTCTTTGGTTACAATTCTAATTTTACGCCAGAAACTTTTGCCGACAAATCGTATTCGCCTTTGTTTTTATCGGGCGGTATTTTTTATGGAATTGGATTTGATACGCAGCACAATTCTCGTTTCAATAAAGACATAAAATCGGATTGGGCAGATTATTTAAAAGGAAAAGTTGACACTACAACGGTAAATTACTTTTTAATTGGAGATGAAAAGCCAAGATATTATTCAGATGAAAAAGATAAAATTAAAAATAAAGAAGAAGTAACCGATCTTCATGTTTTTTACAAAACGAAAAAAGAAAATAAATGTTCTCAGAAATGGAGCAAAAAGCTCAATTTGAAAGATGAGAAAGTGAAAAACTTTATCGAATTTTTGTATTTGGCTCAAAAGATAGAAACGGTTTCTATTGGCGAAGATTATTGGAGTTACGATCCAGTTGTGGCAAAAACTTTCAATGATTCCAAAATGATTCAGTCAATTGAAAATGTATACAATACTTTATCTGATCCATTTTTGAAAAATAGATATTGGTTCTTGACTATGAAAGCACGTTTTTATAGTAATGACAAACAAAAAGCAATTGACTTTTTTAATAAAACAGAAAGTTCAGTGCCAAAAAATACATTGTATTATCGCGCTTTAGCGTATGTTGCGGGAATCAATCATAAACAAAAAAAATACGCAGTTTCGAATTATTTGTATGCTCAAGTTTTTGATAAATGTCCAGAATTAAGAGTCGTAACGGCGTATAGTTTTCGTCCAAAAAACGAGTCAGATTGGACTAAAGCTTTAGCAATGGCGAAAAATAATAAAGAAAAAGCGGCGCTTTGGGCAATTCACGGATATTACAAAGATGAAAAACAAGCCATTGAAAAAATCTACGAATTAGATCCGAAAAGTGAACATTTAAATTATCTGGCAACCCGATTGGTAAATTCTTTAGAGCAAAAAATGAATAATTCTTTTCAGCAGAGTGGGGGAGAAAATCAAAAGCCAAAACCACAAACCGTTGCAGAAAATAAAATTGAAAATAAAGCTAAAATTGATAACAGCGAATTCGATTTAATGGTTAAAATTTCTGCCGCTGGAAATGCCGAAAAACCATATTTATGGGATATGGCAATTGGTTATCTTCAAACGCTAAAAGGCGATTATGCCAATGCAGATAAGAATTTTAGCAAAGCTGAAAAAACGCTTCCGAAAACAGAATTGGCTGGAATGCAACTTCGATTATTGCGTTTTGTAAACAATCTGAGCAAGATTGATAAATTGACAGATAAAAATGAGAAAACTATTCTTGCCGATTTGAATTGGCTGTATTATGAACTTCCAAAAACGTATAAAGGACAAGAATTTCGTTATCAAAATGCTTCTTCATGGAGTAGGAGTTATTTGTCTAACCTTTATAAAGAAAAAGGAAATCTAGTTTTGGCTGAGATTTTTGGCGAATCGCGTTACAGTTATTGGAACGACGGAAATTCATTTTATGATAATGAAAAAGATTTATTGGCAATAAAAAGCTTTTTGGAGAAAACCAATAAAACCGAAATCGAAAAAATTGGCGCCGGAATTTATAGTTTAAAACTAAAAGATATCAATAACTTTCAAGCGGTTCAGGCGACTTTTAAAAACAAAATTCCAGAAGCAATTGAGTTTTTAAAACAAACAGATTCTGTTCAGTATTACAAATTTTTAGGAAATCCGTTTAATGGAAGTATAAAAGATTGCCACGATTGCGATCACGCGGCCTATCAAAAAAGAAAATATACTTACATGGATTTCTTGATTACGATAAAAGAAATGCAGGATAAATTGGTTAAGAACGAAGATGTTTACACCAATAGTCTTTTGTTAGGAAATGCATTTTACAATATTTCCCATTTCGGAAACGGAAGAACTTTCTACGAAATTAGTATTGTAGGTTACGGTTCAAGTCCGTATTCGTTTAGAGATGCGATGAAAGAAATGATTACGAACAATTCGGTTTCTAAAATGTATTATCAAAAAGCGTTTGAAGCGGCTTCGAACAAAGAACAAAAAGCAAAATCTCTATATTTGATTTCTAAATGCGAGCGAAATGATTATTACAATAAAAAGTACAGCGCGATAAATAGTTATTGGGAAATTCAAGACGATAAAATTAATTTTATTGCTTGGAATTCGTTTAAAGCTTTAAGAAAAGACTATTCGGATACGAAATATTATCAAGATGTAATTGCGGAATGCGGTTATTTTAATACGTATGTAAATCAATAAATTTTAAAGAATGGTAAACAAAATAGAACATATCGGAATTGCAGTAAAAAATATGGACGATGCCAATGTTTTGTTCGAAAAAATGCTTGGCGTTCCGTCATATAAAATGGAAGCGGTAGAAAGCGAGGGCGTTCTGACTTCTTTTTTTCAAACTGGAAATAATAAGATTGAACTTTTGGTAGCGACAAATCCAGAAAGTCCGATTGCGAAATTTTTGGAGAAAAAAGGAGAAGGAATTCATCACATTGCTTTTGATGTTGAAGATATCGAAGCCGAAATTACACGATTAAAAAGTGAAGGTTTTGTATTGATAAACGAAGTTCCGAAGAAAGGAGCCGACAATAAACTGGTTGTTTTTCTGCATCCGAAGAACACAAATGGCGTTTTGGTGGAACTTTGTCAAGAAATTAAATAAAAAAATGTCATTTTAGTTTTTGAATAAGACATTGAAAATCAATTTCGTTTTTGAAATTCAAGGAAAGATTTAAAATTAAATACAAATGATGTCTTAAAATATTTGGAGTGAATGAAAAATAGTAGTAATATTGCATCCTCTAAACCGGTCCTATAGCTCAGCTGGTTAGAGCACCTGACTCATAATCAGGTGGTCCCTGGTTCGAGCCCAGGTGGGACCACTAGTAAAATCAAGCCTTCGCAAATATGTGAAGGCTTTTTTATTTTTTTTGACGAACATTTGACGAACATTTTTTTAAGTACTGCAAAAAATGGCTTGTTTTATTTTCAATTAGTTTTGCTTATTTTTATGTAAGCTAACTAATTGAACATGGAAATTTATATCTACATCATAACGATTGTGTTATTTTTCGCAAAGATTGGTTTTCCCATGTTCTTGCTTTTTAGATTATTTTTCATTGTCAAACCTCTTTTGATAAATTTATACGCTGAAGAAAAATTTAAATATTATATCGGAATTAATAAAAGCAGATTGATAATCTTGTCTTCTCTTTTCTTGTTATCTTGTTTTTTAGGAATTCTCTTTGGAAATGAAATTTCGAAGAATCCAGATATTTATAATCAAACATTTTATGCTTTTCTTCTTGTTTTGATTCAGTCCATTTTGCTTTATCTGTTTGAGACAAAAACTCCGGTGCATATTCTAAAAATTTTAAACCAGTATATTCTAAACCCTAAAGAAATATTTAAAGAGAGGAAAGTAGTTTTTGAAGAAAGCAGAGCTATTTCGTCAATTCAAAATGGTGTCAGTTTTAAAGATGTGATAAATTTATCCAATGGAGATATCATTAAACAGATTGGATTAAGAGAATTTGAATTGATCATCGAAAAACATAATGATGTTTTTGAAGACCAATTTTCGATCGATAATCTCTATAAGCTTTGTAATGGGATAAAAATTAAAGAAAGATCAATTGCTATAAAAATTGATAATAAAAGAAATTCCAAACAAAATATCGTTGAAATATTAGCTTCACTTTTCAATATCCAGCAAAACTGGAATTCTCAGATAAAAGATAGATCCAACACCAAAATTATTGATTTTCTGAATACATATATCGTAATAAACCAAAAAAAGAAAATTTTGCACAGTAATGATTTTACTCGTTTATTTGAAAAAATGGACTAACCTAATTGTAAAATTTCATTACTGCAATCTCATTTTTTTAGATAAAATAAGTTATAATGATTTGTTCCACCTGGGTATTAATCAGTATAGATTATTTTAGACATGTAAAATGTTTTTACACGATTTTTTACTTCATCAAACCTCTTTAAACTTGTTTCTTAATTCAAAAAATAGAATCATGGACACGAGTAATTTTACTTCCAAAATTGAACGATTAGAATTGATCGTACAGGAACTAGCGAACAAACAGGATGCTTTTATTAAGAAAGCATTAATGAAATTATCTTTAAATAGTAAAGATGTCTATTCCTCTGAAGAAGCTGCCGAGTTTTTGTCAATAGAGGTTAAATATATTTATCAGCTTACCCACCAGCGAAAGATTAGATACACAAAGAAGAAAGGCCAAAAGAAAATCTATTTTAGAAAAGCGGATCTTCTTGATTATTTAAACGGAGACATCATCAGTACTACTGAAGACCTTGAAAACGCAAATGCTGCTTTGTGGAAAAAATAAGGCCTTCGACTTCTACAGAAAACGCGAAAATCAATTCGTTATTTTTAATCAAATTCTTATTATAAAACTGTAAGGATTACAATTTGAATCTTATGGACTTAGATATTCCTTATATCAGGGTAGGAACTTCCTATTTCAAAATAATTGATAAGCCTTTAATATCAGGTGATAAAGTAAAAGTAATGGTCCGCTGGAATCGTGAAACAATCATTTCGGATCATGGAAAATCATTTTTAAGCAGTGTGCTGAAATTAGACGGATTTTGCTGCATTCCAAATCATTTTGGTTATGAGCAGATTGTTCATGATTTCTATAATACTTACCATGAACTTCCAAATAAGCCCATTATTGAAAATTTTTCGTTGGAGGAGCTCGAAAAAATGATTCCGAACTCACTGCAGTTTATGAGACATATTTTTGGAGACCAAATCAAGCTTGGTTTAGATTATTTGAAGATTATATATGAGAAGCCTACCCAGGCACTGCCAATACTTTGTTTGGTCAGCAAAGAACGGTCTACGGGCAAAAGTTCTTTTATCAAGTGGCTGAAAGCGATTTTTGGTATGAATATGACATACATAAAAGGAGATTCGTTTAACTCCCAGTTTAATTCTGATTGGGCAAGTATGCTGCTTGTCGCCATTGATGAAGTCTTTTTTGATAAAAAAGAAATTACTGAACGGTTAAAATATCTTTCTACAACTGATAAAGACAAGATTGAAGCAAAGGGAAAGGACCGGCAGGAAATTGAATTTTTTGCAAAGTTTATTCTCTGTTCAAATAATGAAGATAATTTTATCCAGATAGATGAAGAGGAAATCCGTTTTTGGATACGTAAAATTCAGACTATTAGTGCAGAAGATGTATTCTTTCTTAAAAAGCTTAATAAGGAAATCCCCCATTTTTTAAAATACCTTCAGATTAGAGATTACTTTTCTCAGCAGAAAACAAGAATGTGGTTTAAGCCGGAGCAGATTATGACCGCGTCTCTTTTAAAGCTAGTAAATCGCAATAAAGGCGAAATAATTGTTCTTGAACTTATAAATGAATGTTTTGAGAAGATGGAAGAAGATGAACTGAAACTAGCGCCTAATGATATTTTTATGCTGCTGAGAAAACAAAACAGCAGGTTGAATATTTCTGCTAATGAAATAAGAAATATTCTTAAAAGATGGGGCTTTACGCCGGAGGATAATACCAAGTCTTATTGCGGAATTGAATTATTGTCACATGGCGAATATGTGAAAGTAGACAGGAGAGGACGTTTTTACACTATTAAAAAGATTCTGTTTCATAAAATATTTGATGCTATGATGCAAAATTAGATGTAAAGCCCCACAGATGGTGTGAGTATATCTGCATCAAAGTCTGCATCAGATAACAATATTGGCTTTTATGATGCAGAATTGATGCGGTCTGAAAATTAAACGATGCAATGATGCAGATAGTGATGCACTGCAATGTCTCTCTTTTCGAAGGTTCAGCTTTAAACTGCATCAAAATTTAGAGAATACATGATTTTTTTTTCACCAGCAGATGAACAGGTTTTTAAGGAACAGCTAATAGATTCACTAAAAGAAAATAATTATGGAAAAGTTCAATTGTAAAATTGCAAACCAGATAGATTTAGTCAATTATCTTAAGATATTAGGACATGAACCATCAAAAATTAAAAATCAGGATTATTGGTATTTATCGCCACTTCGAAATGAAAAGACTCCTTCTTTTAAAGTGAATCAAAAATTAAATGTTTGGTATGACCATGGATCGGGAAAGGGAGGAAATATAATAGATTTCGGGATTGAATATTTTAGATGTACAGTTTCAGAATTTCTGCAGCTTTTAAATCGAAGCAGTATTTCTTCCAGCGCAGGTCTTTTCTTCAAGAACGATTATGAGCAGCCTGCAAATAAAGAGGTTGCAAAAGGGAAGAAAGATAATCATGCCGATAAAATTGTCATTGCTGATGTTCGCGAATTAAGAGACCGGTTATTGACGGATTACTTAGCCAGCAGGAGCATTTCTCAAGAGATGGCAATGCAGCATTGCAGAGAGGTTGAATTTTGTTTAAATAATAGGAAGCACATTGCTATTGGATTTGCAAATAATTCTGGGGGATTTGAATTGCGCAATGAACATTTTAAAGGCAGCAGTTCTCCAAAAGATGTCACATTTATTGGCAGTGATGCAAAATCATTAACCGTTTTCGAGGGCTTTTTTGATTTTCTATCCTATAAAATGCTCAATCAGAATAAGAATGGCACTGAAACAAGTTTTCTAATACTTAATTCACTGTCTTTTTTTAACAAGTCACTGCCGATAATGGATAAACATGAGAAAGTAAATCTATATCTCGACAGAGATGCCTCAGGCATAAAACTGACCGCTGAAGCGCTGCACCGAAATCCTTCCAGATATATCGATCAAAGTTTTTTATACCAAAACAGGAAAGACCTCAATGAATGGCTAAAGATCAAAGAGCAGGTCAACCGAGGCCATGCTTTTAAGCGGTCTCTATAACTTTAAAGTGGCAGTTACAGTGGTAGCCAGCTATGTTTTGGTATAACCAAAACGCTGGCTCCTCTCATGCTCCCGCATTCGTGGAGAGTTTTTTCATGCTCCCGCATTCAAAAAAATAAATTATGAAAGATTATGGAACAGCAGAGAAATAGTATAAAGAATAAGGGAGGCAGACCTAAAAAAGAAGTAAAGAGAGACCAGCTCATTGGGATTAAGTTTACACTCTACGAGCGCAGGATAATTGAAAGCAAGGCTAAAAATGTAAACCTTACGGTCTCTGAATACCTTCGTGAAATTGCATTAAAAGCTAAGATCAATTATAAAAATAAAGCGCTCTCAAAAGAAATCCTAAGTTTTACAGGGCAGCTTAATCATTTGGCGGCAAATCTGAATCAGATAGCTAAAAAGAGAAACAGCAATGATGAATTAAATCCAGTTCAAAGAGCAGAATTAAAAGCCTGCACTCAAAGGATAAAGGATCTGGCAACCGAAATTAAAAGCTGTTTGTCATGATAGGGCATGTGAGCATTGGCCGTTCGTTTTATCACTGCATCAGTTATTGTCTGGAAGATAAAAAAGAATTATCCGAACAAAGAAAAATTGAACTTGAATCTCAGGATCGTCTTATGCATATAGGACGGGCAGAAGTATTGGAATACAATCAATGCTTCGGTGATAAGTATGATCTCACCCAGCAGTTTAAAGATGTCAGAAAGTTAAGCAGGCGTGTTGAAAAACCCATGCTGCATATGACGTTGCGTTTGGCTCCAAATGATTTACTGACTAAAGAACAGTTTAGGGAGGTCGGCAGAGAATGCGCCAAAGCATTTGGTATCGCTGATAATCAGTATATCTGCGTACTGCATAAGGACACCAATGAGAGGCATATTCATATTGCTGCAAACAGGGTTGGCTTTAATGGTAGGGTTGCAAGTGACAGCAACAGCTATAAGCGCATGGCAGATCTCTGCCGCCGGCTTGAAAAAAAATACGGTCTGCAAGAAGTGTTAAGCCCAAAAGCATTTCTCCCGCCTAAAGACAGACTGCTGCCCCGTTATGATAAGAGGAGAGAAAAACTAAAGTCAGATATCAATCAGGCTTTAAAGCTTGCCAGTTCATATTGCACATTTGAAAAGTATATGAGGGATCTGGGGTATAAAGTTCTTAAGGCAAGGGGAATTTCTTTTATAGATGATAAAAAAGTAAAAATAAAAGGAAGCGAAGTAGGTTTTTCATTGATGAAAATTGAAACCATTTTGTATCACAAACAAAAAAAGCTGATGAAAAATGCCGGCCAGAAAAAAAAGGACAACAAAAATCGCCAGTCGATGCCTAATTCTTGCAGTCTTAAAAAGCAAAGCATTGAAAATCAAAACCACAGTTTAAGTGAAAATTTAGATATAATCATTGACGGAGTCTCAAGCGGTATAGGCAGCTTATTGAATTCCGATTATCGGCCGGAATATGTCAGCCCTGAATTACATATAAAATCCCAAAAGAAAAAGAAGAAAGCAGCATTAAGAAGATGATCTTAAAATTAGAAAGAATGAAAACAAATTCAAATACAGATAAGACGCAGATAGAACAAGATACTTTACAGCTGGTGTTGGAGGAATTTTCGCAGGAGCAGAAAGTAAATAACCAGCATATAGAATCGCTTATTTCAGAAGTGAAAAATGTGAAAGATAAAATTGATTCATTTAAAAAGGAATCTGAGGGAGAAATAAAGCTTTCCCAACCATTTGATATTAGTACCGTAGAGGTTATTCTGCAGAAAGGCATCCTTGATATGAAATATATGATTGGAAGACAGCCTAAAAGCATCGTTAGGAAATTTCAGGTTCTATTATTTCCCGAACAGGATGCAAAGCTGTTTTATAAAATTGTTTTTGGTAGATGGATATTGTACTTAACTGTAATGCTTGCAATAACAAATTTGTACAAATGGGGAGTACATTACAGCAATAATTGTAGAGAAGTTGAATTACGGAAGCTTCAGGATGAAAAAGTGCAGATAGCTTGGGTAAATATGTACAATAATAGTGGTAAGGAAATTAAACAGCAAATGGATAAAGCGTATATCAATGCTATTAGGACTCAAAGAAAATCTGGTCAATAAGAAAAAATATGATGGTTCAATTACTCTTTCGTTTACATCCAGTTATTTATTACGAAAAGTAACAGGTGACTACTAAGAAATATATGAATGTTCCCATCAGAGCGAGCTGATTAATTGATATTTTCAAGTACTAAAAGCTCTAACTGATGACTGATTATTTCATTATCCGTATTTAAATTTTGTTTTCAATTAAAACAGTTCGCATCAGCATAATATTAATTGAAAAATATTAAAGGCTATTGACGGTTCTTAGATGCGAATTTCTGTTTTAATGTAATGCTACTATTGAGGTTTTCCATAATTGAAAATAAAGTACTATGAAAACTATTAATATTTTCGATTGCTTGACTGTTGTTAAGGCATTTGATAAATAAACTAAAAGTGTGAATAAGGTATACTAAATGTGTAATTTATTATCTTTGTAATGATGAATAAAAATCTTTATATTATTGCAGGCTGTAATGGTGCTGGTAAAACTACTGCTTCATTTACAATACTTCCTGAAATACTAAACTGTAAGGAGTTTGTAAATGCGGATGAAATCGCTAAAGGGCTTTCTCCTTTTCAACCAGAAAAGGTTGCCTTTGAAGCGGGAAGGATAATGCTTAACAGAATCAATGAATTGCTGGCAAATAATGAAGTGTTTGCGTTCGAAACAACTTTAGCCACAAAAAGCTATAAGCAGAAAGTGATTGCAGCTCAGGAAAAAGGCTATAAAGTTGTGCTTTTATTTTTTTGGCTCAATAGTGTTGATCTGGCAATCGAAAGGGTCAAAACAAGGGTTCAGGAAGGCGGACATAATATTGAAACCGATGTTATTAAACGCAGATATGAAAATGGAATCACTAATTTATTTGATATATATTTGCCAATAGTTAATGAGGCATTGATTTTCGACAATACAGCTGTAAAAGCTGAGTTAATAGCACAAAAAACTCTGGGCAATAATATTGAAGTTATAAATGAAATCAAGTTCGAAAAACTCAAAAATGACCAATCATGGGAGAATACAAAAAAACAACGACACCGACTCAGAAGAAGATTATAGAGGCAATGGATAAAGTTTCTGAAAAACTAATTGAGTTTAAAAAGAAAAATAACAGCGATTTAGTTGTTATGCAGGACGGTAAAATCGTAAGGATAAAAGCCAGTTCTTTGTAAAATATTATTTCAATAATGTTGCGAAGCTCTCAGAACACGAGGGCTTTTTTTATTGCAGATTAAAAAAATGGTAGGAGAATAATTAAACTTAATTTACTTTCGTATAAAATGAAAAGTGCTAAGAGTGAGTTCTTTATAGAGAAAATTTTTGCAAGGCATCCATTCATTGCATAGAAAATTTTGCATCCCTTCTATAAGTTATAATAGTGATTTTAATGTAAAGTATTTTCGAAAATGATGTAGCATTGCTCAGAAGAAGCCCGATATTTTGGTGAAATGAAAGTTCATGATTCAAAGTTTGTCGGCAAAGCCCTGTGAAAAAAATAGAAAATCAACAAATTAGTCCTAATTTTATATAAGAATTAAAATCTTTCAACCTTTTATGTGCAATATCAGGTTATTATAATCACATTTTTACAAAATATAAAGACTATATTTTCTATTTAGAAAATAATTGTATGTAAAATTTGTAATATGTTAAATATCAGTAGTGTGTGTTTTTTTTAACACGCTTATTCTGTATATTTGGTGAGAGTATAAATAATAGATTGTTATGAAATATTTGATTTTAATTTTAATGATTTCAGGGTCAGTTTTTACAATTCTAGGTTTATTGTTTCCAGAGTATTATCTATTTATTTTTAAGATCAATGATGACTCATACGTTTGCAAAAATTTATCACTGGGAATTATTTTAGCATTAGCGGCTTTATTATTCACATTTTTAAATGACATCAGCCTAAAGAACAAGTAATTTTTTCAGTGTAAAAGAAAATAAATCTGTGATTATTCTTTCTCAACCTGTACTACTTCATATTTGTCTTTTCCATCAATTTGGACTGGCTGGTAATAGGTTTCACCGAATTTTACGTATTTAGCATCGCCAATGGTAACTTCTTCACCTCCTTCAGGCAGGTTTTCAACTATAGTACCAGCGGTAGGAGCGACAACGGTATATTTTCCGCCATCTTTTTCATAGTACGTTCCTCCATAATAATAATTGTTGACCGTGCCTGTGTTGACTGTTTCTGCTCCGCTCGGAATGTTATTTACAGTACCGCCAACCGGTGCAGGAACTGCAGTGTAACCGCCACTGGTTGAGGTGTACCAGACACCCTGATCGTAATGATACTGTGTGTTTTCCACGCTGACTACAATTGCTGTAACTGCTAAAGTAGCAACGAAAAATCCCCACGGATGCCAGACTGGTCCCCAATAAAATGGTCTGTACGGACGTGGATAGTAGGGATGGTAACAATTATATCTGTAACCGCCATATATATAAGGAGGGCGTACGTACGGCCTAGGTCCAGGGCGTACTATAGTATTTCGGTTGTTGCGAACATGCACGCTGTTGTTTACATTAATATTGACATTGTTTCTGTTTCTGTTTACTTTGTTGCCGCTTATGTTGGTGTTTCGGTTACCGGTTCTATTATTGTTATTTCTGTTGTAAGCCGTTGCCGGTCTGGCCGTTTTGTTATTAGAATTTGTCGATCTGGTAACTTTATTGTTAGAATTTCCAGGTCTTGCTGCCTTGTTGTTCGAAGAATTTGAAGGTCTTTTTATACCTCGTCCATTAGAAGCAGGTCTGGTTTTCTGTGCTGGTCTTGTATGTGCAGCGCCGCCGATATTTCCGCTTCTGTGAGCACCGCCACCGCCACCGCGATGAGCAGCACCGCCGCCGCCGAACCGCTGAGCAAAGCTATTGATTGAAAAAAGGAAGAACAGTCCTATAAAAAACACTGATACTGATTTACGTACTGTATTAAATATATTTGTCATTTTCTCAGATTTAAGTTGATTAAAAATATAAAAAAGTAGGGTCTAGTGCTGGATATGGTAAAAGCTTTTCTTGCAGTAAACTGCTATATCTTAAAGCTAAGCACCAGCTCTTACTTCAATGTCCTCGAAATAGTATGAAGGCGGTTTGTCGGTATGTTTTAAAAACGCCCTGAAGCAGCTGGTTCTTGATCCGAAACCGCATTTTAAAGCCATCCCCAGAACATTTAAATCCTTCCATGATGGATCATTAACATTTTCTATAAAGTAATCAATCCGTTTTGAGTTTATGTAGTCCTTAAAATTGCAGCCAAATTCAGTATTGATTAGATGAGAAATGATATTTACGGAAATGCCTGTTTCTTCGCCCATATCTTTCAAACATATTCTTTTTTTGAGAAAACATTTTTGAAAATTTACATGGTAATCTATTCTCAAGAGATATTCTTTTCTTTTCTCAGGTGTCAGCCATTCTGATAATATTTGATAGTTTTTAATTTTTTCGATTTTCTTGAAGTTTTTTTCCTGATGCTTCGGCGAGATGAGCTGCAGATTTTCCTGATGACGGAAAACATCAAAATTAAAAAATAAAGCAGCTGTAGTGAATACCAATACGCACGCAGCCGCAATATATCCCGATCTATTTATAATGCCGTCTGTATCCAATAAAAAATGATACAAAAATAGAAATGAAAATAAAAGCAAAACGCTCAAGTTAAATATTCTTATAAAACTTAAATTCTTATTTTCTATAACTGTATTATTTTTTTTAACTGCTGGTGAATTTAAAATCTTCATTGTTTGAAACACTGCATATGAAAGCCATAAAATCCGGATTAAACTGCCATATTGATATATGGATGAATCTTCTTTTATGTGTTCGGGGAAAAGGATGTATTCCAATAGTGAAAAGCAAAAAAAGATAATGAACGGCACTAAATGAAGCCAATCATACTTTTGTGGTTTGTAACTGAATGATAAGACATTTCTTATATACAAAAATGAACAGGGTGCCACTAGAAAAATAAAGGATTCCGCTACGGCTGAAAATAATCTAAAACCTATCGGGCTTCCTGCATCTAGGTACAATCCATGAAAACTAAGCAAAGCCAAACTAAGCAAAAACAAACCAAGATAGGAATTGTTATAATTTTTCTTTTTAGAAAAAAGAAGTGCAAAAGCAGCCAGTAAGCCTAGTGTCCCGCCTGTAAAGAAAAAGAGAAACATTACATCGTACATACTTTTTATTTTTTTTAGTCTTTTCTGCGCATTTCAGCCCGTCCAATTTAAAACTGGCTTTTAAGTTTTAAACGAAAGGAACGAGAATATTTACACAATTACCAGTTTACTTTTTAATCTGTCCCGGAGGGAATCCTTCCATTATTTTTTTCACGGAACTGGCAATGAATTCATCTGGATTATCGGGTTTGTTATCAATTTCGGCATTTCCGATTCCCTCCCAAACCAGCTTTTGATTTTTAGTGGAAACAATATCTATTACCAGAGAGCCGTCTACATAATCGTATGTATTAAATGTAGTATTTGCTCCGCCCATCATTGCTCCACCTCCCCAATAGCCATAAGGGCGGTACATACCTCCATAACCGTAAAAGTCAGTAGTCGAACTCACGGAAGTTTTATTTTTAAGAATTGATACTGCATTTACTTTTAAATCCGGATTTTCCGACTCCGTAAATCCTTTAGCCAGCATTTCATTTCGTATTGCGTTTGTCACACGGTCAGCATTCAATTGGTTTACCTGTCCCTGTTGCGCTTTTAGATCATACACGGCGAATGTCCTGTAGCTTGTGAAATCTGCTGAATGATCATAATCAGCAGTAACTTTGACAGTAGGAGAACAGCCGTAAAAAATGGCAAAAACCAATAATGGTAAAATTCTAAGTGTTGTTCTTTGAGTAATCATATTTACATTTTTTTGAGTTATTGATTTTTAGTTATATAAAAAAGGATTTCCTCTTCCAGTTCTCTGGACAAATTCTCAGATTCTAATTTGCTCTTAAGATTCCTCACTATCCTTTTGTCATAATTTTTAGTCTGCAGTATGCTTTCGCAGTAGTCATCGCAGATTGTTCTGAATTTATGATCGGCCGCATACATATCTTTGATAGATTCAAAATACCCGGCAAATTTTATGTTGTATAATTCATCTGGAAGCGGCATAGGTTCTTTTTTAAGTGGATGCAACATTATCGGACAGCAAAGAATTAGGGAAATACAACTCTACATAGGAAGATACCATCTAAAACCAAGCCTTACCCCAAAGTTGGCTGAGTTTCTGGGATATCCGTCTGATCTATAGGCCATGACTTCAGGCTCGATATAGGCATTGTACTTTAATTTGCCCGACCATATATATCCAACCCTGAAATCCATCGGTATGGCAACTTTCCCAGTTTTGTAATCAATCTGCCACTCCGGCTCAATACCTGCATAGATGCCGTTTGGCCATGTGTAGAAAACATTCGGCTGCAGCACAGCATAGGCTGATGAACCGTACTTTCCATTACCCGATATAGAGAAAAAGTTTTCCCAGATCCAGTACATCTGCCATTTGCCCAGATTGGTAAAAGTAACCGTAAAAGCAGGCCCCAGACTCCATTGGGGAGACCCAAGCTGGTCGTCAGTCCTGGTTGGAATCTGTATGTTCCATCCCGCTCCAAACTGCCCCCAGTCCTTTTTACTCAGGATAAAAAACTGATTTAAGGTAACATCCCCTAATCCCGTTCTTCCGTCTGGAGCAGTATTCAAAAACGCAATCACACGGATTAACTGCGGAACTTTTACCAGAAAGCCTTCTTTCATGGGGATAATTCCACGCAGACGAAAATTCTGCGCAAATCCATCCTGCCCCTCAGTCTTAAAAATGGCAAATTCTTCCAATTGCAGCTGCCATGCCAGAGTTGTTGGGTTCATAACTTCCTGTGACAGTTTAACGGAAGTTCCTGATTCAGGAGGTTCCTGCCCTGTTTTTTCCTGACTGCGGGCAGAAAAAATTATACTTAAAGAAAACAGGACGACCAACAGCGGTATGCGGTGTCTGTTTATATGATTATTCCTGACTGCTGTTAATTTCATAATACAAATTTTTTAATTAACTGCTTTTATGGAAAAATAACTTTCCAGTCATTTTTCATATCAACAAATGACCAATTTTTAGCCTTTCCTTCGTCAAGACCTTTGTCTAAAGTGCCTATATGAGATTTTCTGTCATAAGCCCATTCACGAACAGAATCGGTATGATGTACGTATAGCTCAAAATTTTTGTATTTATTGGATGCTGCCCATTCAAGCATCTGAAGATCGCCGTCAGAATTGCCTGCAGCAAAAACAGGTTTTTTTCCGATGTATTTTTCAATGGCAACAGGTTTTCCATCTTTATCATCGTTGAAATCCAACGCAGGCAGTTTGGTAATTGAAGGCGCTCCGTTATTATAATCGTATTTTGCCTTAAGAGTGCTTCCTACAATATTCTCTTTAGGAATCCCGTAGACATCTTCAGCCCAGGCGCGCATAAAATCAATTCCGCCCCCAGAAACAATAAAAACCTTGAATTGATTTGTCTGTAGGTATTTCACCAATTCAAGCATTGGCTGATAAATCAGATTTTTATACAGCTTCTTTTTAGAAGGATGCTGTGCTTCACTGATCCATTTTTTTACATCTGCCTCAAACGCGTCAGTAGTCATTCCAGCATGGCTTACCGCAACTATCTGCAGCAACCCTGGTTTCCCCTGTTTCATTAGCTCTTCCATATTATTTTCCAGAACTGCTTTAAAAGGCTGTTTTGTTTTCCATTCAGGATGTTTTGACGCTAAGGCTTTCACCTGATCCAATGCAAAGAAAAGCTGAAAATAAAAAGGCTGTTCAGACCATAACGTTCCGTCATTATCAAAGGTTGCGACACGATCTGCTGGCGGAATAAAATTTGAACCGCCTGCTGTTGTAACTTCTTTTACATAAGCAATGATATCTTTTTTAACCTGAACATCATTCCATGAGGGAAGAGGATCTCCATTTGAAACTGTCTGCTCCGTCTCTTTAGCAGATGTTTCTTCTTTTGGAACTTCTTTTTTGCATGAGGCAAGCAGGATACACAAAGCGAAAAGAATAATTTTTACCGCTCTGATTTTTATAATCTTTTCCATATTACTTGATTTTGATTAATTGAATTAAACCGGCTGTTAAAAAAAGGCGGAATTTGTAATCCCACCTTTTTTCTGACTCTTTAAAGGTTCTTGAACCGGAATTAATACTTGATGTCTTCCGGCAGTTTCATACCTTTATCTTCGAGCATTTTCTTGGCTTCCTGAATAGTTCTGAATCTTGCGATGCTTTCATTACCCAAGTAAGTTTCTCCCTGCAATTGGCGCGGCGGATATTGCACATAGGTCTTCATCAGATCCTGAATGGCTTTGTTGAATACCGGAAGAGTCCACGTTTTTTCTGTAAAACTGTTCATAAACAGATCATATCGCTCCTGGGGATCCTGCCATAAATCATAAATGGCCGGAACAGTTGCTACATAAGTCTCGTCTCCTCTCCATCCCAGCTGCTGCCCCGGCGCATCACTTCCTGCTTGTGCACCGTTGTCTCCTCTGGTGTTGTAAACCGCTTTAAAATGGCTTACCCTTACCGCCCCAGGAGATAACTCATTTTCTGTAAAATAAAACCACGTATTACGAAGCGGTTTTCCTTTTTTGAATAAAACATTTGCCATATCGTAGCTGTCAAAGACCATCGGTTTTCCTTCACGGTCGTTCTTAGGCAATTCAACACCTGCAAGTCCTGCAAACGTTGCCATCAAATCCAGTCCTCCAACAATATTGTGGTTTTGGCTGCCTGCTTCAATCTGCCCTGGCCACCATGCAATTGCAGGAACTCTGCTGCCACCTTCTCTGTCTGTCCCTTTAGAACCTCTAAATGGTGTATAACCTGCATCCGGATGAACATCCTGCCAAGCTCCGTTATCAACAGTGTAAATTACGATTGTATTATCGGCTATGCCAAGTTTCTTAATTTCATCCAGAACTCGCCCTATATTGTAATCCACCTCCATTACGCAGTCAGCATACTTGCTAGCTCCTGGAGATTTTCCTTTAAACTGTTTAGAAGGCAGATTTGGCTGGTGATTTTTTGCAAAATTCACACACATAAAAAATGGATCTTTTGCCTTTGCGTAAGTATCTAATTGCTTTAAAACATTTTCTGTCATCATCATGTCCAATTCTGCAATGTTTTCTTCCGTCACCTTTGAAACTTCTCTAACTTTTCCTCCAGCTTCACCTTCCAATATTCCAGTTGTTACTTTCTTAAAGAAGGTAAGCATTTCAGGTGTCATATCTGGATTCCATGAGGGAAATGCATATGTATAAGCATTTAAATGATACAATACAACATTCTGCATAATATCAAATCCATGTGCGGTAGGCATCGCATAATCTGCTTCTCCCAAGTGCCATTTTCCAGAAAAATACGTTTTATAATTAGCTTTCTTCAGAACCGATGCAAGTGTCCATTCACCAGCTGGAAGACCTCCTCCCTGTCCCTGAAAAGCAACAGTTGTCATACCGCTTCTGTTGGGGATTCTTCCTGTAAGCATGGCGGCCCTTCCCGGAGTACAGCTTGGCTGTCCGTAAAATTCCCAGAAATGCATGCCTTCCTTGGCCATTTTATCTAAATTAGGGGTCGGCATACCACGCGATTCTCCTCCTCCATAAACCCCAAGATCTCCCCATCCCGTATCATCTGAAATTACCATAATGATATTAGGCTTCTTTTTTGTCTGCCCATATGAAAATGAGAATAACAGCAGACTTAATAATGCTAATGAAAAGTTTTTTTTACTCATAATTTTAGGTTTTAATTTATTTGATTACAATGATTTTACACTGTCCTTGAAAATATTTTATTGAATTGAAGTGTCTCAAAATTAAATTTTTACACGTTGCAAGTTTCAATGAACTTGTTTCATATTATAAAATGAAACCTGTTTTTATTTATCTGTAATGAAAGGATATTTTATTCAGCCTTTTAATATTTTAACCGCCACCACCACTTGGTGCTCCATCATCCACTGCCGCCTCCTTCCGGACAACTTTTTTTGCCGGATTGTAAAAAACATTTTCAAAAGTGACATTTACCTGCAGAGCATTATAGATATTATCTGATGAAGGGCGGGGAAGGTATTCGTTTGCGTATGAGATTTCAACTTGAAAATCTTTAGATGCTTTGTAGCCTAGTCCTATAGTAGCCCTATTTCTGTCAAAAAACTCTTTTCCGCTTATTTCACTTTTTGTTTTAAAATAGAGTTCATCAGATACAAATGCATATAATGTATTTTTGCTAATTTTTGCATTATTTATTGGATATACAGCCCTTCCCTGAAACCTGAATCGCTCAACCGCTTCAAAGATGTCCAGCTCATTCTCAATATTCCGATCTTCAAACCTAGCCCGCAGATTGATATTTATCCGCCTGTGCTTAAAAAGATTATATGTTGCCTGCAGGGCAAACCTATATTCCGGTGCCTTGTTCTGATTGAGTTCGGGCACATTTTTATTATAATAATAGGCATAGAAAAAAGAAAGCTTCCACCGGTCGCCAGGGTAGTAATGAATCCATGCTCTGACACTGAACTGCGTAATGCCATAAAATATGTTATTGTCATCGGGAACTCCGCTTGAGGTCAATCCTCCATCAAGTTCAGCCACCCAGTTTTCGCTGATATTATGCGTGAATGCATATTCATTCCAAAACTGATTCAGCGTTTCTTTCTGGCCTAAAACTGACTGTCCCCAAATGGTTAGGATTACAGCCGCAAAAAATCGCAAATAATTCTTCATAGCAACATTGGATTACATAAGAACTTTCTTAAATAAAATTAGGTTTTTAACTAAAAATAATCTCTTAATTAAAGGCTTAAAGAGGTTGCAGATTGTAAAATGCAACCTGCTTTTTTTTTATAACAGAGAAGGTGCGGGGTAGAAGAAAAGTGAAAAACCGCATAAAACGTAAGGCAGCACGCAATTATTTCACAAGGAATACGTGAATGTAAAAACCGTTGAAAAATAAAGTTTTATTGTAATGTTCATTTTATTGTAATATGTTTCATTTTATAATCTGCAACCAATTTTAAAAATTCAGCCTGCCAATTAATTGTAAATTTAACATTGAAACTTTAATTGTTTGCCTTCAATCTTTCGGATACTCTTTCACAATTAAAAGGATTCTTTATAAAAACAATTCTATAAATGTTTGATAAACAAAAACCAGGTATGTTTTTAAATACTTTTTACTATAATACTAAAAATCAAATTATACTTCTTTTGTGTTTTGGCTTTACCATTTCAGGAAAATTAAGGGCTCAGGAAGTTAAAGAAGAATCATTTAGTCCATATCATCAGATTGGTCTTTCCATAAATCATGTTCATGTTTTTGAAGGCCGTGATGATGATGGAAACAGAGAAGTGTTAAGTCTTCCTGCATGGGGATTGGACTATAAATTCCAGTTTCATGAAAAATGGGCAGTCGGGCTTCATACAGATTTTATTGTTGAAAAATTCAAAGTTGAGAAAAATCTTGCCGGAGGAGAAGATAAGCAAACTGTTGAAAGAAGTTATCCGATCGCACCTGCACTTATGGGAATTTACAAGCCATATGAGCACTGGAGTTTCCTTCTGGGTTTTGGCGGCGAATTTGCAAAAGAAGAAAATTTCTTTTTAACCCGTGCTGGTGTAGAGTACGGCTACGAACTACCGAAAGGATGGGAGGTTTTTGGCACTGCCAGTTATGACTTTAAATGGAAGGCATATGACAGCTGGGGAATAGGGTTAGGGATCGCAAAAAACTTTGGAGGCAAATAAAGTCGATGATAAAGCATTTCTGAAACAGACATTACTTTTTCAAATGGAAAGCTATTCAGAGTCTAGATCATAGGTATTTAATGAGATATTTTCTTTTTTTTGGGAATTTATTTCAGTTTAGTAAATATGTCCTCATGTATGATTTCTTTTGGAGGAATCTTTAGCTCTTCAATTTGATCACTGCTACATAAAATTTTATTGGGTGCAGAATGGTCTTTTTATAATTTCAAATATAAAAAAGCTGGTATTTAAGAAGAGAATTATTTAGTATGATAAATTTTTGAAAAGTAATAAAACTTAATATAGCCTTTGATTACTATTAGTTTATATCAGAGGTTTTGGTATTGAACCATTAATTCATTTATTATAAATTTAAATCAAATTTTATGAAAAAGTATCATTTTTTAATTGCTCTATTTTTCTTTTCATTGGTGCTCTCAGCGCAAGGAAGCCAGTCATTTTTGCTTAATCTGTATGGAGGATATACTTTTTCCGACAGAGTAGATTTTGAATCTTCCTACGCAAAGGTGGAAGACGGTTTTGAGTATGGAATAGGTTTTGAGTATTTTATAATGGATAACGCTTCGATAGAGTTAAAATATAACAGACTTGATACCAGAATGCCTTTATATACAAAAGGTATTATACCTAATAATGGCAATCCTATTCCTGCAGGTACTCAAGTTAATGCTGGAGACGATAAAGGCGCTATTAATTACATATTAGCAGATTATACTTATTATTTTGGCTCAAGCTCGCAGAAGGCGCTGCCTTTTTTTGGCGCTGGTGCTGGTGTAGCCATACTCGAAACACCAAAGAGTGGCAGTGGAACTTATTTTGCATGGGAGATTAAAGCCGGTGTTAAAGTAAAAACCAGTTCGCCATTATCAATTAACCTCCATGCTTATCTGCAGTCAATGTCGGCTGCGGTCGGATATGACTATTATTGGGATTACTATTGGGGGCCGGTTGCAGTTACTGATTATGCATCAACTTTCCAATTCGGGCTGGGTGTTTCGTTAAGCTATGATTTCAGTAAATGATGATCGCCAGTATTAAAACTAAGATGAATTGTGTCCGCCATGTGGACACAATTCATAAAAAAAGCTGAAAGTTATTTTGAAGCAAGATTACGTTACTAAGATTTTAAACTTCTTACATTTTGATTTTATTTGATTTTTTCTTTTCAACATTGAGCGGGAAAAGAAGTAAAACAATGGAGTTGAAAAAAAGAAAGGATCCAACACAATAATTCTGAGAGAGTTGCTTATGGATACAGACACAAACAAAATAAATTGGGAAAAACAAAAAAAGGCATTATTATAGTTTTTTTTGAACGAGGCAGGGGGGAAAAGTGAAATCATGCTTTATTACAACAGCTAACTATTTTGAGTACTCTTTGATGCTTTGATCAGACTGTAGAATTGACAAAAAGGGATAATCTTTCTTAAAAAATAATATCATCAATCATTTTGTCTAAAGTGTTGCTTGGTAGTGTGTTAAGGTAAGACATCGTAGATTTAATATCTCTGTGGCCTAAAGCTTCCTTGATAATATCTATTGATATATTGTTAAATTTCAGTATTGTAGCAAATGTATGCCGTGCGCAATAGTAAGTGATGTTCTTTTGGATTCCTAAATCATTAATAATTTTTTTGATCGGTTTGTTTATATAAAGTTTTAAATATTTTTCCTTTCTGTTATTTATATAGGTTTCGGAATCTTGATTATTATTAATGATATTGAATATATATGAAGAGTCAGTAGAAGAAGAATATTGGTTAATTTTTTCCTTCCAGAATTCATTTAATTTAAAATTTACCATTACTCCTGTTTTACTTCTTTTATAAGTAATAGTCTCTTTATACAAGTCTTTTTTCTTTAACTGCATAAGATCAATGAAATTGATGCCTCTTCCATAATAGCTTAGTAAAAACATATCTCTTGCTATAATATCATTGTTGTCAGATAAATTCGCTTTTTTCAGTAAATCGAGTTCTTCTTCAGACAGATATTCTTTTTTACCGCTTTCCTTAATCTTGGATACTTTAAATTTAGTGAAAGGGTACATTGAAGCGGGGATGATTTCTCTCCTAATTGCTTTATTAAAAACGGATCTTAAAGTTCTGATTCTTATGCCAATGGTACTCTGACTATTTTTATTGGCATTTAAAAAGGATTGGTATTTATAGATTGCATCGACAGAAAGATCTCTAAAAGTGATTTCCGTTTTGCCCAAAAAGCGTTGTATTGATCTTAGTGTTTCCTTTTCAATACTGCTCGTTGACAGTTTGCCTGCGTTTTTAATTTCTTCAATCAAAGTTTCGTGAAATTCAGTATAGCTCAAGGCCTTCTGTTTTCCAGATTTTTTTTTGAATTTGGTTATAATATCTTGTATGGCAAATGGAGTTTCATCTAATTCAAAATCATGAATTATTTCATTAATTCGATTCGAGTATTTTTCGATTAGTTCATTAATTTGTTTATACTGTTTATGTGATTTTTTTAGCCGCTGGGTTTCAAACGACCAATCTTCATGCTTGCATGTTTTATTGATTGATAGACTACTATTTATTCGGTCTTTTATAAAGACAAGGATAATAGAATAATTTCCCTCTGTATTTGAAGTGCTTTTTAATGTGAATCTATAGGAAATCATCTTTTTTTTGGTATTTGATTTGTAAATTTGACGAACATTTACTATAAAACCCTTGAAAAACAGGTGAAAATGAGTGAAAATTTGACGAACATTTGACGAACATTTGACGAACATTTGACGAACAAATGTACAAATATTATCATTTATAACGATTTATTTTTTAACTTAATTTTTTTAATGTATTGATTATCAGTTATAATAAGCTAAAGTAAGAAATTGTAAAATGATTCAAAACTGACTCATAATCAGGTGGTCCCTGGTTCGAGCCCAGGTGGGACCACTCTTTTAGAATAGAAAGCCTTTACAGAAATGTAGAGGCTTTTTTGTTTTTTATCCTTTTAAGAAATGAAAAAAATGAAATATTAAGAAGTCAATATTTAAACTTTCCTTTCTATAAAATACTCTAACTTTATCCATCCGAAACAAATTTAATCTTCAGATGGATAGATTGACTCCCGAACAGAGGAGCAAAACTATGCAGGCGATAAAAAGCACTGCTACAAAAGGCGAAGTAAGGCTTGCTAAAGCGTTATGGAAATTGGGTTACAGATATCGAAAAAATAATAAAAAGATATTTGGAAGACCTGACCTAACTTTTGCCAAATATAAAATTGCGATTTTTGTCGACAGCGAATTCTTTCATGGAAAAGATTGGGAAACAGAACAATCAAGAATCAAATCGAATCGAGAATATTGGATTCCGAAAATTCAGAGAAATATAGAAAGAGATCAAGAAGTTAATGCATTTCTCATTTCAGAAAAATGGACGATTTTGAGATTCTGGAGTAAAGAGATTGAGAAAAATCTTGAAGTTTGCGTCGCCAAAATTGAAGGAGCAATTATGCTTCGGAGTATTTAAGCTTTTTGCGCTTTTGCTTTTTTGTTTTCTATTTTCTCAATGCATTTGTAAATCTCAGAAGCCAATCTTTGAATAACAGGCATGCTGACCGAATTTCCAGCTTGTTTATAAAGGTTAGAATTAGAAATTTTTGGCAATTTATAACTATCCGGAAATCCTTGAAAACGAAAACATTCTCTAGGAGTTAATTTTCTAAAACCAAAATCGGTTGTAATTATTGGAACATTATGGCCGCCAGTTCCCATATTTGCTGTTAGAGTCGGGCAGACTTTTCTTTTGTTTTCTCTAACATATTGTCGCCTAAATTGATAAATTCTGTCTTCGCGTACAACAGCTTCTTTTAGCATTTTGTACATGTATTTGTCTTCGGTGTAATAAAATTTCTTTTCGACTTGCTCTTTTGTAATCAGATCGGTAACCTTTTTGGTTAATTGCTCTTTTTCGGGGAAATGAAATTTAAAACCTCTTTTTACGAAATCTTTGTCGAAAGCAACCATAAAAATTCGCTCACGATTGTGCGGAATGTTTCCGAAATCTTTGGTATTCAAAATGGCGCTGTCAAAAGTGTAGTTGCGTTTTTTTATTTCGCTTTCTATAACTTTCATCGTATTTCCCTTGTCGTGACTTTTTAAATTTTTGACATTTTCCAGAAATACAACTTTAGGCCTCATTTCGTCAACAAAATCCAATATTTTAAAAAAATGATTGCCTCGAACATCCTCAAAACCTTTTCTGTGACCCGCGAGAGAAAAAGGCTGACACGGAAATCCAGCCGTAAGAATATCTATTTTTTGAAGCTTTTTCACGTCAAGAGCCATCACATCGCCTTCAAAGAGAGTGTGGTCAAAGTTGTTTTTATAAGTAATACAGGCTTTTTTATCAAATTCATTTGCCCATTCTAGTTTAAAACCTGCATTTTCAAAACCCAAACAAATACCGCCAACACCTGCGTATAAACTTCCTACGGTATATTTGTTTGCCATTTTTTGTTGGTTGAGTGGTTTTGAGTCTGAAAATTTCCTGATAGTAAAAATAGAAAGACTGTTTTCTAATTACAATCTTTTGTAAAGAAAATTGTTTTAGAGAGGGAATAAATGGTAATTAAAAACTGAAAAAAACCGCTTAGCGTAATTTTACGTAAAATGGATGAAATGGAAATTTTTAACAAAATTGTATTTTTTAAATTTGTTAAAATCAGGAAATTCTTATAAGGTTAAAAGTTGCGTGAATAATATGAAAATGAGGATTTTATGCGCTACAACGTTTTCTAAAAAGGTATTAGGCTTAGAGAGCAAAAAACTGTTAAAATTTCTTTTATGTTTTTTGTTTTAAAAGTTGCTTTTATTCAAAAAACTTATACTTTTGTCCCAGATTTTGTAGGGAAAAATATATTTGTGAGAAATTTCTATAGAAGAAAAATTTGTTTATTAATTATAGCTTGTTGATTTTAAACAGCTTGAATTTATGAGAAAACTAAAAGCCCCCTTTTTAGCAGTTACAATAATATTATTCAATGTTTCATTAGCATTTGCTGCTCCTAATCCGCCGCAACCGACGGCGAAAAATGCAAGTACAGCTGATTGTGAATTTTGTCAAGGTGGTGATGATGGAGTTCCGCCTTTTCCAATCGATCAAAATATTGTTTTTCTAGCAATTGGTGGTTTGGCTCTAGGAGCGACCGTTATATATAAAAATAAAATAAAAAAAGCTTCAGTTTAACTGAAGCTTTTTTTATTAGAAAATCTGATTGAGATTATTTGTTTATTGAGTAAAGTCTGGAAATATATTTTCCAACTACATCAAATTCCAAATTGATTTTTGTTCCGACTTTAAAATCTTTAAAATTTGTGTGCTCAAAAGTATATGGAATAATCGAAACGCTAAATTCGTTTGTTTTAGAATTTACAACCGTCAAACTTACTCCGTTTACAGTAATCGAACCTTTTTCGATAGTAATGTTATTTAGATTTTTGTCGTATTCAAAAGTGTAATTCCAGCTTCCGTTAGCTTCTTCGATTTTGATGCAAGTTCCAGTTTGGTCAACGTGTCCTTGCACAATATGTCCGTCTAGACGATCTCCAAGCTTCATTCCTCTTTCTAAATTAATAATATCGCCAACCTGCCAATCTCCAATATTTGTCTTCAAAATAGTTTCGTCTATTGCGGTTACGGTATAAAGAGAATCTTTGATTGCAACAACCGTAAGGCAGATTCCGTTATGCGAAACGCTCTGATCTATTTTTAATTCATTAGTTATTGAAGAGTCAACTGTTATATGTAGATTGTTTTGGTCTTTCTGGATTTCGTGAACCCTGCCGAGTGTTTCTATAATTCCTGTGAACATTGTGGTTTTATTTTACTAAATTTGCACATCAAAATTAGTAATAAATAAACTGAGCTCATGAATAAAAAAGCAGAAAATATAATTGTTGGAATTTCAGTAGGAGATTTAAACGGTATTGGAAGCGAAGTTATACTAAAAACATTCGAAGATTCTCGTATGTTGGAATTGTGTACGCCGGTTATTTTTGCAAATGCGAAGATTCTTTCATTCGTTAAAAAAAGTTTTACATCGACAGTTCAGTTTCATGGAGTTGATAAGTTAGATCAGGTCATTCCGGGAAAAGTAAATGTTTTTAATCTTTGGAGAGAAGGTGTTGATATTAATTTAGGAACAAATGATTCAAAAATTGGAGAATATGCGATTAAATCATTTGTTGCGGCAACTAAAGCCCTCAAAGACGGAGAAATTGATGTTTTGGTAACAGCACCTATCAATAAATATAATATCCAATCGGATGATTTTAAATTTCCAGGACATACCGATTATTTAGATCAGGAATTAGAAGGCAATGCGCTTATGATGATGGTTCAAGATAATTTGCGAGTAGGATTAATTACAGATCATGTACCATTAAACCAAGTTGCTTCACATTTAACAGAAGAATTAATTACTACAAAAATTGAAACTATAAGAAAATCGTTGGTTCAGGATTTTAGTATTGTAAAACCGAAAATTGCAGTTTTAGGATTAAATCCGCATGCTGGCGATGGTGGTGTTATCGGAAAAGAAGATGATTTGGTTTTAAAACCAACATTAAAGAAAATATTCGATTCAGGAACAATGGTTTTTGGTCCGTTTCCAGCAGATGGTTTCTTCGGAAGCGGTCATTATGAAAAATATGATGCTATTGTGGCAATGTATCATGATCAGGGATTAATTCCGTTTAAGACATTGTCTTTTGGAAAAGGAGTCAATTATACAGCAGGTTTAAATAAGGTTAGAACTTCTCCAGATCACGGTACAGCTTATGATATTGCAGGAAAAGATATGGCAGATTACAATTCATTTAAAGAAGCAGTCTATCTTGCAATAGATATTTTTCGCTCGCGTAATCAGTATGAGGAGATTAGCCAAAAACCTCTTAAAATAAAAGAAAAACAGTTATAAACAAAAAAAGGTGAATAAGATTATTAGATTTATAATAATTTTATATCTTTGCACCCCAATTCAGATATCTAGTTTTAGAAACGAATTGATCAAATTGATGTTGAAATGAGCAAAACAAAAGAATTTTTAATTCCTTTCGTAGGATTAAAACTAGGAAAACACCATTTTGAGTATCAGATAAATAATGAGTTTTTTAAGGATTTTGAATACGATGAGTTTCAAAGTTCGGATATAAAAGTCAAATTGCTTTTTGAAAAGAAAAGCACAATGTTAGAATTAGAATTCAAACACAAAGGAACCGTAAATGTGCCTTGTGATCTAACAGGCGAAGATTTTGATTTACCTATAAAAGGGAAAATGAAGCTTATTGTTCGCTTTGGAGATGAATTCAATAATGATAATGAAGAATTGTTGATTTTACCACATGGTGAGTTTGAAATAGATGTTGCGCAGTATATTTATGAAATGATTGCGCTTTCTGTACCTCAAAAAAGAATTCATCCAGGAGTTAAAGACGGAAGTCTGCAGACAGAAGCTTTAACAAAATTGAATGAATTGAGTGTAAAAGAACAAAAGGAAGAGAGTAACAAAGAAGAAGATATTGACCCGCGTTGGGAAAAATTAAAGAAACTATTAACGGATAAATAATATAGTAAAATGGCACATCCTAAGAGAAAGACCTCGAAAACAAGAAGAGATAAGAGAAGAACACATTACAAAGCTACTGTAGCTCAAATCGCTACATGTCCAATTACTGGAGAAGCACATTTATATCACAGAGCTTACTGGCATGAAGGTAAAATGTACTACAGAGGGCAAGTTGTTATCGATAAATCTGAAGCGGTTGCTTAATACGTTTTTGTAAATTATACTAGAACTCTCACATAGTGAGAGTTTTTTTTGTTGGTTATAATTTTCGTTTTTTAGGAAAATATAGACAAAATCGTTTCGTTTTTTTTTGTAATTTTCAAGCCTTTTAAAAATTTTTCAAATTAATGATAATTTGGAAGGAAAATAGTAGAATATAATGAATACAATCACAGCCGCAATTACCGCTGTTGGAGGATACGTTCCTGACTTTGTTCTTACAAACAAAGTTTTAGAAACAATGGTTGAAACCAATGATGAGTGGATTACCACTCGAACAGGAATTAAAGAAAGAAGAATTCTTAAAGATGCTGATAAAGGAACATCGTACCTTGCAATAAAAGCAGCACAGGACTTAATTGCAAAAGCAAATATTAATCCGTTAGAGATTGATATGATTATCATGGCAACAGCAACACCAGATATGATGGTGGCTTCTACAGGAGTGTATGTTGCAACAGAAATTGGAGCTACAAATGCATTTGCATACGATTTGCAAGCAGCGTGTTCAAGTTTCTTGTACGGAATGTCTACTGCTGCGGCTTATGTGCAGTCTGGACGCTACAAAAAAGTACTTTTAATTGGTGCCGATAAAATGTCATCAATTGTAGATTATACAGACAGAGCAACTTGTATTATTTTTGGCGATGGAGCTGGTGCAGTTCTTTTCGAACCAAATTATGAAGGTTTAGGTTTGCAGGATGAATATCTAAGAAGTGATGGTGTAGGACGCGATTTTCTTAAAATCCCTGCAGGAGGTTCTTTGATTCCGCCTAGCGAAGAAACAGTGAAAAACAGACAGCACAATATTATGCAAGACGGTAAAACTGTTTTCAAATATGCTGTAACGAACATGGCAGATGCCAGCGAATTGATTTTACAAAGAAATAATTTGACAAATCAGGATGTTGACTGGTTGGTACCACACCAGGCAAACAAACGTATTATTGATGCTACTGCTGGAAGATTAGAATTGGATGATTCTAAAGTTTTGGTAAACATCGAAAGATACGGAAATACTACTTCTGGAACTCTTCCATTAGTATTAGCTGATTTTGAAGATAAATTGAAAAAAGGAGATAATATTATCTTTGCTGCCTTTGGTGGTGGATTCACTTGGGGATCTATCTATTTAAAATGGGCTTACGATAAGAAATAAATTAAAACTAAAAACGAATCATTATGGATTTAAAAGAAATTCAAAACCTAATCAAATTTGTTGCAAATTCGGGCGTTGCAGAAGTGAAGTTAGAAATGGATGATGTGAAAATCACGATCAGAACAACTTTAGAAACAAATGTAACTGAAGCAACTTATGTTCAGCAATTACCTGCTCAAGCAGCTTTACCACAAGCTCAAGTTCCACAAGTTACAGCTCCAACAGTTGTAAATGTAACTCCAGAAGCTCCAGCTGCTAAAGACGATTCTAAATACATTACTATAAAATCTCCAATCATTGGAACATTCTATAGAAAACCATCTCCAGATAAACCAGTATTTACTGAAGTAGGAAGTACTATATCTAAAGGCGATGTTCTTTGTGTAATTGAAGCAATGAAATTATTCAACGAAATCGAATCTGAAGTTTCTGGTAAAATTGTGAAAATTCTAGTTGACGATATGTCTCCAGTAGAATTTGACCAACCTTTATTCTTAGTAGATCCATCATAAATTTAGATTTTAGATTTTAGATTTTAGATTGATTTATAAAGCGATTTTTATTTCATCTAAAATTATCTAATTCTCAAATTGTCTAATTATCTAATTAAAATAAGATGTTTAAAAAAATATTAATTGCGAATAGAGGAGAAATAGCACTACGTGTAATTCGTACATGTAAGGAAATGGGAATCAAAACTGTTGCAGTTTACTCTACAGCCGATGCAGAAAGTTTACACGTTAAATTTGCTGACGAAGCGGTTTGTATTGGTCCTCCTCCGAGTAACTTATCGTATTTGAAAATGTCAAATATTATTGCAGCTGCAGAAATTACAAATGCAGATGCAATTCATCCAGGTTATGGATTTCTTTCTGAGAATGCTAAATTCTCTAAAATTTGTCAAGAGCACGGAATCAAATTTATTGGTGCGGCTCCTGAAATGATCGACCGAATGGGAGATAAAGCTTCTGCAAAAGCTACAATGAAAGCAGCAGGAGTTCCTTGTGTACCAGGTTCAGACGGATTATTAGAATCTTACGAACATGCACAAAAAACAGCTAAAGAAATTGGTTATCCAGTTATGATGAAAGCTACTGCTGGTGGTGGTGGAAAAGGAATGCGCGCTATCTGGAAAGAAGAAGAGCTTTTAAAAGCTTGGGAAAGCGCACGTCAAGAAGCTGCAGCAGCATTTGGAAATGACGGAATGTACATGGAGAAACTTATTGAAGAACCACGTCATATCGAAATTCAAGTTGTTGGTGATGCTTATGGTAAAGCTTGCCACCTTTCTGAAAGAGATTGTTCTGTACAGCGTCGTCACCAAAAATTAACGGAAGAAACTCCTTCTCCGTTTATGACAGATGAACTTCGTGCTAGAATGGGTGAGGCTGCTGTTAAAGCTGCTGAGTTCATTAAATATGAAGGAGCTGGAACTGTAGAGTTTTTGGTTGACAAACATAGAAACTTCTATTTCATGGAAATGAATACTCGTATTCAAGTTGAGCACCCAATTACAGAACAAGTTATTGATTATGATTTAATTCGTGAGCAAATTATGGTTGCTGCTGGAATTCCGATTTCTGGTAAAAACTATCTTCCTGAATTACATGCTATCGAATGTCGTATTAATGCTGAAGATCCTTATAATGATTTCAGACCTTCACCAGGAAAAATTACTACGCTTCATATGCCAGGAGGACACGGAGTTCGTTTAGATACTCACGTGTATTCAGGATATAGCATTCCGCCAAACTATGATTCTATGATTGCTAAGTTAATTACAACTGCACAATCTCGTGAAGAAGCTATCAGCAAAATGCGAAGAGCTCTTGATGAATTCGTAATTGAAGGTGTCAAAACTACAATTCCTTTCCACAGACAATTAATGGATGATCCAAAATATATTGCAGGAGATTATACAACTGCATTTATGGATACATTTAAAATGAATAATCCAGAATAATTATAAAGGCTGTCAATTTTTGACAGCCTTTTTTTCTTTATAAGTTTTGAATACGTTCTTTATATTCAACCTGAAACTTGAAATTTTCCTAAGGTAACACTTTAAGTGTTTACTTATTACACACCTTTTTCTTCATTTACACACTTTTTAATATTGGCAGTTTTTTGGCATATTTAAAGAATCCCTTTAAAATTAAGGCTTTAACGCGTTTGGCACATCTCTTTTCTTTTACGGCATAATAATTTCATTACCTAAAGCGTAAACAACTATTAATTTAAATATATACGTTATGAAAAATTTATTTTTATCAGCCGCAATTGTCTTAGGAAGTTTAACTTCATTCGCTTCAAATACACAAGTAAATAATACAATCGTAAAAACGATTTCTGTTGAAGACGAATACACTGAAATCAAATTAGAAGAATTACCAGCAGCAATTACTGAATCTTTGAAAAAAGCATATCCAGAAGCTGTAATTACAAAAGCATATAAAAACGAAAAATCTGAGTATAAACTTGATGTTACAGTAGGTGACAAAGTTGGAAATCTTTTCGCTAATGCAGACGGAACTTGGATTAAAAAATAATCTAAATCGTATAGATTTTGAAAATCCAGATCAAGAATACTAAGATCAAATTAACAATATTAAAACAGAATTATCATGAAAAATTTATTTTTATCAGCCGCAATCGTTTTGGGAGGTTTAACATCATTTGCTTCAACTTCGCCAATTTCAAATACTATCGTAAAAACAATCTCTATCCAAGATGATTATACAGAGATTAAATTGGAAGAACTTCCAGCAGCCGTAACAGACGCGCTTAAAAAAGCGTATCCAGATGCAGTTTTAACAAAAGCATTTAAAAATACAAAGTCTGAATACAAGCTTGAAGTAACTGTTGGAGACAAAACAGGAAATCTATTTGCTAACGCAGACGGAACTTGGATTAAAAAATAATTAAATACTAACCCTTAAAACTATTACTATGAAAAAGTTGATTCTATCGGCAGCAATTGTTTTAGGCAGTTTGTCGATGCATGCAGAAACCACTGCTGTAGCCAACACAATGGTGCAGACAGTAAATGATCAGGATGGATATAAAGAAGTAGACGGAGTTCCAGCAGCTGTTAAAAAAGGCTTAGACGACGCTTATCCTGGTGTAGTGCTTGAAAAAGCATGGGTGAATGACAAAAAGGAGTATAAAATTGAGATAACCGTTCGAGGTGAAAAATCGATCGTTTATACCGATGCCTCTGGTAACATTCTTAAAAAATAATTTTAAACCACAATATTATGAAAAAGTTAGTTTTATCAGCGGCGATTGTGTTAGGAAGTTTATCGGTTAATGCCGCAGTTCTTCCAGCGATTTCGATCACTCAATCAGTACTTATTCAAGATGGATTTACCGAAGTAACTGCAGATGCTGTTCCGGCAGCAGTGAAGTCTACAATTGAAAAATCTTTCCCGAACACTAAGCTTGAAAAGGCTTATAAAAACGAGAAAAACGAGTATAAACTTGAGATTTCAAGTGGAGAAAAGAAGTATACTATTTTTACAGATGCTTCTGGTAACATCATCAAAAAATAATTAAAAATCAGTATCATGAAAAAGTTAATCTTATCAGCAGTAGTTCTTTTCGGAACAATGTCAATTCATGCAAATGTATTGCCTGTTTCTGAAGACACAAAAGCAACTGTAATTGTTCAAACAGAATATACAGAAGTTACTGCAGATGCTGTGCCTGCAGCTGTTAAAACGGCTTTGCAGACGGCTTATCCAGGCGCAAAACTGGAAAAGGCATTTGTAAACGAAAAAAAAGAATACAAACTAGAAATATCAGTTGGAGACCAAAAGGCTACTGTATACTCAGATGTCAATGGTAACTGGTTGAAAATATAATTAGGTGAATTTAGATTTATGTTTTTGGTGAAAAAGAGATTGCGACGTGCAATCTCTTTTTTTTTGCATAATTTTGTGAAAATCCAATTTTAATAGTCTTATTTTAGCAAAAAACTCCCTAAAAGCAAATGCCGAAGATATTATTGATAGAAGACGACATCGCGTTTTGTAAACTATTAGAAAAATTTCTAATTAAGAAATCGTACGATGTAACCATTGCTTTCTCAGCCGCAGAAGCACGCGAAGCAATCAAAAAAGAATCGTTTGATTTGATTTTGACAGATCTTCGTTTGCCTGATTTTGACGGTATTGGATTAATGTCTGAATTTAAGAATTCTCACCCGCATATTCCAATTATTTTAATGACAGGTTACTCTGATGTAAATACTGCCGTTAAAGCAATTAAAAATGGTGCAGCAGATTATATTTCTAAACCTTTCAATCCTGATGAGGTTTTACTTGTAATTAATAATGCACTGCAAGCTCCAAAAGAAGTAGAGGAACAAGTTCCCGCTAAAGAAAAAAAAGCACCCAAAAAACAAACTTCTACAGACAATGAATTTGTAAAAGGAATCTCCGTTGCTTCAAAAAAACTTTTAGACCATATTCAATTGGTTAGTCCGACTGATATGTCAGTTTTAATTATTGGTGAAAGCGGAACTGGAAAAGAAATAATTGCAAAAAGTATTCATCAGCAAAGCCAAAGAAAAAACAATAATTTTATTGCGGTTGATTGCGGAGCGATTCCAAAAGAATTAGCGGCAAGTGAATTCTTCGGACATTTGAAAGGATCTTTTACTGGAGCAATTAGTGATAAAATGGGTTATTTTGAAGCTGCGAATGGCGGAACTATATTTTTGGATGAAATCGGAAACCTTTCGTACGAAAATCAAATTCAATTATTGAGAGCGCTTCAAGAAAGAAAAATTAAACCTGTTGGAAGTAATAAAGAAATAAACGTCGATATACGCATTATTACCGCTACAAACGAAGATTTGCGTGAAGCCGTAAAAAATGGCGATTTTAGAGAAGATTTATACCATAGAATCAACGAATTCTCAATTGAGTCTCCATCTTTAAAAGACCGTGACGAAGATTTAATGCTTTTTGCCGATTATTTCTTAGAAAAAGCCAATCAGCAATTAAATAAAGATGTTATCGGATTTTCTCCAGAAGTGGTTGCTATTTTTCAAAATTACAACTGGCCTGGAAATTTACGTGAATTGCAAAACTGCGTTAAACGTGCCACACTTTTAACTCGTGGTGATTTTATAGAAAGTGAAGTTCTTCCAGCAGAATTTTTTCAAATTCAAAAAAACGATTCAAGTGCAGACGAAAGTTTTGCTTTGTCTGATAACGAAAAAGAAGCGATTATTCATGCCTTATCAAAAGCAAAAAATAATAAATCTGAAGCGGCTAAACTTTTAAAAATTACAAGAAAAACACTTTACAATAAATTGAAGCATTACAATATTGAGTAAAGTTTTTGGGGATTTGAGTGCTTTAAATTTCCTGTTTTAAATTTTCGAATAAAGTTTCTATTTTACTTTTTAAATCAGCAAATGTGCTTTTTATATCAATTTTGTTGAGATCTTCTTTTTCTAAATCTTTAAGAAGTTCTCCAATTTCATTGGCTTGAATTTGTCTGAACATCGGCGCAATTCTATGTGCGATTGATTTTATTTCTTCGTGATTTTCTTCGAGAACTGCGGATTCTAAAAGTCCTAAATTCTCGATACTACTTTCTATAAAAGAATTTAAAACTTCTTTCAAAGCAGATTCGTCTTTCCCCAGAAAATCATTTAAGGTTTCTAGAGAATACATTTGCGAAGAATTATGGTTTTCAATTTCAGTAGTTTCAGTTTCAGGAATTTCTTCGTGATCTAAAATATGCTGAATCGTTTCCAATAAAATCTTTGGCGAATAAGGTTTTTTTACAACCGTAGTAAAACCAGCATTTTTGTAAACAGACATATCCAAATCTGTTCGGCCCGTTAAGGCAATTACAGGCTGATTTTTATAAACAGGAAATTCACGAAATTTCTCCAATAACTCAAATCCGTCAATTTCTGGCATTTGAATATCCGTAATAACAAAATCAAAAGGTGTATTCTGAATGGCTTCTAAAGCCTTTGCTGGATTACTGAAAGAAAGAACATGATGTTGTTCTTGTCTTAAAACGCCGCAAGTCAGATTTAAAAGATTAATATCATCATCAACTACAATGAAAGTTTGTTTTTTAGTATTCTTTGAAGTTTTTGGTTTTAATGGAGCAGCGGGATTATTCTGGCTATTATCAAATATTAAAGGCAATTGAATTTTAAAAGTACTTCCTTTTCCAAAAATGCTTTCAAGGTTTAATTTACCTCCCAAAATAGAAATTATCTTTTGACAAATTGATAATCCTAAGCCTGTTCCGCCGTATTTTTTTTCGATGTTTTCATTCGCTTGAGCAAATTCTTCAAAGACTAATTTCTGGTTTTCTTTCTCAATTCCGATTCCTGTATCTTGAATTGTAATGGTAAAAGACTGCTCATCATTCGCGAAAGCGGCAATTCTAATATAACCTTCTTCTGTAAATTTATAGGCATTTCCGATAATGTTGGTCAGAATCTGTTTCAATCTAAACGGATCGCCAACAATACGTTTTTGAAATTTCTCATCAATATTGATAATCAAATCAATGTTTTTATGCTTATAAACGGTTTGAATATTTCTAGCAATATCTTCAATGATTTCTGGCAGTAAAAACGGAACTTTTTCTATTGTAATTTTTCCTGCTTCTATTTTCGAAAAATCCAGCAAATCTTGAACTAACTGAGAAATATACTCAGAAGAATTTTTAATGTTTTTAACGAAATAAGATTGTTTGGTATTAATGTCTGAATTTCCAAGAAGCTCAGAATAACCGACAATGGTACTTAAAGGCGTTTTCAAATCGTGACTTACTGTCGAAATTAACTGTTCGCGGCTTTTAAGCAGGTTTTTGGTTTTGAAATTGGCGATCTCCAATTGCTTTTTATAAACTTGAGATTTCGAATAATCGCTAACAATTAAAATCGAGAAAAATAAAGTCAATAATAAACCAATTACTGCCGAAGCTGTAACAATTTCGTTGACTCTTTTTAATGATTTTTCTTTTAATGTATTGCTCTTTATGGAGTTGATGATGATTTCTCGTTCAATAATTCGAAGTATTTTTCGAAGTTGATCTGAAATGGCAATTTCGTTCTGAAGCAATTTATTTTCTTCAAAATTTAAAGATTCTTTTTTCTTTTCAGCTTTTAATTTCACAGAACTCAAAAGCTTTTTAGAATTGGCTAGAATAGAATCTGAAGCTTTTTTACTCAAAGTATTTGTGCTGTCGTCTGGAATATTCGAATTCATATAATCAACATAACGCTGTAAAACGTTTCGCTGATAACTCCCTAATTGATTTGGGTTTTTGGTGAAATCTTGAAGTTCCAATTTTCTCAAATTGAATTCCATTTTTGTAATTTCATCAATGGCATTATTTACAGAAGTTTCGTCATCTGCTTTGTTTTTGATTTCTCTTAATTGCTTAATGTTTTCGGTTTTTTCAGCCAAAAAATAAGTCACACTATCTAAAAGTGTTTTTTGATATTCGGTTGTAACAATTTGTTTTAAAGTATCGATACGTTTGCGAAGAGAATCGGTTTCGATCAGATAATTTTTGAAATCTTTTTGAGAGTTATTTTGAATAGTTTGTCTTGCCAAACTTTCCGTTTTATAAACATTTGAGTAAAGTCTGCTTACTCGTAATATTTTGGTTTTTTCTAAAGCAATTTTGTCTTCTAGTTTATTGTAAACAACATTTTCAGAATACAGAAACCATCCAACGGTGACAACCAAAGCCAATAATGCAACATAGCTGAATAAAACTTTGATTGCGGTGTAACTTTTTTTAGTCTCCATATTTTATTGAAGGATTTGGGAAATTTGGGATTATTAAAACATTGCAATTTATCTAAAAAAATCTGTTTCTGGAAACCAAAACCTTTCGAATCTGTTATATAATTGTCATGTTTGAAAACAAAAACAGCCGTAGATTATGTAAAATCTACGGCTGTTTTTTATAATTTTTTTAATGATTATAAAGTTTCGCTTAGCCATTTGAAAAATTCGCCTTGCCAAACTTGAGCATTTTGCGGTTTTAAAACCCAATGATTTTCATCTGGAAAATACACAAATCTACTTTTAATTCCTCTTAACTGAGCCGCCTGAAAAGCTTCTTGTCCTTGTCCGATTGGAACACGGTAATCTTTTCCGCCTTGGAAAATTAAAATTGGTCTGTTCCAGTTCTGAACCAAAGTTGCAGGGTTAAAAGTCGTGTAAGCTTTTTGTGCTACAGCATTATCTTTTTCCCAATAAGCACCACCAAAATCCCAATTGTTAAAGAAAACTTCTTCTGTTGTTCCTAACATAGAAACGGTATTGAAAACACCATCGTGAGCGATAAAAGTTTTAAAACGGTTTTTGTGAATTCCTGCTAAATAAAATACTGAATATCCGCCGTAACTTGCACCAACGCAACCTAAACGGCTTTTATCAACATAACTTTCTTTTGCAACATCATCAATTGCAGAAAGATAATCGTCCATAACTTGTCCGCCCCAATCTTTACTGATTTGTTCATTCCATTCAACTCCATGTCCTGGCATTCCGCGACGGTTTGGTGCCACAACTACATAACCTTTTGCTGCCATTAATGAGAAATTCCAACGGTAAGAATAAGATTGTGTCAACGCACTTTGTGGTCCGCCTTGGCAATACAATAATGTTGGGTATTTTTTAGAAGCATCAAAATTTGGAGGAAGAATAACCCAAACCAACATTTTTTTTCCGTCAGTTGTTGTAACATAACGTCTTTCTGTTTTGCTTAACGCTAAAGATTTGTACGTTTCTGTGTTAACATTTGAAAGTTGTTTCCAAGTGTTTTTCTTCAAGTTAAAAGAGTAAATTTCAGCAGCGTGATTCATATCGTTTCTTGTTACGATAATATCATCTCCAGAAAATCCAACTAAATCATTTACATCAAAATCTCCTTTTGTTATCTGGTGAACATTGATTGCAATTTTAGTTAAACCTGGAAAATTAACAGAGAAAATTTGTTTTGTTCCATCAATTGGAGCGACAAAAAAGACTGTTTTTCCGTCTTTGCTCCAAATAAAATTATCTACAGTTCCGTCCCAGTTTGCAGTTAAGTTGGTTTTCATTCCTTTAAATTCAACAATAATGTCGTTTTTATCAGACTCATAACCGTCACGTTTCATTTGCAGCCAAGTTAAATTTCCTGTTGGAGAAAATTGAGGAGCTGTATCGTAACCTAAATTACCATCCGTTTTATTGGTTGTTTTTTGAGTTTCTAAATTGTACTCATAAATATCTGTATTTGTAGAAATTGCATAAGCCGTTCCTGCTTTTTTCTTGCAAACATAAAAAATACTTTTGCTGTCTGGCGACCAGATATAATCTTCGTCACCACCGAAAGGTTTTTGTGGAGAATCGAAAGTTTCACCTTTTAAAATGTCAATTCCTTTTGCGCTCTCTTTGTTTTCTTTATAAAAAACGTGATTAAATTTTCCTTCGTTCCAAGTATCCCAATGACGGTAATCTAATCCGTCATAAATTTGGGCATCAGATTTTGTTAGATTTGGATAAAAATCTTTACCTAAAACTTTATCGATTTTTACTTCTTCATTATAAACAACATATTTTCCGTCAGGAGAAATATTTTTATCAGCTAAAATATCTTTTGTGTCTTTAATTTCAACTGCATTTCCTCCAGTTACAGGAATCGTATACAATTTTGAAGACGATTTGTTTTCTTCTACAGAAGGCGTAGAAACTTTAAAAATAACATTTTTTGCATCTTTAGAAATGCCAAGAGGTGTTACTCTTCCTAATTTCCATAACAATTCCGGCGACATTACATTCTGTCCGATAGCGTTTAAACTCATCATTATTAAGGTTGTTAATACTACTTTTTTCATAATCAATTATTCTATTTTTTGTGGCGCTAAAAATACGAATTTAAAATCCCAAACTTTAAAATTCCAAATCCCAATTATTGTTAAAATTTCAAAAACACTGTCTTTAAATTTTTATTCGCCACTAATTCACGAATTTTTATTCTTAAACATTATCAAAAAAGCAATTTCAAGTTTTCGTCTTGTCACCCTGAGCGATCCCGAGGCTTCGGGAGAAGGGCTCAACGTAAGAGGCTTCGACTCCGCTCAGCCAGACAACATAAGTTTTTTTAATTTATGAAGTTTTGGAATTTGTAATTTAGTTTTTGGAATTTGTAATTCCATTTAGTTTTGTAATTTAACCCAAGATTGGAATTTGGATTTTTAAAATTTGGAATTTAATAAAGTTATGGAACTAAGCTATTGGGAATTAAAAAACTGGTTCACAGCTATTGACTACACAATTGTGGGAAGTGGAATCGTTGGTCTGCATACCGCATTACGCTTACGCGAAAGATTTCCAGCAGCTAAAATTCTCGTTCTCGAAAGAGGAATGTTACCTCAAGGCGCGAGCACCAAAAATGCTGGTTTTGCTTGTTTCGGAAGTATTTCGGAAATTATGGAAGATTTAAAAACACATTCGGAAGAAGATGTTGTGGCTCTAATTGAAAAACGCTGGAAAGGTTTGCAATTACTTCGAAAAAGATTGGGAGATGCTGCAATTGATTTTAAACCTCATGGCGGTTATGAGTTATTTTTGAAAGAAGATGAATCAGGTTTTAGTGAATGTATTTCGAAAATTCCGTTTATTAATGAAGTTCTAAAACCAATTTTTAAAGCTGATGTTTTTTCGAAAGAAGTAGACCGTTTTGGATTTCAGAATATTCAAGATTATTTGATTTTTAATCCATTTGAAGCGCAAATTGATGCCGGAAATATGATGCAGGAATTGTTGAAACAAGCTATTTCTTCAGATATTTTAATTTTAAATCAGCAAACGGTAACTTCTTATGCCGACGCAGGAAATCATGTCGAAGTGGTTTTAAATGAGTTTAGTTTTAAAACTCAAAAACTGTTTTTTGCAACCAATGGTTTTGCTGCATCACTAACAAATGGAGCCGTTAAGCCTGCGAGAGCGCAAGTTTTAATTACAGAACCAATTGACAATTTAGACATAAAAGGAACGTTTCATTTAGATAAAGGTTATTATTATTTTAGAAATATAAATAATCGGATTTTATTGGGCGGTGGAAGAAATCTAGATTTTGAGGGAGAAACAACAACCGAATTTGGCGAGACGAAAATTATTCAAAATAAATTGGAAGATTTACTGAAAAATGTAATTTTACCAAATCAGGATTTTCAGATTGCCCATCGTTGGAGCGGCATTATGGGAATCGGATATAGCAAGAATCCTGTTGTGACTCAACTGTTTGAAAACGTGTTTTGTGGAGTGCGTTTAGGCGGAATGGGAGTGGCAATAGGCAGTTTAATAGGAACAGAATTAGCAGATTTAATATAATGGCAGCACCCAAAAAACCAGCACCAAAAAAAACAACCGCAGCAAAACCAAAACCAAAGACGTCTTCTAAAAAAGGAAATCGTTCTTTGGGAGAAAAAATAAAATGGTTTTTTATTAAAGCCGCTTTATGGTTTTTTGGAATTTCAATTGGGTCGGTTATCTTCTTCAAATATGTTCCAGTTCCGTTTACTCCCTTAATGCTTATTCGCGCCATTGAAAATAAACTGGGCGGAAAAGAAGTTTATTTTGATCATGATTGGGAACCAATCGAAAAAATCTCAATGAATTTGCAAAAAGCTGTAATTGCCAGCGAAGATGCGACTTTTTTAACACATAATGGTTTCGATTTTAAAGCGCTTCAAAAAGCATACAAAAGCAACGAACGCGGACGCAGAATTCGTGGCGGAAGCACAATTTCGCAGCAAACTGCTAAAAATGTCTTTTTATGGCAAGGAAAAAGTTATTTGCGTAAAGGTCTTGAAGCTTATTTTACCGTTTTGATTGAAATTATCTGGGGCAAAGAACGCATCATGGAAGTTTATCTAAATAGTATCGAAATGGGCGATGGTGTTTATGGCGCTTATGCTGCAACAGAACATTGGTATCGTCGTGACGCTTCGAGTTTGACAGCAATGCAAGCGGCTGGAATTGCAGCAATTCTGCCAAATCCGAGAAAATTTAAAGCTACAGGTTCTTCAAGTTATATCAATAGAAGAAAAGAAAGAATTGTTCGCGAAATGCGTTACGTTGGAAAAATCAATTATAATGGTACAGAAAAAGAGAAGTAAAAAAAAGCTTTTTGCTTTTCTGATATTGACAGTTTCGCTCACTTTTGGACAAGGGAAAAAAACAGAAATAGGTTTTATTTCAGACAATGACTTGTATACATCGTCTAAAAATGATATGTATTATACGAATGGTTTAGAGCTTTTTTACCGATTTTTGAGTAAAAATGACAACCAGAAAATCAATAAAGAAATTACCGAATTTAGAATTGGGCAATATCTTTACAATCCGAGATTTATAAATGCTGAAGCGGTTGATATAAACGATCGCCCTTTTGCAGGTTATCTTTTTGCTGAGGCGGGAAAAAGTTTCTTTTATCAAAGTGAATCGGTTTTGAAGACCGATTTTCAAATTGGTTTTCTTGGCCCGAATGCTTTGGGAGAAGAATTACAAGAAGGATTTCACAAAATTATTGGTTATAAAAAAGTTTTTGGCTGGGAAAATCAAATTCACAATGCTTTAGGATTACAAGCGCATGTCATGTATTCTAAAAAACTATTTCCATCACAGCACAATGATTTTGTAGATTTTCATTGGCAATCTGAAGCCAATTTAGGAACTATTTTTACAGGAGTTTCTACAGGATTTATGGCTAGATTTGGTTTTAAAAACTTGCTTCCAATTTACGATTCTAATATGCACGATGCTTCGGTAAATGCTGAAGAACGTCTAAATATTAGAGAATTTTATTTTTATGCTGCACCAAGTGTCAATTATCAGTTTTATGACGCAACGATTGAAGGAAGCATGTTTAATGATACAAGTCCGATTACTTTTGATTTGGAACCGCTTCGTTTTAATGCAGAAGCTGGTTTAAAATTTCGCTATAACAATTTTAATATTTCATATTCTTTCATTTATCGCGGACGAGAATTAAAAGATCCAGAAATTGACACTAATAAAGGCTACTTTTTTGGTTCGATTAGGATGGGCTTTTTGTTGAGATAATTTCTTTAAGAGGTTGTGTTTATTTTATACCGCTAAAAAGAAACTCACAAAACTGTAAAAACATTATTTTAACTTATTGAGTAACAAAATAATTCAAAAAAAGCCGTAACTAATTTGTTACGGCTTTTTTTGGCATTTTGCCTATATGAACTTTATCTTAATAATTTCGGGGTACTAATTCAGAAATATTTAAAAATGATGTTTAATTCAATTATAGACATTTGTCAATTTGTAAAATTTGAATATGTTTCGATACACTAATTCAATTCCTACTCAAATATTTTGCAAAACTACAAACTCTTTGTTGATTAATTCTCAATTTAAGGTTAAGTTTTTGTTTATAATTTAAAATTAAGTTTAAAATTAGTCTCTAAATTATGCAATAATCAATATAGAGGCGGAAATAGCTTATAGTTTGATAAAAAAATAGCATTTTATAATTGTATCGAACTTATAGAAAAAAACAGCTTCTTTTAATTGCTTATGGACATCTTAACTTTTTGATAATATGACGAATAACATAATTTTTTAAATTAGTAAAAAAATAATATTATGGATATCAATTGGAATATAATTGGAGTTGTAGCAATCTTCGTTGTGATTTTGGTTGTACTAACAATCAGAAAAAACCTGAAAGAGAAAAAGAAATTGGAAAAATTGCTAAACAACGATTTCAAAAAAGCAGAGAAAGACGATGTGAATGCTGAGGATTCGGCAAATGAGAAATAACACAAACTCAATAATTATAAAAGAAACAAAACCCTTGTAAAAACAGAATTTACAAGGGTTTTTATTTTTGTGGAGAATACCGGATTCGAACCGGTCACCCCTTGCCTGCCAGGCAAGTACTCTAGCCAAATGAGCTAATCCCCCAAAAGTGTAAACAAATAAAGATAAATAATTGGCAAAAAACAAATTTAAAGGACTTTCGGGTTAATTATTTTTCAAAAGCGTAACTTTACCTTTAAATCTATTTTTATGAGTTCTGAAAATCTAAATGGAAGTTTAGAAACTTCTTTTCAAAATACAATTGCAACGGTAGAGTTTGGACATCCTGCAAGTAATTCCTTTCCGAGAGAATTATTAAATAAATTGACCAATGAAATTAATTCGTTAAGCAGAAATGAACAAGTTTCGATTATTATTTTAAAAAGTCAAGGCGAGAAAACTTTTTGTTCAGGTGCTTCTTTTGATGAGCTTTTGAAAGTTGAAAACGAAGAGCAAGGCATTGATTTTTTTTCGGGTTTTGCACATTTATTAAATGCAATGAGAAATTGTGATAAAATTATCATTGGACGTGTTCAGGGAAAAGCAGTTGGTGGCGGAGTAGGAATTATTTCGGCTTGCGATTATGTTTTTGCAACTCAGCAAAGCGATATTAAATTATCAGAATTGGCGATCGGAATCGGACCTTTTGTAATTGAACCAGCCGTTTCTCGTAAAATTGGTAAAACAGCAATGACACAAATGACGTTGGCTCCGCACGACTGGAAGTCGGCAGATTGGGCTTTCAAAAAGGGACTTTATTCTGTTTTAACTTCTACTGAAAGACTAGATGAAGAAGTCGAAAGTTTTGCTAAAAAGTTAAGTTCGTACAATCCAGAAGCTTTATATGAAATGAAAAAGATTATTTGGGAAGGAACTGAAACTTGGGAGTCGATTCTTTTTGAACGCGCCTCAATTACTGGTAAATTGGTTTTATCTGATTTTACAAAAAAGGCATTGCTTCAGTTTAAAAAATAGATATGATATAAGTCATTAATTTTAAATAAACAGAAACATAGTTTTGAAAAATATTTTAAAACGAATTCTTCACTATAAAAATTATTGAATATGACTGTCATTTCATTGTTCCAAAATGTTGACATTGCAGAGAAAATAAAAGACGCTCCAGACAGCGGTTATCAAATTGGCGTTGTTATCGGATCGTTTATTCCGTTTCTGGTTTTAGGCGGAATTGCTTTGTGGATGTATAACCGCGCTAAAAAAAGAGATAAAAACGGTTATTAATTTGTAAATTTGCAAGCTTAAAATTAAACATCGATGAGTAATATCAGAATTACAAAACAATTTAGCTTCGAAACTGGACACGCATTGTACGGTTACGACGGAAAATGCAAGAACGTTCACGGACACAGTTATAAATTATCGGTAACGGTTATTGGTTCGCCAATTACAGACCGATCGAATGTGAAATACGGAATGGTTATTGATTTTTCGGATCTAAAGAAAATTGTAAAAGAAGAAATCGTCGATCAGTTTGATCATGCAACGGTTTTCAATCAGACTACTCCACATGTTGAATTAGCTGCCGAATTGAAAAACCGCGGACATCATGTTATTTTAGTTGATTACCAGCCAACAAGTGAAAATATGGTGGTTGATTTTGCTGAAAGAATCGTTGCGAGACTTCCAGAAGGAATTTCTCTTTTCTCATTAAAACTTCAAGAAACAGAATCGTCTTTTGCAGAATGGTACGCTTCTGATAATTTGTAAAAAAGTCAAAAGTCGAAAGTCGAAAGTCGAAAGATTTTATCTTAGTTGTCTAAAAATCTAAAAATCTAAATGAAAAAAATATATTTTGCTTCAGATCAGCATTTTGGTGCGCCAACTCCAGAATTGAGTTTACCGCGCGAGAAAAAATTCGTTGCTTGGTTAGATGAAGTTAAAGAAGATGCAGAAGCTATTTTTTTATTAGGAGATTTATTTGATTTTTGGTTCGAATACAAAACGGTTGTTCCAAAAGGTTTTGTTCGAATTTTAGGGAAACTGGCTGAAATTCGCGACAGCGGAATTCCGATTTATTTCTTCGTTGGAAATCATGATTTGTGGATGAATGATTATTTTGAAACCGAATTGAATATTCCAGTTTATCATGATAACAAAGAATTTACTTTTAACGGAAAAACTTTTTTAATCGGCCACGGCGACGGAAAAGGCCCTGGCGACAAAGGTTATAAGAGAATGAAAAAGGTTTTTACCAATCCGTTTTCAAAATGGCTTTTTCGTTGGTTACATCCAGATGTTGGCGTGAGTTTAGCACAATATTTATCAGTAAAAAATAAACTAATTTCTGGCGATGAAGACATTAAGTTTTTAGGCGAAGAAAAAGAATGGCTCATTTTATATGCCAAACGAAAATTAGAAACTAAACATTATAATTATTTTGTTTTCGGACATCGTCATTTACCAATGATTCGCACTGTTGGCGAAAACTCAGAATATGTTAATCTTGGAGATTGGATTGGCTATTTTACGTACGGTGTTTTTGACGGCGAAAAATTTGAATTGAAAGAATTCCAAAAATAATTACTTTTTCGCATTTGGATAAATTCCGATTCTATGCGTTCTCAAAATATAATTCGACAATTGTTTGCTGTTCGAAAGCTGAAAACTAATCGCATTTGAAGCTTTTTTCGGCATATGACATTCTACACAATTATCGGCTAATAATTTTTCAGGCATTATTTTAAGGGTTGTTTCATTGTGTTTTAAACCTTGATGACAACTCATACATATTTTAGAATACGATGCCATATTTTTAGACGCATTTTCATGCGGATTATGACACGTAATGCAATCCATTTTATCACTTTTCATAAAACATTTACTTTGCGCCATTAAGCGGAATTGATTACCGTGAACATCAAATTTTGCGGTATCAGTAATATTTTTGTTTTCACGAAAAAACTCCGTTAAATTATCTCCAGGCTTAAATTCAAAACGCGATCTTAATTTCATTCCATCATTTCCTGAATGACACAATGCGCAAGCATCCAATTTTTGCTGGCGATTTAATGTTTTATAACTTGTAATGCTATTGGCAACTTTTACATTTGGATTTTTTAAGTGAAATTCTACGTGTTTTTTAGCTGGTCCGTGGCAGCGTTCGCAGTCAATTCCGTAAATGATTGTTTTTTTGTTAATGATATCTTCCACATCCATTGACATAAAGTTCTTTTGTTCAGAACTTTGCTCAACCATTCTGGAACTAACATTAGAACTGTGGCAAGCGTAACAATCTTTAACGACCATTCTGTCAAAATAAGGTTTGTCAGCAGGAAATCCAGGACTTGTTGCCCAATTATTTATAGAATGATAGTAAGAAAGCGGTAATTCGTAAGTATTATTATCTCTCCAATAAACAGAAGTTTGTGCGTGTTTGGTGCCAAATACAATTTCAAATTTATATCTCGCAGTTTCTTTTCCGTTTTTGTACAAAACCTGATATAAGCTGTCGCCATGTTTTTCCATGACCAATTTGGTATTCTTGTCGTAAATAAAAGTATGATTTTTAGAATCGAAATCTCCCGATAGATTTTCTAATAATGCCGGAGCGGTAGCTTTAAAGTGAGAACTTTTAAAAACCATTTCAGACTGTACTTTGTGGCATTGTACACAGCTTTCTGAACCCGCAAAATCAGTTCCACGCGGATCAATGTATTCTTCTGATTTGTTGTTGCAGCTGACAAAGAAAATTGTCAAAAGAATGTTGGTTAGTAGAAATACAGCTTTTTTCATTGCTGTAAATATACTTTTTTTTGATTTGAATCAAAATATATTTCAATAATGAAAAAATGTTGTTAAAATATTTAGAATGTTTCTTAATTCATTCCAACTCCATAAATATATTCGTCAAGTTCAATTTTGAACAAAGAACCTTCAACCAAATCTTTAATCGATTTTAATTCGGTCATATTTACAGCCAAATCTATCGAATTGCAAGGTGTTTTTAATAAAAACTTATGACAAGAATATTTCATTTCACAAGCTTCGCAACAAGCGTTTTCAATCATACTGTCTTCAATCAAATCACAGAAAAGATTTAATTCTTGAACGGTAAAATAAAAGCCAGTTTCTTTAAAAACCAATTGTACTTTATCTGAAATTGTCGTGTTGCGATCCTTCCAATAAAAAGCTATTCCAAAGTTATTATGATATATCTGTTCAATTTCTCTCATCGTAAATCCTTTTAATTCAACAAATATAAATATTATTTATATTAATTCTAAATAAAAAAATCATAAAAAATGTTATTTTTTTTCAAAGAATTAGAGATTGAAGAAAAAGGATAAAATCATTTTAAATCTTCCTGAGAGAAGTAGAAGGATTTACGCAAAACCAAGAACTGAATAATTAATTATTGACATAAAGTGTTGAGGTAAAAAGTCAAACTTTGTCCTGTTTTGCTCCAATTTGCCATATTTTTTTCTCTATAAAAACTGTTTTCTGTCGCTGACATCGCTGTAGAAATAGAAAAGTATTTACTTTTTTCATCGCTTTTTACACTTTCAATCCATTGAATTGTAACCGCAATATCGCCCATTTCTTTATCTAGATAAATATCGTATGGTTTTAAATCGACTGTAAATAACCCAAGTTTATTATCTTTTACTTCGAAAATAATGTCTTTTTCAATTAAGATTTTAGAAGGCAAACCATTTTCAACTTTGTAAAAATTCAATCTAAATTTGACCGATTTAAATTCGTTAGAAGTAATATTAAAATTGAAATCATTGACTTTACAGTCTTTTTTGATTCGAAATTCCATTCCTCTTTCCCGACTTAAATAATCATCAACCGTTTTGTCTAAAGCAGTAAAAAAATTGAAATGCATAAGTCCAAGTCCTTTCGAACTTCTTCCGAATTGTTTCTCTTTTGTTTTTTTGAATGTTACAACAACTTCTTTTAAAGTATTTTCGGAAGGCGTCATTTCAATCAAATTTTTATCTGAGTTTAATTGATTTACAATTAGTTTTTTGGTTTCAAAACCGATATGAGAAAATACAATTGTATCGTTTGGATTTACTTTTTCGTTCAATTTTAATTTGAAAATTCCTTTTTCGTCTGAAACCGTTCCCGCATTTTTATTGACGATTCCGATATTTACATATTCTAAATAAGAATTAGTTTGTGAATTTTGTATTGCACCAGAAATTATATTTTCCTGCGCATAAAATCCGAAAGACAAAAAGAAGAAAAATAGAGTAGAAGTATATTTCATTTAATTATTTTTTTAAATAAAGAAATGAAATAAGATTAAATCAGAAATCTATTTTAGCCAATTTTTAACATTTGAAAGAAATGCATTTTGTTGATTTACAAATTCATAAATAGAAACTAAGAAAATCTATTAAAATTTTTATTTCAATAAAACATAGATAGTTGAGTCCTTAGCTATATAATTATCTTCATTTGGATTAAATTCTTTCAAGAGAAGATGTATTTGCAAAGAATTATCCTGAATTTTGATGTAATTTTTTTTTAAATACAAATCTTCTTCAAACTGAAAAGTGGCTACTTTTTTTTGAAATAAGAAATATTTCTTCTCTATAACTTCATATTTACAGCATCCGCTTAAGAAACCCGTAAACGGTTTATTTATTTGAATTTGATCATTTTCAAATCTACAGTCTGTTGGACTAAAAAATAGAAATAAAAGAGAAGACAGAATAGCTCCAAAAATTCCGTCCATTAGCCAGCCCAAAAAAGCAAGTATTGGATAGAAGAAATAAAATCCGAAATAGATTGCTTTCTTTTTAAAAGGTTTTATATAAAAAAAGAAAAGGACAGCGGCTGAAACGTAAAATAAAACTCTGAAAATTAAAAGAAGATTGGAAATCAAACTAACTCCAAAAGCGCCAATAATCAGCACATTACATACAAGCATAATTAATGCCGCTAAATGAACTCTTAAGAGAATTTTTTTCAATTTCGGCATTTATTCCAATTTATGATGATCGTCCATATCTTTTTGAAGATCTAAATTTCTAAAAGTTGGAGATATAAAACTAAAACCTAATACAGTCAGAAGAGTAATGCTTCCGCCAAAAATTACAGAAGTTACAGTTCCCATTAATTTTGCAGTTGCGCCACTTTCAAAAGCTCCTAGTTCATTAGAAGATCCAACAAAAATCGAATTTACTGCGCCAACACGCCCACGCATATGATCTGGAGTTTTAAGCTGTAAGATTGTCTGACGAATTACAACTGAAATTCCGTCTGCAAGTCCGCTCAAAAATAAAGCAAAAACCGAAAGCCAAAATGAGGTCGAGAATCCGAATAAAATAATCGATAAACCAAATACAAAAATGGCTGCTAAAAGTTTCTTTCCTGCGTTTTTATATAAAGGAATATAGGCTGAAATAATCATGGTAATAAAGGCTCCAACGGCAGGCGCGGCTCTCAAAATACCGAATCCTTCAGAACCCACTTTTAAAATGTCTTGTGCAAAAACAGGCAATAATGCTACAGCGCCTCCAAATAATACAGCAATCATGTCTAGTGACAAAGCTCCTAAAACAATTTGATTTTTGAATACAAATGTTAAACCTTCTGTAAGACTGTCTTTTATCGATTCTCCAATTTTTGGATTAATAATTGGCTTTGCACTGATTTGTGATAAAGCAATTAAGGAAAGAATAGAAAAACCGAAAACTAGGCACATTGACCAATGAACGCCAATCCAATTAATTGAAAATCCGGCAAGTGCTGGTCCCATAACGGCTCCAATTTGCCAAACCGTACTGCTCCAAGTGGCAGCATTTGGATATGCTTTTTTAGGAATAATAAGTGATAAAAGAGAGAAAATAGTTGGACCAAGAAAAGCACGAACCAAACCTCCAAAAAATACTAAAGCGTAAATAGAATACAAAATTACATGAGAAGACCAACCGCCAACCACTTTTGGCCAAGTCAATAAAAACAGCCCAAAACTGATTACTGAAAAACCGAAAATACATTTTACCAATAAACTTTTCTTTTCTTTTTGGTCGACAATGTGACCAGCAAACAATGCCATCGAAACGGCTGGAATAACTTCCATTAAACCAATAATTCCTAGCGAAAGCGGGTTTTTAGTTAAACTGTAAACTTCCCATTCGATAACAATAAATTGCATCGACCAAGCAAAAACCATAGCAAAACGCAATAATAAAAAAACGTTGAATTCTCTGTAACGCAATGCCTGATATGGATCTGGCTTATTCGATTTAATTTCTTCCATTTGTTCTAATGTCTTTCAGCATGAGCTGAGTTGAAATAGTTCCGTTCCATTCATTTTCGGCAATGCAATACGCGAGTTGAAACAGATTTTGATTTTGTACAATATTTAATTTTTTTCCGAGTCCAAAGCCAATTGCGGCGATTCCGTCAGTCCCGACGCTTCGGGAGATTTGTTTGGCAAAAAGCCTTAAATGTTCTTCTTCTGCACCTAAAGTTTTCGCATAACCAGTGTCTTTTACATCCGCAGTCATAAAAACGGGCGTCATATTTTGTGGGCCAAAAGGTTCAAATTGTTTTAAAATTCGAATTAGTTTTGGTGTTATATCTGAGAAATCAATTTGGGCGTCAATTTCGATTTCTGGAGTTAACATCTCAGGAAGAATAGTTGCAGAAACTTGTTTTTCGAAAGCTTCTTTAAATACAGAATAATTTTCTGATTTTAAAGTCATTCCCGCCGCATACATATGTCCTCCAAATTGCTCCAAATGTTCAGAACAGGCGTCCAAAGCATTGTAAACATCAAAACCTTTTACAGATCGGGCAGAAGCGGCATATTTATCTCCACTTTTAGTAAAAACTAAAGTCGGACGATAATAGGTTTCTATTAATCTAGAAGCTACAATTCCGATAACGCCTTTGTGCCAATCTTCTTGAAAAACTACGGTAGAAAAACGTTCTTCTTCATTATTTTGCAAAATCTGCTGAAAAGCTTCTTTTGTTATTTTTTTGTCTAAATCTTTTCGATCTGCGTTGTATTGTTCAATTTCTGAAGCGAATTGTTGTGCTTGTTCAAAATTAAATTCGGTTAACAATTCGACAGCATGATTTCCGTGTTTGATTCTTCCAGCGGCATTAATTCTTGGCGAAATAATAAAAACAACATCGGTAATATCTAAAACTTTCTTTTTTACCTGATGAACTAAGGCTTTAATTCCAGGTCTTGGTTCGCTATTAATAACCTTTAAACCAAAATAAGCCAAAACTCGGTTTTCTCCCGTAATCGGAACAATATCGGCAGCAATTGCAGTGGCCACTAAATCCAAATACGGAACCAAATCTTCAATAGTTTCATTACGATTTTGACCTAAAGCGTGGATCAGTTTAAAACCAACTCCACAACCGCACAATTCATCATATGGATAATTACAATCTTCTCTTTTCGGATCTAAAACGGCAACCGCATCTGGAAGAAATTCTCCTGGACGGTGGTGATCACAGATTATAAAATCGATGTTTTTCGCTTTCGCGTACGCAATATGATCTATTGATTTGATTCCGCAGTCAAGAGCGATAATTAAAGAAATTCCGTTATCGTCTGCGTAGTCAATTCCTTTATAAGAGATTCCATAACCTTCGTCGTAACGATCTGGAATATAAGTTGCAATATTTGGATAATGTGATTTTAAATAAGAAGAAACCAAAGAAACTGCCGTTGTTCCATCGACATCATAATCCCCAAAAACCAAAATATTTTCTTGATTTTCAATGGCTTGTTCGATTCTGGAAACAGCTTTGTCCATATCTTTCATCAAATACGGATCGTGAAGATGTTCTAGCGAAGGACGAAAAAAGTTTTTTGCGTCTTCAAAAGTTTCAATGCCACGCTGAATCAAAAGTGTTGCTACAAAATCTTCTACATTTAGAGCTTGTGCTAAATGTTTTATTTTATCTTCAGAAGGTTTTGGTTTTAAAGTCCAACGCATAGGTTGATTTTAGATTTTAGATTATTGATTTTAGATAGTAGATTTCTAAAATCGTTTAATCTGATTGGTAATTTTTTGTTTTTGCAATCCCGATAACTGTCGGATGTAAAAAGATTTCAATGTTTTTTAACCACAAACTAGGCAAATTCTGCTAATCTAATTTGTGAAAATTTGTGTAATTTGTGATAAAATATTCGTTTCAAACTTTGATAAAGTTTTTTAGAATGTAGATTTCAGCAATCTAAAATCTACAATCTGCAATCTAAAATTATTTCAATTCTAAAGCATTTCCTTCAAATTGAATTCCGTCCCAACCTAAGTTGATGAAATTTCTAATATTTTGATGATTTGTTCCGTTTGGATCTCCCAAAACTTCTTCAAAATAAAAAGCGCCAAAACATGCTAAAGTTTCTTCTTTATTTAAATTCTGAAGTTTCGCGAAAGAAAACAATTTACAAGAACCAGAATTTTCGCCAGCAGCATTGTGTTGCGTTCCGTTTTGAAAAGCTGTTGGAGTAAAATCGTAGTTTTCTTCGATTACTGCAATAGTTTCAGGAAATGTGATTTGTGTTGGTGTTTGTTTTACTTTTTCTAAAAAGGCTTGTATGCTCATGATTTTGATTTATTTTTTTACATTTAATGATATTGAAGTCTGCAAAGTAGTAATTTTTCCTCCAGATGGTATTTTTACTAATAGGTGTATTTTATTATCGCCTATTGATTTTGGGATAAACTCGTAATTAAATTTTGTTTGATTGTTTTGACCGATTTTAATTTCTCTTTTATTTTCAACCTTGTAAATTTCGTACTGAGGTAGTTTTTTATCTAATGTGTGAAACAAGAAGGAAATATTATTTTTTTTTCCAACTGTAAAAGATTCTACATCCGGAATTCCAATTAACATCTGAGAATTTATAAAGTCGCGTTCATTTTTTGATAATGAATCTTTTAATTTTTGATTTTCATTTTCAAGTTGCGAAATTTTATCCAATAACGCTTTTTCTGCATTCAAACTATGATTTGAATTATTACAGCTTAATAATGCACAACAGATAATTATAAAAATTGTTTTTTTCATTAATTAAGAGAACTTTCGTGATTGTAAATAGGTTTTATTCTTCTTCGTCCTTAGAATATTTACTTTTCTTGGCTTCCTTTTCTATTGTTTTTCCAGCAACGACAACGACGATTTCGCCGCGTGGAGCTGTTTTTTCAAAATGCGCTAGAACTTCTTTCGCTGTTCCGCGTACATTTTCTTCGTGTAATTTTGATAATTCTCTCGAAACGCAAACTTGTCTTTCTTCTCCAAAATATTGTACAAATTCAGCTAAAGTTTTAACGAGTTTATGCGGAGAAACATATAAAATCATCGTTCGTGTTTCTTCGGCTAAAGCCAAAAAGCGAGTCTGACGTCCCTTTTTATCAGGAAGAAAACCTTCAAAAATAAATTTATCATTCGGGAGTCCGCTGTTTACTAATGCCGGAACAAAAGCCGTTGCGCCTGGAAGACATTCTACTTCAATCTTATTTTCGACACAAGCGCGAGTCAGTAAAAAACCAGGATCTGAAATCGCTGGAGTTCCTGCATCAGAAATTAAAGCGATAGTTTCGCCAGCTTTCAAACGAGCAATTAAATTTTCGGTTGTTTTGTGTTCGTTGTGCATGTGATGGCTATGCATGTGCGTGCCAATTTCAAAATGCTTCAAGAGTTTTCCGCTTGTTCGGGTATCTTCAGCCAAAATCAAATCGACTTCTTTCAAAACCCGAATGGCTCTAAAAGTCATGTCTTCAAGATTGCCAATTGGCGTTGGAACGATATATAATTTTGACATAATTAATTTTGATAATTTAAACACAGATTGCACGAATTATCACGAATGATTAAAGTGCATAAAATTTCACATAAATGAATTAGTGAAAATCTGTGAAATTCGTGTTTATGAGAATTTCTTTTCAATAATTCCAAGAAAACGTTCTGCGTAATCGTCTTTTCCTTCCCAATTATTATAATCTGGTTTGACCATATTTTCTATAAATTCTTGCGCTTCTGCATAAGAATCAAAAGTTAAAAGCTGGTTTAAAACTCGACTGTAATCTTCAGTACTGTTTCCGAAAAGGTTTTTAGTAAAGGCAATTCTGTCATTCAAATCAATATGAAAACCTCTCGCCAATTTTTCGTTTAAACTTACTGCTTTTGGTTGTGCTGGAGTTTCAAGAATAGCAGTTTCAACTTTTTTCTCTTCTTTTTTCTCTTCTTTAAAATCGTTTATAGAAGGAGTTTTTGCAGGGACAGCTTCAAAACTATCTACTTTTACAAATTGGGCATCAGCATAATTTACTCCAAAATCTTCAAACAAAATAGTCGGAATAGGAGAAGTTTTTGATTTTGGTTCTTCTTTTTCCTCTTCTTTAATTTCTTCAGTTTCCAATTCAAAAGCTGGCTTGAAATCTGGGATTGGTTTCAATTCATTTACAGTTGTAAAAGAAAGTTCCTCAATTGTATTTTTAGATTCCTCAATTTGTTCGATTTCTTTTTCTGCTGCAGGTTCAATGATTTCAGCAACAATTGGTTCCTCTGTTTTTTCTTCAACTGATTCAATAACCTCGGCAGCAATTGGTTCAGTCTCTTCTTCAATAACTGGTTCGGCAACTTCAGCAGCGATTGGTTCTTCTATTTCTTCTTCAATTGTTTCCGGAACTTCAGCAACGATTTCTTCTTCAACTTCTGGTTCGTAAGATTCTTCAAGCTCAATTATTGCTGATGGCTCAGGAGTTTCTATTTGAGATGGAATTGTTTCTTCTTTATCGAAAATTGTTTCTAACTCTGAAGTGATATCATTTTGTCCAATCGTTGGTTTTGCAGCGTCAAAATTTTCTTCTACAAATTTTAATACCGCTAATTTCTCGTATAATCTCTGAGTTTCAAGGTATAATTGATTGATATCGGATTTGTTCTTAAGCTTCAAAATTCGATGAGCAATGCTGATTAAATCGGCTTCCAATTTTTTTTTCATAACTGTTGAAATTATAGTGAATAAGGTATTTTAGTGTATTTAACGTCTGAATGTCTCTATTCTCAAGGAAAAATCAAAAGATAATTTTTTATTTCTGTTAATAAGCTTTCGCTAATATTCGATTTGATAAAAATTTTCTACTTTTGAAAAAATGTAAAACAACACATTTTTACGTCGATTTATTACCAGTACAAAGTAATAAAAACTATTCATTTTTAAAGGCAGAAAAATACAAAATGTTTCTCGAAAATACAGTAAATCACAAAGAACAATTTGGTTGGATTGAAGTTATTTGTGGATCAATGTTTTCGGGTAAAACCGAAGAGCTGATTCGTAGATTAAAACGCGCTCAATTTGCCAAACAAAGAGTTGAAATCTTTAAACCTGCTATTGATACACGCTATCATGACGAAATGGTGGTGTCTCACGACGCCAATGAAATTCGCTCTACGCCAGTTCCAGCTGCGGCTAATATTTTAATTTTAGCGCAAGGCTGTGATGTTATTGGTATTGACGAAGCACAATTTTTTGATGATGAGATTATTACAGTTTGTAATGATCTTGCAAATCAAGGAATTCGAGTAATTGTTGCAGGACTTGATATGGATTTTAAAGGAAATCCGTTTGGACCAATGCCAGGACTTATGGCAACTGCGGAATATGTGACGAAAGTTCATGCCGTTTGTACCAGAACGGGAAATTTAGCTAATTACAGCTTTAGAAAAACTGCGAATGATAAATTAGTAATGCTCGGTGAAACAGAAGAATACGAGCCACTTAGCCGTGCAGCGTATTTTAATGCCATGAAAAAAAATCAGGAAAAATAAAATTTAATTATAAGCCGTAATTAATTTGAGATATGAGAAAACAAAACATTTTATTATTAATATTGATTGGAATTGCGGTTGCATTAGTAGCATATTTTCAACTTTTTCTTTCTGAAAATGCTAATGAAGTAAATACTGAAGTAGTTGAATTGGTTGCAAAATACAATAAAAATTGCCCGTTAAATATTCAAGAAGGAATTCGTTTAGACAGTGTAAGCCTTCCTGAAGAAAGATTTGTTCAGTATAATTTGACTTTATTGAATGTTGCTAAAGAAACGGCTGAGATAAATGTTATCAAAGAAGAAATTGAAAAAAGTTTGATTAGTACAGCAAAAGCAAATCCAGGACTTCAGGTTTTTAGAGATAATGATTATACGTTGATTTACCATTACAGCGATAAAAAGAAAGAATTTTTATTTGATGTGAAGATATTGCCTGATCAATATAAATAATCAAGATTAATTTATAAAGCAAACCCGATAGATCTTAAAAATCTATCGGGTTTGCTTTTTTGAAAACGATTGTCAGGCTGAGCGAAGTCGAAGCATTGCGTATAGGGCTTCGACTTCGCTCAGCCTGACAATAAATTGAGAACATAAAAAAAACCGACAAGATTTTAAAATCTGTCGGGTTGTTATTTAAATGAACTTATATTTCTTATATGGTTATAAAAAAAACTAGATTTTCTTTCTCATTCTCGCAACAGGAATATCTAGTTGTTCACGATATTTTGCGATAGTTCTTCTCGCAATTGGATAACCTTTTTCTTTTAATATTTCCGCCAATTGATCGTCTGGAAGTGGTTTTCTCTTGTCTTCTTCTTCAATTGTGTTTTGAAGAATTTTTTTGATTTCTAAAGTCGAAACATCTTCTCCTTGATCATTTTTCATTGCCTCAGAAAAGAATTCTTTGATGAGTTTTGTTCCGTATGGAGTTTCAACGTATTTGCTGTTTGCTACACGCGAAATCGTCGAAATATCTAAACCAACCATATCTGCAATGTCTTTTAAGATCATTGGTTTTAGTTTGGTTTCGTCGCCATCTAAGAAATATTCTTCCTGATAATGCATAATCGCATTCATAGTCACAAAAAGGGTTTCCTGACGTTGTCTAATCGCATCGATAAACCATTTAGCAGAATCCAGTTTTTGTTTGATAAACTGAACTGCATCTTTTTGAGCAGTCGATTTATCGCGAGATTCTTTATAAGTCTGCATCATTTCCTGATAATCTTTAGAAACGTGCAGAGAAGGAGCATTACGTCCGTTTAAGGTTAATTCAAGTTCGCCGTCGACAATTCTGATTGCGAAGTCTGGAACAACATTTTCCGTAACTTTATTATTTCCTGTAAAAGATCCGCCCGGTTTTGGGTTTAGTCTTTCGATTTCGTGAATTGCTTTTTTAAGCTGTTCGTTCGAAATGCTGTATTTCTGTAAAAGTTTATCGTAATGTTTCTTTGTAAAAGCATCAAACTGATTTTCGATAATGTCAATCGCTAAATCAACATATTCGGTTGGAGTTTTATGTTTTAATTGAAGTAGTAAACATTCTTGAAGATCACGCGCGCCAACTCCCGAAGGTTCCAATTCGTGAATTACCGTCATCATTTTTTCGACCATTGCTTCATCAGTATAAATTCCCTGAGTAAAGGCCATATCGTCTACGATATCCGGAATACTTCTGCGGATATACCCCATATCATCAATACTTCCAACAAGGAATTCAGCGATTTCGCGTTCTTCATCATTCAAAATAAAAGTATTCAGCTGATTGATCAAATCCTGATGAAAACTTATCGGAGCCGCAAAAGGTGTTTCGCGCTCTTCATCATCGCTATAATTATTAACTTGAGTTTTGTAATCAGGCGTATCGTCGTCGCTTAGATATTCGTCAATGTTAATGTCGTCTGCTTCGATTCTGTCTGATTCTGCATCATCATAATCGTCGTAGTCTTCGTTAGCGTATTCATCAGCTTCGTAATCGTCTTCTTTACCAGCTTCCAAAGCTGGATTTTCGTTCATTTCTTCTAATAAACGCTGTTCAAAAGCTTGCGTAGGCAATTGAATTAACTTCATCAGCTGAATTTGCTGTGGAGATAATTTTTGGGATAATTTTAAATTTAAAAATTGCTTTAGCATTTGATTTTGTTAAAAGTTTCAAGTTTCAAGTTTCAGGTTGCAGAACGTGCTACAACTTGAAACTTGAAACCTGAAACAAATTTTATTATATTTTAAAACCTTAGAATCTTAGTACCTCAGTACCTTAGAACCTCAGATTAAAATTCCGCACTTCCAGGAGTTCTTGGGAAAGGAATTACGTCTCTAATGTTTGTCATTCCAGTTACAAACAATACCAAACGCTCAAAACCTAAACCAAAACCTGCGTGGGTTGCAGAACCAAATCTTCTGGTGTCTAAATACCAGTATAATTCTTCTTGGTCAATTTCTAATGCTTTCATTTTTTCAACCAAAACATCGTAACGTTCTTCTCTTTCAGAACCACCAACGATTTCTCCAATTCCAGGGAAAAGGATATCCATTGCACGAACCGTTTCTCTTCCTGGTTCTGTGTTGTCGTTCAAACGCATGTAAAATGCTTTAATGTTTGCTGGGTAATCAAATAAAATTACTGGACATTTAAAGTGTTTTTCTACTAAATAACGCTCGTGTTCTGATTGTAAATCAGCTCCCCATTCGTTGATGATATATTGGAATTTCTTCTTTTTATTTGGAGTTGAATCTCTTAAAATGTCAATTGCTTCAGTATAAGAAACACGTTTGAAGTTGTTCTCTAAAACGAAATTCAATTTCTCTAACAAAGCCATTTCGCTTCTTTCAGCCTGTGGTTTTGATTTTTCTTCTTCTAAAAGTCTTCCTTCTAAGAATTTCAAATCGTCTTTACAGTTTTCTAAAGCATATTTAATTACATACTGAATAAAATCTTCAGCCAAATCCATGTTGTCATCAAGGTTGTTGAAAGCAACTTCTGGCTCGATCATCCAGAATTCTGCCAAGTGACGAGAAGTATTTGAATTCTCCGCTCTAAATGTTGGTCCAAAAGTATAAATCTGACCCAAAGCCATTGCGAAAGTTTCTCCTTCTAATTGTCCAGAAACCGTTAAGTTAGTGTGTTTTCCAAAGAAATCTTTTTTGAAGTCGATGTTTCCTTCTTCATTTTTTGGAAGATTATCCAAAGGCAAAGAAGTTACTTGAAACATTTCTCCAGCGCCTTCAGCATCAGCTCCAGTAATAATTGGCGTATTTACATATACGAAACCTTTGTCTTGAAAATATTTGTGAACCGCAAACGATAATACCGAACGCACACGCATAATAGCACCAAAAGCATTTGTACGTACGCGTAAGTGGGCGTTTTCACGTAAAAATTCTAAAGAGTGTTTTTTAGGCTGCATTGGGAATTTCTCAGCATCAGAATCTCCAAGGATTTCCAATTTTGTAACCTGAATTTCATATTTCTGACCAGCACCTTTACTTTCAACCAAAGTTCCAATTACAGAAACCGCAGCTCCAGTAGTGATTCTTTTTAAAGTTTCTTCTGGTGTATTTTCAAAATCAACAACACATTGAATATTATTAATTGTAGAACCGTCATTTAAAGCGATGAACTGATTATTTCTAAAAGTTCTCACCCATCCTTTTGCATTCACTTCCTGTAACGTTGTCGTACTGTTTAATAAGTCTCTAACTTTTGTGTGTTTCATTTTTATATATAATTGATATTAAATAATATTCGTTTTGAACAACTGCAAATATAATCGATAATAATTAATTTGGGAAGTTGAATTTTTTATAGCCTTTGTAATATTTCCATTTTTTGTCATTTCGACGAAGGAGAAATCTCCGTAAGAAACTCGACAAAGCTGGAAATCACTGTGCGGAGCTACTTGCGGAGATTTCTCCTTCGTCGAAATGACAGACTATTCGTTAACATCTTTGTCAAAGTTTAAAACTTTGACAAAGATTCAAAGTGTCAATTAGTGATAATTCGTGAAATTTATGTTTACTTCTCCAAATTCTCCAATTCCTCTTTCTTAGTTTTTTTCTTCTCGAAAGTTAAAACCAATGAAGGTAAAACAACCAAGTTGGCAAACATGGCAAAAACCAAAGTACAAGAAATTAATCCTCCCAAAGCAATTGTTCCGCTGAAACTTGATAATGTAAAAGTCGCAAAACCTAAAATCAAAACTACAGAAGTATAAAAAGTACTTACCCCAGTTTCTCTTAAAGCGCTGAAAACAGATTTTTTTACTTTTCCGCGGTTTTGAAGCAAGTCATGTTTGTATTTCGCCATAAACTGAATCGCATTATCTACCGAGATTCCGAAAGCAATACTGAATACTAAAATCGTTGAAGGTTTTAGCGGAATTCCGAAATAACCCATTAATCCAGAAGTAATGCAAAGCGGTAAAATATTAGTAATCAAAGAAGCTGCTACCATTTTAAACGAACGGAATAAGTACAACATCAAAATCGCAATCGTCAAAATTGCAAACAATAACGATTCGATTAAGTTATGCGCCAAATAAGTTGTTCCTTTTTGGAAAACTAAAGCTTTTCCTGTAATCGTAACTTCATAACGCTCTTTTGGGAAAATTTCGTCAATTTTCTTGCGAAGTTTTCCTTCTACTTTTGCCATTTCGTCTGTCCCGATATCTTTCATGAAAGTTGTGATTCTGGCGTATTGTCCAGTCGAATCAACGTAAGCTTTCATTAAGTTTTCTTTGCTGTTTTTGGTTGCATTTTTAGCGTAACCCAAAATAAAAGTCTGTTCCTGAGAAGTTGGCAATTGGTAATATTCAGGATTTCCGTTGTAGAAAGCCTGTTTTGCATATTTAACCAAGTTTACAACCGAAACAGGTTTTGCCAATTCTGGAATTTCCGAAATGGTATTTTGCAATTCATCCATTTTACGAATTGTCGCTGGCTTCATAACACCTTTTTTCTTTTTGGTGTCAATCATAATTTCAAGTGGCATTACACCGTTGAATTCTTTTTCGTAAAATAAAATATCTTTAAAGAAAGAAGCGCTTTTCGGCATTTCGCCAATCAAACTTCCCGAAACTTTCATTTGTCTAACTCCATTCAAACTCACAATAAATAGAACAGCATAAATGCAATAAACAATTGTTTTTTTGCCTTTTACGATAGTTGTAACTGTGTTTAAAAGTGTCGAAATGTAAGTTTTGTCTAAATGATATAAGTGTTTTGCTTTTGGCAATGGCATAAAACTGTAAATAATCGGTACGATGAAAAGTGTCAGAGTATAAACAGAAAGTACGTTGATTGAAGTTACTAAACCAAACTCAAAAAGCAATTCGTTTCCTGTAATCATTAAAGTTGCAAAACCAATTGCAGCCGTTAAATTGGTCATCAAAGTTGAAGATCCAATTTTTGAAATAACACGCTGTAAAGCTTTTGCCTGATTGTTATGAATCTTAATTTCCTGCTGATATTTATTAATCAGGAAAATACAGTTTGTAATTCCGATTACGATAATCAGTGGCGGAATAATTGCAGTTAAAATCGTGATTTTATAACCAAATAATCCAAGGGTTCCAAACGACCAAGTTACACCGACAATTAAAATGCAAATCGAAATAAAAGTGGCTCTGAATGAACGGAAAAAGAAAAAGAAAATCAAAGAAACCGTCAATAAAGATGCTCCAATGAAAAGTCCGATTTCGCCTTTCATATTGTCTGCGTTGATTGTACGGATGTAAGGCATTCCCGAAACTTTAAGATCGATTCCAGTAGTTTTTTCGAATTTATCGATTTTCGGAACTAAATCTTTTAGAATAAAAACCTTTCTTTCAGCAGTATTTACAAGCGCTTTGTTCATGTAAATGGCAGAACGAACGCTACCACTTTCTTTATTAAACAAAAGTCCTTCGTAAAAAGGAAGATTATGAAACAAATCATATTGAACCGTTTTTAAATAAGCTGGATCAAGAGCTTTGCTTTCTTCGATAAAAGGCGCTAAAACAAATTTTTGGTTTACAGTATCTTTTTCCAATTTCTTTAAATCGTTCAAAGAAATTACCAAATCTACTTCTTTTGCTTTTTTCAAACCATTCATCAATTCGGTCCAAGCAGCGTAATTTTTAGGCGTAAAAAATTTAGGGTCTTTAAAACCAATAACAATTAGATTTCCTTCTTCACCAAATTTATCTAGGAATTTTTGATATTCTTTATTGGCAATATGATCTTTTGGAAGCAGATTCGCTTCAGTATAAGTCATAGACAAGTTTTTCCATTGATAACCAAAGAAAACAGTTAGCAAGGAAAGAATAACTAAAATAGTTATTCTGTTTTTAAGTATAATTCGGGCCAATTTCTCCCAAAATCCGACTTGGACAGCGTTTTTCATATATTCTTTAAAAATGGATGCAAATGTAGTGAAAAGTGCTCGAAATCATAAATAATCGATTGTATTTTACTTAATGTTAACACATCTCTGAACGAGGTTCTGTTGTGAGAATTTTGTTAGTTTTTGTTATAGAATGAGTAGCTTTTCTCATATTTGTACTGAAATCTTTTGAAAACTACAATTGATATCATACAAATAATTCAAAACAGCTTTATGCAGCAAAACAATACAACAACTTTTATTTTCCTAGCAATTCTGCTATTGCTCATCATTATCATTTGTTTTATGATTTATCAATTAATGAAAATCAAAAAAGCGAAAGACGATGCAGAGAAAAGTTTTTATGCTTTAGAATCTAAAGTAAATGATTTGCAGTTGGAGAATTTAGAATCAAAACTAAATCCGCATTTGTTTAAAAATATTTTAAATTCGATTCAATCGCATGCTTATCAAACTTATTTTGCGCTAGATAAACTGGCAAATGTTCTGGATTATATTTTATACGAAAGCAAAAAGAAATTCGTAACGGCAAAAGAAGAAATCAATTTTGCGCTGAATTTAATCGAAATCAATAAAATAAAAATAAGTCCGCTTTTTGAGTTAAAAATCAAAACCAATATTAACGAAGATGATAAATTATACGATCAGCCTTTGTTGGCGCCTTTGATTTCTATTGATTTAATCGAAAATGCTTTTAAACATGCCGATCTTCAAAGTGCCGATGCTTTTATTTCGGTTGTTTTTGAGTTTAAAGACAACGCTTTTTTTATGACGGTTTCTAATAAAATCTCCGATAAAAAAGTATTAAAAAAGGAGCGAAGCGGTTTTGGACACGCGACATTAGAACATCGACTGCGAATTATCTACAAGAATAATTTTAAACTCGATAAGTTTGTAGAAAACGACATTTATATTGCACATTTAAAAATAGATTTACTTGAATACAAAACTGAAATGCTTGCTTCTGGACGATGAACTTCCGGGATTGACTTATTTAAAAATGCTTTGCGAACAAATTCCAGAATTGGAAATTGTAAAGACATTTAACAATCCTCAGAAACTGTTGTCTGATATTCCCGAACTGGATTTTGATCTCTTAATTTCTGATATCGAAATGCCAGGAATGGATGGCTTGCATTTGGCTGAAATGCTAGACAATAAATTGGTGATTTTCTGCACGGCTTATAAAGATTATGCCGCCGATGCTTTTAATATTGATGCAGTTGATTATATCACAAAACCTGTAAAATTGGAGCGTCTTCAAAAAGCGATTACGAAAGCTTTTGAACGTTTTGATAAATCGGATAATTCAAAAAAGTTTATTCAATTGAATACCGATAAAGGGAAGACTTTATTGTATTTTAATAAAATTCAATACATTACAACAGCTGCAAGCGATAGCCGAGATAAAACGGTTTTATTGGCAGACGGAAGTTTTCTGAATTTGAAAAATGTAAAATTCGATACACTTTTAAAAGAATTGCCCGATGCCGATTTCTGTAGAATCAACAAAAAAGAAATAGTCGCGGTAAAGGCAATAAAATTCTTTAACCATAACGAAATTGTGCTTCATCATTTAGAAGAAAATAATAAGAATACAGCTCTAATTCTGAGCGAAACTTATCGTTCTGATTTTTTGAAAAAGGTAAAATTATAACTTATTACAAAGTTTTTCCGACTTGTTACATACATTGAAAATTAGCTGGAAATTTGCTTTTTCACGTAAGACTCAGTTCTGATATTTGCGGCAATAAATCAAAAGAATGAGTTATGAATAACATTAAAAACTCTGTATTTTACATTACAATTATTGGCGGTTTTACAGCGCTGATTTATTGGGTAATTTCAAAAGGTGTCGCATTAGAAGCGGGACGAAACATCGTTAAAAAACAAATCGAAAGCAACCATTGGAATGATTTTCTAGATTCTATGGTTCATAATTTACAGCATCCTTTAGCCATTTTATTGGCACAGATTGTTACAATCATTTTAGTTGCCCGTTTGTTTGGGTGGTTTTTTAGAAAAATTGGTCAACCTTCTGTAATCGGAGAGATGATTGCAGGGATTGTTTTAGGACCATCTTTGGTCGGAATGTATTTTCCGGAATTTTCTGCCGCATTATTTCCAAAAGAATCACTAGGGAATTTACAGTTCTTAAGCCAGATTGGTTTGATTCTTTTCATGTTCGTTATCGGAATGGAATTGGATCTTAAAGTGCTAAAAAACAAAGCGCATGATGCTGTTGTCATTAGTCACGCCAGTATTGTGATTCCTTTTGCATTAGGATTAAGTTTAGCTTATTTTATATACCACACTTTTGCCCCAATTGGTGTTGAATTTTCTTCTTTCGGATTATTTATGGGAATTGCCATGAGTATTACTGCTTTTCCGGTTTTGGCTAGAATTGTTCAGGAAAGAGGAATGCAGAAAACAAAACTCGGTACTATTGCTATTACTTGTGCCGCTGCCGATGATATTACGGCGTGGTGTATTTTGGCAGTTGTAATTGCCATTGTAAAAGCGGGTTCATTTACCAGTTCGTTATATGTTATTGGTTTAGCGATTTTGTATGTTATTATAATGCTGAAGATCGTTCGTCCGTTCTTGAAACGTGTTGGAGATTTAAATGCAACTCGCGAAAGTTTGAATAAACCAGTTGTTGCAATTTTCTTTATTACACTTTTAATTTCGGCGTATGCTTCAGAATTAATCGGAATTCACGCTTTATTCGGAGCTTTCTTAGCGGGAGCAATTATGCCAGAAAACAGTAAGTTCAGAAATATATTTATCGAAAAAGTAGAAGATGTTGCGATTATCGTCTTATTGCCATTGTTTTTCGTATTTACAGGTTTGCGTACACAAATTGGCTTGCTTAATGATCCTGAATTATGGAAAATAACAGGATTAATTATTGCTGTTGCAGTTGCAGGTAAATTCTTTGGAAGTGCTCTAGCCGCAAAATTTGTCGGACAGAACTGGAAAGATAGTTTGTCTATCGGAGCTCTTATGAATACTCGCGGTTTAATGGAACTTGTTGTTTTGAATATCGGTTATGATCTAGGAGTTTTGTCTACAGAGATTTTTACCATGATGGTTATTATGGCTTTGATTACCACTTTTATGACAGGTCCAGCTTTAGATTTCATCGGATTTATTTTTAAAGATAAAGAAACAGCCGTGCCTCAGGAAATTGGAAATAAAAGTAAATACAAAATTCTGCTTTCGTTTGCGACTCCAGAAAGAGGAAAAAAACTGCTTCAGATTGCGAACAGTTTGGTTAAAAAACAGCCAGACAATTCAATCGTAACTGCGATGCATTTATCTTTAAGTACAGAAATTCACTCTTTTGATGTAAAAGATCACGAACGAAAAATGCTAGTTCCAGTTATAGAAGAATCTAATCGTTTGAATCAGAATGTGGTGAGTTTGTTTAAAGTATCTAATGATATTGATACTGATATTATTGATTCGGCAAATAATGGAGAATATGATTTGTTATTGATTGGTTTAGGACAATCTATTTTTGACGGAACTCTTCTTGGAAAAATTCTTGGTTTTACAACCCGAATTGTAAATCCAGATCGTCTAATTGATAAGTTTACAGGAAAAGAAGGTTTGTTTGAAAATAATCCTTTCGATGAAAGAACTCGTCATATTATTGCTAAAACTAAAATGCCGGTCGGTATTCTTATAGATAAAGATTTAGAAGAAATCAATCAGGTTTTTATTCCTGTTTTTAGTAAAGAAGATGCGTTTTTAATTGATTATGCTAAAAAATTAATCAATAATAATGGTTCGCAGATTACAGTTTTAGATGCTAGCGGTGAAGTGAAAAACACCAGAGATATTCAGGAAACGATTCGATCTATAGAACAGATTGCTCCAAATCATATTATGATTATGAATGACAGAACAATTAAAAAAGAGTTTTTAGACGGTCAAGATTTAATGATTATCAGTTTAGACAGTTGGAAAAAACTAATCGAATCTCAAAGTACATGGCTGAATAATACACCTTCAGTTTTGATTTTGAAACCGTAAAGTTTTAGAAATTTCAATAAAAAAATCCCAAATTCCAAATGCTTGTTGGAGTTTGGGATTTTTGTTTTTTCTATAATTAAAATTTGGAGATTTTCTTTGTGGAATTACTAAACGATCCTTCTCCCGAAGCCTCGGGATCGCTCAGGAAGACAAACCAAGCAAAATAAGTAATAGCTTTGCACTCTCATCAAAATTTATTTCTTAAAAATTAACTCTTGTGACCTTTGCGAAAAAACTTTGCGCGCTTTGCGTTAAAATCTCAATACAAATTAAAGCCCCAAATCAAGAACATAAGAAATCTTAACCGCAATATTATCTTCAAATTTCAAAAGCTGATTTGGTCCATAACGGTAGAATCCGCCCAAACCAAAACCTTTGAAAATCTTATTTAATTCAATTCCCGACTCAAAGAAACCTTTATCCAGCGTTTTGTAATCTGGTCCAACATGCTGTTCCGGATTTTCCATATGTCCCCAAGCCATTCTAGTTACTAAAACCAAAGAAGGTCGAACTTTTTTCATAATTTTAATTCGATCAAAGCCATGTTTAATTTGAAAAAAAACATATTGACTAGAGAAAAACTCATTAAAAAACATGGTTTCAAAACTATTTCTTCCTGCAAAAGTAATACGCTGAATAACAGTTTCTTTTGTTAAGTTATTCGGCATCGTATTGTACAAATGCGTAATCGGAACATCTCCAGTTGCATAACCGGCTTGCAAAAGCAAACTTGTTTTTTGTCCGTTTAGATATTTTTTCTCGTATTCTGTTTTAAAATCGATTTTGCTGAATTTAAAATCATTATCTAAAACATCTGGCAATGACTGCGTAAACTGAAAAGTAAATCTCGGAAATCTTTTATCAGATTCTGTTCTTCCTGTCGGAGTTTGCATAAAATCGCTAAATGGCGCCCAAACAATAGAAGCCATCGCTGTTGTCATTACATAATCAGAATACAATTGTCCGTTATAATTAAAAAGATAATCAAATTTTGGTTCAATATATGTTCTTGCAAATTCAAAAATAGCTTCCGTTTTCGGAATAATTTTTGTCTGAAGATTGGCTTTCCAGCCTGTATAATGATAAAAAGTACTAATATTAATCGGTCGCGGATCGTAGATTTTGAAAACGCGTTTGTCAACCGCAAAAACGGTACTTGCAATTTCTCGAACATCATCTGTATAATATCCGTTAAGCCACGTATTGGTATATTTATCCAATAAAACTCCAGAACCAACGCTGTATTTAAAAACACCATCTTTTGTTCCGTAAGCGCCATAACCTTCAATTCTGAAATTTTTAGACAGACGATCGTTCGTAATTCCGCCCAATCCAAGTCGGAAACCTTCGTAATTATTGTAACTGATGATTTTCTTTAAATCCAAATCGACAGGACCAATCGGATAAAAACCATTAATGATTTTGCGTCCAATTCCTAAACGTTTCTCAATTCGATTGCTAACAGAAAGACTGTCTAGCAATAAATATGTTTTCTGGCTTTTTAAGTCAAGGTTTTCTTTACGATAGGCTTCCCAGAAGTTTTCAGGTTTTTTTGCTGCATCGTCTTTAATTTCGATATAAAGCGATGGATTTTTTATCGGATTGTTGGTGTTGACACGAATATCAAAGCTATTACTCTCAGAAATTAGATAAGTAAAATCAGAAGCAACTTTTTTTCTAGGTTCAAAATTCTCTTCAACGTCACCATCAAACTGAATTGTTCCTCCCAAAATTCTAATATCATCGTCATTTTTTCCTTTTACAATTTTGAAAGTTGTATTGCTTTGAAACCAAATTTTCTCTTTCGGAATATATTCAAATTCATGAATTCCACTAATATCCAAAACGCCTTTAACTCGCATCACGGCTTTTGCAACAGCAAAATTTTCTTTGTCAATATATAAAACACCTTCTAAACCAGATGATTTTCGTTTAGATTTGTTTTTGAAATAAATCATGTAAGTATCGCGTCCGCGAATGCTTACCGTATCCAATAATTTGTAATTGTAACTTGAAGGAGCGCTCGCTGCAATTGGGTTTTCGTATTTTGTTTCAAACAATTCATATTTCGGATCGTAAATAGAAATAGATTGTAAGTTAAACGCGAGAACTTCATAAATCGGCTGTTTGAAACCCGCTATTTTAGTCCCAAGAACTGTTTCCTTTAATTTGTTATTTCCGAACTGATATTGCGAAACCTTCTCTGTTTGAAATAAATGTTGCTTGCTTACAATTTCTTTGAATTTATAATCGGAAGAATCAATATTGATGATCTTTTTATCCAGATTTTTATATGATGCACTAGAATCTATTCGGCCGTCGATAGAATCTGGATTGGCGGTTACAATAAGTTTGTTATACGTTTTATATTCAAAATTATTGAGTTTCTTCTGCGGATCATTTAGCGATTTGTTTGCAATAACTTTTCTGATTATCGTTAATGCGGGATTTTCATTAGAAACAACAACTTCTTTTAAATCATCAGTTTGCTGCGTAAGAGAAACTGCATAAAAAGTTTTGCTGTTTAATAATGCAATAGTTTTAGTCTGAAAACCAATATAAGATACCGTAAGTGTATTGGCAGATGAATTGATTTTAAAAATGAACTTTCCGTCAACATCTGTAATAGTGTTGTTGTTTTCAGAAGTTGTGATCGTGGCAAACGGAAGAGGTCTTTTGTTTGAATCAGTTATGATTCCGTTTATTTGAATTTGCGCTTGAAGTGTAAGCGTAAAAAACAAAGTCAAAAAACAAAATAGCTTCATACAGAATGATATAGTTTCAAAAACGAAAAGATTTTAATTTTCGTATGCAAAAGTAGGAATAAAAAAATCCGTCTGGCAAATAAACCAAACGGATTTTTATTTTATAACAAATCTTACTTAAACTTTCATGATTTCGGCTTCTTTCGCAACCAATAATTCATCAATTTTTTTGATGTAAGCGTTTGTTAAGTTCTGAACTTCTTCTTCTGCAGATTTACAAACATCTTCTGAAGTTCCTTCTTTTTCTAATTTTTTGATGTCTGTATTCGCATCTTTACGAGAATTACGAATACCGATTTTAGCATCTTCAGCCTCAGATTTTGCTTGTTTAGCCAAATCACGACGACGCTCTTCAGTTAATGGCGGAACACTGATAATTACCATGTCTCCATTATTCATTGGGTTAAAACCAATGTTTGCGATTAAGATTGCTTTTTCAATTGCTTGCAGCATATTTTTTTCAAATGGCTGTAACGTAATTGTTCTAGCATCTGGAACACTAATTTTAGATACCTGAGAAAGCGGTGTTTGAGATCCGTAATAATCCACAAATACACCTCCAAGCATAGCTGGAGAAGCTTTTCCTGCACGAATATTAAGAAATTCTTTCTCTAAGTGTGCAATAGTACCGTTCATTGATTCTTCAGTACTTTCTAAAATAAAGTCTATTTCTTCAGTCATTTTTTTTTGTTTTCAGTTTTCTTTTTCAGTTTTCAGATCAAGTCGTTAAATGCGACTGTAACTGTTACTGACGACTATATATGTACTACAGTTCCGATATTTTCGCCATCACAAATTTTCAAAAGGTTTCCGATTTTATTCATATCAAAAACAACGATTGGTAATTTGTTTTCCTGGCTTAAAGTAAATGCAGTTGTATCCATCACATTTAATCCTTTTTTCAAAACGTCATCAAAAGTAATAAGGTCGAATTTTACTGCCGAAGCGTTTTTCTCTGGATCAGAATCGTAAACACCATCAACGCGAGTTCCTTTCAGGATAACATCAGCATTAATTTCGATTCCTCTTAAAACTGCTGCCGTGTCAGTTGTAAAATACGGATTTCCAGTTCCAGCACCAAAAATTACAATTCTACCTTTTTCTAGGTGACGATCTGCTCTTCTTTTAATATATGGTTCTGCAATAGATTCCATTTTTAAAGCTGTTTGAAGACGCGTTTTCATTCCTTTGTCTTCAAGAGCGCCTTGTAGAGCCATTCCGTTAATAACGGTTGCAAGCATTCCCATGTAATCACCTTGCACTCTGTCCATACCAGCACTTGCACCAGCAACGCCTCTAAATATATTTCCTCCTCCAATAACAATGGCAATTTCTACTCCTTTGTCGTGAATCTGCTTGATTTCATCTGCATATTCGGCTAATCTTTTCGGGTCTATACCATATTGTAAATCACCCATCAGCGCTTCGCCGCTAAGTTTTAGAAGAATTCTTTTATATTTCATGTGTGTGTCGCGTTAATTTGTGCAAATATAGACATATTCTGATTTTTAGAAATAATGTTTGCAAAATAATTTTAGAATCGTTGTGTTGATTAAATTTTTTAAATTTGTAGGAAAATTATTTGACTTAAAAATTATTGATGATGAAGTATTATATTTTAAAAAATAAGGAAGTATCATGGGGAGATTATGGTGATGCATTGTGCTATGGCTATTTGAATACAATGGATGATAATTTTGAGTTAATTGATTACCCTGAATTGGAAAGAACGGGACCTTATGTGCCTGAGTTATACAAGGCAAATTCTGTCGATTTATTATTAATTGAATCTTTAAAGAAACTTTTAGAACATCATAATATTAAAGGTGTTGAAAAATATGTTAAAGTTGTAAAGAAGAAAATAGTAAAAATAAATTGGGAAAAATGGGATTCTAACTCTAGCGATCCTGAGTTTTATCCAGATTCTGGTGAGCCTGAAGACTATATTTATGAAGGAATACACAACGAAGAAATTGCAAAAAAAATGCCTGAAATTTACTATGCAGAAATTACGAATACACAGAACACTTTAGTAAAAATTGATAATGCAATTGATGATGAAAAGTATACAAGTTATAAATTTGTAGAAAATACAGAATTAGATATTTTTATACCTTTGAACGTATTGTTTATAGTTGTCTCAGAGAAATTTAAAAATATTATTGAGAAAGCAAATATTGATACAGTGCGTTTTTTGCAACTCCATGAGAATTAGTTTACGGTTTATAGATGACAAATGTCATTTTCTCCATCTTTCTAAATTTCGTATTTTTATGGTATCCTAAAAATCAAGCGAATATGAAAAGCATTGTAGCCAAAGGTTTGTTCAATAGTCATTCTTATATTGAATACAGAAAGATTGTAACCGATTTATTATCTGAAGGAAAATCAACCGGAAATGAACAATCGGAAAGTTTGACGAATTATTCTAAATTGAATGAAGCAAGAATGAACAGATTGGAAAAAACAATCACAATTTCTGATGATGTTGCGACTAAACTTCAAAACTTAGATAATCATTACATTTGGCTCGTTCTTTCTGAAGGTTGGTGCGGAGATGCGGCTCAAATTCTTCCAATTTTGAATAAAATGGCTTTGGCTTCAAATAAAAAAATAGATTTGAGAATTGCATTTCGAGATGAAAATGAAGATTTGATGAGTCATTATTTAACGAATGGTGGAAGGGCGATTCCGAAAGTAATTGTGATTTGCAAAGAAGCAGGAATTGTTCGCACAGATTGGGGACCAAGACCAAAAGGAGCTTCAGAATTAATGGCAAAACACAAAAGAGAAGTCGGACCAATTGATGAAAAAATAAAAACCGATTTGCAATTATGGTATTTGGCAGATAAAGGAATTTCTGTTCAGGAAGAATTGCTGGAAATTATGGAAAATATTAAGTATAATCGACTCTGATTTTGATTAATATGTTGATAAACAAATAATTTGGTTGATAAAATTATCTTAAAGACTTTTTATTTTCGGTTTAATTGTGTAATTTAGTATTGCTAACCCACTTCTATTATAACTTTCTGATTTACTCTTTTTATTGGTGTTTATTTAATGTTTAACACTTAAAAAGTACACTATTATGAAAAAGTTATTCGAAAGGTTTTATGATTTCTTCTCTCAATTTTTATTTGGAGGAAAAAATGTGCCTCACTATTAACTCAAGGAAATAAGTATGAAATAATTTTACTTATCGACTTTAGGAAACACGGCACATTACTCCATAAAAAAGTAATGTGCTTTTTTATTATTTAAAACTGTCTTCAAACAAAGTAATATCAATTGCATTTTTAACATCGTATTCGCCAATTTTAGTTCGACGTAAAACAGTTAAATGCGAACCAGAATTCATCGCTTTTCCAAAATCATAAGCAAGTGAACGAATGTAAGTTCCTTTAGAACAAACTACTCTAAAATCGATTTCTGGTAATTCAATTCTTGTAATTTCAAATTCGTGAATAGTTGTTTTTCTGCTTGCAATTTCTACAGTTTCTCCTGCACGAGCGTGCTCATACAAACGAACACCGTCTTTTTTGATAGCAGAAAAAATAGGCGGTTTTTGATCAATTTCACCCAAAAATTGTTTTACCGTTTCATGAATTAAAGCTTCATCAATATGATCAGTTGGAAAAGTCTGATCAATTTCGGTTTCTAAATCATAAGATGGAGTAGTGGCTCCGATGTAAAAAGTTCCAGTATATTCTTTTGCCTGACCTTGAAGTTCAGAAATTCTTTTAGTGAATTTTCCTGTACAAATTAATAAAAGCCCAGTCGCCAACGGATCTAGAGTTCCTGCATGACCAATTTTGAACTTTTTTGGAAGTCCAACTTTATTAATCAAAAGGTATTTTAATTTATTGACAGCTTGAAACGAACTCCATTTTAATGGTTTGTCAATCAATAAAACTTGTCCGTTTAAATATTCTTCAGGTGTCATTATATTATGGTAAGCGGATGAATGAAAAAGTGAATCAATAATAAAATGATTCCAGCAAGGATTCGGTAATAACCAAAAACTTTGAAACCGTTTTTAGTTAAAAATCCGATGAAGGTTTTAATGGCTAAAAGCGCTACAATAAAAGCAACGACATTTCCAATTACAAGCATGTTAATTTGATCATGTGATAATTCGAAACCAGCTTTATAATAATCATAACATTTTTTTGCAGTTGCTCCTAACATAGTTGGAACGGCTAAGAAAAATGAAAATTCAGCTGCAGAAGTTCTAGTCAATTTTTGAGACATTCCTCCAACAATACTCGCGCCGCTTCGAGAAACTCCAGGAATCATAGCAAGACATTGAAATAATCCAATTTTTAAAGCTTTTGCATATGTAATTTCAGTTGAAACTTCTGGATCGTTTGGCTTGTTGAACCATTCGTCAACTTTCAATAAAATAATTCCTCCAATTAAAAGTGAAACTGCAACTGTAACTGGATTTTCTAATAATCCGTCAATAATATCGCTTAATAATAATCCTAAAACTACGGCAGGAACAAAAGCGACTAAAAGTTTAAAGTAAAAATCAAAAGTTTGAAAGAAACGTTTGAAGTATAAAATTACAACCGAAAGTATTGCGCCAAGCTGAATTACAATAGTAAAAAGTTTTGTGAAATCGTCGTGTGCGATTCCAAAAAAAGAAGAGGCAATAATCATGTGTCCAGTTGAAGAAACAGGCAAAAATTCTGTAATTCCTTCAATAATGGCAAGAACAATAGCTTGTAATGTGTTCATTTAGAATTTTAGATTTTAGATTTTAGATTTCAGATTGTTCCCTTTCGCTGCGCTCAAGTCTTTCCAATTGAAAACCTATAAATCTATTTATTTAGATTTTTTGAAAATAGAATAAATCGTGATTCCGAAACCGATTAGAACAGTTGTCGGAGCTAAACGGATACGTCTAAAATTGAAAATTTCTTCGTTAAAAACATTAGGATCTTTACTTCCTCCGCCAGACATTAAAATAAATCCTAATGTGATAACAGCAATACCAATTAATAAGATTTTATAATTGATGCTGTCAAAAAGGAATTCCTGTTTTGGCTGTTGTTCTACGTTATTGTTGTTGTTTTTCATTTTTATTTATTTGTCAGCCTGAGCAAAGTCGAAGGCATTTTTTTTAATCTAAAATTAATAAAGATCGTCAGTTCTTAAATTCAAGAAGCGTTGTGTTGCAAAATGCGTGCTTACCCACGTAATTAAAACTCCCAGTCCGAAAACGGCCAATAAAACCAATCCGATTAAAGCTTTGTCTTCTAAAATTCCTAAACCTGGGAAATTGCTTTCTACATAAAGTAAAAGTGCGATCAAAGCAATAATTGCCAATCCTGCGCCCAACATTCCTAATTTTACGCTTCTAGTTACGAATGGTTTTCGAATAAATGCTTTTGTAGCTCCAACCATTTGCATCGTTTTGATAATAAATCGATTAGAATGTATTGATAAACGCAATGAACTATTGATTAATAAAACAGCAATTATAGTTAAGAAACCGCTGATAATCAAAATCCACATACTTACTTTTCTAATGTTGTCGTTTACCAGATTTACCAATTGTTTGTCGTAAACAATATCAGAAACCATTGCATTTTTACGGAAACGGTTTTCGATTTTCACTATACTATCTCTTTCAACATAATCAGCTTTTAAGTGAATATCGTATGAATTCAACAATGGATTTTCTCCCAAAAAGGTTAAAAAATCTTCTCCGATAATGTCTGTGTGTTCTTTAGCAGCTTTTTCTTTAGATACATACACATAAGAAAGTGCGAATGGCGCTCTTTTTAATTCTGTATTAAAGGCTTTGACAACGCTGTCATTTGCTTCATTTTTGAAGAAAACGGTCATCGCGATTTTTTCTTTAAAATCGTCTGCCAGTTTTTTAGAGTTAATGATGAATAATCCTAGTACTCCTAAAAGGAATAAAACCAAGAAAACACTTAATACTACCGAAAAATAAGAGGAAATTAACCTGCGCTTTTGAAATTTATCAAAGTTAGAACTCATAGTTTGCTAAAATTATGTGGTAAAAATAATAAAGAATTTCTTTATTTAAAGTTATTAACGAACTTTTATACTATAAATGTACAATTAGATAACAAATAAAAAGTTGATTTAACCGCAAAGTACGCAAAGATTTTTTAATGCTTTATGTTATTAACGCAAAGTTCGCAAAGCTTAGTATAGATAAAGCTTAGCGAATTTTTAACGCAAAGCACGCTTTTTTGCTGAGTATAAGTAAGATCTAAATATTAAGTTCGCAAAGTTGAGTGTAGATAAAGCTTTGCGGACTTTCAAAGCCTTGCTTAGATTTAAATAATAAAAACTTTGCGTGCGTAAATCTTGGTGAACTTTGCGGTTAAATTTTTTAAAATTTTAGTTTTTCAGTTTCTTTCTGAGCAAATTCTTTAATGCGTTTTTCAACTTCATAAAAAACAAAAATTGCTTTTTCGCCAGCTTCGGTCAATCGAGCACCGCCGCCGCCTTTTCCGCCGAGAAGTTTTTCGACTAAAGGAGATTCAGCACGTTGGTTCATTTCTTCAACCAATTGCCAAGCCTGTCGATACGCCATTTTCATTTCTTTTGCAGCGTTGGTAATAGATCCTGTTTTTCGAATATTTTCGAGAAGCCAGATTTTTCCAATTCCCAAAAAAGCGCCTTCAGTTTCTTCAATCCAAACACGAACTTCAACCTTATATTTCTTATTTTCAATCATCGAAATAAGTATTTTTTAATTACAATAATACGTATTTTTACTTAATCGATAATACGTAAAAAGTAAATTTATTTGTTTGTCAACGAAATAGCTTTGGAACAAGCAACAATAAATGTAAATTTGCGCATAAATAATTAGTGAAAAGCCTTAGAACCTTAGTCACTTAGAATCTTAGTCACTTAGAAATGAAATACAATCCAAACGAAATTGAAGCCAAATGGCAAAAATATTGGGCAGAAAATCAAACTTTTGCAGCAAAGAATAACTCTGAAAAGCCGAAACATTATGTTCTCGATATGTTTCCTTATCCATCTGGAGCAGGATTACACGTTGGGCATCCGCTGGGTTATATAGCTTCAGATGTATATTCTCGTTTCAAAAGACATCAAGGTTTCAATGTTTTGCATCCAATGGGTTATGATAGTTTCGGATTGCCAGCAGAACAATACGCAATTCAGACAGGGCAGCGTCCAGAAGATACAACACGCGTAAATATTGACGGTGGAGTAGACAAAGAAGGAAAACAAATTGCTGGTTATAGAAAACAATTAGATAAAATCGGGTTTTCTTTTGATTGGGCGCGTGAAGTTCGTACATCAAATCCTGATTATTACAAACATACACAATGGATTTTTATCCAATTGTTTAATTCGTGGTATTGCAGAAAACAAGGAAAAGCATTTGATATTTCGGAGCTTGTAGTTGTTTTTGAAGAAAGCGGAAATGCATTGGTCGAAGCAGTTTGCGATGACAACGTTGTTATTTTTACTGCTGAGGAATGGAAATCATATTCTGAAGATCAAAAAGAAAAAATCTTGTTGCAATACAGAATGACGTATTTGGCAGAAACCGAAGTAAACTGGTGTCCAGGCTTAGGAACTGTTTTGGCAAATGACGAAATTGTAAACGGAGTTTCTGAACGTGGAGGCTTTCCTGTTATAAGAAAAAAAATGACACAATGGAGTATGCGAATTTCTGCTTATGCCGAACGCTTGCTTCAAGGTTTAAATGATATCGATTGGAGTGAATCTATTAAAGAATCTCAAAGAAACTGGATCGGGAAGTCGGTTGGGGCTTTGGTGACTTTTAATGTGAAAAATCATGATGAAGTAATCGAAGTTTTTACAACAAGACCTGATACTATTTTTGGAGTAACTTTTATGACTTTGGCACCAGAACACGATTTGGTAGCTAAAATTACAACTCCAGAACAAAAAGAAGCAGTTGAAGCGTATATTGAAAAAACAGCAAAACGTTCTGAGCGTGAGCGTATGGCCGATGTAAAAACAATTTCCGGAGTATTTACAGGAGCTTATGCTGAACATCCTTTTACAAAAGAGTCAATTCCGGTTTGGATTGGTGATTATGTTTTGGCAGGTTACGGAACTGGTGCTGTAATGGCGGTTCCTTGCGGAGACGAAAGAGATTATGCTTTTGCTAATTTCTTTAAAGGTCAGAACGGAATGCAGGAAATCAAAAATATCTTCTCAAATGTTGATATTTCTGAAGCAGCTTACGGATCAAAAGACAATGTTGAAATCGCAGCTTCTGATTTCCTAAACGGATTAAATTACAAAGATGCAACTGCAAAAGCGATTTATAAATTAGAAGAAATTGGACAAGGAAAAGGGAAAACAAATTACCGTTTGCGCGATGCCGTTTTCTCTCGCCAGCGTTATTGGGGTGAACCGTTTCCAGTTTATTATGTAAATGGATTGCCTAAAATGATTGACGCACAGCATTTGCCAATTATTTTACCTGAAGTAGAAAAATATTTACCAACAGAAGACGGTTTGCCTCCATTAGGAAATGCAGCGGTTTGGGCTTGGGATACAAAACAAAATAAAGTTGTTGCAACTGATTTAGTTGATAATGTTTCGATTTTTCCTTTAGAATTGAACACTATGCCAGGTTGGGCGGGAAGTTCATGGTATTGGATGCGTTATATGGATGCACACAATGAAAATGAATTTGCAAGTAAAGAAGCTTTGGCGTATTGGGAAAATGTAGATTTATATATTGGAGGAAGTGAGCACGCAACAGGTCACTTATTGTATTCTCGTTTCTGGAACAAATTCTTAAAAGACAAAGGTTTTGCTCCAACCGAAGAACCATTCAAAAAACTGATTAATCAGGGAATGATTTTGGGTACGACGGCTTATGTTTACAGATTGGAAGGAACAAATACTTTTGTTTCTAAAAATAAAATTGAAGGTCAAAATGTACAGCCAATTCGTGTTGATGTTAATTTCGTTAATTCTTCAGATGAATTAAATATTGAAAAGTTTAAAGCTTGGAGAGAAGATTTTAATACAGCTGAATTTATTTTTGACGAAAACGGAAAATACATTGTTGGCCGAGAAGTCGAAAAAATGTCGAAATCATACTATAATGTTGTAACGCCAGATGATATTTGTGCAGAATATGGTGCTGATACATTACGTTTATACGAAATGTTCTTAGGTCCGTTAGAGCAGGCAAAACCTTGGAATACTGCTGGTATTTCTGGAGTTTTTGGTTTCTTGAAAAAATTATGGAGATTGTATTTTGATGACAACGGTTTAATCGTAAACAACGACGAACCAACAAAAGACAACTTAAAATCATTGCATAAAACGATCAAAAAAGTAGCAGAAGATATCGAGAATTTCTCTTTCAATACTTCAGTTTCTCAGTTTATGATTTGTGTGAACGAATTGTCTTCTCAAAATTGTCATTCAAGAGCAATTTTAGAACCTTTAGCAATTTTGGTTTCGCCATACGCGCCACATATCGCAGAAGAATTATGGTCGCAGTTAGGACACACGACTTCAATTTCTGAAGTAGCGTTCCCAATTTTTGAGGCAAGTCATTTAGTGGAGACGAATAAAGAATATCCAGTTTCTTTCAACGGAAAAATGCGTTTCACAATTGAATTGCCTTTGGATTTAACTAAAGAACAAATCGAAGAAATCGTAATGAAAGATGAAAGAACTCAAAAACAATTAGACGGAAGAACTCCAAATAAAGTGATTATCGTTCCTGGGAAAATTATCAATTTGGTTGGTTAACCAAATAAATTCCAATATAGAAAAATCCAAATTCCAATTCTGTTGGAATTTGGATTTTTTTTACGTCTAGTTCTGTCTGTCTGAGTGAAGTCGAAGACCACGCACGTAACTCTACAAAGATTGGCGATTTTCTTTGCGGAGCTTCTTGCGTGGTCTTCGACTTCGCTCAGACTGACAATAAGTATGGTTTGTTATTTCGAGAAAAAAGACTTTGCGACTTAGCGCCTTTGCGAGCAAATAACCTTGCGTTTTCGCGTAAGTCTTCGCGCCCTTTGGTTAAAGCCTAAACATGTGCACAGTTTGTCAGTCTGAGCGAAGTCGAAGACCACGTACGTAACTCTACAAAGATTGGCGATTTTCTTTGCGAAGCTTCTTGCGTGGTCTTCGACTTCGCTCAGACTGACAATGTATGTGGTTTATTATTTGGAGAAAGAGACTTTGCGACTTAGCGTCTTTGCGAGCAAATAACCTTGCGCTCTTTTTGGTTAAAGAACAAATCATATGTTTTATATAAGTCTCAAAAAAGAATTCGAAGAAATATAAAAATAAAGAAGCTTCGTAATTTTTACGAAGCTTTCTTTTACCAAAAACAAAAAAAATTAAATCCTAATCTTTAATATTATAGAGGGAATACATAAGTGCCTGGAGCACCAATAATTCCGCCGTTGCTTGTTGCTTTTGCAGTTGACTCTTTTTCTACTTTTCCTCCAACAATAACTTTAACTGTTATAGTTTGATCTACTACACCTCCCGTTCCTGATACTGTTATTCCTGCAGCGGCAGTATCAGCAGAAGCGGTAAATGTTTTACTCCATGGTAATGCATTCACATCTACACTTTGTCCGGCATTTCCAGATTCAGTATAGATTGCACTAAGTTTTCCTGTGTAATTTCCAGTTATTTCATATTTAACATCTCTTGATCCCGTTCCAGAGTTATTATTATCGTCATCGCTGCTGCAAGAAGCAAATGTAAATACAAGAGTTAATGCTAGCATTATTTTTTTTAAATGTGTTTTCATGTGTAAATTCTTTAATTATTTATATTCAAAATCTGATTAAAACAAAGTTAGAAGCTAATAATTCGGGTAACAATACCTGATAAAATGTATTTTTTATTACCTGATTTCAGGTAAAAGTGTTTGATTTTGTTTCGAAAGTCGTTAAGCTTTAATAACTTTGAGTAATTGCCCTACAATTATGAATAAAATCCACGCCCTACTTTTCTTTTTGTTTTTCTCCATTGTTTCCAATTCTCAGGTAATTCTTTCATTAGATGATGATACTGCTTACATTGACAGTATTGTTAAAATCACAAAAAACACAAAATCTGATAGTGTAAAGAGTTTGAATAGTTTTAGATTGTCCAAACTGTTTTTAATGGCGCAAGACGCAAAAAGTTCTAAAGAATATCTCGAACAAGCCAATCGATTAAAAGTGAAATTTCCTTTTTTAAAAGACGCTTCTATTTTTTATAATGCTTCGAGTTTTCTTGCAAAAGGAGATATGGAAGGTTTTGAAAAAGCTTTGCTTGACGCCAATTCTAAACTCAAAAAATATCGTAATAAAGAAGCGTATAAACTTTGTGCTGTTATTCTTCAAAACTATGGAATTATGCAGCAACGTAGGAATAACGAAAACGCTTACATGAAATTGCTGGTCAATGAAGCGATTCCGATTGCTAAAAAAAGTGGCGATTATGAATTGATTAGTGCTTTGAATAAAGCGGTTGCGATTATTTTTATGAACAATAGTGAACGCGAAAAAGCTTCAGAATATCTTGCTCAAGCGCAGAAATATATTGAAAATGCAACCAAGAATTCTGCGACTTTGGCAGAATCTAAGATGGAAACGTATATTATAAACGCAGAAAATCTAGTTGAACTCAAACATTTTTACGATGCTAAAGAAATCTTAGATAAAGCGTATTTGACTTTGGGAAAATATCCAGAATCAAACTTAAACGATTCTTATTTTTATTCGGAAGGACTTTATTTTGCTAAACAAAACAAACATAAAGAAGCATTAGTGAGTTTTGAAAAAGGAATTAAATCGGCAGAAAATCATCAAAATGGTATTGCGTTAAATCGTCTGAAATTTGCTGAATATGAAGTGCTTTTTAAACTCAAAAATTATGATAAAGCCAAAAGCAATTTAGAATATCTAATAGCAAAAACACCTTTTATTGTAGATAAAAAGAACTACTACAAAGAATTGTCTAAAGTTTATAATGCGACAAAAGAGTTTCCAAAAGCTTATTTCTATTCTAATAAATACAACGTTATTAATGACAGTCTTAACGATGCAAAACTAAAAAAAGAGATTGTAGAACTCGAAGCGAAATATAAAAAAGCTGAAAGCGAAAGAAAAATCAATTTGCTTCAATCTGAAAATGAAAAGGCAGTTTTGCAAGGCAACAATAACCGTTTGAATTCGATGCTTTTTGCGGTGCTTTCTTTTCTGTTGTTTTTAACGGTTTTGTTTTTATGGATTTACAGCAATTATCAAAAGAAACTGAGTTTTCAAAAAGAACTCAATCATAAACAAGAATTGTCGGCTCTCGAAAATCAGCAGAAATTATCGATTTCTAATGCTTTGATTGAAGGAGAAGAAATTGAGAGAAAAAGAATTGCTAGAGAATTGCACGACGGTCTCGGGAGTATGCTTTCTGGTTTAAAAATGCATTTGAATCTTGCCGATCGAGAAAATAAAGAAATCAATCCAAATATTAACGGAATGCTTAATGATTCGATTAAAGAGCTTCGAAATATTTCTCAAAATTTAATGCCAGAAAGTTTAATGAAATTAGGATTGGAACATGCCTTAAAAGATTTGTGCGCTTCACATTCTAATTTAGAAACTTCAATAGAATTTCAATATTTAATTAAAAAATCAACTTTTCCGCAGCATTTTAAAATCATGATTTATCGCATTATTCAAGAACTTTTAAATAATGCTTTAAAATATGCTAAAGCTTCACAAATTTTAATTTCCTGCTCGCAGAATAAAGATGTTTTTTTTATTACAGTTGAAGATAATGGCGTTGGATTTAATGTGAAACATGCAGAAAAAAGAGAAGGAATGGGCTTGAGAAACATTAAAAATCGTGTGGCATTTTTAAACGGAAAACTAGAAATCGATTCTATTCCGAATAAAGGAACTTCCACATATATAGAATTGAAAATATAACCCCAAATATATAATATGACGTATAAAACAGTAATTGTAGACGATCATCCGATTGTTATTTCGGGTATAGCCGGTTTGTTGGCTGATTTAGAAAACATTGAAATTGTCAAAAAATTTGAATCAGGAATATCGCTTTTAGATTATATCGAAGATCATAAAATTGATTTGATTTTAATGGATATTTTTCTTCCTATAATAAATGGAGTTGATTTGTGTAAAACAATCAAACAAAAGCATCCGAAAATAGTCATTATCGGCATGAGCAGCCAGTCTGAAAGAAGTTTGGTAATGCAGTTTATTCAAAACGGAGGAAATGGCTATATTTTGAAAAACGCTTCTTTTGATGAATTCAAAAATTGTATTTATAAAGCTATCGATGGTGAAATCGTTTTTAGTGAAGAAGTAAAAACGATTATTAGTCAGCCGTTGTCTGAAGATTTAGAACGTATTCCAGGTTTGAGCAGAAGAGAGCGCGATATTGCCTTGTTGCTTTCGCAAGGAAAATCGACTCAAGAAATTGCCGATGATTTGTTTTTGAGTTTTCTAACTGTGCAAACACATCGTCGAAACATTCTTCAAAAATATAAAATGAAAAATGTGGCAGAATTAATTGCGTTTCTTTTGAAAAACAATATGTTGAATTAAGCCAAAATAGGTAATAAAATGTCAAAATGACATTTTGTTAAAATGGTTCGTAATTTGATGTTTGTTTTGTAAATTTAAATCAATCTAAAAATCAAAAAACTATGGGATCTGGATATCTAATTATTGCTGGAGCAATTATGTTGTTCAGCTGGCTGGTAAGTTCTCAGCTAAAGAGTAAATTTGAATTATACTCGAAATTACAATTAAGAAACGGAATGAGCGGTGCTGAAATCGCTGAAAAAATGCTTGCCGACAACGGAATTACGGATGTTCGTGTTATCTCGACACCAGGTCAGCTAACCGATCATTATAATCCTTCAGATAAAACAGTAAATTTAAGTGAAGCCGTTTATAGTCACAGAAATGCAGCGGCAGCGGCGGTTGCGGCACACGAATGCGGTCACGCGGTACAACATGCAATTGGTTACGAATGGCTAACAATGCGTTCTAAATTAGTGCCGATTGTAAGTGTGGCTTCCAACTACGTACAATGGATTTTAATTGCTGGGATTCTAATGATTAAAGTTTTTCCACAATTATTATTGGTTGGAATTATCATTTTTGCGGCTACAACTTTGTTTTCTATCATTACACTTCCTGTAGAATACGATGCAAGTAATCGTGCTTTGGCTTGGTTAGAAAATAAACATATGCTAACGCAAGAAGAACAAGCAGGAGCAAAAGACGCTTTAAAATGGGCTGCAAGAACTTATGTAGTTGCTGCAATTGGTTCAATAGCAACGTTGTTGTACTATATCTCGATTTATTCTGGAAGCAGAAGGAACTAAATAATTTAAATTTTCAATCCCGAAGTCTCGGGATAAAATTCCAAATTCCAAATCTATTGGATTTGGAATTTTTTTATGCTTTTCTAATACGAAATTAAACCCGACAGGTTTTTAAAACCTGTCGGGTTTAACTTTTGGAATTTGGAATTTGAAAAATTTGGAATTTATTTTTTAAAGCTGAATCTGTCTATCAATTTGCTGATCTAAAGAAATAAATGTTTCTGTTCTTGAAACACCTTCAATCGCTTGGATTTTAGTATTTAAAAGTTGCATCAAATGTTCGTTGTCGCGACAGATTATTTTAATTAAAACCGACCAATTTCCAGTAGTATAATGACATTCTAAAACTTCAGGGATTTTCTTTAAATCTTTTACCGCTTCAGAGTTTCGAGAGGCTTTGTCTAAGTATACTCCAACAAATGCCATCGTGTTATAACCCAAAACTTTTGGATTTACAGTAAACTTAGATCCCGAAATAACGCCAGATTGTTCCAGTTTTTTTAGTCTCTGGTGAATTGCGGCTCCAGAAATACCGATTTTATTGGCTATTTGTAGAATTGGTTTTCGTGCATCATCCATTAAATAACGGAGAATTTCTTTGTCGATTCCGTCAATTTCAATTAAAAGGGAGTTGATTTTCATAACTTACAATTTGAAACTATTTTTTGTGATTTGGGTTTAGAATAGAAATCAAATGTAGTTAAAAGGCTTTAAATAATGAAATTTCAATTTTTAAATTCCAAATTCCAAACTTGAAACCTCGGATTTCAAATATAGTTCGTGGTTTCAACCACGGGAAACGGAAGGAGATAAAGAATTGATTAAAAACAAAAATTCCAAATCTCAGGTGATTAATCTGAAATTTGGAATTTAAATATTTTTACTTGGTCAGGTTTACTTTCCTTTGTTTGCTTCTGCAACGTATTTTTCAAGAGCCATTGTCATAGAAGGAGTTTCAGGAGTTGGTGCAAGAATATCAATTCTTAAACCGTGGTCCAAAGCTTCTTTCTGAGTTGTGCTTCCGAAAACAGCAATTCTGGTATCATTTTGTTTGAAATCTGGGAAATTCTTAAACAATGATTTGATTCCAGTTGGACTGAAAAAGGCTAAAACGTCATAATAAACGTCTGCTAAATCAGATAAATCACTCATTACAGTTCTGTAAAAAATAGCTTGTGCCCAATCTACTTTTAGACTGTTTAATGTTACAGGCGCATCAGCATTTAACTGGTCAGATGCTGGAAGCAAAAACTTCTCGTCTTTGTACTTCTTAATTAGCGGAGATAAATCTGCAAAATCTTTTGCCCCAACGTAAATTTTACGTTTTCTGTACACAACATACTTTTGAAGGTAAAACGCAACAGCCTCAGATTGACAAAAATACTTCAATCCTTCAGGAACTTTGTAACGCATTTCATCAGCAACTCTAAAAAAATGATCTACAGCATTTCTACTTGTTAAAATGATCGCAGTGTAATGATTAAGATCGATTTTTTGTAATCGAATCTCTTTTGCGCTAACCCCTTCCACATGAATAAATGGTCTGAAATCAATTTTTATTTTGTGTTTTTGTTGGAGCTCAAAGTAAGGAGAATTCTCCACTTTAGGTTCAGGCTGTGACACCAAAATTGTTTTCACTTTCATATTATAAACATTTTCTAAGCACTCCCTTTTGTTATCCAATAATAAAGAAAATAATAAGGGGCTATTTCAAGAGCGCAAAGATACAAAATAAAATAAAATAACTTACCGATAATTGCGTTTTGATATGTTTTAATTGAAATAAAGTAAGAGTATACGCTAAGACACAGCGAAATACCTATGATTGCTAGCGGTACAATCTTCGGAATATTGCTGTAATAGAACAAAACAGCATTAATTGGAAGTATTAAAACGCCAATATAAGTTCTATAAGTTACTTTTTGTAAGTTAAATAACTCTACAAACTCATCAATGTTGAAGGAAGTCGCTACAATTTTTTCGATTAAATATTTTCCTAAAATGAAATAAAGCAGGAAAGTTGCAATCTGAATAAATAAAATCCAGTCTGTTTTTAAAACCGAATAAACACCCGTTTTTGGATTCTCTGAAAAGATATGCATCGTAAGCAAAATGAAAAATGCGTACGAAATAATCTGCACAAAAAATAAACCAACCGTAAAGCTGCTTTTTAAATGGTTATTGTCGCGGTAAATTTTAGCATATTTATCAGAAAAAATAAGTTTGCTAAACTCACTAAATCTACTTTCGTAAGCAGATTTTGTCATGGCAACAACAGCAAAGGTAAGCACAAACAAAAGTGTTGCCCAGTCTTTGTTTTCTAGAATTCGAGGATGAAGTTGTTCAATCATAGCGTTACAAAATTAGTAAATTTTTTATGCAATAGTTTTATTATATATTTATTATGAATCAAATGCTATAAAAAGTTTACTTTTGCGGTGAAATTACCTTGAAAAAATGAATGATAGTATTGTCATAATTCCCACTTATAACGAAATTGAAAATATAGAAAGTATTGTAAGAGCCGTACTTTCGCAGCATAAATCTTTTCATCTGCTTATTATTGATGATAATTCTCCTGATCATACTGCAAATAAAGTAATTGCGTTGCAGGAAGAATTTCCGGGAAAACTTTTTTTAGAACAACGAGCTAAAAAATCAGGATTAGGAACAGCTTACGTTCACGGCTTTAAATGGGCTTTGGAGCGCGATTATCAGTTTATTTTTGAAATGGATGCCGACTTTTCGCACAATCCAAATGATTTAGAAAAATTATACGACGCTTGTCATTTTGGCGGAGCAGATCTTGCAATTGGTTCTCGTTATGTTACTGGAGTAAATGTTGTAAACTGGCCTTTAAGCCGTGTTTTGATGTCTTATTTTGCATCAGTTTACGTTAAATTTATTACCGGAATGAAAATTCATGATGCAACGGCAGGTTTTGTATGTTACAAAAGAGAAGTTCTGGAGAAAATCAATTTGAATAAAATAAAGTTTGTTGGCTATGCGTTTCAAATTGAAATGAAATACAGAACCTATTGCGGTAAATTTCAAATTACAGAAGTCCCAATTATTTTTACAGATAGAACAAAAGGAGTTTCTAAAATGAGTAATGCCATTATTAAAGAAGCTATACTTGGCGTAATTTCACTTAGATTAAGAAAATTAGTCAATTCATTATAAAACAACCACGATGAACAGGATTTTAATAAAAAATGCCAAAATTGTAAACGAAGGGGCAATTTTTGAAGGTGATGTATTAATTGAAAATGATTTGATTGTTGAAATTGCAGACAGCATTTCATTAAAAACATCAGATTGTATTGTAGTCGATGCTGAAGGCAGTTATTTAATGCCAGGCGCAATCGACGATCAAGTTCATTTTAGAGAACCAGGATTAACACATAAAGGAGATATCGAATCTGAATCTCGTGCAGCTGTTGCAGGCGGAATCACTTCTTTTATCGAACAGCCAAATACGGTTCCGAATGCTGTTACTCAAGAAATATTAGAAGATAAATATCAAATTGCAGCTCAAAAATCATTTGCGAATTATTCGTTTATGATGGGCGCAACAAACGATAACTTGGAGGAAGTTTTAAAAACAAATCCAAAAAATGTTGCGGGAATCAAGATTTTCTTAGGTTCTTCAACGGGAAATATGTTGGTTGACAGAGAAGAAACTTTAGAAAAAATATTTTCAAGTACGCCCATGTTAATTGCAGTTCATTGCGAAGATGAAACGACAATTCAAAATAATCTTGCGGCTTTTAAAGAACAATATGGAGACGACGTTCCGGTAACGGCGCATCATTTGATTCGTAGTGCAGAAGCGTGTTATATTTCTTCTTCAAAAGCGGTAGCTTTGGCGAAAAGAACTGGAGCTAGATTGCATATTTTCCATCTTTCAACTGCAAAAGAAATGGAATTGTTTACGAATAAAATTCCGTTAGAAGATAAAAAAATTACCGCTGAGGTTTGTGTGCATCATCTTTGGTTTACTGATGAAGATTATAAAACAAAAGGAAATTTCATTAAATGGAATCCAGCGGTAAAAACTGCCGAAGATCGTGCTGAACTTTGGAAAGCATTAAACGACGGAAGAATTGATGTAATTGCAACAGATCACGCGCCTCATACAAAAGAAGAAAAACAGCAATCTTATTTGAATGCGCCTTCTGGAGGACCACTTGTGCAGCATGCAGTTGTAGCAATGTTTGAAGCGCATCATCAAGGGAAAATTAGCGTGGAGAAAATCGTGGAAAAAATGTGCCACAATCCAGCTAAGATTTTCAAAATTGAAAAAAGAGGATTTATTAGAGAAGGTTACCATGCCGATTTAGTTATCGTAAATCCAAGTTTGCCTTGGAGCGTAAAACCAGATAATATTTTATACAAATGCGGATGGTCGCCTTTTGAAGGTTATACTTTTAAATCTAGAATAACGCATACTTTTGTAAACGGAGAATTGGTTTATAACAATTTCAAAGTAAAAGATACCAGAGCTGGAAAAAGATTATTGTTTGACAGATAAAAAGCAATTATGAAGAATTTTATAGTAATACTATTAGTTTTATTTCTTTCTGTAAGTTGTAAAAAAGAGCTTGTAAAGCAGCCTGCAAAACTTATTGAGAAAGAAAAAATGGTAGATATTATGTATGATTTAGCGATTTTGGAAGCAATAAGATATCAGAAACCAATGTCTTTAGATTCTTTAGAAAGCGATCCGAAGAAATTTATCTTAAGAAAATATAAAGTAGATAGTCTTCAATTTGCTCAAAACAATATTTTTTATGCTTCAGATTATGAGAGTTATAAAGAAATGTTTGATGAGGTAAATAAAAGAATTGCTGTAAACCAAAGAGCAGCAGATTCTCTCGCTAAAATAGATGAGAAAAAAGCAGCTAAGATTAAGAAAAACAAAATAAAAGAAGTTGCTAAAGATTCGGTTAGAAAAATAGCGCCAAAAGTCAATATTGATTCTTTAGAACTGGCGCATAGAAATCTAAGAAGATAATTAAACTTTCGAACTTTCTTTAATGTAATAATGAATATCAGTAAAAACCGTTCCTAGAGCGGTTTTTATTTTTTTGTTACTATATAAATTAGTTGAATAAGAAGCTTTGGCTGTTGCTTTTGTAATGCTTCTTTTTCTAAAAAATAAGCTTGAAAATAAGAAATCAGAAACCCATAACAAATTCATGAAAAATGGTTTGGCATGAATGTGTGGTCTTTTGACTTTTAAAGCATCTGCAACGGTATTCAGAATATCTCTAAAAATAAGATTGTCCGAAATAAGCGTAAAACGTTCGTTTTTAATATCGCTTTTCATTAATTGGAAAGTAGTTTTTACAACATCATCAATAGAAATGAAACCTGTGTTTCCAAGAGTGTAAAATGAAAGTCCGTTTGCTACTTTTTTGTAAATTTCATTACTTCCTTGTTCGAAAACATTCATCATTGCTATCGGACCCAAAATAACTCCCGGATTTACAATAATTACATTTAAGCCTTCTTGCTGTGCGCGCCAAACTTCCATTTCGGCACCGTATTTAGAAATGGCATAATCGCTGTGCGGTTTTTCAGGATTCCAATCTGTTTCTTCTGTAATATGAGTTTCGTGAGCGGCAATGTCTCCAAGCGCAGCGATAGAACTTATAAAGCAAAATTTCTGAATGTCTTTCGCAATCGAGAAATTAACCATATTGGCAGTTCCTTCGATGTTGGTTTTTCGAAGTTTTTCTTCGTCTTTTGGATTAAATGAAATTAGCGCTGCGGAATGATAAACTTCTGTAATATCAATAAAAGCAATTTCAAGAGAAGGAACGTCTAAAATATCGGCTTCAAGCCAATTGATTTTTTCAAACAAATCTGATTTTTTATAAAAGTCAAAAACCGATTTTGTTTTTTGAATATTGCTCTGACTTCTATAAATAGCCCGAACATTTTCTCCATTTTCAATTAAATGAAGCAATAAATGCGCGCCGACTAAACCAGTTCCTCCAGTTACTAATATCATGTTGTAAAGATAAGTTTTTGCTTTTAAGGTGCAAAGGTTTTTTGGAAGAGGTTCAAAGGTTCAAAGTTACAAAGGTTTTGCTTTTCGTATTTGTATTGCTATTCAAATTGTCATTGAAATTGTTTTTTGTCATTGCCATTACCATTGATTATATTTGCGCAAATTATTTTATAAAAAAATGAAGAATCTAGTTGAAGAATTAAAATGGCGCGGGTTATATCATGATAGTATGCCTGGAACGGAAGAACAATTACTAAAAGAGGCTACCACTGCGTATATCGGTTTTGATCCAACGGCAGATTCACTGCATATCGGAAGTATGGTTCAGATTATTTTATTGGTTCACTTAAAGAATTTCGGTCATAAACCGATTGCTTTAGTAGGTGGAGCAACTGGAATGATTGGTGATCCTTCTGGTAAATCTGATGAAAGAAACTTGCTTGATGAAGTAGCTTTGGCTAAAAACGTGGCGGGAATTAAAAGTGTTCTGTCTCGTTTCTTAGATTTTAATTCAAACGAAGCAAATGCGCCAGTAATGGTAAATAACTACGATTGGATGAAGGAATTCTCTTTTATCGATTTTGCACGTGAAGTTGGAAAAAGAATTACTGTAAATTATATGATGGCTAAAGATTCTGTAAAAAAGAGATTTAGCGGAGAAGGTGAAGGTATGTCTTTTACAGAATTTACATATCAATTAATTCAAGGTTACGATTTTTATCATTTATATAAAAACAACAATTGTATTTTGCAAATGGGAGGTTCTGATCAATGGGGTAATATTACCACGGGGACAGAATTAGTGCGCAGAATGGGTGGAGAAAATGCAAAAGCATACGCATTAACTACGCCTTTAATTACAAAAGCAGACGGATCTAAATTCGGAAAATCTGAAGGAGGAAATGTTTGGTTAGATGCTGATAAAACTTCAGTTTACAAATTCTACCAATTTTGGGTAAATACAACAGATGTTGATGCTGAGAAATACATCAAAATCTTTACTTTCTTAGATAAAGATACAATTGATGCATTGATCGAAGAACACAAAACAGCTCCGCATTTAAGAGTTTTACAAAAGAAACTGGCAGAAGAAATTACTGTTTTTGTTCACAATCGTGAAGAATTAGAAAAAGCAATTCAAGCTTCAAATATTTTGTTTGGAAATTCAACTGCAGAAGATTTGAAGAAATTGGATGAAGCTACTTTCTTGGAAGTTTTTGACGGAGTTCCGCAAGCTGAAATCGCAAAAGCAGATTTAGAAAACGGTTTGGAAATTATTGCTGTTTTAAACGAAAAAACAGGTTTCTTTAAATCAAACGGAGAAGCGAGAAGAGCTTTAACGGCAAATTCTATTTCTGTAAATAGAGAAAAAATAAAAGAAGATTTTGTTTTGACTGCAAATGATTTAATTAATAATCAGTTTGTGTTATTGCAAAGTGGAAAGAAGAATTACTTTGTGATAAGAGTGGTTTAATTGTTTAATCGATTGATGAACTTTATCTTAAAAATATAAATTCCAATATCTCGAAAGAGGTATTGGAATTTTTTATTGAAAATCATTCCGTAGGAATGTCTCGTCGGTAGAACTAGAATTTGGTTTGAGATTTACGTTCCGTAGGAACGTTTGATTAGCGCCATGAATTTAACGATTAAATGATTAACCAATTCTAAAGAACCATCAAATTACAGCCACGAATATCAGAATTATCAAAACGTCCCAAAACTTCAAAAGAGTTGTTGGAATATTTTTTGCCTAAATCCTGAGTGGCGATAAAAGAACAAGAATTGATATTTGCTAAATCGATAACGTTGATTCCGCCTGTTTTTCCATCTTTCACGTAAGTGAGAGCATCTTCTGGATCACGAACCAAAATATTCATCCAAGAAGGGCATTCGAAAATACCTTCGCCTAAAGAATACGCTTGTGCTAAAAGTTCGGTCATTCCGTATTCTGAATGAATAGAAGTAACGCCAAAACCTTTGCAAAGTTGTTCATGCAATTCTTCGCGAATCATTTCTTTGCGTTTTCCTTTCATTCCTCCAGTTTCCATAATAATGGTATTTTGAAGGTCGAATTGATGTTTTTCGATTAAATCTAATAACGCGTAAGTAACACCAATTAAAATTACGTTTTGACCAGCTTCGTCTAATTCAAGAAGCTTTTTAATTAAGTCGTCGTGATTGTGTAAATAAAATCCGCTTTCAGGCTGATTGGAGAGTTTTATTAAATCTTCGACCATGTAGATTAATGAAGAGCCTTCGCGTTCTAAATAAGACGGCAAAAGCGCTAAAACAACGTAATCTTCGATATTGCCGTAAAACTGCGAAAATCCTTTTCGGTAGCTTTCTTCATATAAAGAAACATCGGTGACCAAATGTCGACTTGTAATCATTCCAGTAGTTCCACTACTAGTAAAAGTAACTTGCGCAGGATTCGAATTAGAAATGACTTTATGACTTTTGAAAAACTGAATTGGTAAAAAAGGAATTTGCTGCAAAGATTTTACCTGTTGCGGATTCACTTTTAAAAAATCACAAAAATTACGATATACTTTGTTGTTCTCGTGTTGAAATCGAAACACTTTTAGTGCTATTTTTTCAAATTGCTTCTGACTAGAAATGGTAAAGATATCGCTGGCTGTGATCAAAATTTTTTTTTGCAAAGATATTGTTTTTAGTTTTTAGTCGCATTTTTCAGTAACAGTTTTCGATTATGAATTTTTGCCATGTGATGTAACTGAAAACTGCGACTGTAAACTAAAAAAAGCTCCAAAGGAGCTTTTTTTATCTTATAATGAGTTTTCGGGTTGCCGATGCATTCAATTCGCTAATTTTAATGATGTAAACTCCAGGAGGAAGTTCAGAAACACTTAACTCTCTAGAAGCTAAATGAGCTTGGAGTACTTTTTTTCCTAAAATGTCAAACACAATAATTTCTTTCTCTAAATCGTTTTTAGTAGAGATGTAGACTTTTCCGTTAGTAACTGGATTAGGATACAAGCTAAGTCCCTCAATAGAAGTTGTTTCTTGAGGTTTTGGTAATTGCTTGCTGTCCTGCGCTGAAGCGCTAACAGTAAAGAAAAAAGCCAATAAGAAAGTAATATAAAAGTAGTTTTTTGCCATCGCAATATTTTAGTTATTGTAAATATACAAAAAAAATTACAAAAATTACGCGAAAACAAAATAGCGTTAAGATTTAGGATGTTTTTAACATTTTGTAATTGAAGTTATTGCAATCGAGTATATTATTAAACAAAAAAAAACACCCTAATGAAATTAGGGTGTTTTAAAAATATTTTATCTTTTAGATTATAGACCTTTTGTCCATCCAGCAGTCCAAGTTGGAACTCCTGATCCGTTTCCTGCTCCAGTTGCAGTTGCAGATTCTGTGTAAACTTTAAGGAAATCATTGTTAACTACAGATGCAGTAGTTGTTGATTTAGATTTAAGAGTTACATCTTCGAATTTTACATTTGTAGCTAACAAGTCAGTTCCAGCGTATCCGATGCTTTCGTCGTGTTGAACATCAAAACCAGTTTTCCAACCTTTTAATACAACATTGTTGAATTTACCTTTAGTACCAACTCTTAATTTGAATGCTTGAGATTCTGCACTTGTATCATTAACTCCAGCTCCAATTAAAGTAAGATTGTTGATTGTTGGGAAAGAAATTGGAGTAGCTAAGTGGTTGTTAGCATTGTTATCAGCCTCGATACCTCTGTTACCAGCGTTAGTTCTGATTCCGTAGAAGTTATCACCAGTTCCGTTCCATCCTTCAGTCCAGTCAAACAAATCATCACCTACAGCTGTAGCATCTTTGTTAGAAACTACTAAGTGAGATGCATTTACAGTTCCACCAAACCACTCGAATCCATCATCAGAGCTTTCGAAAACTTGTACATAATCAATAACAGTTCCTTTTCCAACTCCGAATAAAGAAAGACCATTAAATTCTTTGTCACTGCTATAAGAGAAACCTGGGTACTCAATTCTTAAATATTTGATTGATCCAGAGTTGTCATTAGCGTCAGTTCCACCATAAGTCAATTCAGAAACTTCAGCACTAGCACTAACTCCTTTGTTGATTGGAGCTTTTCCGCAAAGTACTAATCCACCCCAAGCAGCTGGTTTTTTAGTTTCTGCAGTCATAATTACTGGGTTAGAAGCAGTTCCTTGAACGTCGATTTGACCACCTTGTGCTACGGCAATATATCTTACAGCTTGTAATTGGTCTGCTGCTACTGTAGTTGCTTCAATAATAACTCCAGGTTTGATTGTAAGTTTAGCAGTGTTTTTAACTACTAATTTTCCTGTTAGTTTATAAGTTCCTGACTCTAATACTACTTCGCCGCTGTTGATTTCCCCTTGCAGATTATCTCTAACAACTACGAAATCAGATTTTGGTCCGCTGTTGTTGTTGTCGTCACTAGAACAAGATGTTGTAAGTGTTACAAGTGATAAAGCTGCTAAGCCTAAAATTGTTGAAATTGTCTTTTTCATTACTTTTTTTAATTAGTTTGTGTTTATGCAAAGATTAGAACTTAACTCTTAATCAACGTTAAGCCGTTGTCATCTATTTGTTATGTGTTTTTTACTGTAATGTTAACTAAATGATAACTCAGTATTTGTTTTATGTTATTAGAATTGGTAGTTCATTCCTAATCCAAATGTTAGTCCTTTTTTGTAGTTGAATACTAGAACATCTCCACCTGCATTTTCTTGAACTCTTTTGAATTCTGGATTCAATAGGTTTCTTGCTCCAAAGTCAATTCCGAAGCTTTTAGTCAATTTTGTTTTTAAAATAAAATCTAAAGTTCCCATAGCTTTATCAACTAAGTTTCCTTTTCCTTCGTTTCCAATTGCGTAAAGCTTATCAGAGTAATGGTTGTAAGCAAGTGTTGCAGTAATTCCAGAATCGGTTGTAAAGTTTTTAGCATAAGATAAATCAGCATTTAAAATCAAATCTGAAGCTCCTGTAAATCCTGAACTGCTATCTGTAGTATTAATGTTCAATCTTCCGTCTGTTTCGTTTCTAACTTTTTCAGCATCAATATCTTGATGTGTTTTCATTAAAGAAGCATTAAATCCAAAAGAAAGTTTATTAGTATATTCTCCTTCAATTTCAAAGATGTTTTTTCTTGCCTCTAATTCAACTCCATAAGCATAACCTGTATCTCCGATATTAACAAAAGAAATATCATTTGTAGAAGAAGCAATAATGATTTGGTTGATTGGATCCATGATATATTTTCCAAAAGCAGTAACAGAGAATAACTCATCGCTTTTTGGGAACATTTCCCATTTTAAATCCAGATTGTAGTTTTGTGAAGGATATAAACTTGGGTTACCAATTACAGATTCCATTACATCTTCATAAATAAACAAAGCACGTTCTTTAAACTGTGGCAATGTATAAGTTTTGCTAAGTGCAAAACGAAGATTTTGTTTTTCGTTTAATTCATACTTTAAGATAGCACTTGGCAAAAATTCATTTCTTTCAAAAGTATTTGTTCCTCCACCAGCATCAAGCTGTGTTCTCCAGTTAACTGTTTGAGAGATTCTTTCGTATCTCAAACCAATAACAGTGCTCAATTTATCTGTGAATTTGTATTCGAAATTACCAAAACCTGCGTGTATGTCTTGTTTTCCATCATAAGTTTGAGGAGCCATTCCAGCAAAAGCAGCTGTTGAGAATAAACCACTTTGATAATTTGCTTGGTTGAAAAAGGCATCTAAATTATTTGGATCAACGCTTGTGTTCTGACCAGCTTGGCTAATGTTGAAGTTGAATTGAATAGCTTCAAAATCACGTTTTTTAAATCTACCGTTATAACCCACAGTAATTTTTCCTTTTGGCTCACCATCTTTATCTCCTAATTTGTATGATAATGCTAGATTAGCTGCTGCTTCATTTTCTGTAAGATTTTGAAAATATCTCTGATTATCAGTAGTAGTTCTCTGAGCTAGTGTGTAAACATCAGTTGTTGGATTGTAGAACATTTTGTTTTGAGTTCTGTCTGGCATATCGCCTTTTACAGTATTGTATGAAACTCCCCAATCCAAATTGATTTTGTCTGTTATTTTATCATTTCCTAAAAGCTGATTGATTATAACAGTGTTTTGTGTAAACGTACCTCTTTGAACCTGAAGGCTTGCATCAGAGTTGTCAAAATCACGATCACTACCAAAATAAGTATCTCTAGTTTGCTCAGAAGAGTTAACATACAAAAAGTTATATCCAATCTTGTGATTTTTGTTCAAACGGTAGTTTGCGTTGAACATTCCCGTAGTATTTGTATTGTAAGTAAATTTTTCTTGTTGGAAAGATTTTAATGAAGCACCTTGAGCATTTACACTTTGAGTAAGTCCTTCTCTATATTCGTAACCGTTACCGAATCCTGCAGTAGCAAAAAGGCTTAATTTTCCTTCTTCGCCAATGTTAAAAGTTTTACCAGCTTTTAAGTTAAAGTTTCCGCCAAAAGGAGATTCTTTTTTAGGATTTAAGCTGTTTTCAAAACTAAAACTGGTTAAAGGATTGTTTGGAACTCCATAAGAAACAAAACCAGATTTGTTTGGTCCTTGCTGTAATAAAAAGTCGCTAGAGTTTGATACTGCATTAGTGTTTACTTTTGAACCTAATGAGATTTCAAACATTCCTTTTCCACGGTAATCTTTAGATACGATATCTACATTTCCTCCAGCAAAATCTCCGTACATTTTAGCGCCGTAAGATTTGTCGATTGAAATATATTCAACAATATCAGTTGAAAAAAGATCAAGTGCAATATTCTTTCTCTGAGGATCATTTGATGGAATTGGCAATCCGTTCATCGAAGTTGAGTTGTAACGGTCACCCAATCCTCTAACATAAACGCTATTGCTTCCTTCTTGTTTAGAAACACCAGATGTTTTTGCTACAGCGGCAGCAACATCTGAAACTCCTTTTCTAGAAAGTTCTTGTGCGCCGATAGTTTGCTTAATATCTACCGCGTTTTTTTGTTCTAAAAGTAAGGCAGTTTCTTTTTGTTTACTAACAGCAGTTGCTTGTACAACAACATCTTTAAGCGTATAACTTCCAGAAGAAAGAGCTTGATTGATCACTACAGTTTCGTTTGCTTTTACGGCAACTGGAGCTTCTACAGATTCGTATCCAAGGAAACTAAAAACTAAAGTATAATTTCCAGGATTTACGTTCAAGGAATATTTTCCATCAACGTCGGTATTTACATTAATATTCGTACCTTTAATAAGTACATTAGCAAAAGGTAACGGATCGTTGTTCATGTCTTTGTCAGTTAGAACTCCAGAAATTGTACCTTTGTTTTGCGCGATCGAAATCGTACAGATAAATAATGCAATAAATAGAAATCTTAAATTGAATTTCATTTGTTCAGTGTTGTGTTAATTTATTTTTGTGCAAAGAAAGAACCGCGCTGTAAAGTCCATGTTACGGACTTGTTATGTTTTTGTGTTGTTAAGATTATCAAATTGTTATGAGATTAAATTACGGTTAACACCATTTTTTAACGGTTCTTTTGTTAGTATATTTACCCTGTGAAATAAGAAATGTCGAATGTTAAACAATAAAAATTCGATATAAAAATCTCAATTTTTGCTATTTATGAAAAAAACACAAACTAAGATTTTATTAGTTGACGACGAACCAGATATCTTAGAAATCGTTGGCTATAACCTTGCTCAGGAAGGCTACCAGATTGTTACGGCATCTAATGGAAAAGATGCAATAGCAAAAGCGCAGAAAGAGTTGCCAGAATTGATCATTATGGACGTGATGATGGCAGAAATGGACGGAATGGAGGCTTGCGAGCATATTAGAAAAATTCCTGAATTAAATAATGTTATCATAACTTTCCTTACAGCAAGAAGTGAAGATTATTCGCAAGTTGCTGGTTTTGATGCCGGTGCTGACGACTATATTACTAAGCCAATTAAACCAAAATTATTGGTGTCTAAAGTAAAGGCGCTGTTAAGAAGGTTAAAAGAACAAGAAGTAGTTACTGATACTTTAAATGTTGGCGGAATCGAGATTAATCGCGAAGAATACAAAATCATAAAAGGCAACGTAGAAATTGCTTTGCCAAGAAAAGAATTCGAATTGTTTTATCTATTGGCTTCGAAACCAGGAAAAGTTTTCAAAAGAGACGAAATCTTAGATAAAGTTTGGGGTAACGAAGTTGTAGTTGGAGGAAGAACAATTGACGTTCACATCAGAAAACTGCGCGAAAAAATCGGAGAAGATCTTTTCAAAACAATAAAAGGAGTTGGTTATAAATTTGAAGTTTAGATTTTAAGACACTGAGGTTCTGAGATACTAAGCTACTAAGTGATTTTAGAATTTTGGTAAAGATTTAAATCCTTTCAAATTTTTTTAAAAATATTCAATACATTTAAACCATATAAGAATTGAAGCCCTACAATCTTCATTTTCTTATATGGTTTTTGAGTTATTTCTTTTTTGTTTTTTAATTTATTCAAAAGAAAATAGCTTGAAAGCAAAACTTAATTTTCTTAATTTCTTAATGGTTCAATTTTTCAATGAAGATTAATTTTAAAAAAACATACAAATTTGCCATAAAATCGGCATTATATATAAGTCTATTTGCAACGGCATTTGTACTGATGCTGATGTCTTTATTTTATAAAAATCAATTAAAACATCAATTAGCATTCGGAATAATCTTCATTATTGTTATCTATATATTTTCATTTTTAGTTTTACAATATCGCGTAGAGCGTTTTATTTACAGACGAGTAAAGAAAATTTACGATGAGGTTTCTTTATTAGAATCTACAACTTTAATCAATCAGCCGATTAATACCGATATGGAAACGCTTTCGCGTGAAGTGAAAAAGTTTGCAACGGATAAAAAACTCGAAATCGAAATGCTGGAAATTCGTGAACAATATAGAAGAGAGTTTTTAGGAAATGTTTCGCACGAATTAAAAACGCCACTGTTTACTGTTCAAGGTTATGTTTCGACTTTGCTTGACGGCGCAATGGATGATAAAAACATCAGAAAAAAATATTTAAAACGTGCCGAAAAAGGAGTAGAGCGCTTAATCTATATTGTAGAAGATTTGGATATGATTACCAAATTAGAATCTGGCGATTTAGATTTGAATATGACCGATTTTGATGTTGTTGAATTGATTCAGAATGTTTTTGAATTGCTGGAAATGAAAGCCGACAAAAAGAAAATCAAATTGGCTTTTGAAAGTAAAAATGTTCAATCGGTTATGATTAGAGGTGATCAGGACAGAATTCAGCAAGTTCTAGAAAACCTTATTGTAAACTCTATTAAATATGGAAAAGAAGGAGGTTTAACGGAAGTTGGTGTTGTAAACTTAACTAAGAAAAAAGTCTTAATCCGTATTAGTGATAATGGAGAAGGAGTTGAAAAACAAAATATCCCGAGACTTTTTGAACGTTTTTACAGAGTTGATAAAAGCGGAACAAGATCTGAAGGCGGTTCTGGTTTAGGATTGGCAATTGTAAAACACATTATTGAAGCTCATAAAGAGAAAGTTTATGTAGAAAGTGAATTCGGAATTGGCTCAGAATTCTCTTTTACACTCGAAAAAGCAAATAAAATAGTAAAAACGGACGTTAAAAAATTGTAACCCTGCTTTTGCTGAAATCCCTAAAACAAAGGTGTTTAACGATAAATAAACATTTCATTTTAGGGCGTAACATTAAATTTTTATTATAGTAACATCTGGTTAATGATTTCTTAACATAGGTGCTCCATCTTTGCATCCTGAAATTAAGGGAATTACAGAACTAATGATAAAAAGAAAACTATTAGCAGTTTTATTGCTGTTAACCTTTGCAGCCAATGCACAGGAACCAAATAAACAAGAATTAAACAAGCAGGATGTAAAAAACGAAGTAATGCGTATTTTAGATTCTATCAACAAGGCGAAATTGCCAGAGACTAAATCTGGTGGTGGAGTTGAAGAACACTGGTATGACAGAATCTCATTAAGAGGTTATGCTCAAATTAGATATAATGGTTTGTTATCTACAAATGACAAAGTTTCTTGCGATCAATGTGATAAATCTTGGGGAACAACTTCGACAGCTCCAGACGCAAAAGCAAACAACGGACTTTTTATTCGTCGTGCACGTTTAGTTTTTTCTGGACAAGTTCATCCAAATTTGTTTTTCTATTTCCAACCCGATTTTGGTAGCTCTCCAAGTACAGGAGTTCAGAACTTTGTGCAAATTCGTGACTTGTATTTTGATATATCTTTTGATAAACTAAGGGAATATCGTGTTCGTGTTGGGCAGAGTAAAATTCCATACGGATTTGAAAATATGCAGTCTAGTTCGCAGCGCTTAAGTTTAGATCGTGCGGATGGGATAAACAGTTCTATAGCAAATGAGCGTGATTTAGGAATCTTCTTTTATTGGGCTCCAGCCGAAATACGAAAACGTTTTGAGATGCTGGTTAGAGACGGATTCAAAGGTTCTGGCGATTTTGGTGTATTTGCTTTTGGTGTTTACAACGGACAGATTGCCAATAAAATGGATGGAAATAGAGATCTAAATGTAGTAACCAGAGTAACATATCCATTTGTAATTGGTAGCCAGATTATAGAACCGGGAATTCAGGCGTATACAGGAAAATGGGCTTTTACTGGCGAAATTTCTTCAGGAGTTATAGTTAATGATCCACAATATGTAAAAGATCAAAGAGTAGGAGCAACGTTTGTTTTGTATCCAAGACCTTTCGGAATTCAGACAGAATATAATATAGGGAAGGGACCGAGATATAATACCGCTACAAATACAGTCGATGAAACGGATTTAAATGGAGGTTATGTTTTATTAAACTACAAATGGGATATCAAAAAACAGCGCATTTACCCTTTCGTTAAATTTCAATATTATGACGGAGGTAAAAAATACGAGAAAGATGCTAGAAGTTACGTTGTAAGAGATTATGAAATTGGTGTAGAATGGCAGCCAATTAAGGCTTTTGAGTTAACAGCACAATATGTAATTGCTGACAGAACATTTGAAGACAGCGCGCTCCCAATAAACAGACAGCAAGGAAATGTATTGAGATTGCAAGCGCAATTTAATTTCTAAGAAAAAATAAAAATCTGCGCCATCCGCTTTTTTGCAAAGCAAATCCGTTTAATCTGCGTCAAAAATTAGACATAGATTAAACGGATTTTTTTTTATTGATGTGACTTATCTTCAAAAACAGAAAATAACGAATCCCAGTCAATATCGTTCTTAAATTGGGATAATCCTTTATAAGATTTTACTTTAGACAAATCTTCAATCGTAAAATCGTCTTGCATTGCATACGGAACTAAATTTTCTTCTTGAAGTTTTATAGCTAAATACTCTTGTTCGTATTGTCCAGGCGTCGGAATAAAAAATGCTTTTTTACCCAATTTTGCCAAATCCATTACGGTTGTATAGCCAGAACGGCACAAAACAAATTCACTTTCGTTAAAAGTTTGTTCGAGCTGTTTTGAATTCATGAAATTGTAATAAGTCACATTTCCAGATTCCCATTTTTCTTGTACTTTCTCTACAACTCCTTTTACAAAAACTACTTTTCCAGGAAATTTTGTAGCTTGTTTTTGAAGTTTTTCATCTAAGAAAGTGCGTTGAGGTTCAGGACCAGAAAGTATAATCATAAGATCATATACTTTTGGCGTTTCCTTTTTCTTCATGCGACTTAGAGGACCAATATATTTTAAGTTTAATGAATTGTTTTTTAGATGTCCTAAATCTCCAGTAAGATTTACTTCTCCGTTGGTGTCAGGAACCCAGCATTCATTATATTTTTTTATAAAATACTGATGACATTTACTTGTAAACCAAGTCGTGTTTCCAGTCATCACATTTAATTGATGCGTCATAAAAACGGAAGGTACTTTTTTACTAAAAACTCCCAATCTATTGTCAGAAATTATTCCGTCAATGCCATGTTTTTTAATCCACGCATTAACCATTTTTTTTTCGTCTAAAATAGCCGTAATCATTTTTGGAAGGTTTTTAATCAGCTTCCATTTAAAATTTTTACCATTCTTGGCATATTCAATATGATAAGAAGGCAATTCTAAAGTTTGTATATAAGGAAATTCTTTTCGTAATAAAGCCAAAGCAACTCCATCAGACGCAATAATCGGAATATAATTATTCTCTTGAAGAGCTTTTATAATAGGAATACATCGAGTTGCATGCCCTAAACCCCAATTTAATGGAGCTATCAAAATAGTTTTATTCGCAGAATAATCAATGCTCATTTTTAAAATGTTTTAAAAACGAAGATAAAGAAATATGTTTGGGATGCTATTTAGAGGGTATTACTAAATTATTAACTGAATATTTTTTTTAAGGTTGTAAGGTGCTGAGGAACTAAGGTTCTGAGATTTATTGATTTAAATAAAAATGATTTCGCAAGCATATTAAGAAGCTCCAGAGGGGCGACATATCTATAAAAATCCAATTGTGCAAAGACAAAGAGCTCCAGCAGAGCGACATGTTTTTTTATAATTGAATATATGTCGCTCCGCTGGAGCTTTTTAATTTTAGGGAATTGCAATTTCTATAAATATTTAGCTTCTTCAAAGTCTTGTACTAAAATCTTAGCACCTCAGTATCTTAGTCCCTCAGAACCTTTAATTAATCCTGAATATAAGTTTTATTACCATTTTTGTTAATGTAGTATTTACCGCCTCTTGGCCCAGTATATACTTTTTTACCATTGTATTCGCCAGTAACTTTATCTGGTACAGATGGCGCTTTTTCGTTTGTTTCTTTTAAAGTTTTTGATGCTGATTTTTTTGCACTTGCAGCATCTTTTTTAGCAGCGTCAGCTTTTGCTGTTGATTTTTTAGCATCAGCTTTTGCTTTGTCTGCAGCAGTTTTTGCTTTATCAGATTCTACAGTTGCTTTTTTAGCATCAGCTTTTGCTTTTGTTGCTTCTTTGTCAGCGGTCTTTTTTGCAGCGTCAGCAGATTCTTTTTTTGCTTTTGTTGAAGCAGCTTTTGCATCATCTGCTGCTTTTTTAGATTTTGCCGCTTCCTTTTTTGCATCAGCCGAAGCTTTGTCTGCAGTTGATTTGGCTTTTTTAGCTGAGGCTTCTGTTTTGCTTTTAGCAGCCTTTGCAGTTGTTTCTTGGGCGTAGAAATTAGATGAGAAAACAACTATAAAACAGAACAATAATAATTTTTTCATAAGGTTATACGTTTAAATTTCAATTAAAATTACATAATTTATTGTCTTCTTTTTCGCAAGACATTAAAAATATGCACGAAGCTGAATATTTCCGGTATGAATCGTATTTCCTGTTTCGCTTTTACGTCCTAGATAATTTAAATTTATATCTAAAAATGACGTAATGTTCTTTTGCAGAAGTAGTT